>Ga0102594_1002053_pt1 | contig 10955 bp, 9 predicted proteins | sample AraplaCol_mLB_r2_2_FD_76863 | JGI IMG/M metagenome (GOLD analysis project Ga0102594, IMG submission 76863) | Arabidopsis root microbial communities from North Carolina, USA - plate scrape MF_Col_mLB_r2 (SPADES assembly) (version 2) | ecosystem: Host-associated > Plants > Roots > Endosphere...
CCCCCAGCCCTTCAAGGAAGTACACCCATGAATTCAGTCTCCCCGGCATCCAAGCTCAAGTGACGGGCTCTGGCGACGACTAGGCGCAATCTCCCAAGCGAATGGCGCCAACGGGCACTGAGATCAGGCACCGAGCGCTCGCGACCGGCAACTACTCACTTCGCACTGACCGACTACGAAACGGCGCGCCTCCTCGTAGTGCAGCGGGAACAGTGGCGCAACCGCACCGCGGGCGGAATCCGCCCGAGATCAGCGTGAAGAGGACGCTCTTCATAGCGGCATTCCAAGTGCGCGGCGATGAAAAGCTTGAACGCGTAGTCGCTTGTATGGCCAGTTGCGATGCCAGCTGGAACCCTGATGCCGAACCAGCGCCGAGGTCCAAACCTCGCTATCGGCAGCGCAACGAAGCCTCCTGAAGGTTCTGGGCCTTCCCGACCTTCGGGAAGCATTGCAACTCACGTCGACGTATGCACCGCAGCTGAGTGCATGCGTGGGCGACGTTGCCCGACTTTGAAGTTCGGAACACACATGAAGAAGATCGCTATGGCCCTGGCTTCGTGCCTGGTTGGGCTGCTGGCTGCAGGTTGCGCCGCGACAAAGAACGCGTCGCAGGCCGTCCCTCTGGCTACCAAGACGGAGGGTTCGATGACCGCGGTGCTGACCAATGACCTGTCTTCACCCGACTGCACGCGAGCAGGCAGTTTGCGTGCACGTTTGCTTCAGGAGGGGCGCGTGGTAGGCGAAGGGTGCTGGAAGTACATGCGAAACACACAGCAGTTTGAGCTGTCCTTTTCCGGGGTGACGTACATCGTCGCGGGCTCCGAAATGGAGGTTCGAGACTTACGCGCAGTAAGGCGGGCACAAATCGAGGCCGAGAATGAAGCACAGAACCTAGCTGGCAAGGGGTGGCACGAGGCAGCGAAATCCGTAGGCGCAGGATTTCAGGCCTACGCCGATAGCCAGCGGGAAAAGTCACGCATTTATCAACAACAACTCCAGCGCCCCTGGAACCAGCAGTTCTGCTCCGCAGTAACTCACAACTGCGCCACCGAGGTCAGGGTCGTTCCATGAAGCCCGACCACGATCCTTCCCGATTCGTTCCATCGCCATATCGGGCAATTGATTGAACTCCCATGAAAAGATCCATCTCTGTCTTTGCCTTCATGCTGTTCTTCCTGGCGGGTTGCGCCAACAAGCAAACGCTCACGAGTAGCCCGGTTTCACCTGCGTACACGAAGAGCGCGACCAGCGGGTGCCACGTAGGCCCCCGCGGTGGCACTTACACGCTCACCGCTAGCGGTCGCAAAAATTACGCGGGGTGCTGAGAATGGGCTTTCGCTTTCGCAAATCAATTCGCGTCCTCCCAGGTGTACGAATCAACCTGAGCGGGAAAGGCGCCTCGCTATCAGTTGGCCGTCCCGGCGCAACAGTGAACTTCAGTCAACGCGGAACGCGGGTCACCGCGGGCTTGCCGGGGACAGGTCTGTCCTGGTCGCAGCAGCTAGGACGTGGGCGTGCGCCGCAGCGGTCGCAGTCGGGCAATCGGACTGAGTCTCTCAGCGCAATCCTCGGACGATTGACACGCGAAGTGCCACAGCAGCCCGACGTGGTTGCCGCTCTGCAGCGCGCCTGTGACTTGATTGCCCAACAGCACTACGCCGAAGCCATTGGGTCCATGCGCGAGGTCGCGGCCATGGGAACGAGCCGCTGGCACGTCGATGTCGAACGCTTCTCGACAGCTCTAGAAACCCAGGTGCTGTCCGTGTCGAGACGCAAGTCGAACGGCCCCCGCTGGGTTCTGTGCCTGCTGATAGCCGTGATCATGGTCGCCGCGGTCGCGGCTTCACTCCTTTGGTAGCCAATTCCTGAGTTCCAAGTGAAATACCTTCAACGGCGGCGCGGCGTTCGCCTACGCTCAATCCTTTTGTCTCAATTCCTCCTCACCGCACCTATCGGGGCACTCGCGCACGGCGGAGGCTTGGACGCAAGCGGCTGTCATACAAATCGCAGAACTGGCGACTACCACTGCCACCGCGCTCCTGCGGGCTCCACTGCATCCGCGCCGCCACCGGCGTACTACCAATCGCAATCCGCGGGCGCGCCGAACTCAGTCGTTCGCTCGACAGGAGCATTCCCAAACTGCGCCGCTGCTCGGGCCGCCGGCGCTGCTCCGGTCCGTCGCGGCGAACCGGGCTACGGACCCCACCTAGACCGCGACAACGACGGCATCGGCTGCGAGCCATATCGACGCTAAAGACAAATGAAACTGAACATGAAGAACACCGTCATCGCGACCCTCATCGCGGCATCGTGCGCTACCGCACAAGCGGAATGGACCGAGATTGGAGCGAACAATGACGGCAACACGTATCACGTAGACTCTTCGACCTTCCGCCGCCAAGGTTCGACAGTGAAGTTCTGGGTCCTCGCCGACTACAAGACTGCTCAATCCCACAATGGGGCGAATATCGCTCTCAAAAGAGCCACTGGCAACTCGATTGCCGAGAAGAAACGTACCAAGTCAAGTACGTCATATTCATGAGCGGCCAAATGGGGGACGGCTCTTCTGTGTACGTCGACAAATTTGGCATGACGCTTCCAGCACCTGCCGCTCCAGGATCGATTGCGGCCATGTTTATTGAGGGCGCCTGCTCGGAACGATAGGCCAGCACAAAGAGGCCCTGCTTGTCCCAGCTCTTCTGTTCGTAAGACTATTTGCAAAGCAACTGCGATGGGGCGCCCAACTGGAGTATCGAAGACTGCTGCATTCATCGAGGCCGCAAGGTTTCGGCATGGTCAGAAGTATGACTATGCGCAGGCCGCCTACGTGAACTCAGCGACAAAGGTGGAAATTCGGTGCCTAACACACGGCCCTTTCATGCAGACGCCAAATAATCATCTTGCAGGCAAGGGATGCCGAAGGTGCGCCACAGATGCTGCCAAGGAACGGCATACGCCACCCAAAGAGCAATTCGTTGAGAAGGCTCGTGCCGTCCATGGAGATCGATACGACTATTCATCAGCCCAATACCAGGGTGCCCACAAAAAACTGGTCATTCAATGCCCCGTGCACGGGTCATTTGAGCAAACCGCTGATGCCCATGTGAACGGAGCACAAGGGTGCCCAGCGTGCGGCAGGAAAAAACGGGGCGACGTCAACCGTGGGTCAACTAAGCGATTTGCTGACGATGCAGTGGCTCGATTCGGCAATCGGTTCGACTACTCAAAGGCTGTTTATGTCGACGCTTGGACACCAGTTGAGATCGTGTGCCCCGCGCATGGATCGTTTCAGCAACCGCCAGCACGGCACCTTCGCATTAAGTATGGTTGTCCGAGATGTGCACTTGCCTACAAGACCTACCCTGCAAATCGAAGTTCAGCCTCAAGACGGCTGGGCCAAGATGAGTTTTTGCGCAGAGCGGCCCAAGTTCACGGCGAAATGTATGACTACGGGCAAGTAGTAGTCACAGATTTCAAAAGCAAGGTAACCATCGTTTGCCGCCAACACGGACCATTCGAGCAAAGTCCAACTGATCACCTGTCTGGGCGCGGGTGTAAGAAATGTAGTTTCAAGGAGATGGCGGAACGCCAACGTCAACCGCCAAGCAAATTCATCGAACGAGCACGCCTTGCTCATGGTGACAAGTACGATTACTCACTTGTCGAGTACACCACTGCTAGACGTCCCGTCACTATCAGGCATCTGAAGTCGGGCTGCAGAAAATGTGCCGATGAAGCACTGCCAGGAGCCTACTCAACTAAACGTTTTCGGGACGATACGGCTCTTGCGGAGCGGATGGGCACGCTGTACTACGTGCGATTCCACTCTGATGACGGTGAGTCCTTCTACAAGATTGGAATCTCGAACGGCCGGCCCGAAAAGAGGTTCGCCGGGTATTGCGGCAGCTATGGGTATCGCCTAGACGTCCTAGCCACTGCGACGTTGCCGCTTGGTGCAGCTCACGAAATTGAGACGCACTTGTTAGTGTCCTTCGTGGCAGATCACAAGTACCTCCCCCTCAAGAGAAGTCGGACCGGGAGGCGCTTCGGTGGAAGAAACGAATGCTTCAATCAAGTCTTGCCCAGCAACCTCATTGCTTTGATTAAGTCGCACTGAGCGAATAGAGGACTTGTCGCGCAGGTAGGCGTCGCCTACGAGAATCGGGTCGCGATAAGCAGCAAGACTGCACTTTCCTTGCGCAACGGCTTCAGAGGCATCTCGAAACTCTACTTCTCCCGTTCAGGTTCTCGGCGTCTAGCGGGCCCGAATTCTTCCCCAGCCGTCGATCGGGGGCAGCCGCCAAGTGCAGGGCATCGCCGATGCCTGCCGATATGCGGTTGCCTGTTATCAGGGGCGTTGTCCTCGCGCTCCCTTCCTATCTGTACGGTCGCTCAGTGGCGGAGTAACGACGATCCACGAGGAACCCCTAACTGCGCCGCAATCTAGCTCGAAATTCAAGACCGAACCCCTCTCCCGGCGGTTTCCTCTCAACGAGAGTTGCCAATAATTTTATCAACTCCTCGGACACTACGCCTCGGCTCTTATTGGTGGCCTCTTTGTAAAACACCATCGCAAAAACGCGGTAAAACGGATCCGCAAAAGAGTAGCAGTTGGAGAGAGGGGAGAATCTAATGAGGGCACCGTATTCCTCTAGCTGCAACTTCTTCAGATAGTGTTCCAGATTTGAATTCGGGAAATTTGGCTCGCTTTGCCGAACCTTATGTAGCAACTCGCCTTTAGCCATTCCCTCGTCATTGGCCTTGCACAGAGTTCGAATAATGAGCTCTGCATTTGCATATTTGCTTTTCCTTTCCTTCTTCAAGGCCTTGTCAAACGAGCTCTTAATGCTGTCGGATGCCTCTTGAACATACGTCTTCAGTGCCTCCGGCAAACTGGTCTTTGAAACTTCGCTTGGCATTTCATCCTCCTGGGTCCGAAGAATTTCGGCCGCATCGCAGATGTTGAGACACAGATGATGACATACCGATGCCAATCCATTGGAATATGCTGCAATTGAGTTTTTTACCGAATCACCAAAAGTAATGTTTAGAGCCTGTTCGCCTTTTTTGATGATCTCTTGGATTTCTTGTTCTTCCATGAGATCGACGCGTATCTCGGCAACTCGATTCTTCAACTCAGGATCGTAGTCAACTACTTGGCGCGCAGTATCAACGGCTCCAAGCGCAACAATTTTTAAATCAGGATACGTGTCTGACATATCCATAAAAACCTTCATGAGCTGAGACAGCTGTTGTTTCTCAGAATCGTCAATTTTATGAAAATCTTCTAGTACCCAACAGCATCCAGCCTCACCTACAAATCGCGCCAAATTTTGAGGCGTCAACTGGGGAGGTAGAATCCGGCTTTTCTTTTGCCCTGACTCTATGGTGACGGAACCATTAAGTTCGGCAGATATTGATTTGTACGCTATAGCCAAATCAGCCGCTTTAGTGGCCTTATTTCCGATCGTTTGCTCCGAAACGTAATACGGCGCCAACTGATCGAACGCATCCATCACCAATTGATCAAAAGTCAATCCCTTCATGCAGGGCGTGGTGATATGGTTTTCATACAACTGATGTAGTTTGTTGACCAAAAGGGTTGTCTTGCCCGATCCAGAGTGACCGTATACAACGATCTGCTTTCCCGGCGTTCGCAACGCATTGACGAGTTTATTGTTAATAGCATCTCGTTCTACAAAAGCGACTCGTGCTGGCGTCGAGGGAGTAAAAACATCGCGAACCTGATAGATCTTACGCACTTCATCTCCACAATATTGATTAGAAGAGTCAGACTGATTAAGGCGCAATGATACGGCTAGAAACAAGGGACAGGAATACTCCCTCTTTTCTCTCCTAAATAGATTCCCACCGGATGAGGAGGGGCTGGCCACAACTAGAGCACTCGCGAGTCAGCTGCTGTCCGGCGCGCCGCTTGGCACAGCTGGCGAATCAACGTTAGGTCAGAACAGCTCGACCCGAATTTCGCGGTCGCTCCTAAGGTGCCGGGCGGCAGCACGAGGCAGCCGGTAGTTCGAATTGCGCCCGCTAACCCGACGGCCCCCAGTCTTCAGCGTCCGCACGGTCGAACGTCCTGCCCTTCTTCCGCAACCCGGCGGAAAGCGGCCCTCCAACTTGTTCGGATCCAAGGTCTGCAACCAGTCTGGAGCCGAGGGCTTGCAGGGCCTATGAGCAGCGTTTGCGGACGTTCGCCTCGTTGAGCCATGGATGACCGCAGTCCGCCGTTCTTCAGCCATACCCTACGCCCTACTCCGTTGCGAGTGCCAGACGTCGAGTAGGTGCCCATTCCGGACGTCGTTCCGGCAAGGACAGAGGACGCTTGAGGCGGTGACAGGCGGGGTTTGGGGCTCGGGCTCGGGAAGTAGCAGCGGGCTGCCTCCATATAGCTGTAGTTCAATCCCGGCCATGGCGCACCATTTGATATACCACCCACCGCGACAGAGACGCGAGTTCGCCGAAGCGACGGTGTACTTCGACCAGACCACCGGTAACCAGGACCCGTACGTCTGGTCTAAGAGATTTTTGCATTCCTACTGCCACGCGACGGAGCTGCGAAGACCGGAACCAGGCAACCTCAACTTCTGGGTCAGCGGCGATTCCTTCCCTCACTTTTCGCAGTTGCTTTGTGATCTTGTGTTTGTCGTGGAGGAGGTTTGTGTGTGGACGGATAGGAACTGGATTTCCGAACACGATTCTGTCGTCGAATCGCCAGAAGCCTATCTTGACCACTATCGATGGGCGCACCAGCACAGGTATAAGCGGCGGCATAGACGGACGCTCAAGGCTGACCCTGGTTGCAGCTATCAGCCTCAACGATCTGACGGGGGCCTCATCGACATCCTTCCACACCTCGATTTTCTAGGGTTAAGCAAGGACGCGCTCAGAAAGTCGATGACAAAGGGGATAGCTTCCAAGCCTCTCGTACTAAGCGATGCGGTGGCTTTGAGCCTCTCCGACTACATCGCGAACAAGGCCGCTATTCGGTTGACAGGCGATGTCTTGTACGCAATCCGCGCACAGAACCCAGGACTTCAAAGCTTTGGGCTTGGCGAGCGCCCCACATTGAAGGCGCCAACCAGCTCTGCGGCGCTCGGCCGGTAGTCGCACTCGTGCAAAATATGGGCTACCGCCCCAGCCACTAGCGGAACTCTTTTGGATCAACTCTTGGGCTATTGAACTGAGTGACCGTTAGATAAGATACCGCATTCTCCGGCAGGCTCGATTTTCTGGGCGAGGACTGACGTATCGGACGACCGGAAAGTTACCCCAATCAGGTCGTGCGTCAAGTTAGCCGGGCGAGGGAGCAGAACTTGGAGATCACTCTCTCAGCCGGTCCTCCAATGAGGCCACAAACACCACAGAAGCGGATGGCGCGCAGCTATGGGACTGTCAGAAGAAGAGCGCAGAGAGAAGGCACGCGCAGCATCGCGCCGATCCTATGCCAAGAACGCCGAGAAGAACCGGGCGCGCGTAGCAGAGTGGCGCGCAATGAACCCGGACAAGGTCAAGGCGTACCGGAAATCAGACGCTGCTCGCGCCTCAGTCAAGGCCAGCGTGGCGAAGCGGCCCGAATACTACGCGGCGAAACGGCAGGACTGGGAAAAGGCAAACCGAGTGCGCCGGCAGACGGCCAAGAATGCGCAGTATGCGGCAGATCCTGAGCCCGGTCGCGCCAAAGCGCTTCGCCACCTAGCAAAACCAGGCGTGCGCGAGAAAATTGCCGCACGAGCGAAAGCGGCAAAGGCGCGCCCAGAGGAAAGGGAGCGTCTTCGCATCAACAAGCAGAACCGTCGGGACAGGACGCGGAGCGGCAAGCTGACGCGCGGCATCACGGCGAAACTGATGACACTCCAGCGCGGATGCTGCGCCGGTTGCGCATGCAACCTGTCCGAATCAGGCCATCATCTCGACCACATTGTTCCATTGGCACTCGACGGCGAGCACGCTGACCACAACATGCAACTACTCTGCCCACGTTGCAATTTGCAGAAGAACGCCAAAGACCCTATCGCATGGGCGCAACTGCAAGGTCGATTGTTGTAGCCAACGGATTGCGAGCCGCTTTGCACAGGTTCGACTATGCTCGACTCGGAGCAAGAGCGCCCATCCCGCAAGTTCCTGTTGACAACGACAACCTCGAAGCAAACGGAGGCGGGCAGTTTTGTTTGAGCGTTGAACTGGCACAGGCGCTGCTCTTCAGGAGCGGAAATCCCCTACCTGAATCTTTGTTAGGGAGCAACTTTTCAAGATCTGAGCATGGATTGGCTTACCTTCGTCTCCAAACTCGTTGAAGCACTCGCGTGGCCCGCAATCGTTGTCTGGCTGCTCTGGTATCTCAAAGAGCACCTACCTACGCTAGCAAGCTCGATCAGGAAACTGAAGGTCAGCGGAGTCGAGATGGAGTTTGAGAGGCAGGCACAGAAGCTAGCTGAGGAAGCACAAGAAGCGCTTCCGTCAGAAGACTTTGCCGGAGAAGACCCTGACCTCAGGAGACTTAGGGAGTTCGCAAGAATCAACGCCAATCTGGCAATCAATGAAGGTTGGTTCTTAGTCGAAAGCGCCGCCATCAAGCTTCTGGCGAAAGCGAACATCAATATGCCGCGGGGACCACATCTGATCTATGAAGGACTGGTGAAGCTAGATGTCCTAACGCCCCCGCAAATTAGCGCTTTCAAGCAACTGCGCGAGCTTCGAAGCAAAGCGGCCCAAGGAAGCGATCTGCAGCTGGCACCTGAGTCCGTCGACAACTACATCGTGTCAGCAGTCGCAATGGCGGCGTACCTCGAAGACTCGCTGCAGTATGTCAAGGACAAGGCTGCGTAGGGACACTGCATGGCCGGAAAGCGACACCACTTTATTCCTCAGTTCTTACAACGCGGGTTCGCCAGTCCAGACAATCCAGAAAACGCGTGGGTCTTCCCCAGGGGAAAGTCGCCGTACAACACTGGCATTAAGAACATTGCGCTCGAAGGGCAGTTCTATTCGCACGAAGGCGACACGTCAGTCGACGACGCGATCACGGACGAGGAAGGGGCACTGGCAGTCTTTGTTGAAGGTTTGCGTAGAGCGGAAGACGGCGCTGAAGTTGATGCGCTGCAGGCGGCCAAATTGATTGCCCACATGCTGGTTCGCACGAGGCATGTACGGGAGAATTTTCAGAGGTTGAGTGGCAGCCTAATGGATGGCGTGTATCGCGCGTTGTCGGCCCCAGAGAAGTTGGTCAAAGTTTTCACTCAGCACTTTGAAGACGATGAAGATCTGATCCGCGTGCTTAGGCGCTTTTTGACCTCGACGGTCGCAGAACACGTCTCGTCCGAACGACTCGAGCAACTACTTGATGAGGCATCGACCCCGGGAGCACTTCGTGAGGCCAGAGCAACGCTGTCTAAGCTCTTCGCCGAGAATGCAGCCGAGAGCGCAACCGCACTGAAGTCAGAGGGAGAGTTGGCGCAAAGCCTTCTCAAGGACGCGATGAAATCGGGGCATCTCAAGGCGCTCAGACGTGTTGGCACTGGCTCTGCCAGAGAGGAGGCATTTGCGAAGCTTAGGTTCCGCGTGCGCAAGTACCCTGGGGGCCACATCATTCTGGGCGACTCGGCCGCTCTGTATGCGGTTGAAGGCGAACGGCGCGTGGCACCACTCAACGATGCCACCATGCCGATGACTGGCGTGCTACTTCCGTTGGATTCTGAGACCTGCCTGATTGGGGAACTGGGCGAACCATGCGACGTGTTTGCCACCCTCGAAAGCGTGCGACAGGCCATTGCGGGTTGCTCACTTGAGTTCTTCATAGCGGCCGTTGACATCCCGGGGAATCGGGCACTTGCAGTGAGCGTTGGGACGAGTGCGCATCTGCTGGACAGCGCAGGCGTCAAAGAAGTACTCGATGGCTTAGGACTGGGTGAAGGGACCTAACCGTAGGCAGCGCACGGGCGCTCGTTTGGACACTCGCCTAGAACGCGCTGATTCCTTGTCCGGAATAGGGTCTGAAGCGGCAATCGGAAACTCCTGGTTCGACCGACTGCAACCAGTCTGAGCTCGTCGTTGTCGCTTACACATCAATTGTCCCGAGGGGCCTCACGTCGAGCCTCTCATCAACCTACGGTAGATTCGCGTCATGACGAACATCGCCTCTGTCCTCAAGTCTGAGATCTCGCGAATAGCTCGCAAAGAAGTACGCGCTGAGCTTGATAGCCTGAAGAAGTCAAGTACGCAGTACCGCAGCGCAATTGCCCAACTGAAGCGCGAAGTGAGTGATCTGAAAAAGCAGCTGAAGCGAGTGAGCGGGGCCGCTGTTGCCGAGGCTAAGGCGGCGAAGCAAGCGGCGGATGCTGGTGCGCCTCGTCGATTTAGTGCAACGAGGCTTGCCGCCCATAGACGAAAGCTTGGTTTGTCTGCAGCTGTCTACGGCAAGCTTGTCGGCATGAGCGGTGCGACCATATATCTTTGGGAGCAAGGAAAGTCCCGTCCCAATGCTGAACAGCTACAGCGACTGGCCGGAGTTCGCGCGCTCAGCAAACATGCCGCGCTCGCCAAATCCGTCGAGTAACTCCCAGGCGCTGCCTAGCCGACCGGCCCAGAGCGCAAGGCCGCTTCCAAATTCGAACGCGCCTCAACTCGGGTCGGCGCGCGGACTGCCTCTTCTTGGAAGCAGCCTTCGCGGGCTTCGCAGCGGCCTTTGCGGCGTTGCGCTTGGCCGCCTTGGGGTCGACGGCTGCCTTGAATGCCGCGCCAGGCACGAATTTGAGAACTTATGTGCGGCAATCTTGATCTTCTCGCCCGAGCTCGGGTTGAGGCCAGTACGTGCAGCGCGGGCCACTTGCTTGAAAGTACCGAATCCCTCCAAGAATCTATGACTCTTCGCGGCGGTAGCCATGTGTAGGCCAAATTCTGTACCATACACACGGGTGCATAAAATCTCGCTCTCGGCGAAA
>Ga0102594_1002054_pt1 | contig 10952 bp, 9 predicted proteins | sample AraplaCol_mLB_r2_2_FD_76863 | JGI IMG/M metagenome (GOLD analysis project Ga0102594, IMG submission 76863) | Arabidopsis root microbial communities from North Carolina, USA - plate scrape MF_Col_mLB_r2 (SPADES assembly) (version 2) | ecosystem: Host-associated > Plants > Roots > Endosphere...
CGCACTTCGCTGGCCACCACTGCGAAGCCGCGCCCTGCTTCGCCGGCGCGAGCGGCTTCCACAGCCGCGTTGAGAGCAAGAATATTCGTCTGGAACGCAATGGTATCGATCATGCCGACGAAACCGCTAATCCGAGCGGAGCTGTCGGCAATGGCGTCCATGGTGGTAACCACGTCGGACATGGCCTGACCGCCCCTGATTGCTGCAGCGGTCGCTGCATCTGCGAGGCGGTTGGCTTCTTGTGCCGTCTGAGCGTTGCTGGCAACGGTTGCCGTGATCTCCACCATTGCGCTGGCCGTCTGCTCCACGCTAGCGGCTGCCGATACCGTGCGTTCGTGAATGTCTCTCGTACCACGAGAGATCACCTCGGCCGAGGCCTCCAGGCCAACAACCTGCTCGCTGACGTCGTCGACCAGCCATCGAAACATGAGACCCAATTGCCCGATCGCGCGCAGGGTGATGCCAATCTCGTCCACACGATCGAGATGCTCTACCTCTCGACTGTCACCGGAGGCAACACGCAACGCCTGAGCCTTCATCGATTCCATTGGTTTGGCGATCTGCCATTCCAGCCACCAGCCGGTCATCCCCACGACCAACATCGTCCAACCCAGCAGCCCCGCTACGCGGTGCGACGGTAGGCCCACCAATGACACAGCCCCGACCATTGCTGCCACCAGGACGGTCAATCCCACTCTGATCCTGCCCCTTACGGAGATGCGCTGGAACATTGAACGCCACGCCATCCAGCCGGTACCAACAACTAACCCTTTGAAGAACTTTCGACCGGGCGCATTACCTTCTCTGAAATCCCGATAGCATTCCTCCGCCTGGGACACTTCACTGCGCGTCGCAAGAGTTCGCACAGACATATAGCCGGTCGCAGCACCGTTTCGCACGACAGGCATCGCGTTCGCCCTCACCCAGTAATGGTCCCCATTTTTGCGGCGATTCTTTACCAACGCCGTCCATGGTTCGCCCATTTTTAGGGTGGACCACATGTCCGAAAACGCCTCCTTCGGCATGTCGGGGTGACGTATGACATTGTGCGGCTCATTCTCGACCTCTTCACGATCAAATCCACTGGCTTCAATAAATGCAGTGTTGGCATACCGGATGAAGCTATCGGTGTCAGTCGTCGACATCAGCGTTGCATTTGAGGCAAGCTCGTACTCGCGCTGCGTAACGGGGGCGTTGATTCGCATGAGGCGTCTCCAATGTGGCGGTCCACCGCAGATATCGGCGCGCACTGTGCAGCGCGGAGACGTTTTCGCCAATCGCTTGATCCAAATCAAAAGTAGGTGGCTGATTTGCCCACTTTAGGTCACACACGAAAGATAAGTGGTGTGTTAGGCATAAACTCATGTGTACCCCACTCGTGAAAAGAAAAGGACCGCGACTCCGTGAAAGTCGCGGTCCTGTGCGCCGGGCATCCTGTGACGCGGGGAGGGCATTCACAGGCTGCTGGCACGAACTTTCGTTTAGGGTAGACGGCGACCATTATTGCCGCCATCCAACCAAAGGCCTATGGGAGGCCTTCGGAAGCATGCGACATCCCTCATCTGCTGGCCTTCACCGCTTTGAGGGTGTTTGGGACGGTACCGCAGGCTGGCTGCGATCACCCGCGCCTGCAGGTGCTGGCGTGCTTCGCGGCCTGGCTGGAACGAAATCGGTCCGGGCGTCCATCGTCGCATCAAGGGTCTGCGGCTGGTCACGGCATATGGTATCGCCGCAGCGCTCGGCGCATTAGGTGGTCGCGCACGGCATCACCGGCGCTCAGCAAATTGGCCTTCGGGCACATTTGCAGCAGGTTCACGCACAGGGGATCTCATGTTCCGCTACAACGGAATTTGTGCGGGGCCCCGGATCCACCGCCACATCCCCATCGTCGAGACATTGTCTGACAGCGCTATGCCAGAGGACCTCCTATCGTTGCAATATGTTCGTCCCCTCATTCGTATCATCATGGACATCTCAAGACTTAATGCGCTTTACACGATGAGTGCCTCTCACATCACACTTTGTCGGGGTCATATCCGTAGGCAGCTCGCCCTGATTCGTAGGATGCGCGAGAAAGGGATGAAAGCAGAGGATGCCGTGAAATTGCTTGTGCTGTTGCGGGGCACTTTGGCTGCCGCACGGGCCCACCTCGCTACGATCGAGCAGTTCTCGCGCGTCGCAATCGAGTTCGAATCTAGAAACTGGGTATGGGGTTCAATGCCCTCCTTCGCCCTGACCAGTGAGGCGTTCGTAGTGGTGGGCAGCGCCGCGGTGAAGTGCACGCGTCGAGAAGAAGGGTTGCTGCAAATCGGCTGCAATTGGCATGACGACGTTGTTATTACGTCCCCGTTACCCGCCGCCAAACGGCAGTGCTACAACGATGCCTGGCCAAGAGGGCACGACTCCGAGACCTTGCACGGTTAAGCACCAAGGCGCCTGGCATGTGGCAATACTGACATCGCGCGGAGATCTTGGAGACCGCCATGGGCGGGGTACAACCATCACATGGACGGCAGTTGGAGGTACCCATTGTCGCAGTCGGTGCGTCAGCGGGAGGCATAACGGCTTTACAAAAGCTTCTGAATTCCCTCCCGCCTGCGTTGCCTTTCGCACTTGTCGTCTTGCAACATCTTCCTTCCGGCTCAAACAGCCACCTAACCGATCTGGTAGGAAAATGGACTCCCGTACCTGTGCGAGCCGCAACCGATGGAGTGCGCCCTCAGATAAACGCCATCTACATTCCGTCACCAGCTCACATCCTCACGTTCGATAACGGGGTGTTCCACACACGAGCGATAGACGGCGGTGCCAGGCGCCCAGGCATTGATTCGATTGACGCATTCCTTGAAAGCCTCGCGCAGCGCGAGGAACCTCCACCGATCGCGGTTATTCTGTCAGGGTCTGGGATGGACGGGACCGCGGGGGCGATCCGCGTCCGGCGAGCCGGTGGGACGGTGATTGTGCAGGACCCACTGACCGCCTTACATGACAGCATGCCTAATGCGGTCATCCAGCGAAGCATCCACGATCACGTTCTTCCTTTAGGCGCTATTGGGCGTCAGCTGCTTGCATGTGTCGACCCATGCTACAAACGTCCGAGCCAGGCGGTTGATAGATCTGATGCGCTATCAGATGCCCTCGGCCGAATTATTTCACTGATTCGTCAACGTGCAGGCTTTGATTTAAGTGGATACAAGCCGTCTCCCTTGCTCTGGCGCATTCAGCAACGCATGGATACCCGCAAGGTCTGGTCATTCGAAGACTATCGGTCACTGATAGAGGACGATCCCATCGAACTGGATTCGCTTGTGCGAGGTATCCCTATCCACGTGACGGAGTTCTTTCGTGACACCGATGCCTGGTCTGCGCTGCAGGACGACGTCCTTTATCCCTTAGCATGCAGTGCCGAGGGACAGCAACCTTTGAGAATTTGGACGCCCGCATGCTCAAGCGGTGAGGAAGCATACTCGGTTGCGATGCTCCTCGAGGAAATCTCGCACGACCTAAACAAGCCAGTCAATTTTCAGGTCTTTGCAACGGATGCGTCGCCAGATCTAGTCGCAAATGCCAGCCGCGGGCTTTATGGCCAGCGATCCCTTGCCGGCCTCACCGCTGCTCGCCAAAGTCAATTTTTCTACAAAGTAGACGATTCGCTTCGCGTGAAACGGAACCTCCGAGAAAGGCTCGTATTTGCTACACAGGATCTGCTCTCCGACCCACCGTTTTCGAATCTTGACCTTGTCACTTGCCGCAATCTGCTGATTTACCTAGAGCGCGATACGGGCGACGAACTTCTTTCCGTCCTCCATGCTTCCCTGCGAACCGGCGGATGCCTTTTTCTTGGCAGCAGCGAGACATACCCGCTCGATAAGATGGGATTCGAGACAGTCTCCGCGAGATGGAACATCTATCGTAAAACCAACTCGGTGCATCGACGCGCGATGAATCGCACGGCACGGGTCTCCGTTCCCGAGAGTACCAAAACGGCCTTGCGCTTAGCTCACGAGCGATTCGACATTCCGTCGGTCCTCATAGACGAGCGCTGCAGCGTGCTACGGGTATATGGCAACACACAAGGCTTGCTCTGGCCGGCTGCAGGCGAACCTTCTCTCAACCTAATCGATCTCCTGCCGCGAGCGTGGTCCACAAGCGTTCGGCATTGTGTTCGCGAGGCATTAAGTGATCACAACTCCAAGACACTTTCCAACCTTCCGGCGAGCGAATGGCACGACTCGCCTATCACAGTCCGATTTACGCCGCTGCAAACCGGTTCCGACAACACATGGGACCGGGCACTGGTCTCGTTTGTACGTGAACAGGACGCTTTCGATGCGCGGGATCCCGACGGCTCACTCTTACTCAAAAAGGACCTTTGCGCGGAGAGGAAGCCCGACTGGGAGATCCAGGCACAAATCTCTCACGGAGAAATTGATGCGTCTCGCGAAGAACTGCTGGCGCTGAATGAAGAACTCAAAGCGTCCAACGAGCAGCTTTACCGGAGCAACGAGTATTTGAATACTGCAAACAATGACCTTCAAAATATGGTTGCGCAACTCGCGATGCAGAGTCGGGTGCTCTCGTCAAGCTCAGTGAAGGCTCTCTTTCTCGATATCCATCTAAAGCTTCGTTGGTTCACGCCATCCATGTACGAGGTATTCCCTTTCACACTGAACGACGTTGGTCGCAGTATCACCGATCTTGTCCCATTTTTTCAGGATAATAGCTTCTACCTGGATATTCGTTGCGTGCTCGACGCGAGCGAGCCGCGCGAAGCCTTGATCTATGATGGCGGTGGTCGGGGCCTTCACCGCAAGGTGTTTCCGTATTTATCCGGCGCGGGTGAAATAGAAGGGGTGGCGATCACCTTTTCGGATATCGGTGAATAAACTGCTGTCTTCCACCGTCCGGAACCAGATGTCTCTTTGTGCAAACACAGGCTGTTCCAAGGGCATCTCTCCATGAAATCGAAAAAAACTCAACTGCAAGCGGAGACCCTCGAAAATGCTAAGCCGCGAGGGATTCAGCAAGAATTTGCTTTGTCGCGGGACTGACTACCAGTTCATTGAGTTCGTGCCGGCCAAACCAACGGCACACTCTGATTTCGTGCCGGGGCCGCGGATCGGCTGATTTTCTCACCGTCGCCAGGAACACGTGATGGACTGTCGTCAGTCCAAGAAACTGATACTGGAAGGTCAGCGTCTTAACCTTCAATGCGGTCTCCTCCCACAGCTCACGAGCGGCTGCATCAGATAGGGTTTCATTTTTATCGGGTCTCCCACCAGGCAACGCCCAGCGCGTGCCGTCCTTGGAAACAAGCAAGACTTTGTCACTACGCACACATACGAGGGTGGCTCTTAGCTTTGGGCGCATGGGGACGAATTCGTGTGGGGGATCCTTGAAGCCACGCATTGTATCGAGTCAATTGGCGCCCGATATTAGAGACAGCCGTACATGTTCATAACACAAGCACCATTTTTCAGGCCACCTAAGCTAGCGCCGGTATAAGGTTCAGTACCATCATCATCCAATGGTAGTTCGTCCCATGACTCACGCTGCCCGGCGATTACCTTGGCGAACCCTGCGTGGGGATACTAAGCCACCAAGGGGAGGCAGCGCGCGGTAAATGTGAATATTGAAGCACCTGAATTAGGAGCACGGTGCCAACACAACTATGACGGTAGTGAATTAACAGTCATCATCTCCACAGCAACGCCGTCTGCCGCTTGAGCGCTACCACGAGCGACGATGCAAGCACTCGGTTGAGATATGCGGGAAGGCGCAACCAAGATGGCAGACGCAGTGCTCAATTCCGATGACGTTTAGACGTCCCATGCAATGGTCGAACGCCTGGCCGAGGACAGGTGCCAAATTGACCGCCTTAGAATCAGCGCTAAAGGATGCGGCCATCAACCTTTGAAGCGCGAACGGTAGCGGCTTGATCGTAAGCTTCAATTCGCCCTTGGTGTGCCTTCATAATCTTTGAGACCGGCAGTCTGCGCCCAGCAAAGATTGATGGTTTAACACAGACTGCGCAGAATAGTTCGTGCCCCGTTCGGGCGATGCGGGTTCAGGCAGAAATAGTCATGATCCATGGACATCAGTGACTCGGCACGGCTTTACTGGTTATCCCAACACTGGAGCGTCCATGAACTACATCGAACCAATAATCTGCAAGTGCGGCGTCAAGGTCCAGATTCACGAGTATCCGATGGACCTTGGAGATGACGAACCCAGAGACCGAGGTTATTGCCCTATATGCAGCCGTTTCTTGTTCGAAATGCAGCGCGCCGGAATTTTAGTTACAGAAGTCGTTCTTCCTGGGGACAAAACCAAGTGTGGTGACAGCGATCGCCACCTGGGCCTCCCGCCAGGATACGAGGATGAGGACTGGCCCTTCCCGACTCTCGCGGAGCTGCTTCGACGGCAAGAAGGCTCCTGAAGCGTGCTAATGGAATCGGACTGGGTTCTCCCCTTCACTCCAGATGAATCCACTAACAGTCCAGCAACACCCCCCGCCCCGACATACCAGATTTCTTTGGGAAGAAAGACAAGAAGCCGGAAATGTTTGCTGAAACTGAATGACAAATGGGGAGTCCTGTCCCATCGGACGGGACGGCGTATCTTACGGCCCGCGCTCGATCCTGCGAGCCAAAGCTGCGCCGCAATTGATCGGCGCATGCAGTCAGTTCAAGGTCGAGCGGTGGCATAGCGTGATGTTCTACGCCATACGCTGATTCTTGGAATGCCCTCTGGGAATCTCAAGGCCCTAGATTCGCCCCGGGGGCTACGGTCAAGGAATGATCGTCGGTCAACCAAGAACCAGCGCATCCCGTCGCTCATATGGATCGGGTCGGCGAACTTCTTGACCATCGAGTCATCAGGCAAACATGCGGGGTTTCTCGACCCCAGGGCTTTACGCAAAAAAACCGGCGCCAGAGCGCCGGGTGAGAGCGAGAAAAAGTGTGCGGCTCGCGACGCCGCATGGGGTAATTTAGAACATTGTCTCGTTCGATACCACATGACAATAGCATTATCGCACGTACGAAATGCTGCTATTTCGGACGCGAAAAACTAAAGGGCTGCCAGCATGAATTCAAGCCGCCTGCTGTGGTCAGTTCGGGCGGCTTATCACACTTCCCCGATGAAACTCTTCACTCTCGCGACCATGGCAATGCCACGGTCATCTGACACTGCGGCGAGGCCACGGACTTTACACCAATGGACTTTGGCTCCGCACGGTGCACGAGCGACACAATCACTCAGGCAACAAGAAGGACGACAATCACGCCGCCACGGGAAGATGATGAGAAATTTTCTTGATTGACCGCATCCAAACGTGCTTCTGGCGTGTAGAGCGTGTACAGCCACGATGGCTGGCGTCGAAACCGACACTTCAGGAGCCACACCATGATCCGCACCTCCCTTCTCATTCCGGCATCGGCCTGCCTCTTGCTGACGGCCTGCAGTGGAACGATGCCCCGCCCGGACACGATGTCCGCCCCCTCGCCCGTGGCGGACGCCATCAAGGTACCCGATGGCCACAGGCTCGCCATGCAGACCGTAGGCGTGGGCGAGTTGCGCTATGAGTGCCGCGCAAAAGCCAATACAACCGACCAGTTCGAATGGGCTTTCGTCGGCCCCACGGCCACACTCCAAGACCGCGGTGGCAAGGCAGTGGGCAAGTACTACGGTCCGCCAGCCACGTGGGAATCGATGGATGGATCTAAGGTCACTGCCACGCAGGTTGCAGTGGCGCCCGGCGGCGATGGGAACATCCCGCATCAACTGGTCAAGGCAAATCCAGCCGTAGGCAGCGGGATGATGAGCGGGGTGACCTATATCCAGCGGGTGGCAACCCAGGGAGGCGTAGCGCCAGCCGCCACATGCAGCGCCGCCAATCGAGGCGCTATGCAGATGATCCGGTACCAGGCCGATTACTTGTTCTGGAAGGCGGCGGCATAGCGCCTGTGCGACTCAGGGTAATCACTGCGGGCTGCCCTGCGCAGCTACGCGTAAGATGTGCGCGAAAACGCCCTTGTCCGTAGCCGCCGACCGCGAGCCCGCTCTTGATTGCCCCCCAGCCTCCCGCTGCTGACCATTTCGACTACGACACTGCTCTAGCTGCTTGTGCCGTCCGCGATGTGGTCGCATTGCGCCGGTTGTATGAGCACGCGGCGCCCTACCTGTTGGGCGTCGCCATGCGTATCGTCCGGGACAGGGCTACAGCCGAAGACGTCCTGCACGACGCCTTCGTCAAGGTCTGGAACCATGCCCATACGTTCGACCCTGCTCGCGGTGCGGCGCGAGGCTGGTTGTTCAGCCTCGTCCGGCATCAGGCGCTCAACGTGGTGCGCGACCGCTTGCGGCTAGTTCTGCCTGATGAGGAAATGGCGCAAGCGATCGAGAACGACACAGCGCTTGCCGCCGCGGCAGGTGGGGCGCATGCTGGCGAAACGCGCGTGATGATGAGCCGCTTGTCTATATGCCTTGATGAACTGGATACGCCCAAGCGCGACAGTATTCTGTATGCGTACGTCGATGGCTGTTCGCACGGCGAGATCGCGGCACGACTCGGCGCCCCGCTGGGCAGCGTAAAGGCCTGGGTCAGGCGTGGCCTGCAGACGCTGAAGGAGTGCATGCAATGAGCGGCGAGTCTGACAGACCTGGCGATCACCGCGATGGGTGGGACGCGCTGGACGACCTGGCCTCCGGCTACGTGATCGGCACACTCTCGATGGCGCAGCGCGAAAACATTGCGCGCCGCATGTCTGCGGAACCGCAGCTACGTGATCGCATCGACTACTGGGAGTCACGGTTGCATCCGATGACGGCTGCGGCCGAGCCGCTTGCGCCATCCTCCCGCTTGTGGGGACGTATCGCGAAGAGCATCGGCCATGGCCAGCAGCCAAGCCAATCAGATGCACGTGGCGCGATCGGATGGTGGCATTCGCTCGCACTCTGGCGAGGCATTGCGCTGGGTGCTACGGCGTGCTCGTTGCTACTCGCGACGCTGTTGGGACTGCGAGCATTTGCGCCACCCCAGCAGCCACGTTATGTGGTTGTGCTGGCCGCCCCGCAGGACAAGACCCCGGGATGGCTGATTCAGGCTTCGAGCGCCCGTAATCTCAGGCTGATCCCACTTGGCGTGCAGGCGGCCCCGCCCGATCGGGCCCTCCAGTTCTGGACCAAGGCCGATAGCTGGAGCGGCCCGGTATCGCTTGGGCTAGTGCGAGCCGATCAGTCGCTTGACGTTGCTCTGGACCGCCTGCCAACACTACAGGCCAACCAGCTCTTCGAAATTACACTCGAGCCGGCAACCGGATCGCCGGTCGGTCGACCCACCGGCCCGGTGCTTTACATCGGACGTGCGGTGGTGGTGCGTTAGCACCCTTGGATCAGCAGGCCTATCGCGTTGCCTGATTGCGAGCGACCAGGTACGAGCGAAAGACTGTTAGACGATGTCCGTCAGGATACTGCCACCGTGAGTCGCACCGTTGTCCGCGACAGTATCGCTGCAATGACGGATGTTTGATATGTAATGTCCGCAGTTAAGGAAGGCTGAAATCGTTCGGCGACGCTGACGTCCACACCAACGGCGCAAGGGAAACGGCGTCGTGTTGGTCCTGGATCAACCGCGTTACGTTATCAGATTCGTAAGGCACCACCGCTTCCTCAATGCAAGTGCACCAGATGCAACTCGCCAGCGCCAGCTAGCGGCTCGCTGGGCTGTCGACGAGTGCCAACTTAAGAAAAATTGACCGCGATGCGGAAAGTTTCTACCGACGCTCCAGTAACATTGGCGTTGCCTTAACCGACAGCCCCCTCCCGCATGTCCGCAGACCCCTGGCATCAAATCGCGACGATCAACAGTTGGGACGCCGAGACCAAACTCGCCGTGTTGGAGGCTTTCGTCCGGACCACAGGCCAGTCTCTCCAACTGGCCAAGTTCGCCGCCGATCGCGCTCTCGTTCTCCAATGCCCAAAGGAGATCGACCGCGTCAAGCTCCAAGAGCTCGGGTTCGGCATCTTCAAGGTTGGCTCAGGGTTCAAATGGACACACACCAGCCTTGGTCGGACCATCATTGGCCCATGGGTCTACGACACGGAAGACGTGGCATGGCGAGGTGCATACGCCTCGGCCAAGCTTCGCGGGATGACCGGCCCGGAGTCGATCGACCCTGAGGCACCTTCCACGCCAACCGCCAAGACCGCATAATGGAAGCAGAGTTGTCCTACGCAGAGCTGTCAGCTTTCCCTCGGAGCTCGCCCGAGCTCTTGGCTCCGCGGCCCTCCAGATCCAGCGTGGGCACCATATGCACCAGCACGACACCTCGAGTTTCCGTACCCGTCTGAGAGCGCGAACAGCAAACCCAGCAAGGTGCGCAAGATCGCCTCCTTGGGTAGTCGGTGCGACCTGTGCCTCCCCGGAAATCCTGGCTCATCTCCGATTAGAGTGACGACCAGGAAAAACATGTCCAGAGAGACGGTCCTTCGCCGTCTTCAAGACAGACGTCGGATATGGCGTTGCGGAGAAACTGACAGACTTGCCATGGTTCCTCGGAACATATTCACCCACATCGCGCTGTTCAGCCTTGCGCCGGGCACCACCTCTTGCGCCATGTTTTTCGCATGCGCACAATATCCATGCCGTGCAACAGTCTTTTCCAACACGGTACTTTATCTGCCAGGCCGGTTGCGTTAAAACCACCCCTTCGTACTCGCACAAGAAAACCCCGTTTTCGTCCCGCTCTTGGACTCCGAAACTCGCTCTCACTGGCTGACAACGCTTTGCCGCATGGTGGCGGTCCTACCCCTACCAATACTCCATGCCACCGGCCGTGCGCTCGGCCTCCTCGTCTATGCCCTTCCCGGCCGATATCGGCAGCGTCTGCAGGAAAATGCCGCGCAGGCCGGCTATCCGGGTGCCCGCTTCGCACGCCGTTCGGCTGCAG
>Ga0102594_1002057_pt1 | contig 10948 bp, 11 predicted proteins | sample AraplaCol_mLB_r2_2_FD_76863 | JGI IMG/M metagenome (GOLD analysis project Ga0102594, IMG submission 76863) | Arabidopsis root microbial communities from North Carolina, USA - plate scrape MF_Col_mLB_r2 (SPADES assembly) (version 2) | ecosystem: Host-associated > Plants > Roots > Endosphere...
GGAAAGCCGCGATCTTCAGCTTGATTGTTATGATTACATACGTCATCGCACTCCGCGTACCACGCAAACATGCTGTACCGTGGGAGATGTTGATCGCTATAGAGCGGGAGCAGCGCGGGCGGTTCATGATCTTCCTGAACTGGTTCGTCGATGTGCCATCCATGCCGCAGAAGGTGTACAAGCGGACGTGGCTGAATGGGCTTGGTAAGCGGATACGATTCCAGCAGGATTCAGCTTATACGTATTTATATTTGAAAACACTACTGCGCAGTGATGTGCTAGGCATGGTCCTGCGTCTGACCGCGCTCGGCATGTTGATTCTGTATTGGGTACGGAGCTCGAACTGGGCGCTTCCGCTCTATGGCTTCATGCTGTTGATCATAGGAACACAGCTGACCGCAATAAGGCGGTTTCATCGTTACTCGTTCTGGGCGTCGATCTACCCCATTCCGTATCCTTTTCGCAAAAAGGCGATCGTGAAGGTCGCACGGCAGACGCATCTCGTCCTCGCGCTCATCTTATGGCTGCCATTACTGCTAACGAATGGGGCGTGGTCCATGGTCTTCGCTGCCCTTGTTGGCGGGATCGCGTTCGTGTTCTTCTTCCAGTGGGCTTGGTCCCGGAAGAAGTGGATGGAGCATGAGGATGATGAGGATTTGTAAGAGGCACATATATTAAGAGAAATCGCTTTTCTTTCCCATTGATGGGGAGGGAGAGCGATTTTTTTGTCTGACCCCAACAAAAGAAACAGCGGTTGAACTAGGACTCGTAAATAAAGTCTTAGACTACCGCTGCTATTACTGGGAAGGCTATCAGATTATGAATTTGAGAACCAAATCTAGAAATAAGAACATGAATGAGGAGCTGCCTGAGGTGGTTCAGCGGCAATATCAACAATAATACGGAGGAATTCATGTTTTAAGAGGCTGCCATAAGGCAGCCTTTAAGCATTGAACGATCGTGTCCCGTTAGCTTAAAACGTAGAAATTAGAGTATGCATCTAAAATATCAATTGTTGTCCTACAAGTTTCTAGGTTCAATATATATAATAATTGGACCAAGCCTTTTGAAGGTAACTGGAACAAATGTATCTTTATCTGATTTTAAATTACTACTCCCCGTTTTGAAAGAACCCGATCCATTTCATCAAAATGTTCTTTGTCGCTTGAAGCATAGATCAAATCAAAACTATCGTTATTTTTCATCACTGTTATTATGCTGTCATCGTAATTCCCATAAAATTCGATGCCAATCCAATGCCGAAAGGAAAAACCTTTATTATTAAAATTTTCACGAATAAAATCCAAGTCGGTTTGTTCAATGGAATAGAACGATTCACAGCCGTATTCAAGAGCGAATACGGTTTGCAAATAGGCCATCGCATGAAAAAAATCGGTCAATGTTTCAAAATCTTTTTTCCATACCTTTTCATCGTAACTCATATAGACAGGGGGATTGGACCTGGATAAATCGTGCTTATGGATTCCCCAAACACAGACACGTTGATTCTCGCAATAAAAAATTAAATATTCGCTATGTTTGAAGTATTGGAGTTGCTCGGGTTTGATCAAACTATCTTGCGTATGATTCAGCCGCTCGTCTTTACCGAGTTCCCAATAATAATCTATAAACACCTGGGGCAATTCACCAAAATTATTTTTAATGGCTTGTATCTCGTCATGACTAAACCCATTTCGTTTCGTAATATGAAACAGCTTTTTAATCATTGCAAAATCAGTCACCCGCATCACACCTTATCCTTGTATAATACTCCATCGATTGACTTAAGAATATTCCAAGTCGGTCTCCTTAACCATCAAGAGAGCATATTATACACCCATTTTACCATATCTTTACTCCACTATCTTGCCCGTTCGTTCAATAAAATGAGCAGTCTGCGGTAGCCTGCACAACAATATGTGTTATTCTACTATCGGAACTTTACCATAAGTATCTGCAAGGCAAGTTTTACGATGATTAAACATAAAAACAGCCCCTCCATCTTGCCTGGAAGGGCTGATTGAACTTATAAGTGTGATCCGCCCGTGGCGTCAACCATCTGTCCGGTAATCCAACGGCCGTCCGATGACGAGAGGAAAGCAACGATGTCCGCAATATCCGAAGCTTGGCCAATCCTGCCAAGGGCAGACATTTCGGCTGCATGTTGTTGGCCTTCCGGTGTATGCAGCCATTCCGCATTCACGTCCGTATCGACGATGCCAGGGAGAACGGCATTAACTGTAATACCGCGGGGCCCTAATAATTTCGCAAGTTGCAGTGTAAACGTATTTATGGCACCTTTCGTCAAGCTGTACGCCATGATATGGGGATACGCAATTCGTGTAACGCCTGAAGAGATGTTGATCACTCGTCCTCCGTCACGCAGAAGCTGCAAAGTTTGCTGGACGAGAAAAAACGGTGCTTTTACATTCACTGCAAATATCGCGTCGAATTCTTCTTCCGTAGTTTCCTCTAATGTTTTGGAAGTTCCTATACCGGCATTATTAACGAGAATATCGATCTGGTTCTGGCCAGTTAGGCGAAGGAGCGTTTCCTTCATCGTTTGAACCAAATCCGTTACCCCTTCAACGGTTTCGAGATTTGCGCCTATAGCCAAAGCTTGTCCTCCATGCTCTCTAATGGCCTGTACAACTTCTTCTGCAGCAATACGGCGGTTGCCATAGTGAACGATAACCAGAGCACCCTCTTGCGCCAGTCGCAGCGCAATTCCTTTTCCTATACCGCGACTTCCACCTGTGACCAGTGCAATTTTTCCTTCCAATCGTTTCATAGATCTCACTCCCTTATGATGTGTATTGCTACTGTACACCTTCCCGTAAAGGGGAGAGTCAAGAGGGATTATAACACTATTTTCAGAGAAAAAATGAACTCCGGAAGGAGGCATAGAGATACCAATGATCTTAACCAAGCTCAAGGGGAACGAGCAATTCGGCCAAGCGCATTTTTCCGTAAATATCTTTGTCCGAAGTTAAATAGGTTTCACGGATCGGATCTTTATAGGAACGGACATAGCCTTGAGACGAGATCCATGATGCTAACTGATCGGCAGCAAGGCAAGAGTCATCGTAAGGACTACAGAGGTGTACAAGGGATGCGGCCGTTTTTAACTCGGGAAGTAATCGGACATTCACTCTTTCGCTGCTTGGAATAGTGATTGTCAGCGGTATTGCAACCTCCAGATCGGCTTGATCCGTGTACGTGCCGCCGTGATCATACCATAAGATCGTCAGATCTCGTCCTTCGTCATCCCCATATGAATTGACGTATTTTGTGAGTTCGTCAAGAAGTAGACATAGGTGCGCACGCGGAACGATATCACGAATCGAAGCCGTAAGTTGTGGCTGTACGTTACGAACGGTTATCGGTGTTTCATGTTGGCGTTGATCCGCTTCTTCGACGCGGACAATCCTGTTATCGATTTCTTTCAACTGCTGCTGCGCTTCTAGGATGGAACGCTCAAGTTCTTTCTTCTTATCGGTTAACTTTAGTTTTACTTCAGGTAATGGATGCTCTTCCAGAAAGGTTTTTATTTGATCCAGTGTGAAACCGTGTTCCTTAAAGGCGATAATGCGCTTAACGGTCAGAAGCTGCTCCTGGGTGTAGTACCGATAGCCATTATTAGGATCTATAACGGCGGGCTCAAGCAACTTCACGCTATCGTAAAATCTTAACGCCTTGACGGAAACACCGCTCAACTTGGAAAAAGCACTGATCTTTAGCATTTCACAACGGACTCCTTTATCAAATACACTTTATCCAATGACTATACAATAACGAAAATCATAAAGAAATATCAGCGGGGAAAACTTGCTGTTACTGATAGCACGATGATCCATATCATAAATAATATTAATCTGCTCGTTAATCTACCTTTGAAAAGCTACGAAACCAAAGAGAGAGTTGATTGACTTTTTTCGTCTGAATATACCTCAATTACTTTAAAGTGCTTATGTCACTATAAAGTGCGTACTTCCTATGTAGGGTTAGTTGATGCAAAATAATGTTGTACAACGAAACGTACAGAAGGAGCTGAAACACGATGAATATTGAATCTACAACAAAACGCAAAGTCGCCTTGGTCGTGGGTGCAAATGGTGTTATAGGTCGCAACCTCATCGATCACCTCATCACTCTCCCTGATTGGGACGTGATCGGCATATCGCGTCGCGGTGGAGAATCTAATAATCATGTTCGATATGTGGCTGCGGACCTACTCAATATAGATGAGCTTCGCGAAAAGTTAAGCGATTTAACGGAGGTAACACACATTTTTTATGCTGCTTACCAAGACCGTCCAACTTGGGCTGAACTTGTTCCGCCGAATCTCGCCATGTTAGTGAACATCATTGAAGTGATCGAACCAATCGCGTCGGGCTTGAAACATGTCAGTCTGATGCAGGGATACAAGGTTTATGGCGCACATCTCGGTCCGTTCAAAACTCCTGCTCGTGAGACAGACGCCAACCACATGCCTCCGGAGTTCAATATTGATCAGCAAGATTTCTTAGAACAGCGGCAAAAAGATAAGGCTTGGACCTGGTCGGCACTCCGTCCTTCTGTAGTCTGCGGCTTCTCGCTTGGAAATCCGATGAACCTCGCAATGGTCATAGCGATTTATGCTTCAATCTCGAAGGAACTTGGAATCCCTTTGCGGTTTCCAGGTAAGCCGGGAGCTTACAACAGCCTATTGGAGATGACAGACGCTGGGCTTCTCGCAAAGGCAACAGTATGGGCGGCGACCGATGAGCGCTGTGCGAATCAGGCATTCAACATTACGAACGGCGATCTGTTTCGTTGGAGTGAGTTATGGCCGAAGATCGCTCAATACTTTGGTATGGAAACAGCGCCTCCGTTGCAGATGTCTCTGGACGTTGTCATGGCGGACAAGGAGCAGCTTTGGAACAAAATGGTTGAGAAACATGGGCTTGCTCGGAATTCCTATAAAGATGTATCCTCTTGGCAATTCGGCGATTTCGTGTTTGGATGGGATTACGATTTTTTTGCCGACGGAACGAAGGCTCGTCGTTTAGGCTTTCACGAATTCGTCGATACCGAAGCAATGTTTATGGACATCTTTAACGACTTCCGCAAGCGTAAAGTCATCCCGTAAACTACCGTATAAAATAAGAAAGCCGACCTTGTATATGGGGTCGGTTTCTTAACTGTTATTTACGTCTGTAGGTATTGGGTTAACCACGGTAGCCTTTCCCTCGTATTTTCTCTCTATATGCGAATCCCCCCAACGGCACATCAGATGCAGGAGTTCTTTTAGACTCCAGCCGTAGTCTGTCAACTCATACTCAACTCTCGGTGGTACCTGATTGTAAGAAGTACGTAAGATGACGCCCTCTTCTTCAAGTTCCCGAAGGTGCTGCGTTAACATCTTCTGAGTAATTGCGGGAATCAAGCTCTTAAATTCAGTATTTCGTTTCTTACCAAATGTCAGATGAAAGAGAATAACGGGTTTCCATTTTCCACCAATTACCTCTAGAGTTGCCTCTACGGCAGTGTTGTAAATTTTTTCAGTCTTTTGCACACAACTTGCCCCTTTTCGAATATTTCGACACAGGTCATTGGTAACTCCTGATGTACTGGAGCAATGAATTGCTCCTATTAAACATTATAACTACAACCAAAATATTACGCTATACTGCCCGTTCGTTGCGAAAAGAGTCTGCGAGAAAATTTGACATCGAAAGGGAAAAAGTTTATTTTGATTATAAAGAATCTTGATCATCAAGATTTATAAAACCTTGAGGAGGACTATCTTTTGTCAAACAATCGACAAGAACAACCCACGGAGCAGCAGGAAAACCTTACGATGAGTATGCGCGGGTTAGGAACCAGAACGGTACTCTACCAGCAAAGTGTAGCTGCCTCTTTAGGTTTATATAATAATGACTTTTTATCCGTCGACATTCTGCACGAAAAAGGTCCTGTCACCGCCGGCGAGCTGTCGAAACTAACAGGGCTCACGACAGGCAGCGTTACAGCGTTAATCGACCGACTAGAAAAAAACGGTTTTGTTCGCAGACAACATGACCCTCAGGACCGTCGTAAAGTGATTATCGTCCCGTTATACGAGAATAAGGAAGAAGTCAGCAATACGTATCTTTTGCTCCATGCGGCGATGGTCAAACTGGCTTCATCCTATACGAATGAAGAGCTTGAGCTCATTACACAGTTTTTGCGCAATGCAAGCGTCGTCCTGGAAGAACAGATTCATCATCTTCATTCAAATGCACGCAATAGATCTTCTTCCTCATGATGTTCGTGGATGAATACCAAATAGTTCATAATGTTAAGGGGTGAGTGAAGTGGCAGTTCTGGTTCTATATGCTACGAAAACAGGGGCAACAGAGCAATGCATAAAAGTTTTAACAGAAGAAATTTCGAATTGTACGATTTGTAATATCGATGGGGAGAAGCCCAATATCCAGGATTTTGATCGTATTATTTTGGGTGCGGGAGTTCGGGACGGGAAAATATACAAACCGATTCGCGACTTTATCAAAAAAAATCATAATGAATTACTGAAAAAAAGAATGGGATACTTTTTTTGCAATGAGAAGCAAAAGGAGACAGAAGAAATAATAGAGCGCAATATCCCCATCGATCTAAAAGAAGCGGCTATCTGCATTGCATCTTTTGGTGGTTATAAGGCTTACGCTGCACCAAAAGAAGGTTCTGATCAACTGAAGGGAATTTTCATAGATAGAATAAAAGCTTTTTCCGAAAAATTTATGAAATAGTCCATGAAAGTAGACGATGTTTGTTAGGGTCGAGTGGCTATCTTTGCGAGGGTCCCACAGGTGGACAATGCTAGAAGTAAAGTGTTTCCAAAAAGCTGGCGAGTAGTTTTATCTACGGTCAGCTTTTTCTTATTGACGTTCCCGTCAAAATAATTAATTCATTTTATATCAAAAAGCTCTGTTTTAGGTTTTTCACCGAAAGCAGAGCCAATTCTACAAATTCATTCTATTATGCTGGTCGGAAGGTCAACCTCTTCCAACCACTCCAAAATTATCTCCTTATCAGAAACAAACTTCAATGGAAGCAACACATATTTTGATTTGAAATAGTCATCATGGCTCCCGCCCCATCTGTCACCCAGGTACCAGTATCCTATACTACCATTCTTCTCATGAAGCGGAATTACACAGGTTGGCTGGGAACGGTAGGTCGTTTCATCACCCAGTTCTTTGGGCAGGGACCAATCCCCAGCTATTGATGTGGAATAAGCATAGGCACTCTGGTTGGGATCCCATCCAGTACAACCTGAAGTCAACATATAATAAAGACCATTTCTCTTGAAAAGTGTTGGAGCTTCCCGTTGCTGACCTGGCCACAGCACATGAACCAATCTGTCGATACTTAAATAATCATCTGAAAGCTTATAGATATTCAGATCATCATTGTCACGGGCAGCCGACACAAAATAAGCAGTACCATCATCATCTTTAAATAATGTACAGTCGCGTGACATATGTCCGATTGGATTAAAGCTTCCCAGATAGGTATAATCTCCATCGATCGTATCACATACGGCTACGGCGCAACGTGCCTGGCTGTAGTCGGAAGGACGTTCCCAATGCATCCACATGACATATTTCTTCGTCTTTTCGTTATATAGTACCTTTGGACGCTCGATGTTACAGCCTTGCCCGATTTCCGCCTGTTGTTCCGGTATATCCAGTTCTGGATAAGTTCGCACATAGTGCGGCGCCACCGTAGAATCAATCGTCAAAATATGATTACTAAAAGACCAATTCATGAGGTCTGTAGAAACATAACACGATACCTTATTACGTCCAGTGCGGTCTTCACCAATCCAGTAGAATTTATCATTTTCTCTAAGAATATGTCCTCCATGTGCATGTACTGGGTTCCCATTTTGATCTAAGGGTAAGAATACCGATTTCAAAGTATGATCCTCCTTCTAGTAACTGGTTATACAACAATTCTAGGTATACCAGACGGGGTCTGCAATCTAATTATATCTGCATCTAGTAGTAAAATATTGATGTTAAGCATGTGGGCAAATCCCCGTTAGTTTAACGCCTCTTTGGTTCTATAACTCTATTTTTACTGTCTACTATATATATTCCAAGATAGCAGTGAGTTTGGATCTTTTCGCTTACTTCCGCACCCAATGACTGCAATAATCCAACATAGGGATGCACCAGCTGCATTTTGAGCAAAAGTTAGTGCAAATATCCATCATAAGTGGACCACCCCGCCGTATTTGCCCCGCCCCCCCAGAAAGTCAAAATTTTGCACAACCTTGTCAGAATCATCTACTACGCCGCATACCAAATTTCACTACAGTTAGAGTATCGGATAACTGAATTCTAAATGAGGTGAAGAAATGAATGAGAGTAGTAAAGGCGCAGCGCGCATGACGCGGGCGGGTGAGCGATCATTCTGGAATAACGAACGCAAAGAAATGCTAGCGGGATGGCTGTTCCTCGCGCCGGAGTTCCTCGGCATGCTGTTTCTGTACGTGTTCCCGGTTGGATTCTCGCTCTACTTAAGCTTCTGCGATTGGAATCTGGTCGGAGGGCTGTCATCGATCAAGTTCATCGGGCTCGATAATTTCGTCGCCATGTTTGAGGACAAGAAGGTCCTTATGTCGCTGAAGAACAACTTGATTTATACCGTATTTACCGTACCGATTGGGATGGCGTTGTCACTGCTGCTGGCGGTTGTGATTCATACGCGCGTATTTTTTCAGAGCTACTTCAAGGTTGCATTCTTCATCCCGTATATCTCTTCCATCATTGCGGTAGGGGCCGTCTGGAGCGCACTCTATCATCCATCGCAAGGTCCGATCAACCAGTTCTTGATGCGTCTCGGGATTAGCGATCCGCCGAAATGGCTGGCAGACACCACGTATTCGCTCCCGTCGATCATCATTATTGCGATTTGGGCCGGCATTGGGTACCAGATCATTATCTACTTGGCGGGACTCACGAACATTCCGGATGATGTGTACGAAGCGGCGAGTATTGATGGCGCCTCGTCGACACAGCAATTTTTCAAAATTACGATGCCACTGCTGACACCAACAACTTCGTTCCTATTTATCACGCTCTTGATCGGATCTTTTAAAGTATTCGACTTGGTGGCCTTCTTAACCGCGGGAGGACCGAACGACTCTTCGACGGTGCTCGTGTACCGTATATTCGAGGAAGGCTTCCGAAATTATAAGATGGGTTACGCATCGGCTCTATCGTGGCTGTTGTTCGCGATTGTCGGTCTAGTTACTTTAATTACTTGGAAATTCCAAAATAAAAAAGAAATCTAACAACCGTAGAGGAGGGAAACGATGCGACTCCGTAAAATCGACTGGTCCAAATGGACGATCACTATTGTGCTGGCAATCTTCTCAATCATTTTCTTAATCCCCCTCGTGTGGATGACCTCATCGGCCGGAAAGCTGGAGAAGGATGTAATGGAGTTTCCGATTCGCTGGATTCCGAAAGTCTGGAACTATGATGGGAATTTCAAGGAAGTGTGGTCCGGCCGCGTTCCGTTCTATATGTTCTATTTGAATTCGATTAAGCTTGCGAGTATTATGACGATCGTGACGATCTTCTTCTCGTCGATGGCGGCTTATTCGTTCACGAAGCTGCGATTCCGGGGGCGGAATCTCGCCTTCGGTATGCTGATGATGTTCATGATCATTCCAGAGCAAGCGACGCTCGTGCCAAGGTTCTTGCTAATGCGTTGGTTCCATCTGTTCAACACTCATGCCGGCTTGATCATCATGGGCATGTTCTCGATCTATTTCACTTTTCTATTGCGGCAATTCATGTTAGGCGTTCATAATGATTATCTGGAAGCGGCGAAGATCGACGGAGCGGGATATTTCATGACCTACTGGCGAATTATGCTGCCGCTCTGCAAGCCGATCTTAGCAACGGTCGGGATTATTAAATTCATCTGGTCCTGGAACGATTACCAGAATCCGCTGATCTTCCTCGTGAACAAGAATCTATTCCCGATTACGCTCGGGATGCAGATGTTCAAGGATGATTATGCAGACAACTTTGCGGTCATTATGATGGCGTCCTTATCGGCGATTCTGCCACTGCTTATCGTGTTCATTATTCTACAAAAGCAGGTCATCAAAGGGATTGCACTTGGTGGCGTCAAAGGATAACGTGTGGTAAAAAATCTGCACAGATTAAGCAAAATTGTACACAACGATTGATTCGCATCCTGCGTATAATCGGATTTGTACAGAAGATATGCATTCGAATAGAGGGGGTATTTCCTTGAAGAAGAGATCTTGGCTCAAACTTGGAAGTCTATTATTGGCTGTAGCGATGTTCACGGGCTGCGGCAGTACAGCATCGAATGAATCTGCACCTCAAACCGATACACCGAAGACAGAGACAAAGACAGAGACCAAATCGGATGAACAAGTGACGTTGAAGTACTATAACTGGGATAACGAGACGATGGGGGCTACAACATCTTCCTTAATTCAGCAGTTCGAAGCGGAGAACCCGAATATTAAGGTCGAATCGATCCCGCTTGTTCCAGGGAACTCAACGGAGACCATGAAGAAGCTCGACATTATGATCTCTTCCGGCGATCAGGTGGATCTCATGTTATTCCCGAACCTTGAAGAGACGATGGCTCGTGCATCCCAAGGGGTTCTGGCGTCGCTGGACGATTTCTATGCGAAAGACAACGTGAATCCAGATGAAGAATACTATGTCAATCCGAAGTACCAAGGCAAGAGTTATGCGGCAATGAATCAACGTGGTTTATGGTTCATTATGCTGAATAAAGATATGCTCGACGCGGCCGGTTTACCCGTTCCGACAATGGGTTGGACATGGGATGACTTCCGGGAATATGCGAAGAAGTTGACCAAGGGCGAAGGCAATGACAAAGTATACGGCACATACTTCCA
>Ga0102594_1002061_pt1 | contig 10932 bp, 9 predicted proteins | sample AraplaCol_mLB_r2_2_FD_76863 | JGI IMG/M metagenome (GOLD analysis project Ga0102594, IMG submission 76863) | Arabidopsis root microbial communities from North Carolina, USA - plate scrape MF_Col_mLB_r2 (SPADES assembly) (version 2) | ecosystem: Host-associated > Plants > Roots > Endosphere...
AGCCACTTGCCTTCGGTGCGCCGAAGCCGCAGTTCGTAGAGCGCCGGGTCTGCCCGGTCGCTCATGCGTCGGAACAGCACCGCGGTGGCGTCGTCGCCCTGCTCCTCGATGTGCAGGATGCGCTTCTCGGTGGACAGCGGCGGTTCGCCTGCATCACGGCGGCTGCGGAACTCGGCCATCATCTCGGCCTTCGAGAAGCGCGCCACCTCGCCTTGCGGCGTGAGCACGAGGAAGCCGAGGTCCTCGGTGTAGAGCGCTTCCATCTCGTCCATCCGGTAGTGGCTCCCGGTGTCGGCGAGCAGGTCGATGAAGGCGACGATCTCCGGGTTGTGCGGGTGTTGCATGGCATTCCTTCGCTGGGCCGCCCCGGGGCAGCGGCGCTGCACGTTCCGGGGCGTGCAGCCATGGTGCAGGCCCGTCGGCAAGGCGGCCACGCCGGCTGGTGCTGCGCCGCGCTCTCTCTTTCAGCGGGCATGCCGGCGCGCGGGGCCGTCCTTGCCGCGCCGCGGAATCCAGTACGCCAGCGTGCCCGCCGCCGCGAATGCGATCAGTCCGGTCACCGCGATGCCCGCGGCCAGCGACAGGCTGCCGGCCAGGAACGACAGCAGCGCCGGGCCGCACGACGAACCGATGTCCGACATCAGCCGCCAGACCCCGAGGAAATGCGCACGGCCGTGGCGCGGCGAGTGGTCGGCGCCGATGGTCATGATCATTCCCGACCCGATGCCGTTGCCGAAGCCGATGGCGAGCGCCGCCAGCAGCAGCGTGAAGGTGCCGGTGGTCAGCGGCATGAGCAGCATCGCGATGCCCATGATGAGCATCGACGGCACCGCGACCCAGCGCCGGCCCTTCTGGTCCATGACCTTGCCGGCCGGGTAGAACACCAGCATGTCGACCGCGCCCGCCAGCCCGTACACCAGCGAGGCGACGGAGGGCGCGAGCAGGAGGTGATCGGCCCACAGCGGAATCACGGCCTGGCGCGAGGCGCGCACCGCGCTCACCAGCACCACGCCGATGCCCAGCGTGAGGAAGACGTTGCGGTGGTCGCGCAGCGTCGAGACGATGGTGGTCGAGGCGGGCGGCTCCTGTCCGTGCGGCACCGGGGGCGCCTCGAGGTCGGGAATGCGCGCGCCCAGCGCCGCCGCGCCCAGCACCGCGACGATGCCGAGCACGTAGGCCGCCGGCAGGCCGAAGGCATGCACCGCGCCCGCCGCCAGGAAGGGCCCCGCGAACATGCCGATGCGCATGACGCCGCCGAGCGTGGAGAGCGCACGCGCACGGTATTCGATGGGCACCGCATCGGTCATGTAGCTCTGCCGTGCGAGGTTGTAGACCGACTGCGACATGCCCACCATGAAGCAGCCCGCGGCGAACAGGCCGAGGTGCGAGGTCCACACGCACAGCGCCATGCCCAGCCCGCTCCAGATGCCGGCCGCGACGATGGCCCAGCGCTCGCCCCATCGGATCGTGATCATCGAGGCCGGGATGTTGTTGAACAGCGAGCCGATGCCGATCAGCGCGACCATCAGTGCGGCGATCGGCACCGAGGCGCCGAGTTCGCGCGCGGTGAGCGGCACGATCGGCAGAATCGCGCCTTCGCCGATGCCGAACAGCAGAGAGGGGCCGAAGGCCGGCACGGCAATGCGCCAGAGGGAGAACGGGGCCGGGGAAGAGGAGGAAGACGGGCTCGGGGCGGCGGGCGGGGAAGACATGCGCGAAAGGGTTCGGTTGGCTGCCCCCGGCTGCCGGGAGGCGGCCAGGAGCGGCGACATTGTCTCGCCGATGCCGGATTCCTGCTCGCGCACCACGCCGCACGGCCGCCGCAGCGCTCAACCGCCGCCGAGAAACTCCGCGCGCAACGCCTGCACCAGTTCGTCCACCGCCGGCAGCCCCGTGACGCCCGACACGGAATGCCCTGCGCTCCACAGGTCGGCCCAGCGCTGGATCACTGCGCCTTCGGAGCCGCCGCCGAAGCGGCTGCGCGCCTCCTGCACGGACACCGTCTCGTCGAGCGACGCCGGGTCGAGCCCCGCCTGGACCACCGACGGCCGCAGGAAGTTCGCGGGCAGGCCGGTGAAAGCGCGCGTGGTCATCACGTCGTCGAGAGAGCTTCGGGCCAGCATCTGCTTGTAGGGCACGGAGCCGAGGCTCTCGCGCGTGGCGATGAACCGCGTGCCCATCGAGCCGAGGTCGCAGCCAAGCACGGTGGCGGCGCGCAGCGCGAGCCCGTCGGACAGGCCGCCCGCCAGCACCACGGGGCCATCGAAGAGGGCGCGCACTGCGCGCACGAAAGCAAAGGGATTGGCCCAGCCGGTATGGCCGCCGGCGCCCGCAGTGAGCAGCACCAGTCCGTCGGCGCCGGCCTCGATGGCGCGCTCGGCATGGTGGACCGAGGCCACGTCCGCCAGCACCAGGCAGCCGCCGTCGTGCAACGCCGGTATCACCGAGGCCGGCGAGCCCACGCTGGTGATCACCACCTCGGCACGGTGCCGCACGATGAGCGCCACCTCGGCCCTTACCTTGGCCGGATCGCGCCGCATGATGAGGTTCGGACAGTACGGCCCGTGCGCACGCCCGGTTGCCTCGGCCGCCTTCGCCTCGTCGCCCAGCCGCCGCAACCACGCATCGAACTCGTCGAGCGATGCGCAGTTGGCCGTGGGAAACGCACCCACCACGCCGGCGCGGCATGCGGCCGACACCAGCTCGATGCCCGACACGCGCAGCATCGGCGCCGCGACGACCGGCACCGCGAGCCGGTCGAGAAATGGCAGTCGTCGTTTCGTCATGCCGCGGCCCTCGCCAGCGAGGAGAGCCGGCCGAGCGCGGCGCGCGCCTCTTCCAGCAGCTGCGCCACGATGGCGGCCAGCGGCTCGATGCGCTTCGCGAAGGCGATGGACGGTCCGAGCGACAGCATGCCGCGCTGCCAGTCGCCCTGCGCATAGCAGTGGTCGCGCGCCACATGGCCGCTGATCAGGTCGCCGAAGGCCGCGTGGTCGGCCGCGCCGGCGCGTTCGATCTCGTCGATGCGGCGCGCGGTGTCGTTGCGCAGCACGCGCCAGGTGTTGCCCAGCGTGTGCAGCAACCGCACGGTGGAATGCTCGTCGCAGCCGAGCAGATGCTCCTTGTAGCCGCGGTGCGCGCCGATTTCCTCGCACACCAGGAAACGGCTGCCCATCATCACGCCCTCGTGGCCCTGCGCCAGCACCGCCGCCAGCTGGCGGCCATGCCCGATGCCGCCGCCGAGCACCACGGGCACGCGGAACTGGTCCACGGCCAGCGCGCCCATCAGCATGGTGGGCAGTTCGTTGGTTCCAGGATGGCCGCCCTCCTCCATGCCGATGAGCGCCACGGCATCGGCGCCCGCGCGCTCGGCCGACAGCGCATGGCGGATGCTCGGCGCCTTGTGGAGCACGACCGCGCCTGCCTCGTGCAGCGTGCCGATGAGCTCGGTGGGCGCGTAGCCCGCGGTCTCGAAGAAGCGCACGCCGTGCGCCAGCGCGATGTCGAGCCAGCGCCGCACGGCCGCGTTGGCCTCGGGGCGGCTCGACAGCGTGAGGTTCACGCCGAAGGGCTTGCCGCCGGTGAGCGCTGCGCACTGCACCAGCGCCTGCGCGAACTTTGCGTCGCTGTCGAACGACCGCGGGGTGATGAACCCCATGCAGCCGGCGTTGACCAGCGCGGCGACGTAGTTCGCGTCGGAGAGCCACATCAGCCCGCCGCCGAGGATCGGGTGCTCGATGCCGAAGAGCTCGGTGATGCGCGTGGCGAAGCCCGGTGCCATGGTATCAGCTCCGCGCGCTGTCGAGCGCCGGCGCACCGCCGAGCCCGCCGGGCACCACGCCGGCCATCGGCACCGGGTAGCGCGCCACCGGCAGCACCGCGCCCTCCTCGAACTTGCCGCGCTGCGCGAACTGCGCCACTGCGGCCACATGAGAAGGCTCGACCACCGGGGCGGCGGGCACGTCGTGCCGCTGCAGCAGCGCGAAGACCTCGTCCGCGTCCCTGTCCGCGAGCACTTCGGCAATGCGCGCATTGATCGCGCCCGCCGCCGCCTTGCGCGCCTTCATCGGGCGGAAGGCCTCGCCGCCATAGGGTGCGAGATCGAGCGCCTCGCACAGGCGCAGCCAGAAGTGGTCCTCGAGCGCGGCGATGGACACGTGCCGCCCGTCGCGGCAGGCGAAGGCGCCATACGCGGGCTTCACCAGCGTGGCCTCGCGCTGTGCATCGAGCGTGGTGGCGCCGGCCTCGCGGTAGGCGCCCACGCGCGGGTTCATCCAGTGCAGCGCGCAGTCGGCCAGCGCCACGTCGAGGTGCTGGCCCCGGCCGGTGTGCTGGCGCTGGTAGAGCGCCGCAAGCGTCGACGACAACGCATACATGGCACCGCACAGGTCGGCCACGGGCAGGCCGAAGCTCTGCGCCGGGCCCTGGCCGGGCACGCCCGACACCGCGAGCACGCCCGCGGCGGCGAGGTAGTTGATGTCGTGGCCCGGCAGGCCGGCCCACGGCCCTTCCTGCCCGTAGCCGCTCAAGGACACATAGACGAGCCGCGGAAACTCGGCAAGCAGGCTGGCCGCATCGAGCCCCAGCCGCGCCATCACGCCGGGCCGGTACGACTCCACCACCACATCGGCCGTGGCGATGAGCGCGCGGACCTCGGCGCGCTGCGCCTCGTCCTTCAGGTCGGCCAGCAGGCTCTGCTTGCCGCGGTTCACCGCCTCGAACACGCCGGGTCCCATGCGGCGCACGTTGTCGCCGCCGGGCGGGCGTTCGATCTTCACGACGCGCGCGCCGAGCTCGGCCAGGCTCTGCGTGAAGAAAGGGCCCGGCAGCAGTTCGCTGAAGTCGACGACGACGAGGCCGTCGAGCGGCGGCCCCGGCTGGGCAGCCTGCCCCGTCATGCCGCGCCTTCCGTGCGCTCGACGATCACCGCATCGAGCGGCATCGCGCCTTCGCCCTTGGCGCCGACCCACACGGGGTTCAGGTCCATCTCCTCGAGGCGCTCGCCGTGGCGCACCACGAAGTCCGAGATGCGCACCAGCAGCTGCTCGAGCGCGGCCACGTCGGCGGCCGGCCGGCCGCGCGCGCCGTCGAGCAGCGGAAAGCAGCGCATCTCCCGCACCATCGCCGCCGCGTCGCGCGGGCCGATGGGCAGCAGGCGGCGCGTGACGTCGCGGAAGATCTCGACGTAGATGCCGCCGAGGCCGAAGGTCATGACGTGGCCGAACACGGGGTCGCGCGTGACGCCGATCATCAGCTCGACGCCGCCGCGCGGCGCCATCTTCTCGATCAGCAGGCCGTCGATCTTCGCGTCGGGCTGGTGCCGCGCCACCGAGGCCATGATGTCGTGCCATGCCGCAGCCACTTCCGCGCCGTCCTGCAGGCCGACCTTCACGCCGCCGATGTCCGACTTGTGCACGATCTGCGCGCTCGCGATCTTCGCGACCACGGGGTAGCCCATGCGGTCGGCCAGGGCGCGCGCCTCCTCGGCCGACGTGGCCAGCACGTTCGGCAGCAGCGTCACGCCGGCCTCGCGCAGGCGCTGCTTGGCCTGGGTTTCGGAAAGGCTGCGCGTCGCGCCTTCGGCGAGAGGGGCCGCAAGCGGCGGCAGCGCCACCGGCTCGATCTCGGGGTTCGCGCGCTTCCAGCGGCCGTACTCCACCCATCGGCGGATCGCCGAGATCGCCTTGCCCACCGAGCGCGGCGGCGCAAAGCCGGCCGCCACGAGGCGCTGGTAGCCCTCGCCGAGCCGGTCGCTCATCCAGATCGGCACGATGGGCGCGGCACAGCCCTTCTGCGCATTGATGATGTTGTCGGCCATGCGCGTGGTGGTCTCGCCGTAGTCGAGCGCGATGGGGACGATCGTCAGGCCCAGGTTGGCGTCGTTGGCCACGCAGCCCAGCGTGGTCTCCACCACGGTCTTGTCGCTGAGCACCATCGCGGTGGTGTCCACCGGATTGCCGATGGCCGCGAAGTCGGGCAGCTTGGCGCGCAGCACCGCCGTGGTCTCGGGCGTGAAGGCCGCCAGCGTGAGCCCGGCCGAGCCCACCGCATCGGCCGCGAGCGCGGCGGTGCCGCCCGAGGAGCAATAGATGCCCAGCGCGTCCTGCGCGCCCGGCATGGCGCGGGCGAACAGCCACGCAGTGTCGACCAGTTCGTCGATGTCGTCGACCTCGATCACGCCGAACTGGCGGAACACCGCGCTGTTGACCTCGGCCGATCCGGTCAGCGACGCGGTGTGCGACTGCGCGGCGCGGCGGCCGTACTCCGACCGGCCCACCTTCAATCCGATCACCGGCTTGCCGTTGGCCGCCGCGCGCTGCACGGCCGCGACGAACTTCGGACCGTCCTTGATGCCTTCGAGCAGCGTGACGATCACCTTGATGTCGGGCGCGTCCGCCATGTAGTGGATGAAGTCGGCCACCTGCAGGTCGACCTCGTTGCCGGTGGAGGCCCACAGGCCGATGCCGATGCCGCGCTCCATCGCCTGCATCACGTTGCGCCCGAGCCCCCCGCCCTGCGTGGCGAGGCCGATCGGCCCCTTGGTGAGGTCGTGCGGGAACGAGGGCGAGAAGGTCAGGCCGAGCCGCCTGTTCACGTTGGTCAGGCCGGGGCAGTTGGGGCCGTACAGCCGCAGGCCGCCGCGCGCGGCGATCTCCTTCATGCGCTGCTGCTCGCGCTCGCCCTCGGCGCCGGCCTCGCCGAAGCCGGAACTCAGGATGACCGCGAAGCCCACGCCGCGCGCGGTGCATTGCTCGATGACCTCGAGCACCCCGCTTGCAGGCACGGCGACCACGGCCACGTCGGGCGTGTCGGGCAGCGACGCCACGCTGGGCCAGCAGCGGTGGCCGCGGATTTCCGTCTTGCCGGGGTTCACGAGATAGACGTCGCCGCCGAACTCCGAATGCGTGAGCAGGTTGGTGAGGGTGCGTTCGCCGATGCTGCCTTCGCGGTCGGAAGCGCCGACAAGCGCGATGGAACGCGGGTCGATCAGGCGCGACAGGTCGGCCGGGCGGTTCTGTTGGGTGGTTTCCATGGTGCGTGGTCCCCGGTTCAGGCGATGGCCGACATGCCGAGGATCTCGCGCCCGACGATCAGCGTCTGTACTTCGGTGGTGCCTTCGGGGATGGTCCCGCCGCGCGTGTCGCGGAAGATGCGCTCGATCGGATAGTCGGTGGAATAGCCCAGGCCGCCGTGCACCTGCAGCGCCATGCTGGCCACCTCGTGCGCAGCCTCGGTGGCATACAGCTTGGCGATCGAGCAGGCCATGCGCGCGTCGTGCGCCGAGTCGAGCGCGGCAGCCGCGCGCAGGCCCAGCGCGCGTGCAGCTTCCACGCGCACCGTCATGTCGACGATGAGCTTCTGCACCAGCTGGAAGCTGCCGATCGGCTTGCCGAACTGGGTGCGCGTGCGCGCGTAGTCGATCGACAGGTCGAGCGCCGACTGCGCCGCGCCGACCGCGCCCATCGCGATGTTCACGCGCGCGCTGTCCAGGCCCACCAGCATGCGCTTGAGCGCGCTGCCCTCCTCGCCGATGAGGTTGGCGCGCGGCACCTTCACGTTGTCGAAGTTCAGCTCGGCCGTGCCGGTGCTGCGCAGCACCATGGTGTCGACGCGGCGCACCTCGTAGGGCGACTCCTCGCGCTCGACCAGGAAGGTCGACAGCTGGCCCTGGCAGTTGGCGCTGTAGGTGCGCGCCACGACGATGCCGAAGTCGGCGAAGGCGCCATTGGTGATCCAGAGCTTGCGGCCGTTGAGCACGTAGTGGTCGTCCTTCAGGTCCGCACGGGTCTGGATCTGCGCGATGTTCGAGCCGGTGCCCGGCTCGCTGATGGCGGTGAAGCAGCGGCGCTGCGAGGCCAGCAGCGGCTTCAGGAAGCGCTCCTTCTGCGCCGGCGTGCCTTCGGCCGCGATCTTGTGGATCGGCCCGTTGGTGATGTTGAGCATGGTGCGCAGCGACAGCCATGCGTAGCCGGCCTCCTCCATCAGCATCGCCCAGGTGAGCTGGTCCATGCCCATGCCGCCTTCCTCTTCGGACAGCCGACCGCCGATGTAGCCGAACTGCGCCAGTTCCTTCAGGATCTCGAAAGGAAAGCTGCGCTCGACGTCGTGCTTCGCGATCAGCGGCGCCACTTCGCTCTTCATGAAGCGGCGAATGCTGTCGCGCAACAGCGCCTGGTCGGCGTCAAGGGTGAAACTCATCTGGCTGTCTCCTGAGGTTGGATGGAAAAGGGGCGCGCCGCGCCCGTGCGCCACGTGGGCTACGTGGTGCCGGGCTCCCTGGCGTTGCGTGGACGAAAGACGAGGGCCTGCACTTCCTGCAGGGCCGCGAGAAAGGGTTCGCGCTGCTGGCGCAGCCGGTCGGTGGGGCCGGCCACGGACAGGGCCATGGGCTCGCCGCCCACGTAGCCCGCCACGGCGAGCGCGGAGAGGCCGTCGCCGCCCTCGTTCTCGACCCAGATCCAGCCCTGCGCGCGCGCCTGCGCGACCTGCGCCTCAAGCGCGTCGAGGTCGACGATGGTGCCTTCGGCGATCTTGCGCAGCGGCTTCAGCCGCAGCTGCCGCGCCGCCTCTTCGGGCGTGCCGAGTGCGAGCACCGCCTTGCCGAGCGCCGACACGTGCAGGCTGAGCTTGTCGCCCACGTTCTGCATGTAGCGCAGCGGGTGCCGGCCCTCGGTGAAGGCCAGCACCTTCACCACGCCGCCCTCGACGCGGCCGCACAGCCCGGTCTCGCCGGTCTTGTCGCGCAGCAGTTCGGCGGCCTCGGACGCCACGGCGTAGAGCGGGTCGCTCGACGAGATCTCGCGGGCCACCGACAGCAGCCGCGCCGTGGGATAGAAGCGCCGGCTGCGCGCGGTGCGCAGCAGGTAGCCGAGCTCGTGCAGCGTGTGCAGCAGGTCGGAGCAGCTGCTCTCGGGCAGGTCCATCAGCCGCGCGAGGTCGGAGTTGGAGAGCTCGCGCTTTTCTCGGGCGAACAGCTCCAGCAAGGACATGGTGCGGGCGGCGGCGGGGACGAGTGTGGGCATATTTCCTCCGATATTTCGTAGACAAGCACGAATATTAGCGGAGCAAGAGGCAGATCTATTCATTCCTGCATTGAAGTATCCGGTGACGGCATGATCGAATCATCGGCAAATCTCCTCTTGTTTTTCTACGAATGGTCGAAGTATATTGCGATTACTCGTAGATAAACGAGGCCAAAAACCAACTGGAGACATGCATGGACAAGTTCTGGAAGAAGGCGCTCGCCGGGCTGTGCGCGGCCGCGGCGGCCGCCGCGACGCTGGGAGCCGCGCATGCGGCGAACGACACCTGGCCGAACCGGCCGATCACCTTCGTCGTGCCGTTCACGCCCGGCGGCATCACCGACAACACCTCGCGCGTGCTGGCGAAGATCGTGGGCGACAAGCTCGGACAGCCGGTGGTGGTGGACAACCGGCCCGGCGCCGGCGGTTCGATCGGCGTGGAGGCGGCCTCGCGCCAGCCGCCGGACGGCTACACCATGATCTACGGCACCCAGGGCACGCAGGCCGCGAACCTGGCGCTCTACAAGAACATCCGCTACGACCCGGTGAAGGACTTCGTGCCGGTGCACGCGATGTCCGAGACGCCGCTGATCCTGGTGGTCAACCCGTCGCGGCCGTTCAAGACGGTGCCGGAGCTGATCGCCTATGCCAAGGCCAACCCGGGCAAGCTCAACTTCGGCTCGGCCGGGCCGGGCACCGGCACGCACCTGACGGCCGAGCTGTTCCAGGTGGCCACAGGCACCAAGATGACCCACGTGCCCTACAAGGGCAGCAGCCCTGCGCTCACCGACCTCATGGCCGGCAACCTCGACCTGATGTTCGACTACCCGGTGGTGGTGATGCCGTTCGTGAAGGCCGGCAAGCTCAAGCCGCTGGCCGTCACCGGCAAGACCCGGCTGACCATCGCCCCCGAGATCCCGAGCGTGAGCGAGCTCGGCTTCCCCAAGGCCGAGTCCACCGCATGGAGCGCGGTGTTCGTGCCCGCGAAGACGCCGCCCGACATCGTGAAGCGCCTGGGCGACGCCATCGCGCTGGCCATCGCGGACCCCGAGATGCAGCAGGTCACCGAGAAGTTCGGCAGCGTGCCGCTGAAGGACCTGCGCGACGCCAGGCTGGGCGATTTCGTCAAGACCGAGATGGTCCGCTGGCGCGAGGTCGTCCAGGAATCCGGCGCCAAGCTGGAGTGAGTTTCCGTTTTTTCTTCACCAGACCCATGACCCAAGACCTGACCCGGATGACGCCCCAGCGGCCATCCCTCTACCGGCTGGCGGCCGACGGCCGCTCGCTCGACTTCCTCTTCGCGCAGTGCCCTGCCTGCCATGCACTGAGCTTTCCCGCCAATGCGCCGGGCTGCATGCACTGCGGCCACCCGGCCGGCGATAACGCACCGGTCGCGCGGCCCGGCGGCGGCACGCTGCTGGAATACGTGACGCTGCACGTGCCGCTGGTGCCGGGCATGCCGGCGCCGAGCATCGCGGGCGACATCCGCATCGCGCCGCAGGTGGTCGAGGAAGGCGTGATCGCGGTGAACGACGAAGGCATGCTGAGCCCCGGCATGGCGCTGCGCGCGGTCGCGGTGCCGCTGGCCGGAGGCGAGCGCTACGGTTGCGCGTTCGTGCCCGAGCAGGAGGCCGCGCGATGACCGGCAACTGGATCGACGGCAACGGCGGCGTCTACGTCGCGGGCATCGGGCTGCATCCCTACCAGTTCCCGAGCGAGACGCCCTACACCCACCTGGGCCTGGCGGCGGTGCGCGGCGCGCTGGCCGACGCGGGCCTCGACTGGAAGCAGGTTCAGTCCGCGTTCGTCGGCACCACGTCCATCGGCATGGCGGCCGGCCGCGTCATGTTCCGGCACCTGGGCTCGACCGGCCTGGCGGTCACGCAGGTGGAGAACGCGTCGGCCTCGG
>Ga0102594_1002064_pt1 | contig 10920 bp, 7 predicted proteins | sample AraplaCol_mLB_r2_2_FD_76863 | JGI IMG/M metagenome (GOLD analysis project Ga0102594, IMG submission 76863) | Arabidopsis root microbial communities from North Carolina, USA - plate scrape MF_Col_mLB_r2 (SPADES assembly) (version 2) | ecosystem: Host-associated > Plants > Roots > Endosphere...
CCTGCGAAGAACTTTAACTAGGCTGCTCATTATAGCGCCTTATTGACTTCGCTGCAATGCCGCATACCACATCGGACGAGGGTGTAACAATAGCAAGGTGCTCAAAAACCAACACCAAAACCGGCAACCCGGTAGTCTGACCCGCAGGGTCAGACACCAGTACGCGGCGGCCGCTGGCTGGTTTACCGGTTTTAGCCCTTACGGCGGCGCGGCATGCCATGGTCGGACGCCCCGCCGCGCGGCTGGTGGCCGCCGCGGCGCTGCTGCCCCTGGCCGTGGCCATGCCCCTGGCCAGCGAAGCCAAAGGTCGTCATCAGCGGATCCGGCTGGCGCGGACCGCCGCCCTGCCCCTTGCCTTTACCCTTACCTTTGCCGCCGGCAGCGCCGCCGGCGCCACGGCCACCCGGCTGCTGGTCACCGAATCCGGTGAAACCGCCGCCATGACGCGGCGCACCATAGAATGCCCCCTGCCCCTGGTTGCGGCCGCCGCGCGGCGCCTGCGGGAACGGATCGGCGTTCTTATTGCTCACGTCCATGCGGTTGCCATTCGGCTCGCGTTCACGTTTGCCCTGGCCCTGGCCCTGGCCGCCCTGCGGCTTCTTGCCCTCGCCAGCGCCAGCACCTGCACCGCCTTCTTTCTTGAAGCCGACCGCCGACAGCAGGTCGCGCACGGAATTCTCTTCCATCTCTTCCCAGCGACCGCGCTTCAAGTTCGAAGGCAGGGTCAGCGCGCCGTAACGGGTACGGATCAGGCGCGACACAGTCAGGCCGATCGCCTCGAACATGCGGCGCACCTCGCGGTTACGGCCTTCGCCGATCACCACGCGGTACCACTTGTTGACGCCTTCACCGCCACCATCGGCGATCTTGGTGAACTGCGCCATGCCGTCTTCCAGCTCGACGCCTGCCAGCAGTTTCTGGCGCATGCCTTCTTCCAGCTCGCCCAGGGTACGCACCGCGTATTCACGGTCGATGTTGTAGCGCGGGTGCATCAGGCGGTTCGCCAGGTCACCGGAGGTGGTAAACAGCAGCAGGCCTTCGGTATTGAAGTCCAGGCGGCCAACGGCCAGCCATTTGCCGGTCTTCATGGTCGGCAGGCGGTCGAACACCGATGGACGGCCATCCGGGTCGTCGTGCGACACGATTTCGCCGGCCGGCTTGTGGTACACCAGCACGCGCGGCGGCTTCTTGGAAACCTTGCGCTGCACCAGCTTGCCGTTGATGCGAACCGCATCGGTCGGCAGGATGCGCTGGCCGATGTGGGCCGGCTCACCGTTCACCGACACGCGGCCGGCGATGATCAGTTCTTCCATGTCGCGGCGCGAACCCATGCCCGCTTCCGCCAGCACTTTGTGCAGCTTTGGAGCATCGTCTTCCGCCGTCAGGTCGCGGCGTGCCTTGACTGGCTTGCCGGAACCGCCCTCGTCGCGGTCGAACGCGTCGGAGGTCACGAAAGAGAACACCGCATCGGCTTCGGACGACTTGTCCTTGGCCTTCATCTTATTACCGAAGGCACCATGTACGCGTTGCTTGCCCTGGCCGCCTTTGCCCTGGGCGCTTTGCCCCTGGCCGCCTTCGCCGGCTTGCGCACCCTGGCCTTCGCCATGCGCCTGCTTGCCGTGCTTGCCCTTCTTGCCTTTGTGCTTGCCATGCTTGTCGTGGCGCTTTTCAGCAGGGACTGCACTTGGCCACGGGCTCGCACCCTCGCCGCCTTCAGCGGCGGCCGGCGCGGCGCCTTCGGCAGGCGCTGCTTCGGCGCCAAGTGCCGCTGCCGCCACGGCGGCCTTTTCAGCCTGGCGCAGTGCGCGCTGTTCGCGCATCTGGCGCGGGCCGCGCGGCGCACGGCCGCGATCCTTGCCCTGGCCTTCCCCACCTTCGCCGGCCTGCGCGGTTTCCACCGGCGCCGACTCAACCGGCGCTGGAGCTGCCTCCGCAACCGGCGCCGCTTCCGCCGCTACAACCTTTTTGGCACGCGGCTTTTTGACCGGAACCGCTTCCGCGCTCGCAGCAGGCTGCTCGCCCGCCACAGCTTCGGCCGCAATTGCGGCTTTGGTACGGCGCTTGGGCTTCGGCGTTTCGCCGGCTGCCAAAGCGGCAGCGTTGTCAGCCTCGATCTGCGCCTTGGTGCGGCGTTTCGGCTTGGCGGGTGCGGTCTCGGCGGCTGCCGGGGTACCGGTTTCTGGGGAGTTATCAGGCTTGTTCATTATTCGTTTCTGCTAAGGGCTCGACGTTATCGGGCGCCGGGTCATCTGTTACCGGCGGCGCCTCGTCTGGCGTCGCCTCTTTCTCTTCTTCTGCTGCTTGTGCTTCGTGCGCCGCCTTTTCGAAGTTCTCGGTCAGTCGAGCCTCCAGCACTTCCAGCGGATTTTCATTCTGCGTATCGCTGATCTGCTGCAACGGCGGCAGTTGCGACAGCGATTCCAGACCCAGGTCGTCCAGGAACTGCTTGGTCGTGCCCAGCAAGGCCGGACGGCCCAGTACATCGCGGTAGCCGACCGTATCGACCCAGCCGCGGTCTTCCAGCATCTTGATCGTCTGCGAGTTCACCGCAACGCCGCGGATTTCCTCGATATCGCCGCGGGTCACCGGCTGGCGGTAAGCGATGATGGCCAGCGTTTCCAGCGTGGCGCGCGAATACTTCTGCGGTTTCTCCGGATTCAGGCGATCCAGGTACATCTTCATTTCAGGCCGGCTCTGGAAGCGCCAGCCGCTGGAGAGGCTGACCACCTCAATGCCGCGCCCTTGCCAATCCTGGCGCAACTCTTCCAGCAATTCCTTGATCGTATCGCCGCCGACACCAGCACCGAGCGGATTGCCCTGGTCGTCGGTTTCGACGTACAGCTTTTTCAGGCTGTGGATCGATAAGGGTTCACGGGCGCATAGCAGCGCAGCTTCGAGGACTTTCTTAGCCTCTGCATTATCCATACACTACATTTGGTTGTGTAACTTTGTAAGAAGGCGCCGGACCGCTACGCGCCGGGGCGAGAGTCTCAGGTGGAGAGCGTTTTCAGGGCGAAAACAAGGCGGGCGACAGGCGCCGCTTCATCCAACTTGGCCAATTGTACCTGATAAAACTCAGGAGAAGTGTAAAAGCCTGCTTGCTCAGCCGGCAAGGCGCTCGGCCAGAATTGCCGAAACGCCAACAAAAGCCGGATACTCGGCAGTGATGACATAGGTAGGAATCGCCGCCAGGTACTTATTGAAGCGTCCTTTTTCCTCGAAGCGGGCGCGGAAGCCGGAGCGGTCGAAGCGCTCGCCCAGGCGTGGCACGATGCCGCCGCCAATGTAAATACCACCGGTAGCACCCAAGGTCACGCCCAGGTTGCCGGCAATGGTGCCGAGCATGGTGCAGAAATGCTCGATCACGTCGTCGCACAGCGGGCATTCGCCGGTCAGCGCGCGGCGCGCAATCTCCGGCGCCGACAGCACTGGCTCCTCATGGCCGCGCTGGGCCACCAGCGCGCGGTAAATCAATTCGATGCCGACGCCGGACAGCAAGCGCTCCGCCGACACATGCGGGAATTCGGTCCAGGCATATTGCAGGATCGCCACCTCTTCCGGATTCATCGGCGGGAAACTGACATGGCCGCCCTCGCTCAGCAGCGCAGTCCAGCCGGAGGCCGACGGGATCAGTCCCGACACGCCCAGGCCGGTTCCGGCGCCGATCAGGCCAAGCGGCGCGCCGGCTTGCGGCGTGCCGCCACCGACCTGGCGCTTCTGGTCGTCCGCCAGCAGCGGCAGCGAGCGCGCCAGCGCGGTGAAATCATTGGCCACCACCAGCACCTCGAAGCCGACCGCCAGGCGCAGCGCCTCGATCGAAAACTCCCAGTGGTGGTTGGTCATCTTGACGTAATCGCCATTGACCGGATTGGCGATCGCAATCGCACCGTGGCGCACACCCAGGCCGGCAGCCGCCACCACATCCGGCAGCGCCAGGTAAGCCTTCAACGCATCGGCCAGCGTTGCATAAGCCGCGCCGGACAGCACGTGGATATGCTCAATCCTGCCTGGCGCCAGTTCCAGGGCAAACCGGGCATTGGTCCCACCCACGTCGGCCAGCAGGCGCGGGCTTTGGAAGAAGGCAGGCGTGACAGGGATGGTCTGGGCAGTCATGGGCACAAGCGATTAGGTTGAGCCCTAATCCTAAGGGATTTGTTAGCCGAGACGCAAGGAATTCTTTGTAGTTTGAGTACAAGAACCGTAAAAATTAGGTACGAATGCTACATAGCGCGATATTTCGACGGTAGTATGACTACTCAAACGAATCCGGGACGGGTGCACGCAGCCCCGCCCGGAGGGCGTGCGAAGCGCTGCAGTCAGCAATTAATGGCGGGAGTCGACGGGTGTAAAGCTGTCGGGCGACTGTTCGGCGATGACAGCGGATTCGCTCTCGCTGCGGAAGGCGGTGTTCCAGGCGTCCAGCCCGCCGTGCAGCGGTTTGGCGCGCTTGTAGCCGTGGGAGTGCAACTGCTTGGCGACCTTGGCGGCGGTGACGTCGTTCGGGCAGCTGCAATAGACGATGATGTGGCGGTCCTTCGGCAGGGATTTGATGACGGCCAGCGGGTCGCTGGCGCCTACCAGCAGGGCGCCCGGTACAGGAGGATCCAGCAATTGCGCGGTGGCGCTACGGGCGTCCACCATCACGGGGTCATGGCCGGAATCGAGCAGCTCTTTCAGCTCGTCGATGCTGATGCGCTCGGTTTGCATCGCTTTCTGGAAACGGCGGCGCTCGATGAATTTGGCCAGCACGAACAGGCCGAGCAGGATGGCCAGCACGGTCAACGCAGTCGAGCCCATGGTCGACAGCACTTCCAGTACTTTATCGACATCGGCATGGAAATAGGCGCCGATCGACAGGCCGGTGGCGCTCCACAGCAGGCCGCCCAGCAGGCTGAATCCCAGGAAAGTCGGCACCCCGGTGCCCAGCGCCCCTGCCATCGGTGGCGCAATGGTGTTGAAGCCGGGGATGAATTTGGCCACCACCATCGACTTCGGGCCCCATTTGCGGAAATTGTCTTCCGTCTGGCTGACGCAGTAGTCCGGCGACAGCGAGATCTTGCACAGCAGCTTGAGGATGCGCTTGCCGAAGCGGCGGCCGGCGCGGAACCAGAAGAAATCACTGAGCAGGCATGCCAGCATGGCAACTGCCAGCACGACCGGGAACGGCGCGCTGCTGCTGTTGTCGATGGCCAGCGCACCGGCCACGATCAGGACTGGATAGGCAGGAATTGGCAACCCCATCTGTTCGACCAGCACCACGGCAAAGACGATCAGGACACCATACTGCTGCAACAGGGTAATTAGGTTAGCCATAGTTCGTCTATGGTAGCGCAAAACCGCGGCTAAGGCAGGGCTCCCTCCACATACTGCACCGCGAGCTGTTGCTGCAGCATCCGGAACAGCTTGTCCTGCTCCACCGGCTTGTGCAGGAAATCGTCGGCGCCTGCGGCCTGCGCCTGTTGCCGCTCGCCGCCGAAGGCCGACGCCGTCAGCAGCACCACGCGCGGCTGCGCCAGGCTGTGGTCGGCGCGCAGGCGGCGCGTCGCCTCCAGCCCGTCAAGCACCGGCATGCGCCAATCCATCAGAACCAGCTCCGGCTGCCATGTCGCGATGACGTCCAGCGCTTCCACCCCATCCGATGCCTCCTGCACCTCGAAGCCGGCCGGCACCAGCATGCTGCGCAACAGGTGGCGGCCGTCGACGCCATCATCCACCACCAGGACGCGCCGCCCCTGGTGCATCGGCGCCAACTGCGGCAGTCGCGCCAGCGGCTCGCCGGCATCGGCTTCTTCCGCCTCGATGGTGAAGTGGAACACGGAGCCGCGTGCCGGCTGCGACGCCGCTTCCACTTCCAGCTCGCCGCCCATGATGCGCACGTACTGGCGCGAAATCGCCAGGCCAAGGCCGGGATCCTCAGGAATATCGCCGGTGTCCGCCTGCACGGCAAATGCCAGCCCATGCCGCCCGCCAGGCAGGACCGTCTGGCGCAGGGATAGCGTGACCGCGCCCTCGCGCGCATGCCTGAGGACATTGGCGACCAGGTTAAGCAGCACATGGCGCACTTTGGCGCCATCCATCGCCAGGGCGCGCGGCAATGCGCCGCATTCGAGTTTCAGCGCCACCCCGGCCTGGGCGGCACGCTCGCCCACCATGTCGCACACGTCGCGCAGCAACTGCGCGACGTCGACTGCTTCCCGGTGCAGGCTCACGCCGCCGGCCTCAATCCTGGACAGCTCGAGGATATCGTTGATCAAGGCCAGCAGATGCTGGCCGGAGCGATGGATGATGGCCATATTGCGCTTTTCATCGGCCGTCATGGTGGTCGAATGCGCCATCAGCCGCGAAAAGCCGATCACGGAATTCAGCGGCGTGCGCAGCTCATGGCTCATGGTGGAGAGGAACACACTCTTGGCGCGGCTGGCCGCCTGCGCTTCCGTCACCGCCACCGACAGGGCCGCGGTGCGCTCGCTCACCAGCTCTTCCAGGTGGCTGCGATGGCGCCGCAATTCCTGTTCGCTTTCGGTGGCCTCCGTCACATCGATGCTGACGCCGACCATGCGCACCACCTTGCCCTGCACGTCGCGGAAGGAACGGGCCATGGAACGCAGGTGGCGCAGCGTGCCGTCCGGCCGGCGGATGCGGAACTGCAGGGAGAAATCGCGCTCGCCGTTCAGGGCAGCCGCCACTTCGGCGCGTGCCAGTTCGCGGTCCTCGGGCAACACGCGCTCCAGCCAGGCCTTGTAATTGCCGCCGCCAAGCCGGGTGCCCAGCCCATACTGGCGCAGGATCTCGTCATCCTGCATCAATTCGTCGTAGACCACGTCCCAGTCCCAGATGCCGATGCGCGCGGCGCGGGTGGCGACGCTCAGGCGCTCTTCGCTTTCGCGCATCGAGCGGTAGCGGCTGTCGAGCAGCTCCCACATCTTGTGGATGGATTCTTTCAGGGTGCGCAGTTCGCCGTAGAACCAGGCCTTCTGCGGCGTGTCGCCCATCACGTACTGGCCGACCGCCTTCAGCGGCCGCAGGATCAGGAACCATAGCAGGCCATACAGGCTGGTAACGAGCACTGCCGCCAGCACCAGGATCGCCACCAGGTTGGCGCGCCGCTGATCAAGCAAATCCTGACGCACATAGGTTGGCGTTGCGAAGACCTTGATGGTGCCGATCGTGGCGCCATCGACAATGATCGGCCGCTGGGCCACCAGCATGTCCGGCGTAGTGGCCAGCGGCAGGCTGGTTTCCAGCTTGTCGCCGGCACCGCGCTGCACCACTTGCTCACGCTTGCTGCCGGTGCCGTACAAGACGATGGCGTGCAGGTCGCGCTGGTTCATGCTGGCGCGCATGATGGAAAACACCTGCTTGTCGTCGAAATTCCAGGCCGGCATGGCCACGCCCAGTGCCAACTGGTCGGCACTGATATTCAGGACCCGCTGCAGCTCCTGCCAGCGCTTGCTGCTCTCGGAATTGTAGGAATAGGCGGCAAACACCAGCAGCACGGCGCTGACGATCGTCGTCAACGCCACGCTGACCAATAGTGCGATGGAAGCAACTTTGTTTGAACGCAAAGACCTGCTCCTGCCGGGGCGCCACGGTATGCGGCGCAGATGGCCAGTTTGCCAGCTTTACAAGGGCCGATCAAGCAGCCTTGGGAATGGCTGCCAGCAGGGAGCGCGTATAGGGATGCTGCGGGTTGCGATACAGTTCATCGGAGTCCGCCATTTCCACCACTTCGCCCTGATGCATCACCATCACCTGGTCGGAGATGTACTTCACCACCGACAGGTCGTGCGAGATGAATATATAGGACAGGCCGAATTCGTCCTGCAGGTCCTGCAGCAGGTTCAGCACCTGCGCCTGCACCGACACGTCCAGCGCCGATACCGATTCATCGCAGACCAGGATTTCCGGCTTCATGGCCAGGCAGCGCGCGATGGCGATGCGCTGCCGCTGGCCGCCGGAAAACTCGTGCGGATAGCGATGGTAGGCTTGCTGCGGCAGCCCCACCCGCTCCAGCAGCGCCAGCGCCATTTGCGTGCGCTCCGCATCACTGGCGCCGATCGCGTGCAAGCGCATTGGCTCCAGCAGGATCTGGCCCACCGTGAAGCGCGGGTTCAGCGAGGCATACGGGTTCTGGAAAATGATCTGGATGCGGCGCTTGAACGGCTGGAATTCCTGCGCGCTCATGGCCAGCAGGTCGCGCCCTTCGAACAGGGCGCTGCCGCCTGTCGCCTGGTGCAGGCGCAGCAGGGTCAGGCCTACGGTAGACTTGCCGCTGCCGGATTCACCGACCACGCCCAGGGTCTTGCCGCGCGCCAGCTTGAACGATACGCCTTTGACGGCCGGGAACTCGCGCTTGCCGAACAGGCCTTCGCGCAGCCAGAAGCTCTTTTTCAGGTTCCTGACATCAAGCACGATGTCGTCGTCCGGTGCACTGCCCCGCGTGCGCTGCGGCTGCTGCTCGGCGGCGCCAAAGCGCCCTTCCATGTAGTCGTTGATCACGGGCAGCCGCAACGGGCGTGCATCGAGTGACGGCCGGCAATGCAGCAGCGCGCGCGTGTACAGGTCTTTAGGTTCGGCGAAGACTGCGCGGGCGTCGCCAGTTTCTCGCACTTCGCCATGGCGCATCACAATCACTTCGTCGGCGATTTCGGCCACCAGTCCCAGGTCGTGGGTGATGAACAGCACCGACATCCGGTGCTTTTTCTGCAGGCCGGCAATCAGCTCCATGATCTGCTTCTGGATCGTCACGTCCAGGGCGGTGGTCGGTTCGTCGGCGATCAGCAGCTTGGGCTTGCAGGCAATGGCCATGGCGATCATCACGCGCTGCTGCTGGCCGCCGGACATCTGGCTGGGATACGCATCGATCTTCGCCGCAGGCTCGGGAATGCCGACCTCCTCCAGCAATTCCAGCGTGCGGGCGCGGGCGCTGCGCTTATCCATGCCCATATGCAGCCGCAGCACCTCGCCAATCTGGGCGCCGACCGTGAACACGGGATTGAGCGAGGACATCGGCTCCTGGAAGATCATCGCGATATCCTTGCCGCACATGGCACGGCGTTCGGCGACCGACTGGTGCAATACTTCGCGGCCTTCAAACAGCACGCTGCTTTGTTCGTCGATCAGGGTGGTCTGCGGCGGCAGCAGCCCCATGACAGCCAGCGAACTGACCGACTTGCCGCTGCCCGACTCGCCCACCAGGGCTACCGTGCGGTTGTGCGGGATGTCAAAGGAAATGCCCTTGACCGCTTCGACCGTGTTTTTCTTGTCGGTGCGGAAGCGGATGCGCAAATTGCGGACCTGTAGCAGCATGTCATTTCACCTTGGGGTCGAGCGCATCGCGCAGTGCATCGGCGAACAGCGAGAAGGCCGTCACCAGCAGGGCCATGGCGCTGGCGGCGGCAGTAAGCTGCCACCACTTGCCGAGGATCAGTTCATTCTGGGCTTCGTTCAGCATCGAGCCCCAGCTCACCACGCCGACCGGTACGCCGAAGCCGAGGAAGGACAGGATCACTTCGGCCTTGATGAATCCAACTACCAGGATCGACACCTGCACCAGCGCCACATGGCTCACATTGGGGAAAATGTGGCTGAACATCTTGCGCCAGGCCGAGGCGCCGATGGCGTCGGCTGCCATCACGTATTCGCGCGCCTTGTGCTTGATGTACTCGGCGCGGATCAGGCGGTAAGGCCCGGTCCAGCCGGTCAGTCCCAGGATCAGCACGATGGTCAGCACGCCTTTCTGCTGCAGGACCGCGGCCACGGTCAGGATCATCAGGATCGAAGGGATGGAGGTGAACACGTTATAGAACCAGTTGAATAAATCGTCCACCACGCCGCCGTAAAAGCCGGAAACGGCACCAAACAGGGTTCCCAGGCCGACCGCCAGCGTGGCCGCCGCCAGGCCGACCACGATCGAGGTCTCGCCGCCCTTGATGGTTTTCCTGATGATGTCGTGGCCCCATTTATCGGCGCCGAACGGCAGGCTGGTCGCGCGCTCGGCAGCCGGCTCGGCAACAGCCTTGCCCAAGGCAGCGCGCAATTCGCGCAAGTCCTCTGCCAATGGATCGAATTCGTTGGCAGGCGGAGCTCCGGACGGGACGCCGCCGGGGGCGCCGGCAGCCGCCACAGTCGGCATGGCCGGCGCCGCCGCAAACGTCGGCGGCGCATAGTTGACCGCAATCTCTTCTTCCCAGTCCGCCGCCACGATGCCGGTAGCGGACGCTGCGAGCAGGAGCAGGAAGGCTGCAACGACCGCCAGCGCCGCCATGGCTACCCGGTCCGCCAGCAGGCGGCGCCAGGCCAGTGTCCACAAGCCGGCCGAATCATGAATTGCGTGCATGCGCTGTCCTTACTTGAGCTGTACGCGCGGATCGACAGCCTGGTACAGCAGATCGGTCAGCAGGTTGAATACCATGGTGGCCACGGCAACGTAGACGGTAATGGCTTTGATCACGGGAAAATCGGAACGTTCCACCGCCAGGATCACTTCGCGCCCGATGCCGGGGATGCCGAAGAAACGCTCCAGCAGGAAAGCGCCGATCAGCATGGCCGGCAAGCTCGCCATGACATGGGTAATGATCGGGATCGCCGCGTTGCGCAGCACGTGCACCCACATCACGCGCCGCTCCGGCAAGCCCTTGGCGCGCGCCGTGCGCACATAATCCTGGCCCACCTCGTCCAGCACGAAGCTGCGGTACAGGCGCAGGGTCGGCGCCAGCGAAACGGCCAGGCCGATCAGGATCGGCAGCGCCGCAAAGTGCAGGTTCTCCAGCAGGCCGGCGCCCCAGCCCTGCACCGGAAACAGGCCGGCCTTATAGGCCAGCCAGTACTGGAACACGATGATATACACCAGGATGGAAATCGACATGCCTACCGTGCAAGCCACCATCACCACGCGATCGGTCAGCGAGCCGCGCACGA
>Ga0102594_1002066_pt1 | contig 10903 bp, 11 predicted proteins | sample AraplaCol_mLB_r2_2_FD_76863 | JGI IMG/M metagenome (GOLD analysis project Ga0102594, IMG submission 76863) | Arabidopsis root microbial communities from North Carolina, USA - plate scrape MF_Col_mLB_r2 (SPADES assembly) (version 2) | ecosystem: Host-associated > Plants > Roots > Endosphere...
ATCCGCATGCTGGTGCTGGCCGCAGCACCCGGCAGCGACGGGCCCGGCCCGCTGGTCAGCGAACTCGCCGGCCAGAAAGCCGGCAACCTCAACTTCCTGGTCAGCATCATCCCCGGCGGACTCACTGATGAGGAAGTCGATCGTCTGACTTGAATCGGCGGGCAAATCGACCGCCCGAGATAATCGGGCCTGACTTGATTTCCCGGCCTGCTTCCCCAGATGGACGGCAACATGCCATCAACAGGGGGCCCCATCATGATCAATCATCTGTCTTTCGGCGTCAGCGATCTGGCCCGCGCCACCGTCTTCTATGATGCGGTGCTGGGCGCGCTGGGCTACAACCGCACGCGCAGCACGGCAGAGGACGCCGCCTATGGTCCGGGCAGCGACCAGACCTTCTTCCTCTATCCCGCCGATGGGTCTGTCGCGGGTGCGCGCATGCATCTGGCTTTCGATGCCCCGTCGCGCGAGGCCGTGATCGCTTTCCATGCCGAGGCGCTGAAGCGCGGCGGCCGCAGCGTGCGCGAACCGGGGGAGCGTCCCGATATCAGCGCGCAGTATTTCGGTGCGATCATCGACGATCCCGACGGTCACCGTATCGAAGTGGTGGTCGCGCCCGCGACCATGCACTAGGGCGGATCGTCCAGCGCGATCGTCTGTTCGGTGATGATGTCGACGGTGACCGGATCGGTGATGTGGTCGATCGGATCGGCGTTCTGGCTGTCCATGCGGTCGTAGAGCGCAAAGCCGAGGATCAGGCCGATCTCGTCGTCGCGCGCGCCGGCAAGCGGCAGCAGCAGACGGCGGAACTGCATCAGCAGGCGCTTGCGCCGGCTCCAGTGCTGCAGCACGTAATGCGCATGGCCGGTCAGCACGTGCTGGTAGCTCGCCCGGATGCGCACCAGCTGGTCGTCGTGGAACAGGTCTTCCAGGTAGCGGCTGCCCAGTTCAAAGCCCAGATTCTGCCGCACCGTTTCGCCCGACAGGATGAAGCGGAAGCGCCGCTGTGCACCCGTGCCCTCCACCTCCACCATGAACAGGTTGGGCAGCAGCTTGCGGAAATCGGCCGGATCGATATCCGCGCGTCCGGGCCAGCGCTTGGGTCCGCGCCAGCGGTGCCAGGCCGACAGCATGTAGCTGAGCCGGGCATCATCCTTCAGGTCTGAGGACGGCATGATCATCGGGCAAACTCTGCGCGGGCCCTGCCGGCCCGGCAAGCCGGGATGCCGTGACCTTCCTGGGATGTTACCGGAAATCTACATTGGTTAATCCTCGTAGCCGGCGAGACGGTCCGCAGGCAGACCGAACAGTTCCTGCGGATCGCGCACGCCGCGCAGGGCATGGAAGCCCAGCGGCAGCATGCGGCGTTCGGGCGGGTTGTCGGGCGTGTTGATCTCGGCGGCGAAGGCAGCCGAGGCGACCAGCGGCCGGTCCAGCGCCTTGGTCTGCGCCTCCATGCGCGCCACCTCGTTGACCGCGCGGCCGATCACGGTGAAGTCCAGCCGGTCGCGCGCACCGATATTGCCGAACACCACTTTGCCCACATGCAGCCCGATGCCGACGCGCAGCGGCGCGGCGCCGGCGATGGCGCGGCCCTGGTTCAGTTCGTGCAGGCCGGCGAAGGCGGCTTCGGCGGCGGTCAGCGCCCGGCGGCAGGCGGCTTCTAACGTACTCCCGTCTTCCACGCGGAAGATCGCCAGCAGCCCGTCGCCGATGAATTTCAGCACCTCGCCCTCATGGGACTGGATCGGCGCCGCCATGGCATCGAAATAGCGGTCCAGCGTCGCCACCACCTCGGTGGCGGTGTTGCGGTCCGAGAAAGACGTGAAGCCGCGCAGGTCCGACAGCCAGATGGCGGCCTCCACCTCATAGCCCTGGCCGCGCTGGATCGCCCCGTTCAAGACCCGCTTGGCCGGGCCATGGCCCAGATAGGTGGTCAGCAGGTCCCGGGTCATGCGCCGGGCCGCCTCCAGCTCCAGCCGCAGGGCGATCAGGGGCATCAGCTCCATGAAATAGCTCAGGTGCTCGGGCTTGAACCCGCCCGGCTTGTCGGTGGCGAAGCTCATGAAGGAGACATTCTGCCCCGCCTCCCGCCCCATGCCCGGCCCCTGGGTGAATTTCATCGGCAGCATCAGGTAGTCGGTCACGCCCAGCTGCTTCAGCTCGGCCGAGATGCCGAAATCCATCGGGGTGTCGGGCAGTTCGAGCTGCCGGCGGATGGCGGCGGCGCCCTGATGGATCACCGCGATGGGGCTTTGGAGATATTCGGCCGTCTTGGTCACCCCGTGGGGGCGTTCGGCCATGGTGACTCCAACATCTCGTTGCCAGACGAAGCCGCGGGTGTAGGTCTGGGGGTGCATCGAGGGCAGTCCGGTCATCAGCCGGAACAGCGGCACGCCTTCGTCGAGCAGCTGGCGGCAGAATCCCTCGATCAGCTCCGGCATCGGCAGTGCCTTGCCGTCGTGATCGAGCAGAAACCGGGCGGCCGGGGTGAGAACAAGCCGCGAATCGGGCCAGCTCGGCAGCCGGGTGATGCCCTCGGCGGGGAGGGTCATTGCTCCACAGCCCTGGGGACAACCCGCAGTTTTATCCACATTGGTTTAAATTCTTCCAAAACTTGCTTCCCCGACGAAACTTTATTGCCGCGTCACGGTTTTGCCTTCGTCTTCCACCTTGATATTTGCGGACCCCCCGCCCAATTTCCAGTCCACCTTTCAAGAACCCAGTGAAACATGTTCATCCAGACCGAGACCACGCCGAACCCGGCGACCCTGAAGTTCCTGCCCGGACGCGACGTCCTGGGCGGCGACTTCGGCTCGGTTGACTTCACCGACGCCGAGGCCGCCAAGGCCTCCCCGCTGGCGACCCGCCTGTTCGCGGTGGCCGGGGTCGAAGGCGTCTTCCTGGGGGCGGACTTCGTCACTGTCACCAAATCCGAGTCGCGCGACTGGACCGAGCTGAAGCCGGCCCTGCTTGGCGGCATCATGGAGCATTTCATGGCCGGCCTCCCGGTCATGACCGACGCGGCCGGCACGGCCGGCGTCGAGGAGACCTACGACCCGGCCGATGCGCCGCTGGTGGGTCAGATCAAGGAACTGATCGACACGCGGGTGCGTCCCGCGGTCGCCCAGGATGGCGGCGATATCATCTTCCGCGGCTTTGAACGCGGCGTCGTGTACCTGCAGATGCAGGGCTCCTGTTCCGGTTGCCCAAGTTCGACGGCAACTTTGCGCTACGGCATCGAGAACATGCTGAAGCATTACGTGCCCGAGGTATCGGAAGTTCGGGCTGTCTGAGTTTTAGTCGCAGCCAGTTTCCGGGGTTTCTGGAACTTGGCTGTAATCACCGCGTTTCCTGGTGGGGGATCGCACATAGGGCAGCGCCCGGCGCCGTACGACGAAGATATGTCGGCGGCGTCGCGGGATTGGCGCTGATAACTGTGGAGGTTTGACCCATGACGGCACATCGCGATAGGCGGTTGCTTGCCATTGGATCGGACGTACGTCTGATTGTTGCCGGCTTTGGCCTGTTACTGGCGGTCGGTCTTGTTTCGGGGGTGGGGGTCGGACTTCTGTCCAGCCGTCAGCTTTCTCGAGTCCCGGATGTGCAGGTTCAGCAGGCCTCGCTTGGCGAGGGCGTGCATGATGCCTGGGATCGTCTGCGCCAGGTGGCGCAGCTGGATTGGCGCGCGCTGATCGAGCCGCGCAGCATCGTGGCCGATGCCGCCAAGACGCAGCAGCCCAAGGATGAGCAGGCGCCGACCGTGAGCGCCGCCGAAGCCTCGCGCCGCATCGCCGAAGTGCGCCAGTTCTCGCCGCATCGCACCGCCATGCGCGCCGAATCCGAGCGCACGGTCGATGCCATGCTGCGTCGTTTTGAACAGGAAGGCTTTGATCTCACCGAACTGCGCAATGCCTCCGGCCAGGTGGAAGTGCCGCGCATCTTCCTCGCCGCGCTGCCGATCGACATCGCCGACGTCAACATCACCGAGAAGCGCAAGCGCGCTTTCCTGAAGGTGATGCTGCCGCATATCCTGCGCGAGAACGAACGCATCAGCGCCGATCGCGACCGCCTGCAGGCGCTGCGCAAGCGCATTGAATCGGGCGCCACCCTGCCGCTGCGCGACCAGCAGTGGGTCGAGCAGATGGCTGAACAGTACAACGTGGAAGATGGCGATCTGGGTGAACTGGTGACGCGCGTCGACGTCGTGCCGCCGGGCCTGGCGCTGGCCCAGGCCGTGGAAGAGTCGGGCTGGGGCACCTCGCGTTTCGCGCTGATGGGCAATGCCGTCTTTGGCATGTGGACCTGGAATCCGGGCTCGGGCCTGGTGCCGGAGAACCGCCCCGACGGCGAGACCTATGAAGTGCAGCGCTTCAAGAGCCTGGAGCATTCGGTCGCCGCCTATATGCGCAACCTGAATTCCAAGGCCAGCTATCGCGACTTCCGCGACAAGCGTTCGGCCATGCGCGAGAAGAACAGCCTCGACAGCTATGCGCTGGCCGGCACCCTGCATCGCTATTCGGTGCGCGGTCCGGACTATATCCGCACCATCCGCTCGATCATGAAGTCGAACAGCCTCGATACCTTCGATGCCGCCAAACTGGTGGACGAGCCCGCGCCGCTTTTCTCGACGCTGGACTTCTTCAGCAAGTCGTAAGCCCGCTATCCAATCCGGGCGGTAACCCTCCGCTAACCATAAAAGGCCGGCAGACTGCGATTCTGCCGGCCTTTTTCGGATATGCGCCTCAAGGGGCCGGCTTGCGGCATGCCGAACCCGCCCAATATAATGCCCAGACGGGATTCGCCGGCGCCCGTCGCTGTGATCGCGCCGCCCCGTCTGTAGCAAGGATGCTTCCCATGGCCACCCAACTCACGTCGCGCGTACTGCTCGTGCCGGCCCTGCTGGCGGCTTTGTCTCTGGGGGCTTGTGACGGCGGCAAATACGCCAAAGACCCGGAAATGAGCAAGCAGACGATTGGCACCGTGCTGGGCGGCATCGGCGGCGCCGTGCTCGGCGCCCAGTTCGGCAGCGGCACCGGCCAGCTGGTCGGCGTCGCCGCCGGCGCGCTGGCGGGCGCCTATCTCGGCAACCAGATCGGTTCCTCGCTCGACAAGGCCGACAAGACCGCGATGGAACAGGCCAGCCATCAGGCCACCACCGCGCCGATCGGCCAGTCGGTGTCCTGGCGCAATCCCGACAGCGGCAACCACGGCACCGTAACGCCGACCCGCGAGGGCACGGCGCAGAATGGCGATTACTGCCGCGAGTTCCAGCAGGAGGTCACTGTCGGCGGCAAGTCGGAAAAGGCCTTCGGCACCGCCTGCCGCCAGCCCGACGGCAGCTGGAAAGTTGTCAACGGCTGATATGGCTGTTCGCACACCGGTGATGTCCAGGCGTCTTCCAGCGGTCGTGTTGCTCGCCGGCCTGCTGTGCGCTGGCCTTGCCGCGCCGGCGCGCGCGGATTTCACCGATGGCGTGAAGGCCTACGAGGCCGGCGATTATGCCGCGGCCTATGCCCAGTGGCTGCCACTGGCCGAGAAGAACGACGTCGCCGCCCAGCGCAACATCGGCCACCTGTTCCGCTGGGGGCAGGGCGTCGAGAAGAATATCGAGACGGCGATGCAGTGGTATCGCCGCGCGGCTGAACTCGGTTTTTCGCGTGCCCAGGCCAATCTCGCTGCGATCTACCTGCAGGGCGAGGAAGGCGTCGCGGTCAATTACGACGAGGCGCATAAATGGTTCGCCGCTGCCGCGATCCAGGGGCATGCCGTCGCGCAGTATAATCTCGGCCTGATGTTCGAACTCGGCCTTGGCGTCGAGAAGAGCGAGGCCAAGGCGCTCGGCTGGTACAATCTCGCCGCCAAGAGCGGCCAGCCCGAAGCGCTGGAGCGCCTGTCGCAGCTGGTGAAAAAGGTCGAGCCGCCGCCGCTGGTCTCCGGCGTCAGCGTGCCGTCGTCATCCGCTACCGCCATCGATATCAGCAGCGCTGCCGCCGAACCGAGCCCGGCGCTCGCCCCGGCTGCCGCCGCGCCGGCTGTTTCGGCGCCGGCTCCTGTGCCTGCGCCGGCGCCTGCATCGGCTTCGGCGCTGCCGGCGGGCTATGTGCCGTCGGTGCCGACAGCGGCCGAGGCTGCGGCTGCCGTGCCCGTTGCCGCGCCTGCGCCGATGGAGGAACCGAAAGCCGCCGGGACCGCGCCGGCCGCGCCGGCGGCCGAGCCCGAGCGCCCCGGTTTCCTGTCGCGCTTCTACAATGCGATTTCGTCGGGCGGCGGCGTGTCGATCCCCGATATCTTCAGCAGCGACGAGAAGCCCGCCGATGGGGGCGAAGCCAGGCCCGAAGAGTCCAAGCCCGGGGCCAAGCCGTGAGCAGCATGCGCGATCCCTATACGGTGATCGGCGTCGCGCGCGGCGCCAGCCAGGATGATATCCGCAAGGCCTATCGCAAGCTGGCCAAGGAATTCCATCCCGACCGCAACCAGGGCAACGAGAAGGCGTCCGAACGCTTCAAGGAAGTCTCCGCCGCCTATGACATCATCGGCGACCCCGACAAGCGCGGCAAATTCGATCGCGGCGAGATCGATGCGGCCGGCCAGCCGCGCCGGCCCGGCTTCAATCCCGGCGGTCGCGGCCCCTTCGGCGGCCAGTCGCGCGGGCCCTATACCAGCACCGGCGATGCCGGCGGCTTTTCCGGTTTCGAGGGCGGCGCGGAAGACATTTTCGACGAGATATTCAGCCAGATGCGCCGCGGCAAGGCTGGCGGCGGTGGCTTTGGTGGCGCGGGCGCCGGTTTTGGCGGCACGCGCACCAACCGCCCGATCCGTGGCGGCGACCGTCATTTCAACCTGAAGATCGGTTTCCTGGATGCCGCGCGCGGCACCAAGCGCCGGCTCACCATGCCCGACGGCAAGCAGCTCGACGTCACCATTCCGGCCGGCCTGGCCGATGGCCAGCAGATCCGCCTGCGCCACCAGGGCGACGGCGGCCGCCATGGCGGCGAGGCGGGCGATGCGCTGATCGAGGTGACGGTCGAGCCGCATGCCTTTTTCACCCGCCAGGGCGACGACATCCATGTCGAGCTGCCGGTCACCATCGACGAGGCCATCCTCGGCGCCAAGATTCCGGTCCCCACCATCGACGGCATGGTGGCGGTCGGGGTGCCCAAGAATGCCAGTTCGGGCACCACGCTACGGCTCAAAGGTCGCGGTTTTCCGGGCAAGGGCGATGTGCGCGGCGACCAGTATGTGAAGCTGAAGGTGGTGCTGCCCGAGAAGCCGAATTCGGCGCTGGAAAAGCTGATCGAGGGCTGGGTCAAGGGCAACAAATACGACGTGCGCGCCAAATATACTGTCGACTAGCGCCGGCCGGCCTTAACCGCCTGTTCACCATCTCCTGAGAGCCTAGGCTACGGACTTTTCTTTACAGAAGAGTCCGGCGGATTCTATCGTCCGGCCCAGGGCCGCCGATTCGCGGCCCGTCTGATTCACGCGGTACCATGTACACACGGCGTCTCGTCCTTTCCTCGCTTGTCGGCCTGCTGGGCAGCACTGCCCTGCCGGGGCTGGGCCTGGCTGCCGACAAGGCGCCGGTGCCGGGCAAGAAGCCGGCTGCAAAAGAGCCGCCGAAGACTGCGCCGCGCCCGCCCGCCGTCGTCGTGCTCGATCCCGGCCATGGCGGCCGCGACCCCGGCGCCATCGGCGTCACCGGCACCGAAGAGAAAGACGTCACGCTGTCGATCTGCCTTGCCATCAAGCAGGCACTGTCGGTTAATCCCAATGTGAAGGTCTTCATCACGCGCGAGCGTGATACCTATATCGCGCTGCCCAGCCGCGTCGCCTTCGCCCATGAGAAGAGCGCCGATCTCTTCATTTCCATTCATGCCGATGCGGCGCCCAACCGCTCGGCCCGTGGTCTCTCGGCCTATACCCGCGCCGAGAAGGCGACGGATGACTTCGCTCGCCGCCTGGCCGACCGCGAGAACCAGGTCGACGCCATCTACGGCTTCGACACGCATGCCACCGACAAGCAGACCGCCGCGATCCTGATCGATCTGGCGCGCCGCCATGGCCACAATGCCTCGCTCAGCGCCAAGCGCCGTATCGTCACCGGCGTCGGCCGCCGCGTCGAATTGCTGGAAAATCCGATGCGCGCGGCGAATTTCGCGGTGCTGCGCTCGCCGGCTTTGCCCAGCGTGCTGATCGAGACCGGCTTCCTGTCCAATCCGCAGGACGAGAAGATCCTGCGCAATCCGAAAAGCCGCGCCGAGCTGGCGCGCTATCTCGCCGACCAGATCGCCCCCGTCGCGCTGGATCTGCGCGAAGCCTAAGTCTTCCGGGCTTTGTCGCCTGACAATTCTCAAGGTGCGCGGCGTGGAAGTGCCTGCTAAAGCTGGCTGCGCATGCTCCCCGATCTCTTCCCCTTCATCGTCGCCGCCTTCGGCGTCTTCCTGATTTCCTTCATGCGCGGCGCCTTTGGCGGCGGCTTCGCCATCGTCGGCATTCCCGTGCTGTCGCTCGCCATGGACCCGATCACGGCCGGCACTGTGCTGGCGCCGCTGTTCATCGCCATCGACATCGTTGCCTTCTACTACTGGCGGCCGGGCACTTGGTCGAAGCCGGATGCGAAGTTGCTTCTGCCAATGTTGGTCATCGGCATAGCTGCCGGCTGGCTGCTGATGTCGGTGCTGGATCGTCATCTGATCGAGATCGCAATGGCGCTGATCACCCTGGTTTTCGCCGGGTTGTGGTTCCGCAGCGGCGGCGCGGTGCAGACGAAGCCGCGCGTGCCGGCGAAAGGGCTTATCGCTGGTTTCGCTTCAGGGATCACCACGATGGTGGCGCATTCCGGCGGGCCGCCGCTGGCGATGTATCTGCTGCCGCTCGGGCTTCCCAAAGTTGTTTACGCCGGCACGACCAGCCTGTTCTTCACGGTGGCCAATGCGGTGAAGGCCGGGCCGTGGCTCTATCTTGGCCAGCCGGATGCGAAGACCTGGGTGCTGATTGCCTGCTGCCTGCCGGTCGCACCCTTTGGCGTCTGGCTCGGCTGGCGCCTGCATGAGCGGCTCAACCAGCAGCAGCTCTATCGGCTGTGCTACGGCCTGCTGGTCGTCACGGCGCTGAAACTGCTGTGGGACGGCGTTTCAGGTTTTTGAAATAGCCGCCCAGAAGTCTTCTGCGATCTTGGTCGCGCGTTCGCGCGGGCGGTAGAGCCGGATTTCCACCGGGATGGTCCAGGCCTCGCTGCCGGCCGGCACCAGGCGGCGATTTTTCAGATCGTCTTCCATCAGGCTTTCCGGCAGCCAGGCGATACCGCGCCCGTCGCGCGCCATGGCGCGCAGCACGGTGGCCTGCGGCGCGATGAAGCTCACGCGCAACGGCAGCGTGGTTTCCAGCCGGCCTAGCATGCCGGTGACGATGCGGCCGAGCCCCGAATCTTCCGCATAGGCGAGATAGGGCAGGGGCTCACGCGCATTGTCGAGCGGATAGCTGGGCGCTGCGCCGCCCGCATCGGGTGCGCAGACCGGTAGCAGGCGGTCCTGCGCCAGCGGGCGATAGAGAAAGCGGTCGGGCGGCAGGCGGTTGGCGACGGCATCGTGGCCATGGCAGAGCAGGAACTGGCTCTGGCCCTGCAGCAATGCTTCCTCGCCGGCCTGCATGCTGCCCGACATCAGCCGGATCGCGCCGAGCCGCTGGGCGATATCCAGGCCGCGCAGCCAGTCGGGGAAGAAGGTCAGCGACAGCGCCTGTGTCGTGGCGAACATCAGGGTCGCCGTCTCGGCCTGTTCGGCCTGGCGGGCGTCCTCGCGGGCCTGGGCAAGCCGGCGCAGCATGTCGCGCACGGCGGGCTGGAACTGCTCGCCGGCCGCCGTCAGCTTCACCGGCTGGGCCGAGCGGTCGAACAGCAGCACGCCGGCCCAGTCCTCCAGCGCGCGGATGCGGCGGCTGAAGGCCGGCTGGGTCATATGGCGCGCCTCGGCCGCGCGGGAGAAATTGCCCGCCTCGGCCAGCGCCAGAAAATCCTCAAGCCAGTTGAATTCCATGTCCTTAGGGGCCCGATGCGATCCCGGAATACTCAATTCCGAATCTGGCATTGGCCGCCGGCCCCTGTCCACGCCTAGGATGCCGGCCATCAGAAAAGGAGCCTCGTTTCCCCATGCGTATCGTTGAAGTCCGCGAAAAGACCGTCTCGATCGCCTCGCCGATCGCCAATGCCTATATCGATTTCTCCAAGATGACCTGTTCGGTGGTCGCCGTGATCACCGACCAGGTGCGCGACGGCAAGCCCGTTGTGGGCTTCGGCTTCAACTCCAACGGCCGTTACGGCCAGGGGGCGCTGATGCGGGAACGCTTCCTGCCGCGCCTGACCGAGGCCGATCCCGAGACCCTGATCGACAAGGCCAACAACAACCTGGATCCGTTTGCGATCTGGAAGACGCTGATGAGCAACGAGAAGCCCGGCGGCCATGGCGAGCGCTCGGTCGCCGTCGGCACGCTGGACATGGCGGTGTGGGACGCCGTGGCCAAGATTGCCGGCGTGCCGCTCTGGCGCCTGCTGGCGGATCGCTACCGTGGCGGCAAGGCGGATGACAAGGTCTGGGTCTATGCCGCCGGCGGCTATTACTATCCGGGCAAGGACCTGTCGGCTTTGCAGGACGAGATGAAAAGCTATCGCGACCGCGGCTATCGCGTCGTGAAGATGAAGATCGGTGGCGAGCCGCTGGCCGATGATCTCAAGCGCATCGAGGCAGTGCTCAAGATCGTCGGCGACGGGCAGAATCTCTGCGTCGACGTCAACGGCCGCTTCGACATCAAGACGGCAATCGAGTATGGCAACGCGATCAGGCCCTATAATCTCTACTGGTATGAGGAAGTGGGCGATCCGCTGGACTATGCGCTGCAGGCCGAG
>Ga0102594_1002068_pt1 | contig 10883 bp, 6 predicted proteins | sample AraplaCol_mLB_r2_2_FD_76863 | JGI IMG/M metagenome (GOLD analysis project Ga0102594, IMG submission 76863) | Arabidopsis root microbial communities from North Carolina, USA - plate scrape MF_Col_mLB_r2 (SPADES assembly) (version 2) | ecosystem: Host-associated > Plants > Roots > Endosphere...
GCTTGCAGACGGGCATCCACTTCCCGCTACTCGACGGCACCGAGGTGGTGATTGCCTTCGTCAATGGCGACCCGGACAGACCCGAGATTGTCGCCGCGCACCACCACAGCGTTGACCCTGACCTCATCACGAACAAGGACGGCTGGTACAGCCGAAACGTGATTCGGACCCAGAGTGACAACAAGCTAGAGATGGAGGATCTGAGCGGGCAAGAGCACGTCAAGCTCTCGACCGAGCATTCGGGCAAGAGCCAGCTCACGCTGGGGCATATGGTCCGTGGCAACACGCCCGATGGGCGGCGAGAGAAGCGGGGTGAGGGTTTCGAGCTGCGGACGTCGACTTACGGAGCAATCCGGGCTGGCAGAGGGTTGTTTGTCTCGACTGACGATCGGCCAAATGGGAGGGGCAAGCAGTTGGACATGCTGGAGGTGATGGAGCGACTTGAAGACGCACAGGCCCGCATCGAGGGCTTGGCTCGAGCCGCGCGCGTTGCCCAGGCCGAAGCGGCCGACGCCAAAGGGATGCAACAGGTGCTGCAAAACCAAATCAAGGATCTGCAGCAAGCCGCCCTGCTGCTTTCATCAAACGCTTCAATGGCAATGGTGACGCCCGATGCCATGCTGCAGAGCGCGGGCACCAACCTGACGATGGTCGCGGGCGCCAATGCGGAGATCGGTGCACTCCAAAGATTCACCGTTACCGCTGGGGAGATGGTGAGCCTGTTCGCCCAAAAGCTAGGCATGAAATTCGTGGCGAACAAGGGGAAGGTGCAATTCCAGGCCCAGCACGACGACATGGAGCTGACCGCCGCCCAGAACATGACCATGACCAGCAGCGAGGGCCACGTCATCGTGCGAGCCAGAAAGTCCGTCACGCTCACGGATGGTGGCGGCGGGTACATCAAGCTGGAGAACGGCAACGTCACGATTGCCGCGCCCGGCAACGTCACCATTCGCATGGCCAACTTCAGGTGGGACGGACCGGACTCCATGACGGGCAAGTTCCCCGCCTTCTCGGTCTGCAAGGCGTCGCAAGCCGCGGCCGCCGCCCAAGGTACGAACAGCGTGGCCCTGGCATGACGACGTCGAACCTCATACCGGCCGCGTCCACTTCCTCGATTTTTGCGTGCGAACGGCCAGCATTGCCAGACCATGGCTATTTGCTGCTCGACCCAAGCGCACTCAGCGACGCACACACGCTCGCCTCGCAACCCCTCAAGGTATGCATGCCCGCCAATTGGGGGCAAGATGCCATGGGTCTGCCTGTACTGATCGACCTTGCGCAGTGCGACGTACTGCAACACGAAAAGCTCGCCCTGCAGCTCGAGAATGAAGACAGGTCTTGCCAGCAGACGCCGCTGATGCACGTCGGGATCTGCGCCCATATCGAGATCAATATGGGCATCGACGCATTTGCGGCACACCTGGCGGAGCGGCTGCTCGTAATGCCGATCTCCAGGGATGGCAATCGAGCCCTGAAGGGCGTGCTGTGGCGCTACTTCGACCCTCGCGTCTTTGCCAACCTGTGCTGGATGCTGGATCCCGGCAGCCTGGCGACCCTGACGGGGTCCGCTTCCAGGTGGACATTCCCATGGCTCGGAGCCTGGTTCAAGTTCGATGCCGCTGCCGACGATGGTGTCGCGATTGAATCGCTGCCCCTCGCTGCGCAGGCGGACAGGATCGCGGGCTTCATGCCTGTCGACATGGAAATGTGGGCGCGTGCGCAACAGGTGTCCACCATCAATCAGGTGCTGGTGCGGTTAGCGATGTTGGAGCCACTGTGGGATCAACGGGTGGCGGTTGCGCGGCGCGTCGAAACAGCGATGACCGAGGCGCGACATTGCCTGCACTGGGATCACCCAGAAGATCAAGCGCAATACGCCGAGTACGTTGTGCGCTACGGAACTGCGTTCCTGGAACACCCCAAGCTGATCGAATACTGGCCACAGATTAAAAGCCGCACCACCAACTTGCGTTGCGCTGATCTGGTCAGCCTGCTATCGCCAGATGACTACACGGCGCTGGCACAAGCAGCCACCGCGCCAGTCGGCAAATCACCTTCGAACAAACCTTTTACCCGAGGAGCAAATCGGTAATGGCAACAGAAAAGAGCTGCAGCTTCTGCGAAAAATCCGGTCTTCTGATCCTGCCGGTGCGATACGCCATTGCCCCGTTGGACAAGAAGCTGCCCGCAGTGGTTGCCCCATTGAAGGTGGAAGACTTGGCCGTGAGCGTCGGCAAGGGTAAGTCACAAGACCTGAAACTTGCGGCCAGCGCCCAATACACCACGCGCCTGCTGCGCAGCGGCTACGTGTACGTCTACGACGAAAAGCGCGATCGCATGGACGCTTACTGGGGCACGCAAGACGGCTACTTCATGCGCATCCTCCCCGGCACCGCCGTCCCCGCAACCGCCCAAGAGGCCAAGCCATGCAGCGATACGGGCCACCCGGAGCTCGCCGGATGCATCGCCATTCCCGACGCAGAGCGCGCGGGCATCGTCTGGCTGGGATTCAGCGATGCACAATGGACCACCGACATCATCGACGCGCATCGGGGAGCAGCCGGCAAACATCAGCGTGAACTGCACATGCGCGCCTTCGACGCCAGGGCCTGGGCCAGAGCTCACAAACAGTCCACCATACCAGGGCGAGGCAGTACGCCGCATGCAGTGCCCATGAGCGAACTCGCCAACACCGTTGCCGAATTCACCCCGAAGCCCGCGAATACCCCGCTCGGCTTCGCGCCGCTGAATGCTCCCGACTACCACTTGCGCGCCGGCCAAGCGGAGGCAGTTCAAACGGCCTGCGCCCGCCGCAGCTCCAAGCTGCAAAGCATCATCATCGCCCTGGACGACCCGGCCGGCATCGCCCAGGATCTGGCCACGCTCATCCATTGGCACCAGGAAAGACTACTCGACACGCGCGTCGCCAAAGACAAGTACGGCGAGGGCTATGGCTACGCCACCACCTACCGTGAACTGGTCGGGCTCAAGAGCGCCATCGAGACCCTTAGGGCGGCCAACGACGAGAAGGTCAAGATGGAGGTGTTCCGCGACGGCCAAGAGGCTGCGGCAAAACTTCAGGCCCAGTTTGACGATACGCCCGGCATCCCCTTTCTGATCGGCAAACAGATTGAACGGGAGCAAGCCGTCCTTGAGGTACTGAGAAATCCCTCGCCAAAAACCGTGCGGGCCGCGCAAACCGGTTCATGGAATGGCTACCTTGGCAAGATCAAGTCCACCCTCTATAGCCAATGGGCCGATGAGTTCCAAGCAGCCAAGGATGCCTTGGACAAGGCGCACATCGAGCCGCTCGCCCGCGCCCACGCCGCCTGGATGCAAAGCAACCAGCTGGCGAACAAGCTGGAGTGTACGCACGACGGCAAAGACGCACTGAGTGGCGACATCTACGCTGAAACCCTGAGCCGTTGCATGACGGCGACCCAGAATGTCCCCGGCTGCAAGGCGCTTTACGTACGCTGGCTACAAGGCGACATTGGGGACATGACCAACCTGTTGCTGCGCGGCCTCGTTCTGCGGCAGGACGACCTCATTGAGTCTGTGGCGCAGGCTCCGTTGGAGCCCAGGTTGGTGCCGTGGGAGAAGCTCATGGGCCAGTATGCAGAGCGTGTCAAGGCGCTGTTAAAGCCCAGCCCCCCAAGCCACGCTGTACGCCATGGAAACACGGGCCGCCGCCGCCAAGACAAAGGAGAAGCTCGACAAAGCCGTCTCGCTTGCCCGGGCCGTGGACGGCGACTATCACATGGCGGGCCTGCGGAAAGACGTCCACGCCAAACTCAACGCCGCTCAGGCAGCCCACAACAGCGCCCAGAAACAGGCCGACGCAGCCAGGCTGGCCGCGGGCGATAAGCTGATGCCCGACTCGGTAGCGACCCTGCTCATGCAGATTACTGGTCCGATCGCCAACGCCCTGCTGCAATACAACGACAAAGCCAGCACTAAGCCGCTCCCACGTTGGATCGCTATTGTGGGCACCGCACTGCGTCGGCCTGCCAGCGTCGTCAGCATCAGCGGCAGCGCCGTCAACATGATCGAGTTCACCACCAGGATTCTCATCGACAACATGCGAGCGGCCGCTACGCAGAGCGGCAAAACGCTAACCAAATCGCAAATCCGGCAACTGACCAGTTACGCCCAACGCCAGGTTCAGGGGGCCTATGCCAGTGGAACAAGCGGCAACTTCAAGGCAGCCTTGGCCAACGAGACGAACTCAACGTTTACGGTCTTCATGGACTCTGACGCATTGAATAAGGTACACGCCGCCAAGGGGCATAACCAGAAGATCGATGCCATGGTGGCCAGCATCAAGACGCCCAGGGACATGCACGAGACCGGTCTCCTCAGGATCGCCGCGCGAGCGCCACTGTATAGCGCGGCGTCAGAAGGCGCGCTGGCGGCGATCAGTGTCGTCTTCCAACGAGCCGCCTGGAAGGATTTGCTGGAGAAGGAAGCCAAGGCTCTGGGCTTCCAGAAGAGCTGGCAGCAAGACACACGCGAGACGCTCGGCGGGGCGCTGTACCTGGCCGCGATCGCCGATGCGTTGGCCAATGGCGTGAAGATTGCCGGCACGTGGAGAAACCTGTATGCGGCGGGCATGGCAGAGCGGTTGGGGGGAACCACGACTGCCGGCAGGCTGGTGGAGCGGGCGACCAAAGCCTTGCGTGTCATCGGGGTTGTGACCGCAGGACTCTCGGCTGTGAGTGCGGCTATGGATATCGTTGATACGTACGACAGTATTACGCAAACGAAATGGGGGCTGACCGCTCTTCAGCTCTATTCGGGCGGCATTGGGATTGCAGCCGCTGCATTTGCCGGTTGGGCTGCGGCCGCGAAATTGGGAGGCGCAACACTATTCCTCGGCATCACGTTGACGATGTGGGGTCTCGTGTTGGCCGTGGTGCTGGTGGCACTTGGTTTGCTGAGCCGCTATGTCAAGGGTGACAACATCCACCAATGGCTGGAGCGCACGTATTGGGGTGTACTGATTCGCGGACGCTTTAACGATTCGAAGGCTGAGCAGAAGGGCTTCGAGGAATTGATGGGGGTAGGCGCATGAACAGTCGGACAACGACGACGGAGCGGACCGTCAGGAAAGAGCGCCCGATCCGCGCGCAGGAGCGCGAATGGCATTTGCCCATCAAGCAGCGTGCCGCAAAAGACCCGCATGCCTCGATGACCGTGATCCGGATGAACTCCACCTATCTGGAAGTGGTGGATGGCATGTATCCGAATCGGGGGTTGGTCGGATCGTTTGGATTGCTGGGTGTCACGATGTTTTTATGTTCATTCATCTTACTCCTGTACGTTGTCATTTTCGAGAATTACCTTAACCCGAAATGGGATCGTCAGGATGAGGCGGAGATGCTGCTGGCCTTGGCCTTCATAGCGGTCTTCTATGCAGTATTCTATTCCGGCCTCATCTATTTTCTTCGCAAAATAGGCGAATGGTTCGGCTATACCCATACCCCGATCCGCCTCAATCGCCGCAACCGCAAGGTCTACATCTGGCGAGGCGACGGCACCGTCCTGGAAGCGGACTGGGATAAGGTGTACTTCAGCTTCGAGATTGCCAAGCGGGTAGCGGGCATCACGTGGCTGGGCATCAGCGGCCTGGTGCTCAAAGACCCTGAGACGGTCGAGGAGGCTTTCTACTTTGGCTACACCTCGGCCTCGCGCGAGTACGTTCTGCGCTATTGGGAATTCCTGCGCAGGTACATGGAAGAAGGCCCGCGAGCCGTCATGAATGCTCCTGGCACAGAGATTTGCCTGCCGATTGCTGACAAGCGCGAGACCTTGCTGCAAGGCTGGTTTGCCTTGCGATCAGAGGATGCGAGCAGCCCGACACTCAAATGGCTCATGACACCGTTCCACGTGCTGTTCTTCATTGGACGACTGGTGCACCGCGTCACCAGCAAGGTGCCGCTGTGGCCCGCTGATGTAGAAGCCGCCTGCCGGATCGAACCGGGGGACAAGTACGTGCGCGACTCCAGCAGCAACCCGGAAGGGTATCGGTGATCGGCTGCCTCATCTAAACAACTGACATTTCCAGGAGCATGTCGCTGTGCACAACGTCATTTACGTCGGTGATAAAACCAGCCACGGTGGGGTCGTCCTCACCGGGTCGTCCCGAGTCAAGCTGGCAGACGGCCGTGGTGCTGCGCGCAAAGGCGATCGGGTGTCCTGCCCGCGTTGCGAAGAGAACGAGATCGTCGAGGGCAACGACAAAATGCTTGACGGTGATCTGCCGCTGGCATTCCACGGCTATAGAACCCGCTGCGGTGCCTCGCTAATTTCATCCGTCAGCACGACGGGCAGCACCTGATGGCCTACGACCTGCTTCGGGTAGCCCCCGAGCGAGAGGTTCCACCGCTCAAACCGGCATGGGTGATGTGGGCTATTTTGTCGCTCGTGATGGTCGGTGGGGGCGCATTCCATGTCGTCCGCTTCTGGCCAGCGGGAGAGCCGACAAGCACGCTGTGGTTCTGGTCGTGCGTCGTCGCATTGCCATTCGCCGCGTGGGCAATCGCATTCCTTATCTATCTAGGCGTACTGCAGACCGCAAGGCAACGTGTCATCGATTTCAACGCGGCGCGGGAGGAATACCTAGCACAAGTAGTGCGTGAGGGCGGTGTTCCGCTGCATGTCCTGGCTTCTGGCTTCGTGTTCTCAACGGACGCAACGGAGAACAGCGCGCATGCCATCACGCAACGGCAACTGGTGCTTGAACCTCTGCCTCGCTTCGAGGGTGACAGCGAATCGGTGCCCGCGCGCTGGATAAAGCCTGACGGCCAGGCATGGCGTCCGGGCAATGATCGGGCTGATGAAGAACGTCACAGAGAGGTATTGCCTTACGTGTTGTCCACCTTAATCGATCAAGTTGCGTCGACGCTGCATGGGTTACCGGATCGCACGCCAGTCAAGATCCGGCTATGCGCCGCTACGCTGCTAGGCAAACTCGAGGTCGAGTCATGTTGGCGCAGGGCGGTTGCGAGCCGCCAGCTGGGCGCCCTCGACAATACAGATATTGGAACGGTTGCCCCCGATATCGTCGAGGTAGACCAGTGGGTCGAAGGCAGAGGCATTGCCACGGACGCAGTCACGCTGCTCTGCATCGTGCAACTCAATGCGGTGTTGAATGTGCAGCCTCCGGAGGGCTCGTCCGAAGCGGGGGTTATTTTTTTGCTTGCGCCAGCGTCTTTTGCCAAAAAGAGGCGACTTGCCAGCCAGGTACGGCTATTCCGACCAGAACGGCGCAGCGTGCGGGACATCGGACAAGGCCTTCGTCAGGCGCTGCTCTGGAGTGGGGTACAGAACGCCGACATAGCCGACCAGTGGCTAACAGGTCGTGCGGATGGGGCGCTCAATAAGGCGCTGATGCACCATCTCACTGAACAGAGCGTGGGTGTCATGGAGACGAAGAACTTCGCCGGACAGCACGACATCGATCTGCGGATTGGTGCTGCCGGCATTGCATCCGGATGGCTATGCGTCAGCCTTGCGCTGGAGCATGCCGTTGCTTCAGGCAAGGCGCAACTGTGTACCGTGGCCAGTGCCGAGCATCTGACAATTGCAGTGGCCGTACCGCGACCCTGATATTGGTATTGGAATGCGTTTGAACTATAAATTGGTGGCGCTCCTCGTTGCGCTGATCGCCACAGCGTTGATCCTGTTGGCCAAGGGGAGTGACTTTGGCTTGGTGACATTGCCTCAACGCATGCTGACCGTCTCCGGTCTCATCATCTTCTTTCTGCTGATCGTTCTCATTCAGATCACACTTATTCGGCGTGTTCACCGGAACGTCGCAAAGACAGAAGTGGGATCGGCGGAGATTCCCGTCAGTCAAGAAGAGCACGCCCAACCCGTTGGGCAGGGCTTTCTCGTTGCACTGCGCGATACGTTGCGACAGGAACACGGCTGGCGCTGGCGCTACCGCCAGCCGTGGCTGCTGCTGACCGGCGACGCCGCCACCATTCTGCGCCTGCTCCCCAGCCTTGAGGACCATGGCTGGCTCCAAGTCGACGACGCCATCCTGCTCTGGAACGGAACAGGTCATGACGCCCAACCCGACCCCGCCTGGCTCAAACAACTCCGCAAACTCCGCCCGAATCGGCCCATCGACGGCATCGTGCTGGTCAAGGACGGCGATGTGGCGCTGACCTCCAGGCAACGCGGCACAAGCACAGACAGCCTCACCCTCGCCCGCATCGCTGAGGCGCTCAAATGGTCCGCACCCGTCTACGTGCTCGACGTAGCAGGAGTCGATGCCGCCAACGACGGCACCACCCCCATCATCGGTAGCGAATTCAACCTTGAGCGCCGCCGCCCGCAAGACGCCGCCGCCATCGCGAACGCCTTGCTCTCACTGCGCGACCAACTGAGTCAGCGCGGTATCGCCGGAATCGCTGCGAACGTTTACGACAGCTACCTCGCCGAACTGTCCCAACGCCTGGACAAACGCAGCACCTTGCTGGCCGCCTGGATCGCCAGCGTCGGCAGCAAAACCCGTCACCACCAACCGATTCGCGGCGCCTTCTTCGCGCCGTATCCGCTGGACCGGCAGAGCGGGCAAAGCGAGGAAACGGGTGCCGATCTGGCCATCTGGCAGCACCTTGCCCAACTCACACGCAGAGCGCGGGGCCAGCGCGTCGGCCTGCACCCCGTCACGGTCTTCAGCACCGTTGTGCTCGTGGTCGTCGGCGTGTGGACCACCGGCATGGCCGTCTCCGCCTTGACCAACGCCCGCGAAGTTCGTTTGACCGGGCAAGCATTGCATTCGCTCAAGACCGCCCCCGATGCTGCCTCTGGGCTGCGCGCCCTGTTGGCCGTTCAACACCGCATGAAACTCTATGAACACCGTGTCAACCAGCACGCCCCGCTCTGGACCCGCTTCGGCCTGAACCAGGACCGCGCCACCCTCGCCACGCTCTGGACTCCCTACGGCCAGTCCGCCAGTCGTTTGCTCATCACGCCCATCCAAAACCAGCTCGAAGCCAAGTTGATGGACCTGGGCCAGATGCAGACCAGCGAGGTGAGCGAACACACCAACCAAGCGGCCCTCGACGGCCACCAGGCCCTCAAGGCCTATCTCATGCTCGCCGAGCCCAGCCGCACGGACGCAGGCTTCATCACGCCAGTTTTGGAACGCCACTGGCCCGGCGTCGCCGGCCTCACACACGGCGAAAAACTCGACCTCGGCGAGCGCCTGCTGCGCTTCTACGCCGACCACCTCGGAACGCACACCGAGTGGCAGATCGCGCCCGAACCAGACCTGGTGGCCAGCGCCCGCCAGACGCTGCAAGCCATCATCGTCGTCAAAAACTCCGAAGACATCGTCTACCAGAGCGTCCTCGACGCGGTGGGCAACAAATACCCCGACCAAACGCTCGCCACCGTAACGCCAGGCACCGACCCACGCGGCCTGTTCCGCACCAACGCCACCGTGCCCGGCGTCTTCACGCGCCAGGCGTACGAAGGCAGCATCGCCGCGGAAATCAACAAAGCCGCCGAACGCAGCGCCACCGCCAACGACTGGGTGCTCAACACCCAGGGGAATCCGGTATCCGAAGGCGCGGAAGCGGCCCTGAGCGGCGACGCCCTCAAGGCCGAACTGACCGAACGCTACTTCTCGGACTACGCCGACGCATGGCAAGCCTTCATGAACAGCCTCGTGTGGGAGCGTGCCGCCAGCATGCCTGCCGCCATCGAGCAACTGAAGCCCATGGCCGACGCCCGCCAATCCCCGGTCACGTCCCTCATCAAGACCCTCGCCTGGCAAGGCGGCGCGGGCGCCCCCAAAGCCAGCCTGTCCGACACGCTGGTTGCCAAAGCGCAGAACGTCTTCGGCAGGAAGGACGAAGCGCCCGAAGCCCAGAAGCCCGACCCGGCAGGCCCGCTCGGCCCCGCCTTCGACCCCATCCTGCGCCTGGTTGCACAGGACAACGCCAACGCCACCGGCGACCTCAGCCTGCAACGCTACCTCGACCGCGTCACCGCCCTGCGTCTGAAGCTCCAACAGATGAGCAACAGCCCCGACGCCGACGCCCAGGCCAAACAAGTCGCCTTGGCGCTGTTCCAGGGCAAAGGCAGCGACCTCGCCGACATCCAGCACTACGCCGACCAGATCGCTGCGAGCCTCGGCGCGCAATGGGCGGGCATGGGGGAAGCCTTGTTCGTCCAGCCTGTCGCCCAAGCCACGCAGACCATCCTGCTGCCAGCGCAAGCCAGCCTGAACGACGCCTGGCGCCAAACCATTGCCAGCACCTGGAACCAATCCTTCGCTGGTCGTTACCCGTTCGCCAACACCGAGAACGACGCCTCGCTGCCCGAGCTGGCCAGATTCCTGCGCCCGCAAGGCGGGCTCATCAACAGCTTCCTCGGCAGCCAACTGGCAGGCGTTCTCGAACTGCAGGGAGACCGCTGGGTGCCCGTCGGGCGGGCCTTTGGTACCGCGGCCGGCGGCGACAGCCTCGCCTTCGACCCCGAGTTCCTACGCGCCATCAACACGCTGCAAAAGATCGCCGCCCACATGCTCGTCCAGGGTGAGCCGCAGTACCGCTTCGACTTCCAGCCGGTGCCCACGCCGGGCCTCACCGACACCAGGCTCACGCTGGATGGCCAGACCTTGCACTACTACAACCAGCGCGAAACCTGGCACGCGCTGACCTGGCCCGCCAACCCTCCGCTCAGCCAAAGCCCCGGCACCCGCCTGCAATGGCAGACCGAGCAAGCGGGTACCAACAAGAATTTGGAATACATGGGCAGATGGAGCCTGGTGCGCCTGCTCGAGCGCGCACACGTCGAGCCGATGGACAGCGCCACGCTACAACTGACGTGGCAAGCCAGGCCGGATGCACCGGCCAGGC
>Ga0102594_1002069_pt1 | contig 10880 bp, 5 predicted proteins | sample AraplaCol_mLB_r2_2_FD_76863 | JGI IMG/M metagenome (GOLD analysis project Ga0102594, IMG submission 76863) | Arabidopsis root microbial communities from North Carolina, USA - plate scrape MF_Col_mLB_r2 (SPADES assembly) (version 2) | ecosystem: Host-associated > Plants > Roots > Endosphere...
TAAATATAAAGACACAGATCAGGCAGGAACTTGGTCCAAGCAGGCATTGGTGATTTGCATTGAGCTCGGTCTCATGCAAGGAACCCCTGATCATAAGCTTCTTCCGAAAAGTAATTTGACACGGGCGGAGGCAGCAGTTTTGCTAAGCAGATTATTGACGTATCTGGATTAACGACCCTAAATACGATCCTTACATGGCAAGCGAGCTTTGGATGAAAATCCAGAGCTCTTTTTTTCACGGCGAATGTGCTGAAGCACCTATTCTGAAGAGTCTGTGGGATCGATTTGTATCATCGCTTTTGAGTTGAAAAAAATTCATTCTATCAACTTTGTTTATTCGATAGACAAAGTAGCATCCATGAACGTATAATGGTACCGAAATCATGAAAATGAAAGTGTCGAGCACTTATCAAGATCATAAGGAGATAACGATGAGCACACGAACAGACTTACAACATTACCCTTATATGAATGCAAGCTTGCCGATTGAAGAAAGAGTTGCGGACCTTATATCTAGAATGTCACTTGAAGAAAAGGTAAGACAGCTTGATATTTATTCGGGAAATGAAATTTCCGATTCCGTAGAAGGCTTAAATGCAGATGCACTTAACTATGAAAAAATGGAAAAGGTATCTGCCGGCATTGGCATCGGATGCATCCAAAACCGAAATTCCAAAGCAGAGACAGCCAATAAAATTCAGGAATATATCATCCAAAATACAAAATGGGGGATTCCGGTACTCTTCAGCGAAGAGGGACTTCACGGTTTTGGATGGAGAGGTTGTACCGTGCTTCCTCAGCAGGTTGCCCTCGCATCAACATTTGAGCCTGAACTCGGGTATAAACAAGCGAGAGTCATCGCTTCGGAGGCGCGCAGCTTTGGTATACATGAGGTTTGGGCACCTGTTCTCGATCTTGCTAGGGAAATTCGATGGGGACGCGTGGAAGAAGGATATGGAGAAGATCCCTATCTGGGGTCGCTATTTGCAGAGAACATGGTAAGAGGACTTCAAACGGATGACCTCACAAGACCCGATGCCGTGGTGTCGGAACCCAAACACTTTACAGGATACGGTGCTCCTCGGGGAGGACATAATTGTGCTCCGGCGATGATGGGGCATCATGACAATGCATTTTTCTGTCTGCCAGTATTTGAGGCTGCGTTCCAAGCGGGTGCCATGAATACCATGTGTTCCTATAACTCCATTGACGGCACGCCAGTGGCTAGCGACCATTCGCTGCTTACCGGTGTACTCCGCGACCAGTGGGGCATGAAGGGTTTCGTAAGAGCGGACATGACGGCTGTCTCCATGCTGCACACCTGTCACTATGTCGCTGAGAGCAAACGGGAAGCGATCAAAATGGGCCTTGAAGCCGGCGTTGATATGCAGCTATACGACTTTCCGCATGATATCTACCAGGACAGTATCATTGATCTTGTAAAATCAGGCGAGGTGGACGAAAAGGTTGTAGATACAGCCGCAAGTCGTGTCCTTACCGTAAAATTTGCCGTCGGGCTCTTTGAAAATCCATATACGGATATTGAACTTTCTTCGCAAGTTGTCCATTGTGAGGAGCACGTGCAGACGGCGCTCGAAGTTGCAAGAAAGTCGATCACTCTATTAAAAAACAGCAAAAACACGCTTCCCCTCCAAAAAGATATCGGCAAGATTGCCGTGATCGGACCAAGCGCCGATGTTCCGCGTTACGGAGATTACAGCAGCCCTGTGGTGCCTGAGCATGCGGTTACACTTTTGCAGGGCATCAAAAACATTGTTTCGGACAAGACCGAAGTGATCTATGCCAAAGGATGCGAGATTCTGGAGTCCGACCTTATGCCTTTACCGGACAGATGGCTCAAGGACAATGCGGGCAACGACGGGCTTCTAGGGGAATACTACAACTCTCTTTCGTTTGAGGGAGAACCTGCTTGCGTGCGGAATGACCGGCAGATCAACTTCAACTGGATTTACACGAAACCTGCTGACGGCGTCAATGCGGACAACTTCACCGTTCGCTGGACAGGCAAAATTAAACCGGACGCTACAGTGGATGGTTACATTGGGCTCAGCAGCATGGACAGCATGCGTCTGTGGATCGACGGCACGATGCTTGTTGACGGTTGGGGAGACCATGACGCCAATCAAATGGTTGGGTTCACATTCGTCCAAGGCGAGGAGTACGACGTTAAGGTTGAATATCTCAACGATTCCCGTGGCGTAAGGGTTATCCTCGGTTACAGCCTTGGAAATAACGATATGGATGCAGCGGTGAGAGCGGCCAAAGAGGCGGATGTTGCCATTGTTGCGGTGGGTGACAACGAGCAGACCTCTGGGGAAAACCTGGATCGAGCGGATCTAAATCTTCCGGGAAGACAACTAGAACTCGTCAAGAAAATATATGAGACCGGAACGCCTGTTGTTCTCGTCCTTCAAAACGGTCGTCCGATGTCGATCACATGGGAGGCAGAACATCTGCACGCGATTGTAGAGGCATGGTTTGTCGGCGAGCAGGGCGGAAATGCCATGGCAGAAGTGATCTTTGGAGATGTTAACCCAGCAGGTCGCATTCCGATGTCTTTCCCTAGATCGGTAGGCCAGCTGCCTGTATTCTATAATCGTAGACCGTTCTATGGACATAAATATGTTGAAATGGACTGGCTTCCGTTGTACCCATTTGGGTATGGTCTGAGTTACACGACATTTGCGTATTCAGATCTTGATATTTCAGCTAAGGAAATAGCTCCGGATGGGGAAGTAAACGTATCGTTTAACGTAACCAATACGGGAACTGTTGCAGGGGAGGAAGTTGCCCAGCTGTACATCCGAGATGAATTCAGCAGCACGGTCAGACCGTGCAAGGAGCTTGCGGGATTTAAGCGAATTCACCTTGAACCAGGCGAAACCAAACGCATTACGCTGACACTGGGATATAGACAACTTCGAAATCTTACTAGAAACTATGAATGGGTTGTGGAACCGGGTAAATTTGAGGTGATGGTCGGCCCTAACTCGGACGAGGCTCCACTGACAGGTGCGTTTTACGTTCGGTAATCTCCGCAGTCCGAAGAAGACACGTAAGGACATCTCCCTGTATGATCCGATTGGGACGGTGTCAATAGCCATTCGTGGCAACAAAAAACAAACCATGTTACACATTGAGTTAAGTGTGTAATATGGTTTGTTTTGTTTGGAGAGGAAGCATCGGAATATGTAAGGCCTAAATCATATCAATACTGACTTTGTCAGATGGAACGTTTAACTATTAAATGTTATTATATGTAAGATATTGCGTTTTATTGATGGTATGGGAATTTGTTATCGCTAGATAAATTGAATTTGTAGATCTCAACTAAATGTAAGAGGTGCGAAGCGAAATGAATAAAAAAAGTCCATTTTTTCGGTTGTTAAAGTATATGAGCAGATATAAGTTACTATATGGTTGTTTGATCATCACGATGGTGGTAGGTACCTTTCTAGAGCTCTTTATCGCGTGGTTTTTGTCTTTTATAACAAATGCTGCTGTAAAAGGTGAAGTTGAGGCTTGGCCTAGTTTGACTTTGTTGGCCATTGGAATGCTGATTGTAATTGCTGTGAATACATATATAGATACGTATTTAAAACAAAAGGCATCTTTAAAAGTAAGAAATGACATCCGGTTGGATACATTAGATCATGCCTTAAGGTTACCACAATCGTTTTACGATAAGAATCATTCAGGTGAGCTGTTAACTCGTTTTACAAGTGATAATCAAGCTGTGGGAGAAGCTAGTGGTAATATTATCATGGGTCTTCTTAAAAATCCGTTACTAGCATTTTGTGCTTTTATTTATCTATTGAACATCCACTGGCCACTTGCTTTGATTTCTATTTCAATAGGTCCGCTCATGATATTGGTAGGGAAACTATTCGGTGAAGCGATGCGTAAGAAAAGCATTATTCTGCAAGAAGCCATGGGCAGTGCAACCTCTTTCTTGCAAGATGTATTGGGAGCCAGTATTTTATATAAAATTTTTGGTCTAGAGAAGAAAATATCGAAGCAATATCAACAGTACAGTACAAAAATATCTGATATCGAACGAAGTCAGGGGAAAGTACAGGGCAGTGCAAATGCGATATCAGGAAGTATTGCAATACTAAGTTTTATGATCGCAATTCTTGTTGCTGGTTTTTTTGTTGCCAAAGGGAGTCTAGAAGTTGGTGCTATGATCGCGTTCATTCAACTCATGAACTACCTTGTACAACCGTTTTCGCAACTCCCTGGGCTTTGGTCAAGTATGCAACAAGCCTTAGCAGGTGCTGAGCGCATCTTTCAGATTATTGATGCAACTAAGGAATATGAGAGACTTCCAGAACAGGGTCGTGCAAAATCTTTTGAGAGTTTAACGGTATCTCATGTTGGCTTCTCTTATTCAAATTCTGAGGAAGACTTAGTTCTAAGAAAAGTTTGCTTCCATGTAGAGGCAGGTCAGACGATAGCCATAGTAGGTGGGAGTGGTGGAGGGAAGTCTACATTATTTAAATTGTTGCTCGGACTATATTCCCCAACGAGTGGAAAGATTGAAATTGATGGTAGAAGTCAACAGTCCATGGCCCTAAGGGAATACCGAGATTATTTCTCGCTCGTTCCTCAAGAGACAATTCTTTTCACAGGGACGATTAGAGATAATATATTGGATGGTGACATGACGGCCGATGAAGCAAGTGTTATTGCTGCAGCAAAGAAAGCAAATGCTTATGATTTTATTATGAAATTAAGTGAAGGCTTTGATACAGAAATTGGGGAACGCGGTAGTCGGCTGTCGGGTGGGCAAAAGCAAAGGATTGCTATTGCAAGAGCTATTTTACGAGATGCACCTATACTGCTGTTAGATGAGGCGACGGCAGCATTAGATAACGAATCCGAGAAGATTGTACAGGATGCTCTAGCAAAACTAATGGTAGGTAGAACTACGCTAGTCATTGCACATCGTCTGACAACAGTTCAAAATGCAGATTTAATTGTAGTCATGGAAAACGGGAATCTAGTTGAACAAGGTACGCATAACGAATTACTTCTAGCTGGTGGTCGATATCATTCTCTCTACTATGCTCAATTAGAAGAAAAAGAGGGTATGGAAAGTATTCTTATGGAAATATAGGTTTGCAAGATGCATTAAAAGGGCCGCCTCTCAGTCATTCGTATGACTGTAGAGGCGGCCCTTGCGATTAAGATCCGAGATGAACCGATGCTCCAGGGTATAACGTCGTTCCCCAAATTGAAACTTTGATATTGCTCGATAATGGAATGTTGGTCTCGTTAACTACGGTTCTCCACCAATCCCATGCAAGACCCGTGCATTCTCGCGCTACGATGGTGATGTTTTTGGCGTTAGGCGGAAGTGGAATCTCCGTCGAGTAATGGGCCGTTTTGTCGCGACCATTGTCTTTCCACGTTTGATGCGTAATGACTTCTTGTCCATTCGCATCAAATGTGAATTCATCCCAGGATACGTCGAACTGCGCTACGTACGCACCACTGTGATCCAGCGTAATTTTACCTTTCGAATATTCCGTTGACTTGGTCTCAATATAATCCGTATTGTTGTGAACAGCAGCAATGGCATTGTCTTTCAAGAAGACGCTCGTATATGAAATCGGGTATGCTGGATTTCTGCTGCTAAATTGCGCATTATCTTTAATCACACTTTGGATGATGTTGAAGTCTTTCGTAACGACTTGATTATGTGTCTGTGCGTCGCCACCTAACACAACAGCCGTGAATGAACTCTCATCAAAAATATCTTTGTACTGTCCGCTACCGCTAGCTTGAATATTCGGATTGTTGAGCAATGCTTTGAATGCTGCTTGGACATCACTGCTCTTCGAGGTTGTCTCCAATTTGACATAGATGGTTCTGCCATAAGCCACATTGGTGACCATCAGCGGCGGAGCCTCGTTGCTCACCCCTTTACGGACCAATTCTGCAAACGTCACACTGTCATCAAATAGATCCGATGGATTGTTAGGAAGCGCCGCGCTTACGGTATAGAAAATTTGCTTGTAAGCTGCGACCATCACTTTCTTCTCACCGCTTGCTACCGCGTTAAAGTCGATACCAAGTGTATTGTTAAGCACTTGTGCGTTCACATTCAATGCGGATGCAATTTGGTTCTTACTATAGACCATCGATTCTGCATACTGTAATCTTGCAGGCAAGGTATGTGTGTCCGAATACTTCTCGATCCAGGTCGATACGAGCTGATCAACGGCACCAGATACCTGGCTGTAATTCGGATTCTCCACGAGCAGCGTATTCTCATTTTTCAACCCGGGTAGATCAATACTGATATTTAATGGTTTTCTTGCAGCCATAACCAAACTAGGCTGATTATTCGCGAAATCTTCATTGGCAAGCTGTATCGCGCCTGGATAGGAACGGTTCATAATTGAATCCACAATGGAAATATCGATCGGTGACGTGGTGAGTGATTTCTTGTCCCGTTCAATAACAATATATTTACCGCTCGACATGATACCTTCTTTTGGGACAAAACTATTGATTTGATCGCCATTGATGGCTAATACTTCATAACGATTATAATTCAGACCTGCGATTCCATCATTGATATCATTCGGCATGCCGGCTGCAGCGAATGATATGCTTGAGCTAAAGAAAACGCTTACACTAATAAATAGGCAACCTAGCCATTTCGCGCTTTTTAGGTTGTTTAGCGTTATCATAAAAATTCCCCCTCCTTTTGGTAAAGTAGTAGGATCCTACACTATATATATCGTTCATTTTGTGCCGAATTGTTAGAAAAACGCGATAACGAAAGGGTGGGTAATATTGCCATACAGGCGGACTTGTTGGACAGGAGGAATCTTAAGAATAATTCGACCATACCGTCGATGTTTTCGAACGTCTAAACTCGATTGGGACGAATGAAGGAGGGGAGTCATGCATTGGGTCGCAGCACTGTCCTATGTGAAGGTGAAGAGAACCTCCATTGAAGCATATAAGCTTCTTCTCATTCATGAACAAGCGGCCTGTAGGTAATCGACTTACCTTGTGTCACTAGATTGTAAGAACTAGTCCTTATAATAAGAATCATGGCGAGTCAATACAATCTGAGACGGAGATGAAGATAAGACATGAGACTGCTGACAACGATTAATCTTAAGAAATATTATAACAACGATCAAAATCAAGTGAAAGCGCTTGACGGCGTTGATCTTGAAATCCATGAAGGTGAGTTTGTTGCGATTGTGGGAACATCGGGAAGTGGAAAATCAACCTTATTGCATATGCTTGGCGGGTTGGACCGCGCAACGAGTGGACAGGTCATCATTGGGAATAACGATATTTTACAGATGGATGATGAGGCGCTTACGATTTTTCGAAGAAGAAACATTGGTTTCATTTTTCAGAATTATAATCTGATTCCGATCCTGAATGTATATGAGAATATCGTATTGCCCATTGAGCTGGATGGGAATAAGATTGACCAGCCGTTTCTTGATGCAATTGTTGAGACACTTGGACTCAAGGATAAGCAGAATACCTTACCTAACCATTTATCTGGTGGACAACAGCAGCGGGTAGCAATCGCAAGAGCACTGGCGACGAAGCCTGCCATTATTCTAGCCGATGAACCAATAGGAAATCTGGATAGTAGAACGAGTCAAGAGGTTATCGGACTGCTCAAAATTACCAGTCGCAAGTTCAATCAGACGATCGTGATGATTACGCACAATGAAGAGATTGCACAGCTCGCGGATTGGATCGTTCGCATCGAAGACGGCAAAATCGCTCAGGGTCATACATCATGATGTTTCCAATCGCGAATCAGAAAGTCATCTCTAAGCTAACTCGAAGAAGTCTGCAGATGAACAAAACAAGAAATCGGTTCGTGATCATTGCCATCATACTTACGACGCTGCTGATTACGTCTGTTTTCAGTCTAGGGATGAGTTATGTGCAATCGATCAACGCACGGAATTTGCAGATCATGGGCACATTAGCACATGCTGCATTAACTTTTCCATCGGAGGAACAAGTTCAAGTTATCAAGCAACGGGATGATGTGAAAGCAATAGGGCTTGGAGCAAGTGTGGCACAGATCAAGAACACGCCACAAATGGGAAATATAAGTGTTAGCATGCATTGGTTCGATGACACGGAGTGGACGACTTTTCGATCTCCTTTGTTAGAACAGGTCGTGGGGAGATATCCAGAACAGAAGAATGAAATGATAGCTCCGACATGGATATTGAAGGCCATGGGAATTACCAATCCTAGGCTTGGCATGGAAATCCCTTTGACTTTTTACACCTCTAGAAACGGGGCTGAGTCAGACGATATCACGGACACATTTATCTTAAGTGGTTGGTATACGGAATCGATGAATATTCGATCTGGAAATATTGGAAGTATCCTTGTCTCCAATGTACTCATGCAATCACTTCATGTGTCATCTGAGAAATCGGGCGCAGCTTCGATCCAATTTGAGAACCCGAAGGACATCCCGGCTTCAGCTGAAAGATTAGAGCAAGTCCTTCCGCTAACAGGCAGCCAGCAATTGAAAATTGTTCCTTTCTATGTGCAGGATTCGAAGGCAGATCTATCCACGATGGCTGGTTTTGCAGGAATCATTATGTTTGTTATCCTAAGCGGGTATTTACTAATCTATAATGTGCTCTATATTTCTGTATCTAGAGATACTCGGTTTTATGGGTTGCTGAAAATGATCGGTACGACAGCGAAGCAAATCCGTAGAATCGTTATTCGTCAAGCCCTGTTCCTCGCGTGTATTGGCATTCCGATTGGGATTGTGTTGGGTTTGCTCTTATCTTTTATTGTGGTACCGATGGCACTCAGTGCTTCGAATTTATCGTCAAGTGTACGGGTTTCCTTCAGTCCATTGATTTATATCGGAGCAACCGTATTTGCGTTGATCACGACATGGATTAGTTGTATCAAACCAGCGAGCATTGCAGGTAAAGTTACGCCAATTGAAGCCATTCGTTATGTGGAAGTCCATAACAATCACAGAATAACCCGGAACAGTTATAGCTCTAAGCTCAGTCGGATGGCACAACGCAATATATTTAGAGATCGGAAGCGAGCCTTTATCGTATTTCTCTCTTTATTTCTTGGGCTTACGACGTTTATGACCGTGAATACATTGGTATTAAGTATGGACACGGATAATTATATAGCCAGTTATCACGAGAATGATTTTGATCTATACAATAACACGCTGACTTTGGGTAGTACGCAGGAAAAGCGCAATAGTATTTCCAATGATTTGATACATCGAATTGAGCAAATGAAAGGGATCACGGATGTAAGGAAAACGTATGTTGATCGGGTGAAAATCGTCTATGATGCTGAAGTGTTTAGCAGACATGTTGAGCGCTTTTATAAACGATTGCAAACCGGATCTCCACCCAATGCTCAGCAACTCAAGGATCATTTTGAAGCGTACGTGATAGGGATCGATGCCAAATATGTGATGGCTCTGAACCAAACAGTCTCAACCCCTGTAGATATAGACCGATTTCAAAAAGGTGAATTAGCCTTGGTTGGTGGGAATGCGGAAGACTTTCAATTAGGGGAGCATATCGTATTGTCTAATCACCAGAATAAAAAATGGGCCATCGGAGGTACCGTCGATCCTTTCTTTCAAGCGCCAGGCGCCTCTATCGCGCCCAATATCTATATCAGTGAGGAAGCGTTCAAGCAACTGTTCAAGGAGCCTATCGTCTATAGATTGAATATTCATGCAGACCAAGACAGTCAGCCAGCAATTCTGGAGCAGATCAAACAGCTGATTCATGGTAATCCGGCTGTGTACATGGAATCCGCGTTGGAGCAAGCGGAGGGCTTGAAATCTATGAAAATAAGTTTATATATTTTGGGCGGCGGTATTTCCTTGATACTAGCCCTCATCGGCATTCTCAACTTTATCAATACCATGTATACAGGAGTCCGGGCTAGAAGGCTGGAGTTCGCAATGATGGAGAGCATCGGCATGACGCGCAGACAGTTGAAGAAGATGCTTCTCATGGAAGGTGCAGGTTATGCACTCATTTCGACCATGCTTATCGTTAGCTTAGGCACCGCGATCAGCTACATTGCATACCGGCTGTTTAGCCAAGAAGCGACCTATGCGATCTATACTTTTCCCGCATTGCCTTTGGCGATATCGATTTTGCTTATCTTCATTGTGTGTTTGTTCGTTCCCTTGATTGCCTACAGATGGACAAGTCAGAAGAGTATCGTTGAACGAATAAGAGAAGCTGATTAGGGAGAAGTATGGGTTGAAGATCATATGCCCCGCTCTGTGGCTTATGCTAGAATAATACAAAACTTAACCATCCTGAGAGCATGGAGGAATGATATGAATACGATACTAATCGTTGAAGATGACAGGCTGATCAATGAAGGGCTCTCGTTCATACTTCAGCAGGAAGGTTATCAGACGCTCTCTGCGTATTCCTATCACGAAGGAAGACTTCAATACATCCAAAATCAGATTGATCTGCTTATTCTAGATATCAATTTGCCGGATCAGCGTGGCACCGTGTTGTGTGAAGAGATTCGCAAAACTTCTCAAGTACCGATTCTTTTCTTGACCGCTAGAGACACCGAAGAAGATATGGTGCATGGGTTTAACATGGGTGCAGACGACTACATGGCCAAGCCCTTTAGCATGCCGGTACTGTGTCAACGAATCAAGGCGATACTCCGAAGAACAGCTAATCAAGAACAGAAAAGCTTGCTTACATATGGTCATCTGACAATAAATTTGGCCAAACTTCAGGTGTATAAGAAGAATCAGGAAGTGAAGTTGACGGCGAACGAAGGTAGGCTCCTGGAAATTTTGGTTCGGAACA
>Ga0102594_1002073_pt1 | contig 10851 bp, 9 predicted proteins | sample AraplaCol_mLB_r2_2_FD_76863 | JGI IMG/M metagenome (GOLD analysis project Ga0102594, IMG submission 76863) | Arabidopsis root microbial communities from North Carolina, USA - plate scrape MF_Col_mLB_r2 (SPADES assembly) (version 2) | ecosystem: Host-associated > Plants > Roots > Endosphere...
CCGATGATCGCACCGGTCTTGTCGACCAGGATGGAGGTGTTGAAATGCTTCCCCTGCGGCGTCAGTTCGGCATAGCCGAGCGAGAAACCAAGGCCGAGGCGCTTTGCCTCATCGAACAGCGGCTGCGTCTCCGGCCCCGGCATCGTGCGCTCGAAGAAACTGTCGATTTCGGCCTGGTCGGTCATGAACCAGCGCGGAAAGAAGGTGGTGAGCGCCAGTTCGGGAAAGACCACGAGGTCGCAGCCCATCCGCCTGGCCTCGCGCAAATGCGCGATCAGGCGTTCGACCACCTGGCCGCGCGTTTCGCTGCGCGCGATGGGCCCGAGCTGGGCAGCGCCCACGGTGAGGATGCGCACCATGATCACCTCCCTTTCAGTACAGCCGCCGGTGACCGACCGACGATCTGTTCATAAACAGCCGGATCAGTCGCCCCTTCGCTGCCGAAGACCAGCACACGGGAAGACGCATCGAGCTTGAGCGCCGCCGTCCAGTCCGGATTGCGCCGCGCCAGCAGGGCTCCGGCCAGGCCGGCGACGGCAGATTCACCGGCGACGACGGCCGGATCGCCACCCGCAAGCTGGCGCATCATGTCTTTCGCGGTCTCGTCGCCAATGGTCATGAAGGCATCGGCCCCGGCCGAGAGGATATCCCAGGCGATCAGCGAGACCTCGCCGCAGGCAAGGCCGGCCATGATCGTGTCGAGATCGCCATGGATCGCGACCGGCCGGCCGGCTTTCGCGCTTTCAAACAGGCAGGCGGCACGATCCGGCTCGACGACGACGAAAACCGGTCGCGCCTGCGGCGCGCTTTCCCAGAGATACGCCAGCATGGCGGCGGCCAGACCGCCGACGCCGCCCTGGACGAAGACATGGGTCGGCGCCGCCGGGCATTGCGCGATGGCTTCCGCCGCCATCACCGAATAGCCCTGCATCACATCGCGCGGAATGTCGCGATAGCCCGGATAGGAGGTATCGGAAATCACCACCCAGCCGTTGGCGTCGGCATCCTGCTGTGCGTGCCGCACGCTGTCGTCGTAGTTGCCGGCCGTGCGGACGACACGGGCACCATAGGCGGCAATCGCCTGTGCCCGGCCTTCACTGACCAGCGCATGCACATAGATGACGCAGGCGCAGCCGAACAGCGACGCGCCCCAGGCGACCGAACGACCATGATTGCCATCGGTGGCGCAGGTGACGGTCAGGCCGGCGGCGATGTCGCGGTATCTGCCCTGCAGCAGATCGGTGCTGGAAATCTCGTCAGGCCGGCATGCCAGCTTTTCGGCGATGACACGCTGTAACTGGCGAAAGACGGCATAGGCCCCACCCAGCGCCTTGAAGCTGCCCAGGCCGAAACGGCCGCCCTCATCCTTGTACCAGATGGCACCGAGGCCACACGATGCCGCGAGCTGGCGGAGGTCATGCAGCGGTGTCGATGCGAAACCGGGCCAAGCCGAGATTTCCCGCTGCGCGGCAGCATGGGCGGCGAGAGACTGAATGGCGACAAGATCGGCAGGATAAGCCTGCACGCCCTGGCGATGGGCGTTGATGGCGAGTGCGACGGACATGACCGCTACTTAAGCAAGGAGCCTGCCAAGGCCGCAACCCGCGATTTCCTGCTTTAGGGCGCCATCGCCTGTCCAACCGCTGGGCAGATGCCGTCAATCTGGGCGCAGGTCAGCCCTGCAGGCCGTAGAAACGCAGCGCATTGCCGCCGCGCACGGCGGCCTCCTCGTCCGGTGTCAGGCCGTGCAACGCCTGCGCCGTCAGGTCGAGCCAGTCGGCATAGGAGCCGGCCAGGGTCATCACCGGCCAGTCACTGCCCCAGATCAGTCGCTGCGGACCGAACAGATCGCGCAGCACGATCATGTAGGGCAACAGGTCGGCGGCCTGCCAGTCCCTGCCCGCCTCGGTCAGCAGGCCCGACAGCTTGCACCAGACATTTTGACAGGCGGCCAGCGCACGCAGCCCGCCGCCCCATACCTCTGCGCCGCCGCGCTGGTCGCGCCAGGCGGCGATCTTCGGCTTGGCGCCATGATCGATCACGATGGGCAGATCGGGATGGCGCTGCGCCAACTTCAGGATGGCCGGCAAATGCGGCGGATGGATCAGGGCGTCGAACCGCAGGCCACAACGGATCATGGCGCGGAAGACCGGATCGAAAGCCGGTTGCAGAATCCAGTCCGGATCGTCGATGAATTCCAGCATCGGCCGCAGGCCACGGATCGGTGCCTGCGCGGCGCGGCGCTCGACTTGCACCACCGCATCAGCAGCCGCGAAATCCACCCAGCCGACGACACCCAGCACAGAGGGTGCGGCTGCCGCCACTTCAAGCAGGAAGTCGGTTTCGCGCGCCGTGGCGTCGGCCTGCACCAGAACCGTGCCGGCGATGTCCGACCGCTGCAGCAACGGTTCGAGGTCCACCGGCATGAAGTCGCGACGGATCGCGGCATGCGGCGCTGCCATCCAGGCATAGTCGCTGCGACCGAGCGTCCAGTAATGCTGATGGGCGTCGATGCGCAGCATCACACTGGCACCGGTACATCGGCGCCCAACAGGCCGGCGGCCTTGAAATCAGACCAGAGCGCGGCAGGGATGGCCTGTTCGTAGAGCTTCATGTTCAGCTCCATCTCGCCTGCGGTGCGCGCACCGGGCACCACCGAGATGACGGCTGGATGAAAGGCCGGGAACTGGATCGCGGCGGCGGCCAGCGGTACGCCATGGCGACAGCAGACCGTTTCCAACTCGCCGGCACGCTGCAGGACCGCCGGCGTGGCCGGCACGTAATCGTAATACGCGCCCTCGACCGGCCCGGTGGCGAGGATGCCCGAATTATACGGACCGCCGATCACCACGCCGATGCCGCGCTGCTGGCAGGTGGGCAGGAAACTCGCCAACGCCGACTGGTCGAGCAGCGAATAGCGGCCGGCCAGCAGGAAGCAGTCCATATCGGCATGCTGCAGCGCCTGTTCGCAGACCTGCCATTCGTTGACGCCCAGGCCGACAGCGCCGATCACGCCCTGCCGGCGCAAGTCGGCCAGTGCCGGCCAGGCGCCGTCCATCGCCTCGCGAAACCGCTGTGGCAGGTCCGGACCATGGCAGGCGGTATCGAGATCGTGGATATAGACGATGTCGATGCGATCAAGACCAAGCCGCCGCAGGCTGGCCTCCAGGGATCGCAGCACGCCGTCGCGACTGTAGTCGCAATGCTTGCGCCGGCCCGGCAGGCCCACATAGGGCCCGTCCTGCTGGACACTGGCATCATCTTCCAGCAGCCAGCCCGCCTTGCTGGACAATACATAATCCTGCCGCGGCATGGCCCTGAGCGCCTGCCCCATGCGGGTCTCGCTCAGGCCGCTGCCGTAGAGCGGCGCAGTATCGAAATAGCGGATGCCGCGTTCATAGGCGGCGACAACGACTTGCTGCGCGGCATCGGCATCGACGGACTGATACAGATTGCCCAGCGGTGCACCGCCCAGGCCCAGGCCGCTCAGCGCCAGTCCGGTCTGCCCGAGCACGCGCTGGAGTCCCGCCTTGCGGCCCTGGATCAGGTCAATCGACATGACCAGGCATGCCCCGGGCGATCACGCCCTTCTTGAGGATCAGGTTCGCGTAAGGCCGTGTATCACCCGTGGCGACTATGGCGAAGGCATTGGCCGCCCGCGCGTAGAAGGCCTCACGCTCGACCTGTTCGACCGTCCTGCCCGGCGCGATCCGCGCCAGCAGCCCGGTCAGGTCTTTCAGCGCCGGAGCATCCTTGTCCTGCGGCCGCGCTGGCTGCATCAACGCCAGCGGTGCGGCCACGAAATCATCCAGCGGCAATAGCTTCAGCACGGCCTCGGCGGCGCGTCCGGTATCGATGCCCGGTATATGAACCAGCCGGCGCGCCAGGCGGGCGGCCGGAAAATTGGCATCCGCCAGCACCAGCTCGTCGCCATGGCCCATACTGGCCAGGACATGCAGCAAGTCGGCGTGCAGCAAAGCGGGAATGCCAATCAGCATGGAATGTCTCTTTCAGTGAAAAACCCCGCCGGGCCGCAACCGGCCCGGTGGGATCACAACTCAGTTGCTCTTCTTGATGTTCCAGTAGACCGGGATTGCGGCCTTCGGAATGTCGGTCAGCGAGGCGGAGATACCACGGACCAGATGGAGCTGGCCGAGCGGCACATAGGGCACCGTCTCGGCGGCACGCAGCTGCACCGCCTTGGCGATCTCCTGCCGCTTGGCCAGATCGGGATTCAGTGCGAATTCGCTGCGCAGCTTCTCGATCTTCTCGTCGCACGGCCAGCCGAACCAGGCCGCATCGCAGTTGGAGCGCAGGCCGAGATGGCCGAGCGGATCCATCATGTCGGCGCCCGTGGGCGCCGAGATGAACAGCGACCAGCCACCTTCGTTCAGCGGCTTCTTGCTGGTGCGGCGGGCGGTCAGCGTACCCCAGTCCATCGCCTGCGGATCGACCTTCAGGCCGATATCGCGCATCATCTGCTCGGCGACCGAGCTGAAGGTGTTGGTAATGCCGGCTTCCGTGCCGTGCAGCACCACGACCGGCGTGCCGTCATAGCCGGAGTCCTTCACCAGCTGGCGCGCCTTGGCCAGGTCCTGCTTCACCCAGCCGGCATCGGTGTAATACGGCGAACCGCACATATAGAAGGACGGGCAGTCCTTATACAGCGCCGGGATATCGACATAAGCCTTCAGGAACATAGTCTGGTCGACCATGTAGCGTATGGCCTCGCGAATCTTCGGATTGTTGAACGGTGGCTGGGTGCTGTTCAGGCGGAATACAACCTGCACGCCGAGCGAATCCTGCGGCACCACTTTCACTTTCCTGTTCTTCGACAGGATGGTGAGCATGTCCGGTGGCACTTCCTCGAAGATATCGATTTCGCCGGCCTGCAACGCATTCATCGCAGTCTGCGCATCGGGCATATAAAGCCATTCGACACGGTCGACGGTCGCCTGCTTGGCACCAGCGAGACCCGAAGAGGCATCGCTGCGCGGCTTGTAGTCCGGGTTCTTCACATAGACGACCTTGGAACCCGGCACCCATTCATCCTTTCTCATGATGAAGGGGCCCGAGCCGACCGGATCGGTCAACGATTCCGTCGCCGGCAGGCTGGCGATGCGTTCCGGCATGATGAAGGGCACACCGGAGCTGGGCTTACCCAGTGCATCCAGCACCAGGCCCCATTTCTGCTTCAGCACCAGCTTGGTGGTCTTAGCATCCACCGCTTCCAGGCTGGCGGTATTGGCCAGCAGCTGCTGGCCCAGGCCGTCGCGCTGGCCCCAGCGCTTCAGCGAGGCGACCACGTCCTTCGCGGTCACCGCCTGGCCATCATGGAATTTCAGGCCATCGCGCAACGTGAAGGTCCAGGTCAGGCCATCGGCGCTGGCCTCGTATTTTTCCAGCATCTGCGGCTGGATAGTCAGCTTCTCGTCCATGGCGAAAAGCGTGTCGTAGATCATGTAGCCATGATTACGCGCCATGTAGTCGGAATTGGTGACCGGATCGATACCTTTCAGGTCACCGAAGGGGCGGATGCGCAGCACATTGCTCTGCGCTTCCGCGATGCCCGCCTGCAGCAGCAGGGCCGTGGCGGCTGCCGCCGCCAGGAGTTTCATACTTGTGAGCTTACGCATGGTTCCTCTCCCTTATGTATTCTTGTTGGTGGTTTACGCGTTCTCGACATGATGACAGGCCACACGATGCTGTGGCGCGATCTCGGTCAGCACTGGCGCGACCTCGGCACAGAGCGATGTGGCTTTGGGACAGCGGGTGCGGAAGCGGCAACCGCTGGGCAGCGCACTGGCGCTCGGCACCTCGCCCTGCAGCAGGTTGCGCTTGCGCCGCCGCGCCGGATCGGGCGACGGCACCGCTTCCAACAGGGCGCGGGCATAAGGATGCGCGGCGGCGCTGAAGAAGCGCTGGCGCGGCGCGATCTCGACTATGGCGCCGAGATACATCACCGCCACGGTAGTGCTGATGTATTCGACCACGCCGAGGTCGTGGCTGATGAAGAGATAGGACAGGCCGAGATCGCGCTGCAGGTCGGCCAGCAGGTTGAGGATCTGCGCCTGCACCGAAACATCCAGCGCCGAGACCGGCTCGTCGGCCACCACCACCGCCGGATTGAGCGCCAGCGCGCGGGCAATGCCGAGGCGCTGGCGCTGGCCGCCGGAGAACTGGTGCGGATAGCGGTCGCGCTGGTAGCGCGCCAGACCGACGCGATCAAACAGTGCATCCACTTTGGCCGCGCGTTCGACTGCGTCACCAAGGCCGTAATTGGCCAGCGGCTCGGTCACGATATCGGCGGCAGAGAGCCGCGGGTTGAGCGAGGAGAAGGGATCCTGGAAGACCATCTGGATACGTTGCCGCGCCTGCCGCAGGGCCTCGCCGTCCATGCCGGCAAGGTCGCGGCCTTCCAGCAGCACGGTGCCTGCCGTGGGTTCGATCAGCCGCAGGATCAGCTTGGCGATGGTCGACTTGCCGCAACCACTCTCGCCTACCAGCGCCAGGGTCTCGCCGCGTGGCAACGTGAAAGAGACGCCATCCACCGCACGCACCGCACCCTGTCCGCCGCGACCGAACAGGCCGCGCCGGAACGGGTAATGTTTCACCAGATCGCGCACTTCCAGGGCGGGACTTGTCAGCATGGCGTTCACAGCGCACCTGCCTTCAGCAGCCGCGGCACGGCTGCATGCCAGCAGGCCACGGCATGATGGCCGTCTGCAGCCTCCAGCGCGGGAACCGCCGCACAAGTGTCATCGGCCAGACCGCAACGCGGCGCGAAGGCGCAGCCGGGCGGCATGTCGAAGGGCGACGGCACCGTGCCCTTGATTTCTTGCAGCCGCGTCGCCGGCTGGCCGCCGCGATGCAGGGCCAGATGCGGCACGGAATTCATCAGGCCCCGTGTATAGGGATGGCGCGGATTGGCGAACAGTTCGCCGACCGTTGCCTGTTCGACGCTGCGGCCGGCATAGAGCACCACCACGCGGTCGGCAACTTCGGCCACCACGCCGAGATCATGGGTGATCATGACGACCGCCGTGCCGGTCTCGGCGCGGATTTCATCCAGCAGGGCGAGAATCTGCGCCTGGATGGTGACATCCAGCGCCGTGGTCGGCTCGTCGGCGATCAGAAGCTGCGGATTGCAGGCCAGCGCCATGGCGATCATCACGCGCTGGCGCATGCCGCCAGATAGCTGGTGTGGATACTGGCCCAGGCGACGCTTCGCATCGGGAATACGCACACGATCCAGCAGGCGGATCGTCCTTTCGTCGGCTTCGTGCCGGGTCAAGCCCTGGTGCAGGCGCAGCACCTCGCCGATCTGCCGGCCGATGGTGAGCACGGGATTGAGCGAGGTCATCGGCTCCTGGAAGATCATGGCGATGCGGTTGCCACGGATGCCGCGCATCGCGGGCTCGTCCAGTGTGGACAGGTCGGTGCCGTCGAACAGGATGCGGCCCGAGGCGATCCGGCCGATCTTCTTGGGCAGCAGGCGCAACAGGGCCAGTGCCGTGATGCTCTTGCCGCAGCCACTTTCGCCGACCAGCGCCAGCGTCTCGCCGCGATTGACCGTGAAGGACAGGTCGCGCAGCACCGGCATGGTGCCATGCGGTAGCGTCAGGCTGACACTGAGATTTTCGACACTCAGCAGAGGCCCAGTCTTCAGAGAGGCTGTCATTTCGCCCCCTTCCCGACCAGACGCGGATCGAGGGCGTCGCGCATGGCGTCGCCCACCACATTCACGGTCAGCACCAGGAAGGCCAGCATCACGCCGGGGAACGCCGCCATCCAGGGCGCACGCTGCAGATACTGCCGGCCCTCGGCCATCATGTTGCCCCAGCTCGCCACTTCGGGCGGCGTGCCGGCGCCGAGGAAGGACAGTACGGCTTCCAGGATCATCGCCGAGGCAAAGACGTAGGTCGCCTGCACCAGCACCGGCGCCACCGTATTGGGCAGCACATGGCGCAACAGCAGGCGCGGCAGCTTCGTGCCGTTGGTCACGGCAGCGTCAATATAGGGTTGCTCGCGGATGCTGAGCACGGCGCTGCGCACCAGCCGCGCCATGCGCGGGATTTCCGGGATGCTGATGGCGATGATGACATTCTGCAGGCTGGAGCCGAACAGCGACATCAAGGCTATGGCGAGCAGAACGCCCGGAATAGCCATGATGCCGTCCATGACGCGCATGGCGAGGCCGTCCAGCCGGCGCAGGAAGCCGGACAGGAGCCCGATGGTGACGCCGAGCACGGTGACCACCACAGCCACCATCACACCCACCGCCAGCGAGACGCGCGTGCCATGCAGGGTGCGGGACAGGACCGAACGGCCAAGATGATCGGTGCCGAACCAGAAGTCCTCGCCCGGCACGCGCAGGCGGTAGATCGGGTTGATCGCCTTGGGATCGGGCAGCACAAAAGGCACCACCAGCGCCACGCCCAGCATGGCGAGCAGCACCAGCAGGCCGAACAGGATCACCGGATGTCGACGCAGGAAACCGGCGAAAGCTGCAAGCTTGCGCGCGCTGCGCTCCAGCCAGCGCGGCATCATCGACCCCCGTTCCGTATCGCTGATCGCCATGGCTCAGTACCGGATACGGGGGTCGAACAGCATGTAGCTGAGATCGACCAGCAGGTTGATCACGACATAGACCGAGGCGAACAGCAGGATCAGTCCCTGCACGACCGGATAGTCGCGCCGCATGATCGCATCGGCCGTCAGCCGGCCGAGGCCGGGAATGTTGAAAACCGTCTCGGTCACCACCACGCCGCCCAGCAGCGCGGCGATGCCGACGCCGATGACGGTGACAATCGGCACCGCGGCGTTTTTCAGCGCATGGCCGACCAGAACCGGCTGTGGCGCGAGGCCCTTGGCATGCGCCGTACGCACATAATCCTCGGCCAGCACCTCCAGCATGCTGGCGCGGGTGACGCGGGCCAGAAGGGCTGCATAGAGCAGCGCCAGCGTGATCGCCGGCAAGGTCAGGCTGGCCAGGCAGTCCAGCACGCTATTCTTCAGCGGCACGAAGCCCTGGGTGGGGAACCAGCCGAGTTCGAGCGCGAAGACATAGGCAAGCAGGAAGCCGACGACAAAGACCGGCGTGGAGAAGCCCAGCACGGCGAAGCCCATCACGGCGCGATCCAGCCAGCTGCCGGCGCGATAGGCCGCCACCACACCGAGCGGAATGGCGAAGGCGACCGACAGAATGATGGTGTAGACGGTGAGCAGCAGCGTGGGTTCGATGCGCTGGGCGATCAGCGCCGTCACCGGCAGGCGCGAGAAGATCGAGACGCCGAGATCGCCCTGGGCCAGCCGGCCGAACCAGGCGACCATCTGTTCCAGCACGGGGCGGTCGAGGCCAAGCTGCTGGCGGATCGCCTCGATCTGCTGGGTGGTGGCGTAATCGCCGGCGATGACGACGGCGGGATCGCCCGGCGTCATCTGCAGGAGCAGGAATACGAAGACCGCGACCAGCCCCAGGACGGGGATGGTCGACAGCACACGGCGCAGTAGATAGCCGATCATGCCACCGCTCCGCCCAGACTGAGATTGAGCCCCACCGCCCGCACCCTTCATCCTCCCTCGGTCGCCGCAGCGACTTGTAAAACGTTTTACAGACTAATGCCGGATTCGGGTCGGACAAGCAAGTCCTGCCGTGCATAAAGTTTCCGTCGCGGTATATCGCATATGCGAAATATCCGCTTTTGCATTGCAATAAATGCAGGTTATTCAAAACGGCGAACGTCGTCCGGCTTGTTTTGCCGGGACCTGTCTGCCATAAGAAAACACCTATTAAACGTTTAACAAGGCTGCGGGATGGCAACGATCCGCGATGTGGCAAAGCTGGCCGGGGTTTCGGTCGCCACGGTGTCCAACGCCCTCAACGATCCGGACCGGGTGAGCGACGAATTGCGTGGCCGCGTGCTGAAAGCCGTCGATGCCCTGCAATACGCCCCGCGCGCCGCGGCGCGCAGCCTGCGCAAGCAGTCGAGCGGCCTGATCGGGCTGATCGTCGCCGATATCACCAACCCCTTCTTCACCGAACTGGTCCAGGCGATCGAGATCATCGCCAGCCAGCGCGGCTACTCGGTCCTGCTGTGCAACAGCAACGAAGACCCGGCGCGGGAAGAAAAGCATCTGCAGGTGCTGCGCTCGCAATGGGTCGACGGCATCATCCTGGCCACCACCGGCGATGCCTCGCTCAGCCGCGCCGCGCTGCTCTCGCAGATGCGGGTACCGATCGTGCTGGTCGACCGCGCCTTTGACGGTTTCGGCTTCGACGCCGTGGTGCTCGACAATCGTCTCGCCGCCTATCAGGCCACCGAACACCTGATCCGTCGCGGCCATCGTCGCATCGGGCTGATCTCGGGCCCTGCCAGCGTCACCACCGGCGCAGACCGCCAACGCGGCTATCTCGAGGCCCTGCATGCCAGCGGCCTGCCCTTCGATCCCGCGCTGGTCTGCGAGGCCGGCTTCCGCGAACTTCAGGGCCACGACGCCACCATGACGCTGATGCGCCTGCCCCAGCCGCCGACCGCGCTGTTCGCCGCCAACAACCTGATGGCGATGGGCATGATGCGGGCGCTGAGCGAACTCGGCCTGCGCTGCCCCGACGACGTCTCGGTGATCAGCATCGACGATTTCCCCTGGGCCGATGTCTTCCGTCCGCGCCTGACCACGGTGACCCAGCCGGTGCGTAGGATGGGCGAGACGGCCGTGGGCCTGCTGATGGATCGCATCACCGGTACGCGGCAGGGCACCGGCCGCCTGCATGTCCTGGAATCGCATCTGGCCGTGCGCGAATCCTGCGCCGCCCCGGTTTCTGTTTCCCGCTCCACCTCCCCCGTAGCA
>Ga0102594_1002077_pt1 | contig 10837 bp, 9 predicted proteins | sample AraplaCol_mLB_r2_2_FD_76863 | JGI IMG/M metagenome (GOLD analysis project Ga0102594, IMG submission 76863) | Arabidopsis root microbial communities from North Carolina, USA - plate scrape MF_Col_mLB_r2 (SPADES assembly) (version 2) | ecosystem: Host-associated > Plants > Roots > Endosphere...
GAAGGTGCCGACCGCGCCCACCGTCAGTACCTCGCGGAATTGCCCGTCCTTGAACTGCTCCAGTACCGAGCCCATGCGGCCGAAAGATTCCGCGAGCACCGGCAGCAAGGCCAGGCCCTCGTCGGTCAACGCGAGGCCGCGCGGCAGTCGGCGAAACAGCGGCACGCCCATGCGCTCCTCGAGGTTCTTCACATGCTGGCTGATGGCGGTTTGCGTCACGTTGAGCTCGTCAGCCGCGCGCGTGAAACTCAGGTGCCGGGCCGAGACCTCAAAGGCGCGCAAGGCATTGAGAGGAAGGTGCATAAGCGTCAAGCCCCAGATTTACTTATGGATAGCCTTGATTATTGCCGTTTGTTGGATCGCCGGGCCCTTGTTATCGTCACCGCCTTGTTCAACAGCTTCAGAGGAAAAATATGCAGAGACGGCAATTTTCAGGCGCACTGGGTGGACTGGTGGTCGCGGGCGGTTTGTTCAGTTACACCCAGAAATCATTGGGTACCGGCGACAGGCCCGGTAGTGCGACCCCGGCATCCATGACCCGGCGCCTGGCCGCCATCGAAAAAGCCAGCGGCGGCCGGCTGGGCGTTTCCATGCTCGACACCAACAGCGGCGCGAAGTACGGCTACCGCGCCGGCGAACGCTTTCCGATGTGCAGCACCTTCAAGCTGCTGGCGGCCGCCCTGGTGCTGCATCGCGTCGATAGCGGCCAGGAGCAGCTGGGCCGAAGAATCCCCATCGCGGCCGGCGACATCCTGCCCCACTCGCCCACCACACAGCAGCACATAGGCCCGCAAGGCTTGCCCATGGCCGCGCTGTGCGAAGCGTCCATCATCGTCAGCGACAACGCCGCCGCCAACCTGATGCTGGCCAGCTTCGGCGGCCCGGCCGGGCTCACGGCCTACCTGCGCGGCCTGGGCGACAAGATGACAAGGCTGGACCGCATCGAGCCCGAACTCAATGAATCAGCGCCCGGCGACGTTCGCGACACCACGACGCCGGACGCCATGCTGGCCACGGTTCACAAACTCACGCTGGGCTCGTCGCTGTCCGACGCCTCGCGCCAGTTACTCGTCCAATGGCTGCAAGCCAACACCACCGGCGACCGCCGTCTGCGCGCACTGCTGCCGCCGGGCTGGCGTGTCGGCGACAAGACAGGAAGCGGGGCCCGCGGCTCCACCAACGACGTGGGCCTGATCTGGCCGCCTGATGGGCGCGCACCTTTGCTGGTGGCGGCTTACCTGGCCGGCACACAACAGCCGGCCGCGCAACGCGATGCCGCGCTGGCACAGGTGGGGCAGCTTGCGGCTTCTTTGGTGCAGTGATGGGTTTTTGACAGACGTAAAAAAGGCGCCCTAAGGCGGCTTTTTATACTGGCGGACACGGGGGGATTCGAACCCTCGATGCGCTACTTACCGCCGACCAAGGCAAATAGGACATCTGGAAACCGGCAACTGCCGGTTTTTTTTCCCCGAGTGCTCTCATCTCTTTTCTTGCTTCCTTAGCTCTGCTTTTGTTTCAGCTTCCTCGAGCCGTTGCATCAACCTGCGGCGCTGAGCAGCCACCACATCGCCTCTAAACCATTGAGCCAGTATTGCGCCAACGCCAATTGATGCCCAGCCTAGATAAAAGTTGACATTCATGAGTGGAATGCCACCGACAAGAAGCACAAGACCGAGGACAAAGAATTTCATGTTTACTGCGGAAAATTAGCGCAGGATTTATAAAGCATTCAGCTAACCAGTGGGATGAGGTTAGAAGCGCTGCAGGCGTTCATTAACCAGATTCCTCATTTGTAGCCGCGCACTTCGACCACCCTGTGCATTCGACGCAATTTGGCAAACATCAGCATGTGAAGCGTCATCCGGCTTCGCAGTGTCGTAGACAGCTAAAGCACGACGGCTATCGGGTGGAATTGGCACATGCACAGCACGAGCTTCCGCAGCTGCAAACACTGAGTATCCAATTAGCTGTCTTGGTGCCTTTTCCGCATTATGAGCAATCCATTCATCAACGCGTGCTTGTGCAATTCCCTTCAACTCTTCCAGAGTCACATGCGCCCCACGATTTACCGAGAGTCCTTTATTCGATGCATCGTCAAAAGCAGTAACTTTCAGCGTGCCAGTTTGAGAATCGTAATGGACTGGATTCAACCAATAACGTATTAAGTTCTCTTCATCTAACACAGGCGAAGGAGAGTGCGCGGAAGCGTTCTCTAACTCCCAGGCGATTTGTACTTCCACAGGCTGCTGCTGAAGTGCTTTGCAGCGATCATTATTGCCAGCATTGGCATCGAAGAACTCTCTGCACCCCATACGTCGAAACTTCTCAGGCCGCTTGAATTTGCGGTGACGCCATTTCCCCCAATACATGGAAGAACCAATCACGATCAAGCTGTTCCGTCCTTAAGGCATCCTGAAAGACTTCAACTCCAGTATGAGTGCGTGAGAAAAACGAAAACGACTGATCTGCGGCAAAACTTATATCTGCGTACCCACCTTGCATGTCCCAATAGAGCCCTGCCTCTCCAACGGAGGACATCATTGGACTAGGCAAAGGCAAGCCCCCAGGAAAGCGCTCAAGGAATGTGAGGGCCGCCGCAATAGATTCAGCAGAAGGCTTAATGCTTGCCTCACCATCCCACCCCGCTTGGAGCATTTCATAAGCGCGAAGCTCTTGCGCCAGCAACTCTCTTCGATCCAAATACACGGGAGACGAATTGGGCATCAAAATGGAATCGGTAATAACTGGTGTCGCAGACACTATTTTGTTGGTGTCAGTTGACTCAGTTATTGGACGCTCGCCAGCGGCACGCGCTTCGCTCGCCCAATCAGGTCGCCTAGTTAGAGGCACGGGGGCAAGAAAGGCGGCGACAAGCGCAAGAGTTGTTAACGGTTCCATTGCTGTACTCCCTTAATCGAGCTTTATCTTGTCGCGAAGTTCTTTAGAAAACAGCGAACGCAAGATTTCTTTATTGGCGCCGTGAAGCGATTCCTGAATTTCCGAGATGAAGTGGCGATGTTCTTTTCCAATCTTCCAAAGTGGCTTCGCCAATTCCGCACGATGGGAAGTCAATACTTGAATCGAATGACCCCCAGCCGCCTCAATACGACTAACATTTATGTTATCCAATTGTCGATAGGCAAGCGGTTCCGTACGATCTAGAAAATACCCATGATGGGAATGCCATAGCATCGGGCCATTCGCGGCCAACACGTTGGGAACCACATATGGATTTCCAACTTCAAAAGCCTCAGCCATCACAAGCTCCTGAGGATCAGCCTTCCAATTAAAGATATCGGTGTACTGCAATCCAATTGCTTTAACTGGAGTACTAGTCTTATTTACAGCAACTAAGACAACATCGAGATATCGATCAATGTCAGCTTTAATGGATTCCCATCGCGTGTAATCCTTAACAATGACAATGCAGCTATCAGGATTCACTGTCAAAGTACGCGTTGACCCGCCCCCGAAGCCTGCTGGCCGCTGCATTAAAAATCCACCGGGTTGCGGTGCCGCTTTAACCTGCTGATTCCCCGGACCAAAATTGCCAAAATTAATAGTCATTAGCTGCTGATTCTGAATATCAGACAGCTCGTGCCCAAAGGCTTTAGATGCAGCCTTTTGCACATCTTTTAGTTGGGACTGCGATAGAGAACTGTCGAACTCCACGGCAAAAACCGCGTTTTGGATCGCGTGATCACCGGCATATGGATAGAGACTATCAAGACTCATTTTTTAAGGGGCGCAAGTGACGGGGAACAACATAACTTATTGATTAGTATACGTTTTTTGCATTCCATGCACGTATTACACGGTCTAGACCGAATTTACAGCATTTCTCGGCACATAAATAGAGTCGTTTCCGGCTACGGTTAGAGAATCTCCAAGTATTTAACACTCCCTGTTTGGCCGCACTCATCTGGGCGCTGTTCCGCGCGGCATGGAAATAGTGGCATCGAGCCAAGCCGCCCCTGACGATCTAAATCCCTCATGATCAGCCCAGTCTGCGCGACTGGATTCTAAAGACGAGGGCATGATGAGACATCCTTCAAATGGACTAACTTGCCGCCAAAGCAGAAGAGATCCAGCTTGCCTAACGGGCGCCTGGCTATAGCTGAGATAGCGGGCGTAGACAGATTGCGAACGATCTTCGAGTACTTCGAAGACTCGCTGGATGCGACAGACGAATACGAGGCTCAAGCCAAGACCACAATCCGGGCCATGCTTAGCGCCTTTCCGCCTGAGACAGACGAATTGCCCGCACCAAAGAAAAACCCCTGCAGGCAAAAAGCTCACAGGGGTTATCTTGGCGGAAACGGAGGGATTCGAACCCTCGATGAGGCTCTACACCCCATACTCCCTTAGCAGGGGAGCACCTTCGGCCACTCGGTCACGTTTCCAATAAATCGATTATCTCACGACTTGCGGGCCATTTTCAGGTGGACGGCTGGTCCAGGTCAAAAGCCTTGTGCAGGGCGCGCACGGCGAGCTCCATGTACTTCTCGTCGATGACCACGGAGGTCTTGATTTCGCTGGTGGAGATCATCTGGATGTTGATGCCCTCCTCGCTCAGCACGCGGAACATCTTGCTGGCGATGCCCACGTGGCTGCGCATGCCGATGCCGACGATGCTGACCTTGCAGATCTTGGCGTCGCCGGTGACTTCCTGGGCGCCCAGCTTGGGGACGACCTGGGTCTTGAGCAGGTCGACGGCCTTGGAGTAGTCGTTGCGGTGAACGGTGAAGCTGAAGTCGGTCTTGCCGTCCTTGCTGATGTTCTGGATGATGACGTCGACTTCGATGTTGGCGTCGGCCACGGCGCCCAGGATCTGGTAGGCGATGCCGGGGGTGTCGGGCACGCCGAGCACGGAGATTTTGGCTTCATCGCGGTTGAAAGCGATGCCCGATACGATGGCTTGTTCCATGTTTTCGTCTTCCTCAAAGCTGATCAAAGTGCCAGACTTGGCTTCTTCGTTGATGTCGATGTCCCATTCAGTGAAGCTGGACAGCACGCGCAGCGGCACCCGGTATTTGCCGGCGAATTCCACCGAGCGGATCTGCAGCACCTTGGAGCCCATGGAGGCCATCTCGAGCATCTCCTCGAAGCTCACGGTGTGCAGGCGGCGCGCCTCGGGCACCACGCGCGGGTCGGTGGTGTAGACGCCGTCGACGTCGGTGTAGATCAGGCATTCATGCGCCTTGAGCGCCGCGGCGATGGCGACCGCCGAGGTGTCGGAGCCGCCGCGGCCCAGCGTGGTGACGTTGCCGCCCTCGTCCACGCCCTGGAAGCCCGTGATGATGACGACCTTGCCGGCGTCCAGGTCGGCGCGCACGCGCTCGTCGTCGATGGACTCGATGCGGGCCTTGGTGTAGGCGTTGTTGGTCTTGATGGTGACCTGCCAGCCGGCATAGCTCACGGCCTGCATGCCTTCGGCCTGCAGCGCGATGGCCAGCAGGGCGCTGGAAGCCTGTTCGCCGGTGGCGGCCAGGGCGTCGAGTTCGCGGCTGTAGGCGTCGCCGGCCTTGGCGGGCGCCAGTTCCTTGGCCAGGCCCAGCAGGCGGTTGGTTTCGCCGCTCATGGCGCTGGGGACGACGACCATCTGGTGGCCGGCCCGCGCCCACTTGGCCACGCGTTTGGCCACGTTGCGGATGCGCTCGGTCGAGCCCATCGACGTGCCGCCATATTTATGAACGATCAATGCCATTGCAGGATGTCAATCAGAAGTTGTTGCGAATTTTTTGCGGGCTGTTACCGGCAAAAAGCGCTGTTTGAGAGGCTTTTAGCGGTGCTGCGGCGCCAGCAAAGCCTTCAATTATACCTAGGACTACTACCTGGTTAAGCCGGCTTATCCGCCGCGGCCTCATAGCGCAAGGTGGCGCCAGCCCGGGTGACGTGGCCGGTCGCCACCTTGAGGTGGATGCGGTGGCCGCGGGTGGTGCAGGCGGCGATCTGCGACAGCAACTGCTCGAGCTGCGCGGCGCTGGGCGTGGCGCCATGCGACTCCAGCAGCCAGTGGCGCAGCACATTGGCCTGGCGCGGCGCGGACAGCGCCTGCAGGGCCGTGATGGCGGGCGGCGTACCGACGCGCGCCAGGTCTTCACGGGCCACCTCGGCCAGCAGGGCCTGCGCCTGGGCCGCGTGCTGGGCGCTGCGCGCGAAGGTTTCACGAAACTGCGGAAAGGATTCGGCCAGGGCCGGCAACAGACGGGCACGTATGCGGTTGCGGGTGTAGCGCTCATCGGTATTGGTTGGGTCGTCGACAAAGGGGACGTTTTGTTCCACTAACCATGCGCGCAAAGCCGCCGCGGGGAGCTGCAGCAGCGGCCGCAGGAACCGCACGCCACCGCGCTCAAAGCTTGCTGCCATGGAAGCCAGGCCCGGCAGGCCCGCGCCGCGGCTCAGTGCCAGCAACAAGGTCTCGACCTGGTCGTCGGCATGCTGGCCCAGCAATACCGCACCCAGTTTTTTTTCCGAGGCGGCCTGCGCCAGCGCGGCGTAACGCGCGAGCCGTGCCGCATCCTCGGGGCTCTGGCCCGCCGCGTTGCCGGCCTGCACGCGCAGCACCTGAAGCGGCACCTTCAGGCGCGCGCAGGTTTCCTCGCAAACCCGCGCGAAGTCGTCGGCGGCGGCCTGCAGGCCGTGGTGGATGTGCAGCGCGGTCACCTGCCCCGGCCAGCGCTGCGCGGCGGCCAGCAGCAGCGCCGTGGAGTCGGCGCCGCCGCTGTAGGCCACACCCACAGGCAAAACAGGATCCAGGGAGTCCAGCGCCGCCAGCGCCGGCAGCGCTGGGTTAGGGCCGCTCACGCCGTACCCGGCACGAGGGCAGCCGGCGGTTTACTTCGCGTCGGCCTTGGTGTCGGTAAAGCGGCCATAACTTTGCAGGCGTTCGTAGCGGCGGTCCAGCAACTCCTTGACCTTCAGGTCGCTGACCTGGCGGAAGGCGTCGTTGAGGGCGCGTTTGAGAAAGGCCGCCATCTGCTTGTGGTCGCGGTGGGCGCCGCCCACGGGCTCGTTGACGATCTTGTCGATCACGCCCAAGGCCTTGAGGCGGTGCGCGGTGATGCCCAGGGCTTCGGCCGCTTCCTGGGCCTTGTCGGAGGTTTTCCAGAGGATGGAGGCGCAGCCTTCGGGGCTGATGACGGAATAAATCGAATACTGCAGCATCACCACCTGATCGGCCACCGAAATCGCCAGCGCGCCGCCGGAGCCGCCCTCGCCGATGATGGTGGTGATGATGGGCACTTCAAGCTGCGCCATCTCGAAGATGTTGCGGCCTATGGCCTCGGACTGGCCGCGTTCCTCGGCGTCTATGCCGGGATAGGCGCCGGGCGTGTCGACGAAGGTGAACACCGGCAGCTTGAACTTCTCGGCGGTCTTCATCAGGCGCAGCGCCTTGCGGTAGCCCTCGGGCTTGCTCATGCCGAAATTGCGCAGGCCGCGCTCCTTGGTGTCGCGGCCCTTCTGGTGGCCCAGCACCATGCAGGCGGTGCCGTTGAAGCGGGCCAGGCCGCCGACGATGGACAGGTCGTCGGCGAAGTGCCTGTCGCCGTGCAGCTCGACGAAATCGGTGAAGATTTCGTTGATGTAGTCCAGCGTGTAGGGACGCTCGGCGTGGCGGGCGATCTTGGTGATCTGCCAGGGCGTCAGGTCGCTGTAGATGTCTTTGGTGAGTTGCTGGCTTTTTTTGGCCAGCTGGTCGATCTCCTCGGAGATATCGACGGCCGACTCGGTCTGGACGTAGCGCAGTTCTTCAATTTTTCCTTCGAGTTCCGCGATCGGCTGCTCGAAATCAAGGAAGGTTTTCTTCGCCATGTGTTGCTCCTCAGGGCTTCTTCAAACTTAGATCTTGCTCGGTGCCGCCAGGGGCACCCAGGACCGGCAAGGGATCCAGCGAGCGCCAAATATACCAAGTTGCGACGCTGCAGTACGGCGCCCAGGCGGCGGCCACCTCGCGCGCGTCGCTGCGGCTGACGGATTCGCCGGAAAAATAGTTCTGGCTGATGCCACTGATCAGGCCGATGTCGTCCAGCGGCAGGACATTGGGGCGCATCAGGTAAAAGATCAAAAACATCTCGGCCGTCCAGCGGCCTATGCCGCGGATGGCCACGAGCTCGGCGATGATGGCCTCGTCGTCCATGGACTGCCAGTCCTTCACGTGCACCGTGCCGGCGTCGAAATTGATGGCCAAATCGACCAGGTATTCGACCTTGCGCGCGCTCAGGCCGGCGGCCCGCATGTCGTCGACCTTGAGCCTGAGCACATTGGCCGGCGTCATCTTTTTGGGCAGGGCCTCGAAGCGGTGCCACACCGTTTGCGCGGCCTTGACCGAGATCTGCTGCCCCACGATGCTGCGCGCCAGCGTGCTGAAGGCGTCGCCGCGGGCCTGCAGGTGGGCGTCGCCGAACTGCGGGATCAGGCGCTTCATCACGCGGTCCTTCTTGACCAGGTGCTTGCAGGCCTCGGCCCAATAGGCGGGGGCCGCGGCGACCGGGCCCGGCACATCGGCCAGCTCGGCGCTGGCGGGGCCGCTTTTGACGACCTGTTTCATGGCGCCTTGCGCAGGGTCTGCGGGTTCAGCGGCGGCCGGGGGCCGACCGGTCGGGCAAGGCTCACGACTGGACCTCCCAGGTCGTGCCGGCGGCGGAGTCCTTGAGCACAATGCCCTGGGCCAGCAAATCCTGGCGGATGCGGTCGGCCTCGGCGAAATTTTTCGCGGCCTTGGCGGCGGCGCGCTGGGCGATCAGGCCCTGGATGCTGGCCTCGTCCAGGCCGGCGCCGGCCTGCAAGTAGGCGCCGGGCTCGCCCTGCAACAGGCCCAGGCAGCCGCCCAGGCTTTTGAGCAGGCCCGCCAGCGCGGGCGAGCGCGTCTTGTTGACTTCCCCGGCCAGATCGAACAGCACGGCCACCGCCTCGGGCGTGCCGAAGTCCTCGTCCATGGCCGCCTTGAAGCGGGCGGCGAAGGGCTGCGCCCAGTCGATGGCAACGGTGTCCGCTGCGACCCCGTCCAGCGCGGTGTACAAACGCTTGAGGGCGCTGCGGGCATCGTCCAGGTGGGCGTCGCTGTAATTGAGGGCGCTTCGGTAATGCGTGCGCACCAGGAAGAAGCGGATGGTCTCGGCGTCGTAACGGGTGAGCACGTCGCGGATGGTGAAGAAGTTGCCCAGCGACTTGGACATTTTTTCGTTGTCCACCCGCACAAAACCGTTGTGCACCCAGAAGCGGGCCAGCGGCTTGCCGCTGGCGCCTTCGCTCTGGGCGATCTCGTTTTCATGGTGCGGGAACTGCAGGTCGGCGCCGCCGCCGTGCAGGTCGAAGGTCTCGCCCAGGGTCTGGCAGCTCATGGCCGAGCACTCGATGTGCCAGCCGGGCCGGCCGGGGCCGTAGTCGCTGTCCCATTTTGCGTCCTCGGGCTCGGTGGGCTTGGCGCTCTTCCAGAGCACGAAGTCCAGCGGGTCGTCCTTGCCGTCCAGCACCGCCACGCGCTCGCCGGCGCGCAGCTCGTCCAGGGACTTGCCCGAGAGCTTGCCGTAACCAGGGAACTTGCGCACCGCATAGTTCATGTCGCCGGTCGAGCCCTTATAGGCCAGGCCTTTGCCCTCGAGGGTGGCGATCAGGCCCAGCATCTGCGGCACGTATTCGGTGGCGCGCGGCTCCAGCGAGGGCGGCTCCATGCCCAGCGCGCCTATGTCCTGGTGCATGGCCTGGATCATCTCGTCGGTCAGCGCCCGGATGCTGATGCCGCGCTCGACCGCCCGCTTGATGATCTTGTCGTCGATGTCCGTGATGTTGCGCACATAGGTCACGCGCAGGCCGCTGGCCTTGAACCAGCGCTGGACCACGTCGAAAGCCATCATCATGCGCGCATGGCCGATGTGGCACAGGTCGTAAATCGTCATGCCGCACACATACATGCGCACATGGCCGGGCTCCAGGGGGGAAAATTCTTCCACGGCACGCGACAGCGTGTTGTAAATGCGAAGGCTCATGAAAATTGGGGCGGCGGGAGACATCGGTCGAAAACCGACTATCAATTGGACAGGGGGAACAGGAAGGTTTATCTCACGGACACCAAGGGCGGACAAGGGCCGGTTGGCATACGCGCAAAAACCTGCGACAAAACGGAAAAGTACGGAATCCGGGCGGCCATGGACTATACCCCCTCAGCTACAATCGGCCAGTATATCCAGCCCGATGGACAACATTCAGCGGCCCCTCTGGCCACCTGAAAAGCCGGGCTGTTTATGGCAATTTTCGACCCACGGCCCTCAAACAGCCCCAGGGGACCCAAAACAATAGCGAGAAGTTCTTATGCCCACGCAAAACTTTTTTAAACGCAAACCCCTGTCAGCCGTCCTGCGCCTGCTGGTGGCTGCCGCCGCCCTGTCCATGTCCGCGGCCCATGCCGACGACTATGCCGATGTCAGCCGCCTGATGCGCGCCGGCCAGTTTGCCGAAGCCATGGCCAAAGTGGACCAATACCTCGCCAGCAAGCCGCGCGACCCGCAGATGCGTTTCTTCAAGGGCGTGATCCAGACCGAAACCGGCAAGGCCAACGAGGCCATCGCCACCTTCACCAAGATCACCGAAGACTACCCCGAGCTTCCCGAGCCCTATAACAACATGGCCGTGCTGTATGCCGGCCAGAGCCAGTTCGACAAGGCCCGCGCCGCCCTGGAAATGGCCATACGCACCAACCCCAGCTACGCCACCGCGCACGAAAACCTGGGCGACGTCTATGCCCGCCTGGCCAGCCAGGCCTACAGCAAGGCACTGCAGCTGGACGGCGGCAATGCGGCCGTCCCGCCTAAGCTGGCCCTGATCCGCAACCTGTTCT
>Ga0102594_1002090_pt1 | contig 10792 bp, 10 predicted proteins | sample AraplaCol_mLB_r2_2_FD_76863 | JGI IMG/M metagenome (GOLD analysis project Ga0102594, IMG submission 76863) | Arabidopsis root microbial communities from North Carolina, USA - plate scrape MF_Col_mLB_r2 (SPADES assembly) (version 2) | ecosystem: Host-associated > Plants > Roots > Endosphere...
GCATCCGCCGCAGCGTGGATGGCCGGCCCTTCAGCGTCGAATTCCTGATCCTGCCGGTGGCCAACTCGGTGGGTTCGGTGGTCAGCCTGCTGGTAGCGCAGATTTACACGCCGGCCTAAACTCGGCGGCACCATGCCGCAGACCGACAGCAGCGACGCCGATTTCATCATCCTGGTAGCCGACGAACGGCTGGAAACCATGCGGCTGGATCGCTTCTACCGCGACTGGCGCAAGGCGGCAGGTTCCGGATTGCCCGATGCCGGTTTCCTCGGGTCGCAGGCCTTCGATTATCTCACCGGCGCCAAGCTGATCTTCGATGTCGAGCCGGGCGATGAGTTCGGGCACTGCCGCTATCGTTACCGCCATATCGATCCGCAGATCCTGGTCTACAGCCGGCGCGACATGACCGGCCTGTGCGTCGACGAGCATGAAGAAGCCTATTTCGCCGAGCATGCCGGCCGCGCGATGGATCTCGTGGTCGAGACGAAGCGTCCGATCCATGCCCGCTCGCGCCGGCAGGTCGATGGTGCGGCCTATGTGATGGAATTCCTCGTCCTGCCGCTCACGGCCAGTCCTGGCGGCGACAGCGTCGACGCCCTGTTCGTCGCGCAGCTTTTCGCGCGCGATCCGGCTTAGGCCGCTTCCCGCATATAGAAGATCATGTCGAGTTCCGGCGGATTGGCGCCGGCATGGCTCAGCAGGCCATGCACCTGGCCGCGATGATGCGCCTGGTGATTGAAGAAATGCATCAGCGGCGGAAACAGCGGATCGGTGAAGCTCTGGTTGCGCGTGTTGGTGTAGCTGAAGGTTCCGTTCAGCCGTTCCAGCGTCATGGCTTCGGCAAAGGCGACGATCTCGGCATCTTTGGCCTCGCGCGCGGCTTTGAGCGCGGCGAAATCGCTGTGCAGGATCTGGTTCAGTTGCGTCACGCCGGCCGGCAGGTTGCCGGTGAAGCGGCCGAACCAGATGCTGTCGCCGACCAGGATATGGTTCAGCGTCGCCATGATGCTGCCGAAGAAACTCGGGCGCGGCCGGTCGAAATCGCCGGGCGGCAGCGCGCCGCAGGCGGCATAGAGCCGGGCATTGGCCCAGCGGTTGTAGTGCGCCATGGTGTGGACATGGGCGAGCAGGAGTGTGCTGGCGTCAGACATGGTGGGGCATCCATGCGAGGGAACGATGCGCCACTCTAAGCCGGCGCCGCGCCGGTCCGAAGCGCGGAATTGTCCCGCTGCAATCGCAGGAAATTCAACTCAGCACATGACCGACCCGGATCAGGTTGCCGTCCGGATCGACAAAGTGGAATTCACGTAAGCCCCAGGGCTTATCCTCGATGGCGCTGAAGCGCGGCAGGCCGAGCGATTGCCATTTTGCATGATACGGGTCGGCATCGGTGCAGCGGAAGTAGGCCGCCGACATGCTGTTCTTCGGGTCGAGCAGGATCGGCGCGGCGCTGCTGCAATCGGTGAAATGCAGTTCGAGATCGTCGCGCACCACCACCAGATAGTCCGGATAGCGGTTCTGCCGGTCGAAGCCCAGGCGGTGATAGAAGGCCGCCGTGCGGTCGAGATTGGCTGAAGGCAGGATGGCGATGGCGGGCATGCAATGCTCTCCAAAGGAAACGGCCCGCCGTTTTTCGCTGCCGGCGGGCCGTCGTTACTTAAGGCGTGAAGCCATCGATTACCACTCGGTCAGAACCGGCTCCATCTTCGCCGCGGTCAGCGCATCGGCGCGGGCCTTCATCCAGGCCTTGCCGAAGGCTTCCTCGCTGGCATGGCTGCCCTTGTTATGCGCGGCCCAGGCGTCACTCAGCACCTTCTGGCGCTGCACCAGCGCGGCGTTGCTCTTGTCGAAGTCCGGCTTCCAGACGCCGATCTCCTTGAAGTACTTGATCGCGCCTTCATGCACCGGCACCACCCAGTCGAAGACCTGGCGCTTGATGTCCCAGCCGCCATTGCCGGGTGCCGCGTCCTTGTAGTCGGGGAAGAGTTCGACCATCGCCTTGGTCATCGCATAGACCATGCCGGCATCGATATTCTCGTAGGTCATCAGCACCGGATAGGGATAGGTGGCGGCTTCCACCGTCTTGCCGGGCGCCAGTTCCGGACCTTCCGCGCCCATGAAGGGCACGAAGAACGGGGCTTTGGCCTTCAGGCGCGCCCAGCCGGCCTTGTCGCCATGCGGCACGGTCGGATACTGGATGCCGCGCGGGCTGGAGGCGAGCTGGTAGGCAGGCCCCGAGATCGACGAGCCGAAGGCGGCATCCACCTGGCCGTTGATCATGCCCTGCATGGCCTGGCCGAAGCCGCCGAACTCGACGCGCTGCACATCCTTCCATTCAAGATTCGCAAAGGCCAGCAGCGCGGTGATGTTCTGGTTCAGCGACGGCGCGCCGATCACCCAGGCGACCCGCTTGCCCTTCAGGTCGGCCATGGTTTTGATATTGGCGTCCTTGGCCGTCATGATGGTGAGCAGCGCGTCGGAATTGTTCAGCAGCAGCGAGCGCACCGGCTGCGGGCCCCAGTCCTTGGCGCCGAATTCATAGACCGCTTCCTGCGCCATATAGGTGCCGCCGACGCCATTGGCCGAGAAGGGGACTTTCCCTTCGCGCAACGGCACGGTGCGCGACACGTCATTCTTGCCGGGCAGCACGCGCAGCGTGATGTTCTGCTTGTTCTTCAGCGCATTGCCGACCGCGACGGCCTGGTTGTAGCCGCCCGAGCCGACGTCATAGGCGGTCCAGGTCAGCTGGTCGGGCAGTTTCTGCGCGAAAGCCGAGGCTGACAGCGCGATACCGGCGACGGCGCCGAGCAGGGCATAAGTGTAGTGACGCATTGGTCGTTCCCTCTCCTGTTTTATGCTTTGTTTATGCGGCCAGTGTGTCGCGCCTGTCGAACTTGATCAACAGGAAAGCAACGAGTGCGAGACACGCGCCCGTGATCTCCAGCGTTGTGTTGCTCATGGCGATCAGGCTGCCGCCGGGCGAGGCCAGCGCGATGCCGCCGAGCAGCAGCAGCAGCCGCGCAAGATGCCGCTGCGGCGATCCGTCCAGCCGGCCGGCGCCGACCAGATAGCCTTGCAATGCGGAGGCAACCAGCGCCACGCCGGGGAAAGCCGTGAGGATCACGACCGTCACTTCCCATGGATCGCCCTTCAGGATCAGCGCCGGATTGAGCGCGAAGAAGAACGGCACGATGTAGACGACGGCGCCGAGCCGCATCGCCTGCATGCCGATCGCCATCTGGTTGACGCGCGCGATGGGTGCCGCGGCAAAAGCCGCCAGCGCCACCGGCGGCGTGATGTAGGAGATCATGCCCCAGTACATGATGAAGAGATGCACGCCGAGCGGATCGAGCCCGGCCTTCACCAGCGGCGGCGCTAGCACGATGGCGAGGAAGATGTAGCAGGCCGTCACCGTCATCCCCAGACCGAAGATGAAGCTGGTGATCGCGCCCATGATCAGCAGGATGATCGGCTTGTCGCCGGCCAGATACACAAGGTCGGTCGCCAGCGTGCCGGCGAGCCCCGTGACCGAAAACGCGCCGATGATCAGGCCGGAGCCGAGCAGGATGGCGACCAGTTCGGCGAGGGCGCGGCCGACGGCGGTGCCCAGTTCCAGCCAGCCTTTCAGGGATAAACGATTGGCCGGCAGGATCTGGTTGATCACCAGCAGCAGGGCGGTCGCATAGAAAGGCGCGCTGGCTTCGCGCTGCTCTTCCAGCATCAGGTAGATCAGCACGGCGAAGACCAGGATATAGAGCCAGCCATCCTTCATGGTGGCGCGCACCGACGGCAGCTCCTCCTTCTTCATGCCCTTGAGGCCGAGCCGCGCGGCATAGGCATCGATCTGCACCATCAGGGCGAAATAGAACAGCACGCCTGGTACTGCAGCCGCGAGGGCAATTTCTGCATATGGGATGCCGAGGAAGCTGGCCATCACAAACGCCGTCGAGCCCATCACCGGCGGCATCAGCACCGCGCCGGTGGAGGCGACGGCTTCGACGCCGCCGGCATAGTCGGCGCGAAAGCCCGTGCGCTTCATCGCCGGGATGGTGACGACGCCCGACGAGATCACGTTGGAAATGACGCTGCCGGAAATGGACCCCTGCAAGGCGGATGAAATCACGCCGACCTGCGCCGCGCCGCCGCGCCAGCGGCCGACCAGCGCGAAGGCGATGTCGTTGAAGAACTTGCCGCCGCCGGTATGGTTCAGCGCCACGCCGAAGACGATGAAGCCGACCACGATCTCGCCAAAGGCGCGCATCGGGATGCCGAAGGCGCTTTCGGACGAGACGATGTGATAGGCGGCGGTGTCGCCAAAGGTCTGTCCGATGCCGCGGAACACACCCGGCATGTCGTCGGCGACGATGGGATAGAGCGCCATGACGAGGATGATGATGGTGAGCGTCAGGCCGCCGGTGCGGCGGGTGGCTTCCAGGATGATCAGGCAGAGCAAGGCGCCTAGAATCTTGGCCGTCGTCGGCGCCGCGAATTCCCAGCCCTCGCTCAGGATCGCATCGGCCTTGACGCTGAACCAGGCGATCATCGCCATTGCGGCCGCGGCGATCAGCCAGTCATACCAGGGCGTGCCGGGCGCGGCCTTTTTCGGATTGAAGGGATAGACCAGGAAAACCACCGGCAGGGTGACCAGCGCCAGCAGGAAGAGATAGCGGTTCTCGATCAGCGTGATGCCGAAGAGCTTCACGTTGAACTGCACATACAGGACTAAGAGAAGGGAGAGGATCGTCAGTGCGATCAGCACCAGGCGCGGCGCGCCGGTGATGTCGCGATAGGCCAGCTCCTCGGTCATCTTCTCGGCGGCGGAAACATCCGGCGCCGGGGGCAGGGCATGCTTCGTCTGATCGGCGCGCGACTGTGCGCCGTTGTCCTGCGACATGGTGATGTCCCCTCCCTGTGGCCGACCTTATAGCTGTCGGTCCGATTGTCGGACCGACAGCTTAGGCAGCGATCACCGGAGGATCAACTCACCGAATACAAAGTCACGCAAGCAAAGTTGGCGTGACGCTGCTTTTACTTACTTGGCTTCCGGATAGTCGCGCAGTTGCACCGGCGCCTGCCAGAAGGGCTGCGAGGCTTCAAACGCCGCGGCGCCCGGCGAGATGCCGGCGTCACGAAGCGTGGCCGCATCCACCTTGGCCAGTGCGTCGCGTGCATCCGACCGCGCTTTCCAGGTGGCGACCGTCTGCTTCAGCACCGGCAGGGCAAGTTTCCACCACGGCTGGTCGAGCTGGTCGAAGACGGCGGGATTGGTCACGCCATCCAGCCAGCGCAGATCGGCCTTGGTCGGCTGCAGCACCAGCTTGGGGCCGAGCCAGTCGGGCCGCTCGCCGGTCGGCTTGAGCTGGCGCAGCTGATTTTGCACCGCACCAGTACGGTCGTGCTTTTTTGAGACGGTCTGGGGAGACTGCTGTGCGATCTGGGTCATGGGGTGGCTCTTTTCTTTTTTAGGGTCTGGGGTACTGAACTGAAAATCTCAGTGCGTGGCGGCCGAACGGTCGAGCAGGCTCTTGAAGGCCGTTTCCGCCCGTTCGACGGCGGCAGTGTCGCGCAACAGGCGACGGAAATAGGTCAGGCTGAGGAAGATGCCCTGCAGTTCATAGGCGAACTGCTTGGGGTCCATATCCTTGCGGAAATGGCCTTCCTCCATGGCGATCTTTGCGCTGCGCGCCAGTGTCGCCTGCCACTGCGACTGCATCTCGGCCAAGTGATCACGCACCGGACCGGGCTTGTCGTCGTACTCGGCCGACAGCGTCACGAACAGGCAGCCGCCGGGCATGTCGTCGTTATGCAGGCTCCAGTCGAGCCATTCGCGGAACAGCACTTCCACCCGCGGACGGCCGCGCGGGGCTTTCATCGCCGGCTGCCAGATCTGCTGCATGAAACGCTGGGCCGCCTCATCCAGCATCGCCTTTTCCAGCTCCTCCTTGGAGCCGAAATGGGCGAACAGCCCGGACTTCGACATGTTGAGCCGGTCGGCCAGCATGCCGATGGAAATGCCCTGGAAACCATCGACGCTCGCGGCGCGGAGGGCTTCGTTCAGGATGGTCGCACGGGTTTGCTGGCCTTTGCTCATGGGGTGACTATACGAACGGTCGTTCGTAAAGTCAAAACCGATCTGCCGGGCGGGCTGTGACCGGGCGCACAAACCGGCCCGACGGCCATGTTCCGGCCGCAGGGTGAGGGAAAACTGGTCGTGAAGGCGGCCATACCCCCCCAACGGAGCCTCGCCATGACCACCCGTCGCGCCCTGCTGCTGCAGGCTGCCCTGTTTTCCGGCCTTCCCAGTGCCATCGCCGTCTCGGCGCTGGCGCAGTCGCGGCGTGGACCGCAGGCGCCGACGCCCTCCTGCGGCGAACAGAAATCCGGCCTCACCCCCGAGCAGACCGAGGGGCCGTATTTCAAGCCGAGCTCGCCGCTGCGGGCCAGCCTGCTGGAGCCGGGCCTGGAGGGCACGCGCCTGCGGCTGGGCGGCCTGATCACCGACCGCGGCTGCCGGCCGCTGCCCGGCGTGCTGGTCGATCTGTGGCAGGCGGACGGCGGTGGGCAGTACGACAATGCCGGCTTCCGCCTGCGCGGCCACCAGTTCACGGATTCAGAAGGCCGCTGGCAGGTCGAGACCGTGGTGCCCGGGCTGTATCCGGGCCGCACCCGCCATGTGCATGTGAAGCTGCAGCCGCCGCGCGGCGACATCCTCACCACGCAGCTCTATTTCCCCAGGGAACCAGGCAATGCGCGCGACCCGATCTTCGACAAGCGCCTGCTGATGACGGTCGCCGGCGACGAGACGGCGCAGATCGCGCGCTACGACTTCGTGCTCGATCTGGGGTAGGCGGCATACCAGAAGGTGCGGCTTGCTGCACCGACCCGCTTCCGTATTAAAATCCCCGCAGACAGCGGCATGTGGGGCAGGGCGTGGCGCAATTTCATCCTCCGGTTCGTCCGGACCTTCTTTCCGAAAGACTGCGCGATGCCGAAAGCGAAGTCTGGGAAAGCTTCAGGCAGCTGGATAACAGCTGGCATGTCTTCTATTCAGCGCGCGCCAACAGCGACAGCGGCTATGACCGCGAGGTCGACTTCGTCCTCATTCGCCTCAATCAGATATTCTATTGCGAGGTGAAGGGCGGCATCGTGCAGGTGGACCAGCGGTTTGGCCCTGGCGTTACCTGGAAGCATTTCAAGCGCTCAGGAGAGGCCATCGAGAAGCGTGTTGATCCCCAGCAGCTCTTGAATGCCAAAGCAGCGCTGACCGCCACGATCCGAAAGATGATCGGCGCGACGCCGCGCGAACTGGGATTTCTGGAACATCACTACTATATCTTTCCGCATACACCGCGCGATGTGACGGGCGGTGCCGACCTTGAACGCGGCGCATTCCACTACGCATTCGCAGAAGACATTGTGATGCTGCCGTATCGTCTGCGGCAGGCCACGAGTTTGAAAACCAGGGCTTATGTCCACCCGGACAAGATTGGCACCATGATCGTCGCCCTGAACAGCATGGTGATCAAGAGTGGCAGCTGGTCCGATGTGACGGCAGCACCTGCGCAGCCATCATGGGAAATCACGCCGTCTCCGACACACAGTCCGACTTATGGCTCAAGCTACAGTCCGACGCACGAAACTTCGAAGTCGCCGGTTTCTTCTTTATTGAAGCATGTCTTGTCGCTGCGATGGCGGTATGCGGTGCTTGGTATTCTCGGCCTATATTTTCTTTGGCACCTGGTTTCGACTGCAGAACTGGTAAAATCCGCGCCACGGCCGCAGCCAGCAGCGATGACGTCGCCGAATGTGTCGTCGAAGGCAGTCACGACAACGGCCGCTGAAACGCCAGCGCCGGCGAGGGAGGCCCCATCGCCAGCCAAGAAGACCGGTCAAACGGCAGTCGAGCACCCTGAATCGGCGCTGCCTACTTTTATTCCGAAAATGGCCCTGACCGATGTCGAGCAAGCCGTGATGCTGGCGCGCCAGAAGGATGAAAACATCCCCTGGCGGACTGGCCGGCACCACGGCTACGTGACACTGTATGAAATTGAGAATGACCGGTGTTTGAAGCACCGCATCACGCGCAATGATGTAACGCCGATAGAGATCGGCTTCACGCGCCGCTGCTGATCAGCCGACGCGGAAGAAGCCGACCAGCGACGAGAGTTCGCTGGCCTGACCGGCCAGGTTCTGCGCCGAAGCCGAGGTCTGCTCGACCAACGCGCCGTTGCGCTGGGTCATCTCGTCCATGCTGCCCACGGCCGTGTTGATCTGATCCAGCCCGGTCGCCTGCTCTTTGCTGGCGGCGGCGATCTCGGCAACGATGTCGCTCACCTTCTTGATCGAGGCGACGATCTCGGTCAGCGAAGACCCGGTCTGGTTCACCAGCGCCGCGCCGGCCTTGACCTGCGCATTCGACTCCGTGATCAGCGTCTTGATGTCCTTGCTGGCATTGGCCGAGCGCTGGGCCAGCGCGCGCACTTCCTGCGCGACGACAGCGAAGCCCTTGCCGGCATCGCCTGCCCGTGCTGCCTCAACGCTTGCGTTGAGGGCAAGAAGATTGGTCTGGAAGGCGATCTCGTCGATCAGGGCAATGATGTCGGAAATCTTCTGCGCGCTGGTTTCGATCTGCGTCACGGCGGTGACGGCATTGGCGACGACGCTGCCACCCTTTTCCGCCGTGTCGCGCGCGGCGACGGCCAGCTGGTTGGCAGCCTGCGCGTTATCCGCATTCTGCTTCACCGTGGTGGTGATCTCGTGCATCGAGGCGGCCGTCTCTTCGATGCTGGCGGCCTGGGATTCCGTGCGGCTTGCCAGATCCTGGCTGCCGGTCGAAATCTCGGCCGAGGCAGTATGCACCGTCTCGGCGCTTTCGGCGAGCCGGCCGGCGAAATCACGCAGGCGCGCGACCGTATCCTGCGCAGCACCCGCCAGCGTGGCGAAAGCACCGCGATACTGGCCGGAGGCGCTGTGCGTCAGGTCGCCCGCAGCCAGCGCGCGCAGCACGCCGCCCAGGTCGTCCATCACGCCCTGCATGGTATCGGCCAGCGTATTGAGTTGGCGCGACAGGTCGGCAAACACGCCGTCCTTGCCGGCCATGTCGATGCGGTTGGTGAAATCGCCCTCGCCGACGGCGGCGCAGAACTGCGCGATCTCGCGGCTGATCAGGGCCTCGCGGTCACGCTGTTCGCTGAGGCGGGCATGCTCGGCCTCGGCGCGGCCGCGCTCTTCGGCTTCCAGCCGGGTCTTCTCTTCCGCATTGCGCTGGAACACACCGAGCGCCTTGGCCATGTCACCGATCTCGTCACGGCGCTCGCCATAGCCGATCTGGGCGCTTTGGCCCTCGGCGATCCGCGTCATGGTGTCGGTCATGACGGCCAACGGGCTGACCACGCGGCGCAGGAAGAAGATGGCGCCGGCGACGAGCAGCAGCAGAACGACAGCGGCGATCCCGAAGCCGATGCGCAGCGCGGCGAAACGGTCGGCCACCACGCCGTCGGCATAGACGGCGGCCTCGGCCACGGCGGCGTCGCGCACGAAGCCGGCGGTATACATGAGCGGGCTTTGCTTGGCGCGCAGGTCGCCCACCGGCATCGGATACTCCTCGGCTTTGTCGCTGGCGGCGCGGATCGCGGCATACATCTGCTTCAGGTCGGTGAAGAAAGCGGCGCGTGCCTTCTCGACCGTCGTTGCCAGCGCGGGCGCGATGTCGCCGCCTTCCAGCGCGAGCGTCAACCGGCCCCAGATATCCTCGATGCGGCCGTCGAGTTCGGCCAGCCGCAGATTCAGCGCCAGCGGGATCGGCTTGCCCGAGGCCAGCACGTTGACGAAATTGGTGGCGCGCGTGCTGGCATGGCTGCGCATGTCGGCGGCAAAGCGCGCCGCAGTCATCATGCGGGCGACATTGTCGTCGGCGCTGTTGAGTACCGCATCGATGCGGTTGAGCGCCGGGGTCAGGCCGGACACGAGATCGAGCATCGCGGCGAAATAGCCGTCCACCACGTCGCGCGGCCGCTCGGCCAGCGGCTTGGGCAGCGCGGCATCGGCGCGGCGGCGCCATTCGGTGATGCTGGTCTGCAGGTTCTGCAGGCGGGCGATGTCGACGGCGGGATGGCTGGCGCTGCGGGCGACGGTCAGCGCCGCGGCGATGGTCTCGTCGGTTGTCTTGCGCGCGACGCCGAGCACCGGGCTGGCCGGATCGGCGGGTTTGTCGTCACGCAGCACGGCATTGTAAGCCCCGCGCTCGATGCCCAGCAGGTCGGGCAGCTTGAGCAGCTCGCCCTGGATCTGCACCAGCTGGCGCACCGCGCGGGCGGCGTTGTAATCGCGCCAGGCCGTATAGGTCGTGTCGCCGACCAGGCCGGCGACAATCACGCCGATGCCGAGAATGAAAAGCAGGAAGCTGCTGCGGATGCGCATACGGGACCCCAATGGGATTTTGGCCGATGCTCTTCTTGCTCGCTTCCTCTCTAAAACGGTGGCGGACTGTATGGGGGCGACACTATCTGAGCCACAAGGCTTTCTGTGGCGGCCGACACACATATAATAGTTCTGTCATCGCCGATTCTCGGGATGGTTGAGCATCCGCCGGACCGGATGCACTGCTACGGATTTCTGCGGTCTTTACGTCAGATTCAGTGAGAATTGCCGCCATGATGGATTTCGCCACGCTGCTCACCTTCACGCTCGCCGCCTTCGCGCTGGCGGCGACACCGGGGCCTGACATGCTGCTGATCATGACGCGCAGCGTGGCGCAGGGCCGCATGGCCGGACTGGTAACCTTGGCCGGCAT
>Ga0102594_1002093_pt1 | contig 10785 bp, 9 predicted proteins | sample AraplaCol_mLB_r2_2_FD_76863 | JGI IMG/M metagenome (GOLD analysis project Ga0102594, IMG submission 76863) | Arabidopsis root microbial communities from North Carolina, USA - plate scrape MF_Col_mLB_r2 (SPADES assembly) (version 2) | ecosystem: Host-associated > Plants > Roots > Endosphere...
CCTTCACCAGTTCCTCGATGTCGGTGTCGAAGATCACGTGCAGCATGATCTCGGGATGCAGCTGCATGAACTCGCCCAGCCAGCCCGACATGCGCAGCTGGCCGTAGCCGCTCGGCACGCTCAGGCGGACCATGCCGCGCAGCCTCTTGCCGAGGCTGCTGACCGCCTCGGCCGCCGCCTTCACCTCGTGGCGCACCGCCAGCCCGTGCTCGTAGAGCTTCCTGCCGATGTCCGTGGGCTCGAGCTGCCGCGTGGTGCGCCTCAGCAGTTGCGCGCCCAGTTCGCGCTCGAAGCGGTTGATGCGCTGGCTCACGTTGGCGCGGCTCATGCCCAGCTTGGCGGCGGCCTTGCTCAGGTTGCCGGCTTCGATGATGTCGACCAGAAGGCCGAGGGCTTGGACATCCATTGTCAATTCTTGATTTACACAATGGCTGCAGATTCTGCACGATTGTCAATTGCAGTGAACACGCGAATAATCCGGGGCCTGTAAGCCGTTCGAATGCATCCCGAAGACCGGATGCGCGTGTCCTTTTCCGCAGCGCCCCGGCGCCTTTCCCTTCGCCCCGACCTCCCCGCCATGTCCTTTTCTTCCCCGGTGCAGCCCCTGGCTGGCTTGCGTGTCCTCGACCTCTCGCGTGTGCTGGCCGGGCCGATGTGCGCCATGGCGCTGGCCGACCTGGGCGCGGACGTGATCAAGGTCGAGCACCCGAGCCGCGGCGACGACACGCGCGACTGGGGCGTGCGCGTGGGCACGCGCAACACCTCCTACTTCAACAGCGCCAACCGCAACAAGCGCTCGGTCACCATCGACCTGCAGTCGAGCGAGGGCGTGAGGATCGCGACGGAACTCGCCATGCAGTCCGACGTGGTGATCGAGAACTTCAAGGTCGGCGGCGCGGACAAGCTCGGCCTGGGCTATGCCCAGCTCAGCGCCTTGAATCCGCGCCTGGTGTACTGCTCCATCTCCGGCTATTCACGCATGACCGCGGAAGCCGAGCGCCCCGGCTACGACCTGCTGGTGCAGGGCGAGGCCGGCATCATGGCGATGAACGGCGAGGCCGGGCAGGGCCCGCTGAAGTTCGGTGTGGCGGCGGTCGACATGTTCACCGGCATGTACGCCGGCCAGGCGATCCTGGCGGCGCTGTACGAGCGCCACGCCACCGGGCGCGGCCGCCACGTGCAGATGGCGCTGTACGACAGCGGCCTGATGATCACGTCCTACTACGGCATGGAGGCGCTGCTCAAGGGAAGCGATCCGCCGAAGTTCGGCAATGCGCATCCCTCTATCGTTCCCTATGGCGTGTTCGATGCCGCCGACGGTCCGCTGGTCATCACCGTGGGCAACAACGGGCAGTTCGTGCGCTTCTGCGAGCAGGTGGTGGGCCGGCCCGAGTGGGCAGCCGACGAACGCTTTGCCACCAACACCGCCCGCTCGGCGAACCGCGAGGTGCTGCTGCCGCTGGTGCGCGAGGCGCTGCGCGCTTTCAGCCGGCGCGAACTGCTCGCCAAGCTGGGCGAGGCCCAGATTCCCTGCGGCGAGGTGCTCGGCATGCACGAGGCGCTGACCTCCGCACGCACCAGCGACGCCAAGCTGCTGCATCGCTTCGAAGACCCCGAGGCCGGCACGCAGGCGGTGCTTGCGCCGCCCTACGTGCTCGACGGCGAACGCGCCGCAGTGCGCCGGCCGCCGCCGCACCTCGGCCAGCACACCGACGAAGTGCTGCGCGAATTGCTGGGCATGGACGACGGCGCCATTGCCGCCGCACGCGCGCAGCAGGCCATCTGAATCAACCCCCGAATCCAACCCTCATCGAGACAGACATGAACCAAGCTCAACTTTCCCGCCGTCACCTGCTGGCCACGGGCGCCGCAGGCGCGCTCTCGGCCATCGGCCTGCCTTCGTTCGCCGCCGATGCCGCATGGCCCGCGAAGATCGTCAAGATGGTCGTGGCCTTCCCGGCCGGCGGCCCGACCGACACTGCCGCGCGCATCGTCTCGCAGAAGCTGGGCGAGCGCCTGGGCGTGTCGATCGTGGTCGACAACCGTCCGGGCGCTTCCGGCTCCATCGGCACCGCCACCTTCATCAAGCTGCCGGCCGACGGCAACACGCTGTCGATGTTCGGCATGCCCGCGCTGCTCGCGCCGCTGCTGTACGGCAACAACGCCTACGACGTCGAGAAGGACTTCATGTGCGTGGCCACGGTGTACGACCTGCCGATGGCCATCGTCGTCAATCCGGCGGTGATGCCGGGTGTGGACTCCGTGCAGACGCTCATCGCCCAGGCCAAGGCCGCGAAGACGCCGCTGAACTACACCAGCTCCGGCGCCGGCAGCTTCGGCCACCTCGCCATGGAGCAGCTGAAGGACCTCGGCAACTTCGACATGCAGCACGTGCCCTACCGCGGCAGCGCGCCGGCCGTGACCGACCTGCTGGGCGGCCAGCTCGGCATCATGTTCGCGGACGTGGTCGCCGCGCTGCCGCACATCAAGGCCGGCAAGCTGAAGGCGATCGCCGTCAGCTCGCCGCGCGCCAACGTGCTGCTGCCCGGCGTGAAGACCGTCTCGGCCCAGGGCTTCCCCAACTTCGACTTCGACTCGTGGGGCGGCCTCATCGCCCCGCTGGGAACGCCTGCGGCCGTGGTGACGCGCATCAACAAGGAACTGGCCGACATTCTGGCCAAGGACAAGGAAGTGCAGGACAAGCTGGTGCACGCGGGCGCCATTGCCGCCTACCAGCCGGCGGACGCCATGCGCAAGCGCCTCGCGGCCGACCGCGCGCGCTGGACCAAGATCGCCAAGGACAAGAACATCAGCGCAATCTGAGTCCGCGAATGCCCATGAAAAAAGCCCGCTCGAAGGGGGCTTTTTTCATTGAATGTGGTCGTGAACTCTTACGCGGTCCACGCTACGGCAAATTCTTTTGCATGAAGTCATTTTTGTTTTTCTCGTCGTAGTGACTTCGACGCGCTGGCGTGAGATTCAGCTTGCCTGGACAGGCAACGCCCGATGTGGCGGACGCGAGCCGGATTGTAGCAGCAGTGCATCTGCGCCCCGCGGCGGCGGCGGCCGGCTGACGGCACAACAGGCGGGCCGCATGCAAAAGTAAGGCGAAAGAATTGTTAATTCGACGGCCTTCGATTTGAAGTTCTTACAACTTCAGGGCCGTTCATGCTCCTTTCAGCCGTTAAAGTTGTTCGCCTCCGGTTTTGAATTGTCTTCAAGGCCTTTCCCTTCTCCCAGCGCCTCACCGCCTCCCCGCTCCCGCCCCTTCATGTCCAACCTCATCGTGCATGGCGGTACGCCGCTTCGTGGCCGCATCACCCCTTCCGCCAACAAGAACGCCGTGCTGCCGGTGCTCTGCGCCACGCTGCTGACCTGGGAGCCGCTGCGCCTGCTCGGCGTGCCCGACATCACCGATGTGCGCAAGATCCTGGACATCTTCCGTACCCTGGGCAGCGAGGTGCACATGGACCACGACACCGGCACGCTCGAACTGCACCACCGCGAGACCAGCTTCGACGCGGCGCGGCACCGCCTGCCGGAGGAGATGCGCTCGTCGATCATGCTGGTGCCGCCGCTGCTGGCGCGCTTCGGCGTGGCGCGGCTGGAGGACAACGTCAAGGGTTGCACGCTCGGCGTGCGCGAGATCGACCCGCACGTGGAGGTGTTCCAGCGCTTCGGCGGCGAGGTCGAGCGCACCGAGGGTTCGCTGCTGGTGCGCAGCGCGGGCCGGCTCACGCCCACCGACCACTGGCTCGACTACGCATCGGTCACTACCACCGAGAACTTCGTGCTGTGCGCCGCCGCGGCGGGCGGCACCTCGACGCTGACCAATGCGGCATCGGAGCCGCACGTGCAGGAGTTCTGCCGCTTCATGGCGATGATCGGCGTGCGCATCGAGGGCATGGGCACCTCGCGGCTGACGGTGCATGGCAACGGTGCGCTCAAGGGCGGCGAGTTCCGCTTCGACGAGGACTTCCACGAGATCACCACCTTCCTGGCGCTCGGCGCCATCACCGGCGGCGACGTGATCGTGCGCAACAGCGCACCCGAGAACTTTCCGCTGCTCGACCGCACGTTCGCGAAGTTCGGCGTGAAGATCGTGCACGAGGACGGCTGGTCGCGCGCCGTCCGCAGCGGCCCGCTGAAGGTGCAGACGCCCTTCACGAGCAACGTGCTCACCAAGGTCGAGGCTGCGCCGTGGCCCTACTTCCCGGTCGACCTGCTGCCGATCTTCATCGCGCTGGGCGTGCGTGCCGAGGGCAACGCGATGTTCTGGAACAAGGTGTACGACGGCGCCCTGGGCTGGACCGGCGAACTGTCGAAGTTCGGCGCGCACGTGTTCTCGTCGGACCCGCACCGGCTCATCACCTTCGGCGGCAATCCGCTGACGCCGGCCGTGGTCGAGAGCCCCTACATCATCCGCGTGGCGATCGCGCTGTTCATGGTGGCGGCGAGCATCGAGGGCAAGTCGGAGATCCGCAACGCCGCACCGATCCGCCGCGCCCATCCGCGCTTCGTCGAGAACCTGCGCAGCCTCGGCGTGCAGGTGGAATGGACGAGCGAGGAGTAACGGCGGCAGGGTCGGCGCGCGCCGCGGTGCGTCAGAACGACGGCACGGGGTTGCGGCCTTCGGTCTGCACGTAGGCGTTGTTGCGGTAGGTGTAGACCAGCGTGCTGTCGACGGTCTCGACGCGGCGGTTCTTCGCGTCGGCGGTGCGCTCGCCCTTGAAGGCGATGCGCAGTTCGCCCGGCGCGTCGGCATCCGCGCCGGCCACGAAGGCGGGTGTGCCGCTGATGTCGTAGCAGGCGCCGTTCGGCGCTTCTTCGGGCTTCTCCGACTTCAGCACCTTCTCGCAGGCCTCGTCGGCGCCTTCGTTGGTGGCTGCGAGCGGAACGGCCGAGACGAGCGGGCGCACCTTGCCTGCGTCGAGCGAATACACCGACAGCCACTCGCCGCAATAGCCCTGCCAGCAGCTGCCGTTGGTGATGGTGAGCGCGAAGCGTTGCGCCGCCATGCGCTCCACCTTGGTGTTGCCGAGGTTGCCCATGAATCCGAGGTAGTCGACCGCGTCGTTGCGGCCGGAGAGCTTCCAGCCCTGCGCCGACTGCTCGAAGAAGTAGGCACCGAGCCAGGCGCCGTTCACATGGCCGTTCATCGGCTGGCCCCGGTCGTCGACCGGCACGGTCTCGGTGAGCATCACCGCATGCGTGTCGTCGAGCTTGACCACTTCGCGCGGCGACACCTGCGCCTTCTGCTCGGCCTCGCTGCCCGCGACGACCTTGCCGTCGTTGCCGATCTCGGGCAGCGACACGGTGTCGGGCTGGCCCGGCTTGGCGCCGGGGCCTTGCGAGTCGGGAAACACCAGCGCCATGAGTTCGGCGCGCTTGAGGCTGGCCGATGCGTCCGGCGGCGTGGCGGGCGCGGGCGCTGCGGCCGGCGCCGGTGCGGTGGTCGCTGCCGGTGCCGCTGCGGCGGCCGGTGCATCGGTCTTGCTCGCGGGCGCTTCGTTCTGCGGGCAGCCGCCAAGCACGAGCAGGCCAGCGATGGCCAGCGTCGCTGCCGTGGCGCGGTGCAGCGGCGTCGAAAGAGTGTGCGAAGTCATGAAAGGTCTGGGCATGGCTGCCATTCTGCCGAAGCCGGATGGCGATGACCCTGTCGCCGCGGCGAGCTCCGCGTTCGCAGGACAATGCGCGGCATCCGACGACAGTCAAGACGACAAGGAGCGCTTCCGATGACCACGCTGCAACAACTTCTGGGCACCGGGTTGCCCCTCATCCAGGCGCCGATGGCCGGCATCCAGGGCAGCGCGATGGCGGTCGCGGTCAGCAATGCCGGCGGTCTCGGCTCGCTGCCCTGCGCCATGCTGGCGCCCGATGCCCTGCGTGCCGAACTGGCCGCGATCCGCGCCGGCACCGGCAAGCCCTACAACGTCAACTTCTTCTGCCACACGCCGCCGCAGCCCAGCCCCGAACGCGAGGCGACGTGGCGCGCGGCGCTCGCGCCGTACTACGCCGAGTTCGGCATCGACGCTGCGAGCATTCCCGCCGGGCCGGGCCGCAACCCGTTCAGTGCCGACGTGGCTGCGCTGCTTGCCGAGTTCCGACCGCCGGTGGTGAGCTTTCATTTCGGCCTGCCGCCGCAGGCATTGGTGGCGCAGGTGCACGGCTGGGGCGCGAAGGTGCTCGGCTCGGCCACCACGGTCGACGAGGCGCTGTGGCTCCAGGCGAACGGCGCCGACGCGGTCATCGCACAGGGCCTCGAGGCCGGCGGGCACCGCGGCCACTTCCTCTCGCACGACTTGACGAAGCAGCTCGGTACCTTCGCGCTGCTGCCTCAGCTGGTGCGCGCGCTGAAGGTGCCGGTGATCGCGGCCGGCGGCATCGCCGATGCGCAGGGCGTGGCCGCGGCCATGGCGCTGGGTGCGGCCGGCGTGCAGGTGGGCACCGCGTACATGCTCACGCCCGAGGCGATCACCAGCGCGATTCATCGCGCGGCACTCAAGAGCGAGGCGGCGCGCCACACGGCGCTGACCAACCTGTTCACCGGACGGCCTGCACGCGGCATCGTCAACCGCGTGATGCGCGAGCTCGGTCCGATCGGCGCGGCGGCGCCGGAGTTTCCGTTGGCCACCTCGGGCATCGCGCCATTGCGGGCCAAGGCCGAAGCGCAGGGCAGCGGCGACTTCTCCCCGCTGTGGTCGGGCCAGAACGCCACCGGCTGCCGCGAGGTTTCTTCGGCCGATGTCACGCGCGCACTGGCCGAGGGATTTCGCTGAACGAGTTCAGCGCATGTAGGCGCCGTTCTTCCTGACGAGCACCGGCGCGCCGTTCTTCAGTTCGTACACATCCTCGACCGAGAAGCGCGCGGTGCCGCCGAAGCAGTCGCGGCCCTGGCCCTTCAGCGCGAAACGGGTGCCGCTCCTGTTCACCGCGATCGTGTCGATGACGCACGCGTCGCTCGGATCGGCCAGCGAGGAGCGCGGCGGTGGCGCGAAGGTTCTGGCGATCGTCTTTCCGGTCACGCGGCTCAGCACGCGCAGCGTGGGGCAGGGCGCGTCGCCGCTGCTGCTGCAGCTCAACTCCCCGGCTTCCTCGTAGCTGTGCTGCGTTGCATAGGCACCTGCATCGAACGCCACGCACAGGCCGGCACGCAGCTGCACCGCCTTCGCGTCGAAGCTGCAAACCGGTCCCTTGCGGAAACCGGCGGCCTGGGCGCCGAACACCGGCGCACACAGCAGGAACAGGGCAGGAAGTAAGCTCAGGGCCCGCAGAGGTCGCATGAAGATTTGCCTCGATCTCGATTCGTTCCAGTCTACCCAGCACGCCTGAACCATGACCCAACTTCACCTGCCCCTCAAGTTCCTCTCGCATGCCGCCCAGCCCACCGCGCGCGAGCCCTGGCTGCTGGTGCTCATGCACGGCGTGGGAAGCAACGAGCAGGACCTGTTCGGCCTGGCGCGCACGATGCCGCCCCACTTCCACGTGCTGAGCCTGCGCGCGCCCTACGTGCTGTCGCCCGATGCGTACGCCTGGTTCGAGTTCCAGGTGCTGCCGGACGGAAGCCGCCAGATCAACGAGGAGCAGGAGCGCGAGAGCCGCTTCCTTGTGGGCGAGATGATCGCCTCGGCCTCGAAGCAGCTCGGCGTGCCGGCCGAGCGCGTGGTGGTCGGCGGCTTCAGCCAGGGCGGCATCATGTCGCTGTCGCAGTTGCTCACCAAGCCCGAGAGCGTGCGCGCCGCGATGGTGTGGCACAGCCGCCTGCTGTCGCAGGTGGTGCCGCTGGTGGCGCCGGCCGAGGCGTTCGAGGGCAAGGCGCTGTGGGTGAGCCACGGCACCGCCGACAACGTGATCCCGCCGAGTGCCGCACAGGTCACGCGCGACCTGGCGCGCACCTTGCCGATCGCGCTGTCGGGCACCGATTTTCCGGGCGCGCACGAGATCCGCCCGGCCGAACTGCAGGCCACGGTGGCCTGGCTGCAATCGCTCAGCGTGCAGCCGGGTTCGCCCTGACCTTCGTCCTCGTGTCGCGCATCCGGCCGTCGTTGGCCGTGGCGGCCGGCCGGGAACGAGCCGGGTGCATCCGGCGCAGCCTGCGGGCCGAACGGCTCACATGAAAGAGGGATGAAGGCTGCCATTCCGTGCGATAGCCTGCGCCCGGCCGGATTGCGGCTGGAATCGGGAGATCGGAATGCCATCTCGGAAATCGGGCGGGAGCCGGCCGGCTCCTTCCATCGTGCGGCGACTGCTCAGCGCGGGTGCTGGCGCATTGGTGCTGTGCCTGCTGCACGGCTGCGTCAGCCTGACGCAATCGCAGGAAGTCGTGCTGTCGCGTGAGCCGGGCGAACGCGTGCTCGGCCACTCGGTCGATGTGGGTGTCGAAGCCCGCAAGCACTGGGAGTTCGCGTGGCTGAGCGCACGCGCCTACAACGCCCATTACATCGAGGCCACCGGCGTCGCGCCCGAGCCGCCTCGGCTGCAAAGCGGATCGGCCGGCGTGCAGGGCCTGAAGGTGGAGCGCACCTGTCCGAACCCCGATGACGTGCTGAGCAATGCGCAATGGCAACCCTGGAGGGACTTCCCGGGCCCGCAGGACGGCGACCTTGCCCGTCGCCTGAACAAGGCGCACCTGCGTGTCGAGGTCTGGGAGCACCCGTCCACGCGCCGGGTCGTGGTCGCATTCGGCGGCACGGTGTTCACCAATGCGTCCGATTGGTTGTCCAACATCCGCTGGTTCCTGCCGGAACGCGAGGACGAGTACACGATGATCCAGAAGGATTTCGTGAAGGCTTTCATCGCCAGGTACAAGGCGCGCGCGGCCGACCCGCGCAACGCCCATCTGCAAGGAAGCGGCGGGGGCGTGAATCTCTATGCCACGGGCCACTCGCTGGGCGGTGGCCTCGCGCAGCAGTTCGCGTATGCGCTGCCGGCCGATGCCGATGTGCCGCGCGTCGAGCGCGTGTATGCATTCGACCCGTCACCGGTGACCGGCTACTACAGCGTGGACGAAACGGTGCGGGAGCCCAATGCCAGCCGGCTCGAGATCGACCGCATCTACGAACGCGGCGAGGCGCTCGCATTCGTGCGCTCCATCACCAGTTTCGTCGTGCCGCCGGCCGCCAATGCGCCGAAGATCCGCAGCGTGCGCTACGCGCTGTTCTACAGCCTCAGGATCTCCTGGAACATCGTCGGTGCCCACTCGATTCCGCGACTGGCCTGCGAACTCGATGAAGCGAAGAACCGGGCCGAGCCGCCGGCGCGTGCCGCCACCGCACCGGCCGACTGAACTTCCGCGCGGCGGGCGCGTCACAGGGCGTTACGACGACATGGCGAGGTGCACCCCGAATTGGTGCACCATCGCCTTTCGCCTCCCCTGTCATTCCCTCACAAGGAAACCGCCTTCATGTCCGACAGCGACACCCGCGACACCCCCGAATTCAGACCCCGCCGCGAGACGCCCGTGGGCGCCATCGTTGTCGCGCTGCTGGTGCTGCTCGCGGCCGCGTTCTTCGGTTGGCGCTGGTACCAGCAGCAACAGCAGAAGCCCGTGGAACCCGCGCCGGTTGCCGCCGCACCCAACGATGCGCCCGCGCCACCGCCGCCGGTCGCGGCGCAGCCCACGGGGCCGCAGAACCCGGTCGATGCGCTCGCGCCGCCGGACGCCGCACTGCCCAGGCTCGCCGACTCCGACTCGCGCGTGATGAAGGCGCTGGCCGAGCTGCTTGGCGCAAAGAACGCCGAGGCCTTCCTGCGCTCCGACGGCATCGTGCACCGCTTCGTCGCCACGGTGGACAACCTCGCGCGCGAGCAGGCGCCAGCCAACACATGGCCGGTGCAGCCCACCGGCCAGCGTTTCATCACCGAAGGGCAGGGCGAGGCGCAGGCGATCTCGCCGAACAATGCCGCCCGCTACAACGGCATCGTGCTGCTGGCCGAATCGATCGATCCGGCCAAGGCGGCGGCGGTGTACGCGAAGCTCTATCCGCTGTTCCAGCAAGCCTACGAGGAGCTGGGCTATCCGGGCCGCTACTTCAACGACCGGCTGATCGCGGTGATCGACCACCTGCTGCAGGCACCGGAGCCCAAGGGTCCGGTGCAGGTGAAGCTGGTCGAGGTGAAGGGCGACATCCCGTCGCAGCGGCCGTGGGTGCGCTACGAGTACGTCGATCCGCAGCTCGAGTCGCTGTCTTCCGGCCAGAAGATCATGGTACGCATGGGACCGGAGAACGAGCGCAAGGTGAAGGCCAGCCTGCGCGGGCTGCGCCAGCAGATCGCCACGGGAGACGTGGCGAAGAAGAAGCAGCCCTAGCGGGCCGCGGCCGGCCCGGCCGCTTCCGGCGCCGGCTGCCATCGGGGCTCAGGCCTCTTCGGCCTCCTTGTAGTCGCCCACGGGCACGCAGCTGCAGAACAGGTTGCGGTCGCCGTAGACGTTGTCGACGCGGCCGATGGGCGGCCAGTACTTCGCGTTCTTCAGCGCGGCCAGCGGGTAGGCGCCGAGTTCGCGCGCGTACGGGTGGGACCACTCGGTGCCCAGCAGGCTCGCGGCCGTGTGCGGCGCATGCTTGAGCGGGTTGTCGTCCTTCGGCCAGACACCTTCCTCCACGCGGCGGATCTCGCCGCGGATGGCGATCATCGCGTCGATGAAGCGGTCGAGCTCGGCCAGCGGCTCGCTCTCGGTCGGCTCGACCATCAGCGTGCCCGGCACGGGGAAGCTCAGCGTGGGCGCGTGGAAGCCGTAGTCGATGAGGCGCTTGGCCACGTCCTCGGCGGTGACGCCGCTGGTGT
>Ga0102594_1002094_pt1 | contig 10785 bp, 12 predicted proteins | sample AraplaCol_mLB_r2_2_FD_76863 | JGI IMG/M metagenome (GOLD analysis project Ga0102594, IMG submission 76863) | Arabidopsis root microbial communities from North Carolina, USA - plate scrape MF_Col_mLB_r2 (SPADES assembly) (version 2) | ecosystem: Host-associated > Plants > Roots > Endosphere...
GCCCGGTACGCCGACCCTGCGTGTACGTCCGCTCGCCGCCCAGGCGCAGCCGACCCGGCGCATGCTGGTGTGGGTCGATGCGTGGGTCGACGATCGGTTTGTACGGACCACCGCAATCACCTTCGAGGTCGGTGCCTGGGCGCCGCTCGCAGTAGCCACCACGAGCGTCGAGCGCGGCGCCAAAGTCGATGCGGTCGTCCTTCGCGGTGCGATGGAAACGCAGGAGGTTGATCTGACCAGCCTTCGACAAGGCACGCCCGTGAGCATCAGCGCCAGCACTAAGACTGAGAGAGCGCCAGCTGACGGCAGCCTGCGCCTGCGTCGGCCATTGCGCACGGGTGAAGTCTTGACCAGCGCGCATCTCGAAGCCACGCCTGCTGTCGTGCGCGGCAACTCCGCACACCTTCTGGCACGCAGCGGCGACGTATCGGTGGAAAGCAGAGTCGAAGTGCTGCAGGACGGCCGTGAAGGCCAACTGGTACGCGTGAAGGTGCCCGGCTCGAGCGGCGAAGTCATGGGTCGCGTGACCGGTCCCGGCCAAGTCGAGGTACAGCCATGAAGGCGTTCCATTTTGTTGAACGCGCCGGCCAGTACGCGCTGGCTCTTCTCCTCGCGCTGTCTGCCGCGGCTCCGGCCATTGCAGAAAGCCTCTATCAGGAGGGCAGCTTCCGTCCACTCACTGCGGACAACAAGGCCTTCCGTGTCGGCGATGCGCTGACTATCCAGGTATTCGAGAACTCCTCAGCTTCGACGAGCGCCAACACTGGCACGCGACGCGGCAACGACATCACGGGTTCGGTAACGCAGACCGGCAACAGGGTAGTGGGCCAGCTCGGTATCGGTGTAGCTGGCGAGTTCGACGGCGGCGGCAAAACGCAACGGGCCAACAAGCTGTTGGCCACGCTCACCGTGACAGTGCAGCAGGTATTGCCAAACGGCGAACTGCATGTGGCTGGCGAGCAACTGCTGACCGTCAACGACGAGTTGCAGAAAGTCAATCTTGAGGGCCGCGTGCGTCCGCAGGACATCTCTGACGGCAACGTGGTGCTGTCGACGCGGCTGGCAGACGCTCGAATCACTTACGTGGGCGAGGGCGACGTGTCAGATCGCGCACGCCGCAGCGGATGGCGACGAATTCTCGATTGGCTGGGACTGTGATGCGCCGCATGACTTCGAATCTCTTTTTGTACCGCGCGCTTGCCTTGGCGTTGCTCCTGTTTGGACTCAGCACCGCGCACGCGGCGGATGCAATCCGTGTCAAGGACCTTGGCAAGCTCAAGGGGTGGCGAGACAACGCGCTGTTTGGCACCGGGATCGTGACCGGTCTGGCAGGCACCGGCGATTCGCCTTCCAATCGTACGACGCGCCAATCGCTGGCGAATGTTTTGTCGCAATTCAACCTGACGATCGCGCCCGAGGCGGTCCAAAGCCGCAACGTCGCCGTTGTGATGGTCAGCGCCAGCTTGCCGACTTTCGCGCGCGAAGGCGACACGCTCGACGTCACCGTGAGTTCGGCCGGGGATGCCCGCAGCCTGGTAGGTGGCACATTGCTCATCACACCGCTGAAGGGGGCCAACGGTCGGGTTTACGCCCTGGCGCAGGGCGGTCTATCGGTCGGAGGCTATCGCTACGACGCCAACGGCAACGTGGTGCAGAAGAACCATCCGACGACCGGCTCCGTGCCCAATGGCGCCACCGTTGAAGTGGGTGTCAAGGCGGCGATGCTCGATGAGCAGCAGAGCGTGACCTTCGTTCTTGCGGAGCCAGACTACACCACAGCCAGTCGCGTCGCCACTGCGATCAACAGCCAGCTCGGCAGTGGCATGGCCAAGGCAAGAGACGCCTCGGGCATCGAGATCGCGGTGCCTCCGGCGCAACGCGACGAGTTGGTGGGCCTGTTCACACGCATCGAGAACGTGATGGTCGAGCCCGACCGGCGCGCGAAGGTCGTCATCAACGAACGCACCGGCACCGTGGTATCGGGTGGCGACGTGCGCATATCGAAAGTCGCCATTTCCCATGGCGACATCAAGATCGCGATCTCCAGCCAGAACACCGCCTCACAGCCGCTCAACATCTGGAACGGTGGGCCGGATATCCGCACAGCCATTGTGACCAACACGCGCGTTGACGTCGACGAGCAGAACGGCACCGGCTTCGTGACTGGCTCGAACACAGTGTCCGATCTTGTGCAATCCCTGGCGCGACTGAAGACCAGTACACGCGACGTGATCTCGATCCTGCGTGCGGTCAAAGCGGCTGGCGCGCTGCATGGCGAGTTGGTCGTCCAGTGACCCCGCGCCAAGACTGCAGCCCAATCACACCTGAACTCTAGAAAAACATGCGGAGACTGACATGACAGACGGAATCGAAGCCGTGACCCGTTCGGCGCTTGCCTTGGCTCTCGATGCTGCGAGCATGCGACAGCAAGCGATCGCCACCAATATTGCGAACGCCAATGCGATCGGATATGTGCCGCAGCGCGTGAGTTTCGAGGATCAGTTGGTCGACGCTCGCCGCGGCATGGAGCAAGGCGGCACGGCGGATGCATTCGCGCTGAGCCAGGTGCGCCCACGCCTTGAAGCTGTGGTCGACAGTGCGGGGCTGCCAATGCCGGTGCAACTCGATATGGAGGCAGCCGAAATGGCTCGCAATGCGGTGCAGTACCAAGCGCTGATCAAGGGCTTGTCGCGCCACTTCGCAATTCTCGCAATGGCTGCCGGCGACGGCAGGAAGTAACGATGGACTACATGCAATCTTTTGCCATCAGTGCGGCCGGTATGAGCGTCGAGCGCATGCGCGTCGACGTCGCCGCGCTCAACCTGGCCAATGCCAGCACGGTGCAGGGCGCTGGGGGCACCAGCTACCAACCGCTTCGCGTGGTAGCAGAAGCACGCCCGGCGGCCGGTGAGCTTGCGGCAGGCAATATGGTGGCTGCGGCGACTGCTGGCGCTGGCGGCTTTGGCGCGATGGTCAGCCAAGGCTTGGAGGGTGTGGACGGCGCGCCGTTGGCGCGCATCGTCCCTGCCAACGTCGCACCTCGCATGGCGTATGAGCCCGGCCATCCCTTGGCCGACGAGCGTGGCTTCGTGGCGTATGCGGGCGTCGACTCGGCCACAGAAATGGTCAGCATGATGAGCGCCACCCGGGCGTACGAGGCCAACGTGTCGGCAATGAATACGGCGCGCACTCTCGCGCTGCGCGCGCTCGACATCGGGAGCAATGCATGAGCGCCTTTCTTCCGGTCGAGGCGCTGTCTTCGCTGTCGCCGCAGGCGCAATCGATGGTGTCTGCTGTCAACGCACAGGGGATGCAAGGCCCGGTGCCTGCGCCGGCCGTCGAGTCCGCAGAAGCTGTCAACGGCTCGTTCAGCCAGTTGGTTTCCAGTGGGCTCTCCCAGATCAATGGTCAGCTGATCAACAGCCAGGTCGACCTGCAGAAGCTCGCTATGGGCGACGCCCAGAACCTGCATCAGGTCATGATCAACCTCGAAGAGAGCCGTGTGTCCTTTCAACTGATGATGCAGGTGCGCAACCGGTTGCTTGAGGCGTACCAAGACATCATGAAGATGCCGATATGAATTTCTGGCAAGGACTCACGCACCGCGCGCGCGCTGGTTTCATCGGTGGCGCGGTCGTCATTTTGCTGGCAACGGTTGGCCTCGCATGGTGGGTGTTTCACACTGAGTATCAGGCGCTGTTCACCGACTTGAAGCCGCAGGATGCACAGGCGATGACGACCGAGCTCGAACGGCTCAAGATCCCCTACCGCCTTGGTGACAGCGGTACCTCCATCCTGGTCGACAAGGCGACGGTACATGCCACGCGCATCAAGCTGATGGGCAAGGAATTGCCGCTCCAGGGCGCAGTCGGGCTTGAGCTGTTCAACAACACCGACTTCGGCATGACGGAGTTCGCACAGAAGATCAACTACCAGCGCGCTTTGCAAGGCGAACTCACCCGCACCATCCAGTCGCTGTCCGAAGTGCGCGAAGTGCGCGTGTTGCTGGCACTGCCCGAGCAGGGCTTGTTCAAGCAGGCGACCTCGAAGGCAAAGGCCTCCATCACCTTGACCATGCGCCAAGGCCAGGCGCTGCGTCCTGAGCAGGTGATTGGCGTGCAGCGTCTGGTAGCGGCGGCGGTCCCCGGCATGGCAACGCAGGATGTCACGATTGTTGACGGCCATGGCGTCGCGCTCACTCGTGCTGAAGCCGGTGGCGTTGATGCCGAGGTCAACAGTGCGAGGCTGGAGCTCAAGCGCGACACCGAGACCTACCTGTCGCGAAAGGTGGCTGCGGTACTGGATCGAAGCTTCGGCCCCGGCCAGGCACTGGCCAGTGTGGACGTGACGCTGAACATGGATCAGATCCGTACCACCACCGAAGACGTGCTGCCGGCAGCATCACGCACCGGGTTGCAGGCAACCGGAGTGGTCGTGCGTGAGCGGGAGGTGCTTCGCGACAGCGGCGCTGCGGTTGACACCAAGGTGATCGACATCAGCGGCCCCCGAAGTGGGAGCGCGCAGCGAGATGTCGAATACGCCGTGGGCCGTCGGGTGGAGCAAGTTGTCAGTCAACCGGGTTCCATCAGGCGCATCCAGGTCGTCGCGGTGGTGCGCAAGTCGCTCGATGCTGCGCAGGAGGACCAGTTGAGAAGGGTGATTGCCGCAGCTGTCGGCGCGTCACCCGACCGCGGCGATGCGGTCGTCGTTCAATCGTTGGCGGGAGGCGCTATCCAGCCACCCGAAACTGGCACGGTTCCGGGCGCAAGCGAGGCGGGCGCGGAAACTCAAGCTCAGGCGGTGGCTGCAGAGCGATCGACCCCTGGGAACGCATTGGTCTCGTGGACGCAGTTGGTGTTAGGTGGGGTTCTTCTTGCCGTATTGGCAGTGATCTTGTTCCGCTCGAGTCGCCGTGATGCGGTTTCACGAAGCGCGCAGATGAATCGGACCTCTTTGTCGGAGGCCGAACGCGCAGCCGCACTGCGCAAGGTGCGCGATTGGATGCGCGAGCCTGCGACCGGTATGTCTGGCGTCGGGATCATGCCTTCGGGCATCCCCGGCTCAACGCCGCCTGGGACCCCTGGCGTTAGCAGGGGTCACGGGTGATGCCGATGCCTCGCCAGTCCGAGCCGCGTGGAGCACGCCACGCGGCGCTTCTGCTGCACGCGATGGCCGCTGCGGATCGCGATTGGATGCTGGACGCGCTGCCGCAGCAGGAGCGCGCCGAGTTGATACCTTTGCTCGCGGAATTGGAGGCGCTGGGTATCGAGAGGGATCCGACGCTGATCGATGCCGTCACCTCGGACGAAGGACTTGCTGCAACTCCAACACAAGCCGCCGAAGGCGTGAGCGGTGGGGAGCGTCCAACAGCGGTGTCGGATGAAGCGATGCTCTGGTCCCTTGACCCACAGGAGGTGTCGGCGCTCGCCGAGCTTTTGCGAATTGAACCCGCGGGCCTGGTGGCTGAATTTCTGGCTGTCGCGAACTGGCCGTGGCGGGACGCATTGCTCGCGAATCTGGAGCCGGTGCAAAGGCGCAAGATCGACGGGCACCGGGCCACAATGGACGCTGCGGCATCAACGCCGCCCGCATTGCGCACGGCGTTGATCGCCATGATTGCAACCCGCTTACGCGAGCGTCCGATCGCGGACGAAACACCATCACTCTCGCCGTGGCGCAGGCTCCAGCAGTCTTTCGCCAACGTTACTCAAGGCGGACGGTTTCGAGGGACAGGTCGGTGAGCTCCATGTCGCGCTCAGGCGCCGGACACGTGCCTGCGCAGACCGAAGCTCGCACGCCTGCGATCGTGCTTCGGGACGTGGTGCTTCAAGGAGAGGTTGCGTTGGTACGCCCGCGCATGCTCGACGGTCGTGCAGCCGGCGCGGTGCCAGCGGCCGGGCCCTCTCTGGTTCAGATGCCCGCGGGTACACGGCAAGCATCGCGGTCGCCAGAAGCAGCCATCGTGAATGTGGGTGATGCGCACCGGCAGGCACCGCAGCGTCATCCGGAGAGTCTCGAGCAAGTGGAGGACGAGGCGCGCCGCCGTGGCTACGACGAGGGCTTTGCCAAGGGCAGCGTTGAAGGTCGCACGCGCGGAGACGAGGAGGCGCGGCAACTCGCGGCGCTCGCAGCCGGCAAGGCGGCACGAGAACTGGAAGACCGTGCCGAACGCATGACCCGCGATCTCAAGCAGCAAGCGGAAGCGGGCTACCAGGCACGTGTCCAAGTGCTCGAGCGCCTGATCGCGGCGTTGCCGGTCAAGCTCGAAGCGCGCCTTGCGGCAGCTGAAGACGACATGCTTGCGCTGTGCTTCGAGGTGATCTGTCGCACGCTCGGCGAAAGCGTCGCCCAGCCCGAGGCGCTGCGGGCGCAAGTGGCACAAGCTACTCAACGGATGCGCGGCCGCCAATTGGTGGCAATCCATATGCACCCCGACGATCTTGCAATGCTTCAGCGAGGCCAGGGACCGATAGAGGGATTGCCCGGCGGCCCCGATGTTCAATGGATTGCCAGCACGGAGGTGGCATTGGGCGGCTGTGTGTTGCACGCTCCCGAGGGTGGCCTCGATGCTCGCTTCGAGACCCAGCTTGCCGCCCTGCGTGACACACTGCTGCAAACCCGTGCAGCAACCCGGCGGCAGGGAGCGTGATATGAACGCGCTCAGTAGTTATCACCAAGCTTTACGGGGCATCGAGTTGAACCGCCGCATCGGCTGGGTGAAGGAAATGCAGGGTCTGGCGATCGACGCCCTGGGCCCCGACGCAGCGGTGGGAGAACTTTGTCGCATCATGGTGCGAGCGAATGGCGTTTCAAACACCGAGGGGGCTGCAGGCGTGCTCGCTGAGGTCGTCGGTCTGAAGCAAGGGCGTGTCACGCTGATGCCCTATGGATCCGTCGAAGGAATTGCAGTCGGCTGCGAAGTGCAGGCGCTGGGCGCCGAGTCGCAGATAGGGGTCGGCCATGCACTGCTTGGTCGCGTGATCGACGGATTTGGAGATCCGCTGGACGGGAGGCCGCGCCCGCTGACCTCCAGTCGCAATCCACTCAAGGCAGCGCCGATCAACCCGATGTCGCGCCCGCCGATAGATCGCATATTGGAGACCGGCATCCGCGCCGTGGATGGCCTGCTCACGTTGGGACGGGGGCAGCGCATTGGAATCTTTGCGGGCAGCGGCGTCGGAAAGAGCACCTTGCTCGGGCTGCTGGCCAGGCATGTGAAGACCCAGGCCGATGACGGTGACAAGGCTGGCATCAACGTCATCGCGCTCATCGGCGAGCGGGGGCGGGAGGTGCGGGAATTCATCGAAAAGCAGCTGGGACCTGAAGGGCTCGCGCGCTCGGTGGTCGTGGTGGCGACCTCCGACCAGCCCGCGCTGGCGCGGTTGCGGGCGGCCTATGCGGCCTTGGCAATTGCCGAATTCTTTCGTGATGAAGGCCATCACGTGCTGCTCACCATGGACTCGATCACTCGTTTTGCCATGGCACGACGCGAAGTTGGTCTTTCGGCGGGGGAGCCGCCGACCGCGCGCGGTTACACGCCCTCGGTGTTTGCGGAACTGCCAGAGCTGTGCGAGCGCTGCGGCACCGCAGTCGGCGGTGGTTCGATCACCGCGCTGCTCACCGTGCTGGTCGAGGGAGACGACATGAACGAACCTGTCTCGGACGCGTTGCGCGCGATTCTCGACGGTCACGTTGTGCTGTCTCGACATCTGGCGCATCGCGGGCACTATCCGGCGATCGATGTGCTAAAGAGCGTGAGCCGCCTCATGCCCGAATTGGCCAGCAAGGAGGAGCGGGGGTTGGCCATCGCGGCGGTGCAGCAGCTGGCGGTCCTCGAGCGCAATCGGCAGATGATCGACATCGGCGCCTATGAGAAGGGCAACAGTCCAGAGCTCGACCGAGCGATCGAACTCGAGGCCGGTCTGCAGGCGTGGCTGCGACAGAGTGTCGGCGGCGTATCCCGCGCGGAAGCAGTCCAGGCGTTGCGCGACATCCTCGGGCTCACTGGCGCCTCATCGCCACCGTCGAGCGCTCCAACCGACACCTCGAAGGTAGCGGCACAGGGGCTGACAACGTTCACACCACCATCGGCCGCTCGTAGACCATGAACGCCGGAATCAACGACAAGTCGAGTTTGGTGGCGCGCGACGTGGACGTGCGAGGTTTCGTCTACGCGCTTGAGCCAGTGCACCGGCGGGAGCAGTGGCGTTTGGACAAGTTGATGTCAGCGCTCGCACGCTCGCAGCAAGCGCTGCGTGATACCGAACTGCGCATGGAGGAGATGCAGGCTGCGCATGATGAGCAGGCCCGCAACGTTGCTCAGGCCCTGCAACAACGCATGGACCCACGAATCCACCGTCACGCGCTGGGCTTCCTGACGCACCTGCGCGACCAGCGCAAGCAATTGAATGCGCTGCGGCTGGAGCAGGTTGTTGAACGCGACCGGCTGCGCAAGGAATGCATGGCTCTTCAGCTCCGCTTGGACGGGATGGCTCGGCACAAGGAGGACGCCTTGATGGAATTCGCCGACGAAGTGCGCCAGCGCAACAGCAACGAGCAGGACCGCGATTGGCTCGCCCGTTCCACCGGTCGGCGCAGTCGCCCCATGGAGTCGACACGATGAGCGCTGAAACACCAGTCAATGCGTCCAACGCTGGATCACCGATCGTTCGCCGGGCTTCATCTGCTTCGCCGAACCATGAACCGCGCGATCAGGTTGCATGGCAGCGCGAAATGGAGCGCGCGCAATTGTCGACCTGGTTCAAGCCGCCCATCGCGACGCGAGCGGATGCAGCGGCCGCGGCGTCAAGTTCCGCGCCACCGCAGCCGTCACGCCACGTCGCGCGCGCAGTCGTGTCCGTGCAGGTGGCTTCTACGGGTGCCGGCTTGCCGGCGATGGTCGCGGCTCCGCTTGCCTCGATGGCGGCAAACGTGTCTGCCTCCGAGGCTTCCGCGCTCGGGGGCCTCGCGGACCTATCGAAAGCGCCAACGCAGCCGTTTTTTGCGCTGCGCGCTATATCGCTCGTGGAGGCCGCGCCCGATGCCCCAGTTGCGACAGATGCGCAGATCCGCCGAGCAGGTGGGCCGATGCGGGTGGTGAATGAACCGGTGCCGGAAGGCACGGCTGACGCTCGCACCGAAGCCGCGGAAGAGTCATGGTTGCCCACCGCGTCGAGTACCGAAGCTCAGGCTCCGGTGCGACTGCACGAGGAGGCCACGCCTGAGGGCCAGGCCGTATGGATTGCAATGCGGGCCGACGATAAGGCGCTGGCCGCCATGCTCCCGCGCATCGTGTCAGATCTTCAGCACGACTTGCAACATGCGCGCGGCCAGAGGCTGTTCCAAGTCGTGTGCAACGGTCGCCTGGTTTGGCGGGACGGCCGCGTCGTAGCCGCCGGCTACTCAGTGGTTCCGGACGGCGAACGTCATCCGGGCACCGTATTCGACTCATTTCAATCAAAGGGGGCGTGATGGCCATCGACGCAATCGGCAGCGCAGGTACGACCAACCTGCAGGCGAACAGCCTGGGCATGGAGGACTTTCTCAAGATTCTGCTCACCCAGCTGACATATCAGGATCCGCTCAAGCCCATGGACAACCAGCAGTTCATGGCGCAGATGGCCCAGTTCACGAGCCTGGAGCAGACGCAGCAACTCAACAACAAGATCGCGACCCTGATCACCAACCAGGCCGCGCTGCAGTCCGTTGGCTTGATCGGAAAGACCGTCGACATCACGACCTCGACTGGCAACGTCACCGGCACGGTGAGTGCGCTTTCGTTGTCGGGCGATTCACCAATGCTCACGGTGCGCACCGCGGCAGGTGCGACGTTGAGCGACATCTCACTGAGCCAACTCGTGTCGGTGCGATGAGGGCCTCAAGGCGCACACTCGGACAGCTCCATCTGAACTCTCAAAGGATGACCCATGCTTGAATCCATCTATGTTGGCATGACGGGCTTGCTTGGCTACTCCCGCGGCCTGCGGGTGATCGCCAACAACACCGCCAACATCAACACGCCTGGTTTCAAGAGCTCGAGCCTGCAGTTCGCCGACATGTTCTACACCGGAGGCAACCTGAGCGGCGGCAATGCCAGCCAGAACTTTGACCAGGTCGGGTTTGGGCTGAACACCACCGGCACGGCCATGTCGTTCAAGCAGGGCGAGTTGCGCCAAACCGGCAACGACCTCGACATGGCGGTTGACGGGCAGGGTCTTTTCATCTTGAAGGACGCAGATGGAAAGCTCAGCTACACGCGCGCCGGGCAATTCAAGTTTGACGATAACGGCGTGCTGGTGAGCCGGGCCAATGGCGAAAAGGTCATGGGCCTTGACAGCAGCGGAGCGCTTGTGGAGATCACCGTCGCCGGGCAGATGCTGGACCAAGGACGTCCGACCACGCGCCTGAAGTTCTCCGGCAATTTGTCCAACACGGTCACAGACCAGTCGGCTGTAGGAACCGTGCAAGTGGTTGATGCAGGCGGCGTTGTGCATACGCTGAGCGTGAAATTCGTGACCACCGAGGCCACGACATCGGGTACCACGGTCCGGGTCGACTTGCTGGATGGGACCGCGGTGGTTGCAAGCGGATCGACGGTCTTCATCGGCGGCAGGCCGACGCCACAGACCAGCGTGATCAACATGACCTACGTGCCTGCTGGTCAACCGCCCATGGCGCTGGCGATGGATTTCAGTACCGACACAGTTCTCTTCGCGGGCAGTACCACGCTCAAGATGGACTCGCAGGATGGCCTGGGGCCGGGGACGCTCAGTGGCACGGCGTTCG
>Ga0102594_1002096_pt1 | contig 10779 bp, 12 predicted proteins | sample AraplaCol_mLB_r2_2_FD_76863 | JGI IMG/M metagenome (GOLD analysis project Ga0102594, IMG submission 76863) | Arabidopsis root microbial communities from North Carolina, USA - plate scrape MF_Col_mLB_r2 (SPADES assembly) (version 2) | ecosystem: Host-associated > Plants > Roots > Endosphere...
CAAATGGACTACGCCTCGGAAGACCGCGACGGCGACGGCGCCCTCGAATACGCACAGAAAATCTTCAGCGCCCCCGGCAAACACGACGGCCTCTATTGGCCAGAAGACGACAGCGGCCAGATCAGCCCCCTCGGCCCCGCTTTCGGCCAGGCCATCAACGACGAAGACTGGCACGGCTACCACTTCCGCATCCTCGACGCCCAAGGCCCGTCAGCACCCGGCGGCGCTTACAGCTATCTGATTGGAGACAAGATGAGTCGCGGGTTCGCCTTGATCGCCTGGCCAGCAAAATACAACGACACCGGGGTGATGAGCTTCATGATCAGCCATGAAGGCCAGGTGTTTCAGAAGGACCTCGGACCGGATGGGGAGAAGGTGGCGAAGGCGATGAAGCGGTTTGATCCGGATGATAGTTGGGAGGTGGTGGATTTGGGGCAGAAGTAGTTGGGGTGTCGAATTGCGCCGGATCAGAAACGAAAAAGCCCCGCAGCTTCTCAGCTACGGGGCTTTCGTTTATTCGCCCCAAGTCGGGCGCAGGTTTCTAGATAGTCTGTGACGGCTTCTTCAAATGACTTGCGGAGTTCGTTGATCGACTCGCCATGAAACCCCACGACATCCCTTATTCCCGCGATATGACCGACAAACAAACCGTCCTCTTCACTGTACTCAATGCGGGCGGTGATGCCGTTGTAGCCCATCACGTTCATCGGGTACTTCCTTGTCGTTATCGGGTTTGAGCATCACGCCGACAAGAATAATCAGGTGACTCAAAACGAGCTTGTAGGCAGAATCCGCGAGTTGCGTGTGAATGGGCTGTAGCTGTGCATAACGGCCGGTTGCTGCCTTGTTGCCCTTTCTTTCGGCGGGATATTCTCAAGACGTCGCTGCACATTCAGCGGCCGGGCTTGGTAACCCGACGGAATAAGGCGCACCAGCGTCCCCATACAATTACGGCCGATATTCGTCTGTAGTTCTGTTTTATGGCGGCTGTGCGTGGGACGGCTTCGGCCGTGCCGGTTTCCTTGATTCCCCGGTTTACCAACCCGCGCATAGCTGCCACCCATTCGCTTGGTATCGGATGCGGCAGCTCAAAAATCAAGGGAATTGAAAAATGCACACCAGCAACCGATTACGAAAGTCTCCCCTCCCCGCTTTACCTCTCTTCATGTCGAGCACATACGGAGGTGAAGAATGACTGACAAAGCAGAAGAAAAAACCGTCGGCTCCACACCGTTTCTCTATTGCTCGGACACCCCACTATTCAGCGTTAGCGCCGGCGTACCCATTAGCGAAGCGTTGTCACAAGCCTCCGACCTGTTGGCCCTTGCTAAAGCACTTGCAGAGGATGCAGCGTTCATTCGAGAAACCGACCGATACGCTTGGGCTGCGCATTTCCTGACGGAGATGGGGAAGGCGGTTGTTGATGATGTGATGAAGGTGGTTTCGCCGAGGCCAGCCTGTACGCTGAGCACAGAAAAATAACGATTACGTCACGAACCGTTTTCCAGCCAAAACAAAAAAAGCCCCGCGACCGTTTAGACACGGGGCATTTTCAAATGTGGCAAGTTTTAGAAAAGCGGTTCAGCAAATAGCGACAGACCGCCATTAATGAGAACTTCTCTAAACATCTTCAGACACTCTTCCTTAGACAGATCATTTTTACTTTTCACAGAGATAGTCAAAACATCATCATCAAGCGTTACAGCGGCAGAATCAAAGCCGTTCCTAGCGTCTTCTAAACAGGCATTAAACCTCGCCTCTTTTTCTTCCTCCGAGAAATGCATGTTCTGAAACGGCGTGAGTCTGAATTTATAGTCCTGCATGGGTTTTCTCAGTGGCGGTCAAGATGCGTAGTGGTCCAATAAAACCAGACGCGCATTTAGGCGAGAATGCTCGCCAGTAAATATTTATGATTCACTCTATCCCGAACAAAGTTGCCTTACGGGACAGGAAACCTGCTAAAAATTGGAGTCGCTGCCCTATGCTCCAGCCGGGAAAGTTATTTTTTGTCAGAGATGGCGTTGACGGGGCGAACCTGAAATCTTTTGCTATAGAGCGGTGATTTGAAGTACCGCCCATCCCTCACAGCGGTTTCAATCAGTTGGTCCATAGCTTTTTCCAGACCTTCTTCCTTAAAAGCAATCGACTCCTCATTCGAATGTATGCCCACATCGTCGTTGACTGTCTTGCACGGCACGAATGGGTGGGCAATCTCTTCAAGGTATTTATAGAACGCACTCTTCGCGATAACTAACCCGAAACGGCGCCATGCATACTTACGGCCCCAGTAGTAACCGTCTTTCGCTCGATGCTTCACACGGGCGTCATTCTTGCCCTTATTCTCAGCTAGCTTGTCTATCGAAAAATGTTTCGCCGCCGAATAGCTCAGCAGCTTGTTAGCAGTGTCAGCTTTCCCTAGAGCAGACGGCTCAATGATGTTCCTGCCTGCCGCGTCTTCAATGAAGCCGATGTTATAGCGATCTCCATTCACTAGCTCAGCATTGCTGCTGTTGGTCTCGAATTGGTACAGGGTGTCGGTAGTGAGCGGATTGAACTGGTGCAGAAACTTACCCGACGGCATCGCGGTGACTGAGTAGTTTCTGATGATCACGTCATGAATTGTGTACAGGTTTCTCGACTTCATAGCTTCGTCCTTGGAGTAAAAAATGAGACCTCAAAAGTAGTGGCAATTCGCTTCCAATGCAATATGTTGCTTTTGACGGTTTTCAGGGAGGAAGGCGAGGCACAAAGCCTTGGCAGTAGGTAAACGATTTGCGGCAGTAGGCTTTTCACCTGAAGCAGCGTGATCATTTCAACCAGTGGTACGCTTTGCCCTTTACGGAACGGAGTTGGTAAATGACAACCACATGGAAGCTGAAACAACTTCAGGAGTGGATTGAGACAACTCGGCCTGGAGATAGCCTAACCGCCGACCTGCCGAAGTCGCTTAGTCGCTCAGCCCTAATCCTCCAATATCACGCTCGACTGGCAAGGGACGCATTCGCGGAATTTAAGCAGCCGGGGGACAATAACGACAAAATGTTTGTCGCCATGATGAGCTTTGAGCCCGATTTCAGCAGGGCAGCTCTCATTCATGAAGCCAACATTATTGCTACCATCCACACCGTGCGAAACTACGCTGACATTTTCGCCCAGCTCGCCAATACGCTGGTCATGCCAAATCCTCTGCCCGAGCGTGACTCCACCTTCGGCAAGGTTGCAGATAAACTGCCCGAATCAGTTTTGAAGCAAGGTATGTTGGAGCTGAACTCATCTCACTGGTTTCGCTACCTTGCCGCGTTCAGCAACATCTCCAAACACCGCCGTCTGCTGGAGAGCAAACCGAGCGTGTCGTTTGAAGAGGGTGTAAGCGGACTGCGGGTAGAAAAATTCTCATACACGTTCAGTTCTAAGGAGCCAGAGACGGAATTTTCGCGTTGTTGGGGACACGATCTGCTTGAAGAAACGTATTCCGTGTATCGCCGAATTCTTGAGCTAGGGCAGGCACTGAATGAACAGGTGCTGACCTAATCGCAGTCATTCAAAATCGCCATCAACTGCTGGGACAGATTTATTTTCTCTACGCAAGTAAACCGATCTGCGAAGCTTTAGTAGCAATACACGCTTTTCCAGCGCATACGAAAAAGCCCCGCAGCTTCTCAGCTACGGGGCTTTTTCTATGTATGGCGGAGAGATAGGGATTCGAACCCCTTCTAGCGCATGTCCAGACCGCGATAGACCACAAATCATTAGCTTGGTCGGCATTTAGAATGGCGCTGTGCGGCCTCCAGCGGCCTCAAATCTGCCCTAAATTTGCCCTAAACCTTTAAGCCTCCACAGAGCATGCGGCTTGACACTCAGCTACGTGCTGCCTGATAAAACGTCCGATCACCGCTCCGAGAGTAACTGGCACAGCGTTACCGATCAATCTACCCACCTTTGCAAAACTCACTGACTCACCTTCCGGGAGAAATGAATAATTGCGTGGGAAGCCTTGCAACATCGCAGCCTCACGTAGGCTAATCGCCCTGTCCTGCTCGGGATGTCCAAATCTCCCATTGCCGTACCCGAAGCATTGGGTAGTTATCGTTGGAGCAGGCGAATCCCACTCCATCCGGCCATAAACCGAAGGGTAAGTTGCCCCACTTTCTTTCGTATGGCACGACGAAAGAAGGCGTTCTGGCCAATCTCTCCACGTCCCACCAGGCACTGACGATTGGATTCTTTCCAAATTGATGCTGCTCAGTCTACTTGCCTTGTGAAGCCGATCGCCGGGATCTTGTTGCCCCGCGCTGATACGTGGCAGATCTCCAATGGTGCTCTTAACGGTCTGACGGGGAAGATCGAAGTCCGGAATCTTAATCGGGCCCAACTTCGACGCTACCAGAACCAGGCGTTTCCGTGTTTGCGGGAGGCCAATCGAATTGCATTCAATCACTCTCCAATCCACCCAATAACCTTGCAGCATGTCTAGAAACGTTTTAAAGACCGGCTGCTGCGCTAAAGGCGGGACATTTTCCATAGTTACAATATCCGGCTGAACCTTACGAATAACGTTGCCAAAATGCTCAGCCAGTCGCCAGTCCTCACTTCGTCCCTCACCAGCACCTTCGCCGTGTCTTTGCTTCGCTGCGCGAGAATACGTCGAAAATGGCTGACATGGAGCGCAACCCGCTAGAAGTGTAAAATCCGCCCCCTTTAAAGCGTCTTTTATATAATTGACATCTAGTGACGCAACATCTGCCTGTAAGAATTTAGCATTCGAGTTAGCCTCAATAGCGTGAGCACAATTCGGATCAATATCAACGCCTAGCTTAACTGCGATCCCTGCGGACTCAAGTCCATACGTAAGTCCTCCTGCGCCACAAAATAAATCCACTGCAAATATTTCGCCAATTGCTTGCATCAGACCAAAGCCGCCACATAATGTCTATTATTTACAAATTCCTGAAATGCATCAACAGCGCACTCCATATATTCGATAGTTATATCTGCAAGATCTTGTATATCCTGCAAAGATAAGTCTCTCGCTCCATCCTCGAACGATTTTCTACCATGAGCAATTGCATTACGCCTATCCGCAAGAAATTCTAATGGAGTTTTATCTCCATACTTAGATACTTTAATTATTTTTCTAGCAAGACTTGCGGTTAGTTTGAAATTAACTTTCAGCCTCTGTGAAAAAGTATAAATAACTTTATCTGACCATGTACCAGATGGCTTCTTAAATTTTAAATTCTCAATAGGATTCTTAGTCAACAGTTTCAATGCCGCCTTATGAACAACTTCCAAGCGCGTATCTTCATTTCCGTCCGCCCCGGTAGCAGCGTAAAAACGCAACCACTCTCTCAGAGTATCGTTGGTCCATTCAGACGGAGGCGTAACCTGTACAGCTTGGCCAACCTCATCAATTGTGCGATTCATGACCGCCTCGACAATATTGTAGAGATGCACTATCAACCCTGACTTTATTGTCAGCAGATGACGAACAGTCAACGCTGTCTCTCCAATCGAAACTGACTCACCTTCGAATAGACGGAGGTCAAGCGCTTGAGCAAGGGTCAGATGCATCAGAAACTCTTCTTTTCGCTCTGACAATGCTGTTCGTAGGGCGGTCATATTTGAGCCAACATATGAACAACGATATCGATACGCCCCTCGAGTTTCGAGCGAACGTTGGCACCATCAGACACTACCACAGTATCGAAATGAGCGTCGTGCATACGTTGAGCGACCAACTCTGCATTAACTTCCAGTTCAGGATTAGCCCTTAATGCAAGTGCGGAACCAACGGAAATCGCTTCAAACCTAACACGTGGTACCGTATTCGCAGTGCCCGATTTCCTGAAACCTAAATCAAATGTACTCTTTACAAAATTTAGCATGCGAAAGAACTCATCACTCATTTCCTGAATTACATGAGGGTTCGCAACAGCTTCAAGATTCGCTTCTTTCAGATAGTCATAAATGAATTTCTTTGGACGATCTCGATATCCTGGAAATCTGCCGTTCGGCGTATCATTACGATTTAAGTACGCAAAGAATCGAGTAACAAGCTCTTCCCGCTCTCGGGAACTTACTGTCTTTGCCGTAAGAGGTGTCATTTCGATAAACCTCTGATCCTCTGCTAACTGAGCAATCAAATCAGTTACAGGTCCAGGCAAAGATCCCCGACGGATTTCTGCTTCGTTTGCAGTGGTTCCCATCCGATTTATACGTGCAAACATTTCGGCGCGAGTGGACGGATCGGTATCAGTATCCAGAATGATAGTTCGTATAGTAATATCTTCTAGCTTATTTACCCTATCCCCTGGTAAATCTGCAACAGTAAAACCATTCAACTCAGGCACTAAAACCAAGTCACGCAAACGCAAACCTTCTCTTAGAAAAGATCTCATAGCCCTCATTCGCTGAGAGCCGTCGACAATTTCCATCCGTCCGTCTTCTGTTTGATAAAAAAACATGAACGGGATAGGCAGGCCAACTATCAATGACTCGATAAACTGAGACTTCTGTTCATCATTCCATGCAAGGTTACGCTGGTAAGATGGCACGAAATACCGGTCATGCTCATCGTCTTTAAATCTGCTCACATACATCGAAACAGGATATTCGGCAACATTGAATTTAACCTGACGAGCGACAACTGAAACGGCGGCCTCAGCCTCTCGCTTTGCATCTTCACTCGGCCCAACCCCTCTACTTTTTTTGACCATTTAAAATGCCACCCCAGGTTGAACTACTTTAAAAATCACCGAACTCTTTTCAGATTTTATTCTTATTTAGCTCATTTGAATTTTTCTATAAATCTGACCATGATATCACGCTTGATTTGCATAGCGGCACCGCGGCATGCTCAGCGGTATACGTACGCGCTAATAGCCTATCGACATGCGACACGCCACAATTCGTGCAGCTTGGTAGTGTAGCTTTGGCTCATGAGCTCTCTCCGCATCCCCCAAACTGGATTAATCGTCGTGCTGGCTGTTCGCAGTGTGCCACGCCCCCATCGATGGTTAATCTGGTCCAGGACCGCCATCACACGTGATGCCTCACTCGGCTGGGAGGTGGCAAACAGATCATCCGTGTACTCGCCTGGCTGACACAGGTTAAGCAGCAAAACCTCTGCCTTACTGTAAGCAAATCCTGGCCGGAATATCCGATCAAGCGCATTGACTGCAGCCGAAGTCAGCGCCCGTACGTCGTCAATTGGGTAAGGCAGATCCACCACCACACCATTTGCGTATTTAGCCTCATCCGGGTTAAACATTCCGGTGCGAATGCTGACGCGGACCTTTTTGCATAGCGACTTCTGGGCACGCAGTTTTTCCGAGGCGCGCATCACGTAAGTGGCTACGGCCTCCTTGATTGGTGCCAACTCCGTAAGGCGCTTGCCGAACATCCGGCTGCAGCAGATCTCTTGCTTGGGCGGATCCGGCTCGTCCAGCTCAAGGCATGCCGTGCCGGCCAATTCCCGTGCAGTCTTCTCGATCACCACACTAAAATTTTTTCTTAGGGTCCAGGCATCTGCCCTGGCGAGATCCATCGCCGTCTTGATGCCCATGGCATCCAAGTGCCCTTTCATGCGCCTACCCACGCCCCACACTTCCGCGACATCCGTGTTGCGTAGCACCCAGTCGCGCTTGACCGGGTCGCAGATGTTCACGACGCCACCGGTTTGCGCCTGCAGGCGTTTGGCGGTGTGGTTGGCCAGCTTTGCCAGGGTCTTGGTGTGCGCGATTCCGACGCCGACTGGGATGCCCGTGCAACGCAGCACCTGGCTGCGGATCTTGCGGCCGAGGCCGTCCACGTCGTTGACACCGGTGAGGTCGACGAAGGCTTCGTCGATGCTGTAAACCTCTACGGCCGGTACCAGCGACTCGATCAGTGTCATGACACGTTCGCTCATGTCGCCGTAAAGCGCGTAGTTCGAGGAAAACGGGACGATGCCGTGCTGCTTGAGCTTGTGTTTGATTTGGAAATATGGCTCGCCCATTTTCACATAGGGCTTGGCGTCGTAGCTGCGGGCGATAACGCAGCCATCGTTGTTCGACAGCACTACGATAGGCACTTTAGCGAGGTCTGGTCGGAAAACGCGTTCGCAGCTTGCGTAGAAGCTGTTGCAATCGATCAGGCCGAAAACCGGCAGCGGCTTAGACATGGCTGCGCACGCTGCTGGTGATCACACCCCAGATCGCCAGCTCATCACCTTCAAGGACATACCGTGGCGGATACTTGGGGTTTTCCGACATCAGAATGACTTCCCTACCGCGAAGGCAAAGGCGCTTACAGACGGGCTCATTGTTCAAGAGCGCAATAACAATGTGGCCGTGGGCTGGCTCGATTGATCGATCGACAATGGCCAGGTCCCCCTCATAGATCCCAGCGCCCTGCATACTTTCACCGGTGAGCGACACCAGGTAGACGTGCGGCGCACGAATGTTCAGCACCTCATCCAACGATATCTGCGCTTCGATGTGATCCGCTGCCGGCGAGGGAAAGCCGGCCGGGACTCGGAAGAGACACAACGGCACCTTAGAGCCGCCCTCACTGATGGGACCTAGAATTGAGTAACTCATGACGCACGACTTCCAATACTGTACGAATATACAGTTAACTTTCTGAAAGCCTTGCGGTCAATTTTTGTAGGAATTATCAGATAGGCGGGCAAGCAATGTGCGGACGACTCTCCCAGTACAGCGGTATCCACGACTTCGTCGCGGCCCTGAGCATGCCGAACGCGCTCGTCAATCATGCCGGGGATCAGCCCCTGGAGCGCTACAACGCAGCCCCCACCACACAACTCGCGCTCCTTCACCTAGAGGAGGGACTTCTGCACGCGGACATGGTGCGCTGGGGGTGGCGTCCGCACTGGGCCAAAGATCGTGCAGCCCCGATCAATGCCCGTGTCGAGAAAGTCGCCCACGGCCCGTTCTTCCGCGCCATCTGGCCGCATCGGGCCATCATCGCGATCAACAACTGGTTCGAGTGGGCGGATGAAGGAGAACCCAAGAAGCAACCGTATCTGATCCGCCGTCGAGACCGAGCCCCCGCTCTGTGCGCTGCAATCGGTCAGTATCCAACCAAAGAACACGAACCCAAAGAACATGACGGCTTTGTGATCATCACTGCCGACAGTGCGGGCGGCATGGTGGACATCCATGACCGGCGCCCGGTCGTGCTTTCATCCGAACAGGCACAGGAGTGGCTGGATCCAGCTACGCCCAAAGAACGCGCCGAAGAGATGGTGCTGCACATGGGTGAACCAACAAATGTATTTGAGTGGTTCAGAATTGATCGAGCTATAGGTAACGTAAGAAATCAAGATAGTAAGCTGATACAACCGATCGATCAAAACCGAACCTAAACCGTGACACTATCCCACCCGCAAAAGCGGATGATTTTCACCATGACGACCTAACCCTCTGTCAACTAACTCAGCTATCTCGCACTCATGCAGACGTTCAATTACAAGGTCACCATCCAAAATCCTCTGTCCTCCATGAAAGACAATTTCGTGATCTTCTGGAATTAACAACCTTTCGACACCAGCAAAATCGCACAAATTATCGTAATAACTTTTAACGACCCTAAAAGCAGCGAGCGCTTCAATTGTCGTAGTCCCTATGGTAAGCAAATCGTACCCTACCTGATTAGTTCCTTCACTTTTTATACTGACGCCTCTGGAAACCAATTCCCTAGCGACATCACTTACGTGAAGAGACTGGGCGGCCAAAAATATATCTCGACACGCGTTAAGATACCAATCCAAAGCCGTTACATTGCTACCAGCGGATGGTTCTATCGCATTTTTTAAAAACTTTGCACCAGCGGATATATTACTGCCTACCTCATCAAATGCAGCGGTGTTCGCCTTAGGCCAACCTTGTGTCGGCGAACCTTCAAAAAATCGAACATGAATAACCGGATGTAATTTATACTCAATATTTATGACACCCAAATAATCAACTGTTGGCATAGCAGCGAAATACGCCAACAGCTCTTTTCGATGAGTATAAAACGCATCAAGATTATTCTTAAAACTAACCACCTCTATTTGTTTCGCAGTTTGTTGCGTCGAGTGGAATTTTGAAATCAATCCAGCCAAAGGCAGCGACAGAGACATTACTGCCAGCGGCAGAATGCTTATCTCTATAAATTTTTTGAATCCTTCCAAGGAAAGGTCTAGCGCATAATCTGACCACACCCACGCCCCTAATGACATCGCTACTGTTAAAGGAATAAAAATAGCCAACCACAACAACCCCTGATGAACTAAACCTTTACTGGTTTCGAGCTGAAAAATTGATCTGACTTTTCCTTTTCCTTTTCCCCCGACAAAAAAACTCACCGTCGCGACCGTAACAATTACGGGAACAAGAAGTGTTAGCACCATCAAGATTCCTTCAACCATGACTTCCCTCAGAGTTAATTACAAACTAAAAATATTTATTAATTAGTACGCTGACTTGGGCAATCCATTTGCGCAAGCATACCAATACTAGAACAGGCAGCCCAATGCAGCCGGTTCCCAGTTCATGATCACCAGCTCGCCACTGACTTCGGCTTTCCCCTGCCGCTGATTGGCTGTGGTGTAGCGGATGTCCAGAGTCTCAAAGTGGAAGCCTTCGAACGCGCGACGGATGTCTGGATGGTCGTTGATGCTGACCATCACCTTGCCTTTGCAGCGGCGCATGAAGTCGGCCATCCGCTCGTAGTTCTCGAACGGAAAGTCCACGCCATAGCCGGCGGTCTGCCAGTAAGGTGGATCCATGTAGT
>Ga0102594_1002101_pt1 | contig 10755 bp, 9 predicted proteins | sample AraplaCol_mLB_r2_2_FD_76863 | JGI IMG/M metagenome (GOLD analysis project Ga0102594, IMG submission 76863) | Arabidopsis root microbial communities from North Carolina, USA - plate scrape MF_Col_mLB_r2 (SPADES assembly) (version 2) | ecosystem: Host-associated > Plants > Roots > Endosphere...
TGACTACGCATGTGCTGACAGTCTGCGCGAAGGACGTGTCGTGCAACTGAATCGTCCATCGCTGCCGTCGCAACGTGGCTACTACCTGGTGCGCCGCCGCGAGCGCATGGATGCGCCCGCTGTGCGCGTGTTGCGGGAATGGTTGTTGGCGCGACGGTCGGAGTGAAAGGGCCAAATCCAGCTGGCCGCCGGGGAAGCCAGAATTCTGGATCAGCCGGGGTACGCCGAACCAGCCGCCGATTCATGTGGCGTTTCGGGTGGATAGCCGGGCGATGGTCGATGCGTTCTATCAGGCTGCCATTGCGGCTGGCGGCCGCGACAACGGTGGACCTGGTATTCGCGCGCACTATCACCCCGACTACTATGGCGCGTTCGTGCTCGATCCGGATGGCCACAACATCGAGGCGGTCTGTCATCTGCCTGCGTGACGCAGGCGGGATCAATACAGCGTGTTGTCTCCCCTCTCCCCGCGGGAGAGGGGCTGGGGGTGAGGGCCAGCGGTGCAATCACCAACACGCCGCAATTTGAAGCGCATACCCTCACCCCCACCCCTCTCCCACTGCATGGGAGAGGGGAGCGCATAGCAACGGACGAAGGCATTTCGCACACGCTGGTTTTGATACACCCCTACCGCCCATTCCCTATCGAGCCCGTCGCCAGTGCCAGTCCCGCCGCGGCAGCGAGCGCGCCGCTGTAGGCGTCGGCCGATGCATTGCGTGCCAGCAGTAGCTGGTTTTGCGCGAGGTTGGTTTCCGTGATGGTGCCCACGCCCTTCCGATATGCCGCGAATGCGGCGTTGTAGGTGGTTTGCGCAGCGTCGGCCAATGCGCGGGCGGCGTCGTACGCTGCCAGGCTTGTTTCCAGCGCGCTCTGGCTGACCACTACCTGTCGTACCGATTCCTCCTTGGCACGCGTCAGTCTTGCCGAGGCACTGTCCACATCGTTACGCGCCTGCGCCAGCGTTGCCGAGCGCAGGCCACCGTCATAGATCGGTACGGTCACGCCCAGGAACACGCTGTTGCCGTAGCGATAGCCGTTGAGGTTGACCGTCGGTGGCTGCTGGCCGACTGGGGGAATCGCGGTAATCGCCGAGCCGCCCGATGCATACGAAACGAAGCCGGATACAAACACCTTCGGCAGGAACGCCGCTTCGGCCGCCCTCACCCGCGCCTGATTGGCGCGCTCCACCGCGTAGGCACCCAACACGTCCGGTCGCTGCGCAATCGCGTTCTCGACGATCTGCTCGACGGAGTTTCTCAGCGCAGGAGACAGTGTCCGCACGGGCATCTCCGCGATGCGTGGCTTCGATAGCGGCGAGATGCCAATCGCGGTGATCAACCCGAGATAGGCGTCGGTCTGGGCGCCCTGGGCCTGCACCATGGCCAGATTGGTTTGCGCCCGGTTCTGGGTGGCCTGAGCAACTTCCACTACCGTGCCTATTCCGCGATCGAAGCGCGCCTTGGCTGCAACAAGCACCGCATCGGCATTGCTCATGGCCTGCTCGACAGTTGCCGAGCGCGAGCGGGCTGCCTGGAACCGGTAGTACGCCACGCTGACATCGTGGATGATGCGCTGGTGCAACGCCGTGAACGCGATATTGGCCGCCACCGTGGTTTGCTCCGCCGCCTCCACGATGCCAGCCCTTTCGCCGAAATCGAACAGCAACCATTGCAGCGACAGCACCGATACCGCGCCATGGTGCGACACATCGGCACCCGCTTGCCCCAGTGGCGTTGGCGTGGACAAGTGCCCGTTCTGATAGCCGCCCATCGCCGCCGCCGAAATATGCGGCAGGTAGCTGCTACGCGCGATGCCGGCGGCCAGTGCCGCATTGCGCGCATCGTTCCACGCGATACGCGTCAGCGGATTCGACGATTCCGCCAGATCGATCAGTTCGGGCAACGAATAGGCGTGCGACGGGTCGAGCTGCGATGGAGGGGCAATCGTGGCCAGTGCGCTATTGGCCGGTAGCGTGTAACGGGAAGGTTTGTCTTGCGGCGCCGCTTTCGCAGCAGCGCCCGCGACGATTTCGCCAGTGGCCGTTGTCGTGGGTTGCCACGGACGATCCGGTTGCGGCGGCGCGAGATCGAGCGAGGATGTCGCGCATCCGCTCAAGGCCAGGACGATCATCGAAAGCGCCAGCAGCTCAGGTTTGCGCATGGGATGGAGATGAGGTGGAATCGCCCGGAGAAGGTCTGGCCATCGATCGATCGACCATGGCGAGGAGCACCGAATGCGTGTCATCGGCGGATGCTGACGCCGTATGACCAGTGGTTGGGATTGGTGCATCCATCGATTGCAAACGGCGAAGCCGATCCGCAATGGCCGGGTCGCCGGGATATCGTTCCGCCAGCAAGAACAAAGGGCCTGCGATGGCATCGAGCACACTCAAACGCTCGCGCCGATCTTCGATCCAGTCCGTACCGGGGCCGACCGAAGCCGGCTCGTATCGCGCCAGTTGAAGATCCTGCGCGACACTCCCCTGCAGGGCGAGCGCAGCGATAGCGTGCTGACGCCGTGCGATCGACGGACGTGCATCAACGAGTTGCTGCCACTGGCGCAGCAAGGCGACGAAACCTGTCTCGATACGCGAGGCGATACTGACGGGCCAGATCCGCGTGAACACGAGGTAGACCACCAGATTGCCGATGATGATACCGATGACACGGTCGCGCGCTATGGTCAGGTCGAAGCCCGGTCCCGCGCCCTGAATCACGCAGAGGTAGAACGCGAACGCGATCTGGAAGCCTGCATAGGCAATGCGCGGCGATCCCTGCGCGACCCATGCCGACAGCCACGTTCCCACGAACACCAGCGTCAGCAGTCCACCCACCGACGTCAACTCGGGCACCACGTAGACGATGGCCGCCGTGCCGGCGACCGCGCCCACCAGACAGCCAGTCAGGCGTAGCGTCAGTTTCTCTACGGTCTCCGCCATGGTGCCGAGTGACACCAGGTAGCACGTGATGAAACACGTATGAATGCCCGGCCAGTTCAACTGCTGATAGAGCACGTAGCAGAACATGGCGGCGCCCGTGGTCTTGAGCGCGTAGTGGATGTGGGACCGATTCGTGAAGGCATCGGCATCGAGGAAACCGCCGGTTTTTTCGGCCTGTGGTGAAGCGGGAGACTTCTCTTCGAAACCTTCGGCATAGCCCTCGATGGCCGAGCGCAATGCCGCGACGATGGATTGCTGCACCGGCGTCAGCAGGCTGGCGTCCGGTATCGACACCTCAATGTCCACGGGATACCCGCCCTTCTCCAGCATGCTCGCCATGGCATCAACCGTATCGGCCATCGGCATCGCAAACCCACGCGGCAACTGCGCAGCCGGCTCCCGGCCGGTCACATCGACAGCCATCAGGATGGCCGTCGTCGATGTCGCCGCCTGTTGCAGCGCCCGATAATCCGCAGCGTTGACGGTGCCTTCCAACCTGGCGAGCTTCAACCAGCCGGCCACGGGCTGCACGCCATCAGGGGGCACATCGGAGCGCGCATGACCTGCACGCAATGCTTGCGCTGCCACGCGCAGGCATTGTGCCAACCGGTCGCATGCCAGTTGGCGTGGCGACGGTCCCATGACGAGGTTGACCACCACGTTCGCGCCAATGGGAATCGCCACCATCAGCCACGCGTACAGCAGCGCGCGCGTGGCGAGTTCGCCGGCGGGGACGAGTCCAAGCTCGTCGAGCCCGAAGCCGATGATCATGGCGAGGATGGCACCGATCGGGCGAAGCTTGCTGGCCGAAGTCAGGAACAACAGCGCGGCTGACACCAGAGCCATGCATGCCACGCGCAGCATCGGGTTATCGACGGTGAAATCCGCCAGCAGGATCACCAGGCCAATGATGATGCTGACCAGTACCAGCGCCGCCACGCTCATCACGATGCTGCTGGTGCGGTCCGCGCGATTGATGAAGAAGATCACGTAGGCGGAGATGGCGGCTTCCGGGGTGCCGTACATCGCCGAAATCAGTACCGTCAGCGTGCTGGCCGCTGCGATGCGGGTCGTAGCGGCAGTGCGTCCCGGGAATGGTGCGAGCAGCGCGACCAGGTCACGCGGGCGGCGACGCAATGGTTCAGCGGCAGGCGGCGCCATGGCGCACCTCTACGGTTGCACTGGCGCCTACCCGCGCGAGACTCTCGGGCGGTTCATCGAGCTTGATCCGTACCGGGAAACGGCGCGCCACGCGCACCCAGTTCACCGAGGGCTGCACATAGGGCAGCGCACGCGGCAGATTGATCCGGTCGGTATCGGTAATGCCCACGCCGATGCCTTCCACGGTACCGCGCAATGCGTGGCGGCGATCGATCATCGAATAGACCGTGGCGCAATCGCCGATATGGATATCGGCAAGCTGGGTTTCGCGGAAATTGGCGACGGCAAACCATTCGCCGGTATGCACGAGCAGGAACAGGGACTGGTTGGGGAGGACCACTTCGCCCGACAACACGTTCAGCCCACTGATACGGCCATCGTGCGGCGCGCGGACCACGGTGTCGTCGAGTGCGCGCTGCACGATGGCCAATGCGGCCTCGCGGGCTCGCACGGTGGCGATTGCATCGTCATCCTTGCCTACCGCCTGCGCCGTACCGGCCCGCTGTGTCTGTGCCTGCTTGAGTGATACCGCCGCATCGCGCCTGGCCACCTCGGCCTGGTCCAATTGCTGCTTCGGTACGTAGCCATCGGCGGCCAGTGGGCGCAGGCGCTCCACCGTGCGCACCGTCAGCGCGTAGTTCTGCTCCGCGCGGGCGATTTGCTCGGACGCCACCGATGCGGTGGCCTGCTCACTGCCGATGGCCCGCCGGCGCGTGCCCAGCGTGGCCTGCGCAAGGGCCAGATCTGCCTGGGCCTGCTCCACGGCCAGCCGGTAAGGCACCGGATCGATTTCAAACAGGACCTCGCCCTTTTTTACGTGCTGGTTTTCCGTGACCAGGATGCGGGCGATGCGGCCACCCACGGGCGATGCCACGTGCACCATATCGGCGTCCAGCGAAGCATCGTCGGAGGATGGATAGCGTGCCGTGCGTTGCCAGGCGTAGACGGACAGGAGAACGGCCAGCATTACGATAGCCAGCGCGATCAGTTTCCCGCGCAGGGGACGACGGGGGGGGCCAGCCATTTTCATGGGATGTGTCCCGACCCGATCAGCCAGACGATTTCGGCAATCATCAGGCCAATCGCTGTGTTGACCAGCAGTTGAAACGGGACCGTTTCAACCAGTCCCGTTGCGATAAATACCCGCCAGGCCACGACGGCGCCGGCAATGCCAGCCAGCGCACTCAACAGCCAGAGCGGGAAATACGCCCCGAACAGGCCAATGGAGGGAGCGCCTGCGCAACCGTGCAGGGAAGTAGCCAACGCAATCAACGCAACCAATGCAAACGGGCGTGCCATGGGCGGAGGAGCGGCAGAATCGGTGTTGGCAATATAACAGCGCCACTTTCGGATTGTCTGGTATCCGTCGAACGGGCTCGGGCGTTAATCCATGTTGGACTTGACCTGCCACGACGCATGATCTGCCTGGCGGAATCATGCTTGGCGTGATCGCGTCCCGTTATTCGTCAAGATCAGGAGATTCCCGGTGATTGCCGGGGGTGAAACGTTCCTGATGTTGTGATTTGGCGACGTTTCTTATCGGGGACTCCCTCGGTTCGTACCAATAGGCAGGAGGGCCCACTGTGCGTTACCTCTGTAAGCCTCAAGCTTTCTCAACACGCTTTTTCACTCGTTTTTCACCTTTAACCCTGGCAGTTACGACCTGGAGGGAATCCGATGTCGTTTTCCGATCTTCACCAACACCTGACAAATTCTGTCAGCCGCAGCAAATCCGCGCCGCTTCCGGCCTGGATCTCTACCCGGATGGACACGCATTTCATCGACCGGATGGGCACGTTGTGGGGAGGGGATCATCTGCTGCATGGTCGGACCCCGGGACCGGACGCCCTTCACCTGAGCAGCAACGACTATCTCTGCCTGCTTGGCGAGGCGCCGCTGGTCCAGGCGCAGGCCCGCGCGCTGCTCGACGAACAGCCCGAACTGCTGATGTCTTCCGTCTTCCGCCACGGCGACACCCCCCAGCAGCGCGTCGAGCGCAAGCTGGCCGCATTGATGCAGGCGGAGGATGGCTTAATCGCACAGTCTGGCTGGGCGGCAAACGTGGGATTGGTCCAATGCATTGCCGGCCCCGGCGTGCCGGTGTACATCGACACGAATGGGCACGCTTCGCTGTGGGAAGGTATCAGCGCGGCTGGCGCCACCGCCGTGCCGGTTCGCCACAACGACTTTGGCCATGCAGCGCGGCAGATCGAGCGCAATGGTCCGGGCGTCATCATGGTGGATTCGGTCTACAGCACGACGGGCAGCGTCGCGCCCATCCGCGAATTTGTCGAGGTGGCGGAGCAATCGGGATCGGTACTTGTGGTGGACGAGTCTCACGCGCTCGGCACGCACGGGCCGTCCGGCGGCGGCCTGGTGCCAGAACTCGGACTCTCGGAGCGCGTGCATTTCAGGACGGCATCGCTGGCCAAGGCGTTTGCGGGGCGGGCCGGATTCGTGACCTGCTCCACGGCGTTCAAGGACTTTTTTGCCGTGGAAGCACGGCCGGCCATTTTCAGTTCTGGCCTGTTGCGGCATGAGATTGCATGGTTCGATGCCGCCACGGATTTCATTGCGGCAGCGGACGACCGGCGCGCCGACCTGCATGCGATCACGCGCCATACGCGTACCGCGATTGCCGAACTAGGCTACAACATCAGTGACGGGTCCGAGCAGATCATCGGGCTGGAGGCGGGCACCGAGCCACAGGTCATGGTGCTGCGCGATGCCTTGCAGCGACGCGGCATTTTCGGCGCGGTATTCTGCTCGCCGGCCACCCCCAAGAATAGGGCATTGATGCGCCTTACTCTGCATGCGAAACTAGCCGCTTCGGATATCGACCGGTTGATCAGTGTGCTTGCGGAGATCCGGGACGAGGTCAGGCTGGCAGAATGGTCGTCCACGCGCCGCGCGCACCGCGTTCCCCGCAACACGCAGCCGGCGAGCCGCGGGAAAGACGAGCAACAACATTGAACGAAAGCGCCCGAACCCTCTAGGATCCAGGAGACAACGCTGGAGATGGAAGCCACGCAAGAGCAAGCAAGCGGCGACGCACCGCAGACACGGCCTGCCATGAAGTTATGGCGGGCTGTGTTCGAGTCGGCGTCGCGCACCACACTGCTCGACGAAGAGAGCGTCATGCGGCTGCGGCGCATCCAGATGGTGGGTGCGCTGGGTGTGCTCGGCCATCCGCTGTACTTCGTCATCTGGTCCTATGTCTTTCCGCAACCGTACGAGAACATCTGGCTGAGGCTGATCTGCACGGCACTGTTCGTGCCGCTGCTCTTCGCCTCTGCGCTCTCGCACAAACGGTGGCTGCCTGCGTATGCCCTGTTTGCAATAACGGTCGGGATGCCGTTCGCCTTTATCTTTTTCTACCTGGAGAATCACGGCTCGCTGGTCTGGGCGGAATCCGTCATCATCGCCGTGGTGGTGCTGTACCACTTCAGTGCGGCGTTTGCGACCATCGCCCTGATTGCAGGCGCTGCGGGTGCATTTGCGATGTTCGTCCTCGCGGGCCACTCCATGGCCGGCATACCCTGGGCATCCTTGCTGCTGCAGATCCCGATCATCGCCTTCGTGATTGCCGTGCTGGTGGTCATCAAGCTCGACCGTCAGCTTCTGATGGAACAGAAGCGTCGCGGGATGGCCGTGGCGCTGGCCACCGTGGCGCATGAACTGCGCACACCGCTGACCAGCCTCGGCATGACGGCCACCGCGCTACGCAACCGCCTGCCTGCCGCGCTGGACGCCGGCGCCCCCCAGCGCGAGGCATTGCTGCAGGCAGTGGCCCGATTGCAAGCCGACATCGCCCACGTGAATAGCAGCATCGAGCTACTGGTGGCCAATTCGAAGGACCCCAGATCAGCGCGACAGGAACTGTTCGATATCGGCAGCGCGGTCCGCGAGAGCATCGAACGCTTTCCATTCGAACCCGAGCATCAGCACATCGTGACGATTGAAACGTGCGAGCCCATGCTGGTGATGGGCAACGCGCAACTGTTCGCACTCGTCATCACCAACCTGACAAAAAACGCACTGGAGGCCATTCGCCGGGCCGGCAAGGGCGACATCCGCATCCGCTGCGAAGGCACTCCAACCGGCATCCGCGTGATATTCCGTGACACCGCCACGGGCATGCCGCCGCACGTACTGGCCAAGATGTTCCAGCCATTTTTCTCGTACCCGGCGCACCGGGGAACCGGCATCGGGCTGGCGTTCTGCCGCGACGTGTTGCGTAGCTGGAATGCGTCGATCTCATGCCGCTCCGTCGAACACGAGTTCACGGAGTTCGAGTTGCAGTTTCCGCGGCCGAAGGGCTGAGTCTCCAAATTCTTCTATCGCCGCGTCTGCGAACGGCGCGACCTGCGCCCGTGCCCGGCTCTCTGTCACCAGGGCAAGGCTTCATGCACGGGCATCAGCCGCAGCGAAGGCTCCGGCTGATAGCCCGGAATGGCACTGATCTGGCCAGCCACCTGTTCTGACCGGAGCATATCGAGCAGCGCCGTGACCCATGCTGCGTCGCGGTCGCTGTTGCGCAGGGCCAGGTAATACGCTTCGCGCGTCAACGGCACGTAGTGCAGGCCGAGCGTCTCGGCGGTGGACCGGAGGCCGAAGCCTACATCGGCCTCTCCGTGCTGCACGGCCTCTCCCACCATTCGATTGCCGAAGGCATAGCGCTCGTAGCCGGCAATTCGCTCGGCATGGACACCGCCCGACGTCACCACCTGATCGAACAGTGCGCGCGTGGAGGAACCACGTTCACGATTGATGAAGCGGATGTCGGGCGAGGCCAGGTCCGCCACGCTTTTTACCGATCTGGCGAGTCGCGGCGCCATCATGAGTCCCTGATCGCGCCATGCCACGCGCACGAGTCGCACGTCCGACGGTTTGAGCCAGGGCTTGAACGCAGCATGAAGCCGCGTGCCCGGTTGATGGACCGGCGACACGTGGAAACCCGCCAGCTCCGCCTGACGTTCGTGCAGGCAGATCAATCCATCCACGGCACCGCAGAACACGGTATCGAGCGACATATCGGCCTCGCCAATCGCAAGCGAATCCTTCATGACGTCGATCGCCGCATCTGGCCTGCCGGAGAAGCGCACCTGCGTGCGCGACGTCAGGGAATCGCCCAGATACCGGTGGAATTCCGCCGCTGCCGATTCGATGACCGGCTCGACAACTTCCCGGACCCGGTTCTCCGCCACCAGCAGGCTCTCGCCGAAGCGCGTCAGTTCGGCGCCCTTGCCCCGCTGCATCGTGACGATGCTGCGATCGAACAGGCTCTCCCAGTGGCGGATCGAGCCCCATGCGTAGCGATAGGAAAGCCCCACGCGCAGCGCAGCCTGCTGCAACGAGCCGGTTTCGCGAATGGCGCCCAGCAGGCTGAACACATTGCCAGCCGGCTGCGGGCCTTCAGCGAGATCGATGGACGGTGACAATTCGAAGCGGAACTTCATGGCGATAGGTATCCGGGTCAGCGCGGTTCCCGAAATATACCACTGGATATAACGGCGGAGCATGACACGATCGATGCCACTGAAGCAGCACAGCGCACTCCCACGGGATGGGATGCAGTAGACTGCCCGCCATGGCAAAAAAACCGGAAACCAAAAACCAGGCCCAGGTCAGGTTTCGCATGCGGGTGACCGTTGCGGACGTCATCGCCATCGGCCCTGGCAAGATCTCGCTGCTTGAAGCTATTCGGGATCATGGGTCCATTTCCGCTGCAGCGCGCAGCATGCAGATGTCTTATCGGCGTGCCTGGCTGCTGGTGCAGGATTTGAACGCTGCGATGCGGAGTCCGGCTGTTGTCTCCGAGCATGGCGGCGAAGCGCGGGGTGGCACCGTCCTCACAAAGGAAGGTGAAGCGGTTATCGACCTGTATCGCCGCATCGAATCCATCGCTGCCCGCGCCTGCGCCAGCGAGATTGAATCCCTGCTCGAACTGCTGAACTGAGTTTCCAGCGCCGGACGCTCGTCCGGCGCATCCGTCCCTCCCTGCCCCACCCCGCCCTCTTCTTTCGCCTTCCCCCGCCTTCCCTCGCTTTCCTTCCGTCTTTCTACCTCTTTCCCCGTTTTTCCCTTCCCGCATGACCACGCCGCACCGTTGCCATAAACGGTTAAGGAAAGTTAATAAAAGTGGATATCAGAATCATTATCATTTGCGTCTGTTTCTAACCGAGCAGGTCCGCCCCCTTCATGCGTCTGAAAACCCTTGCCGTCGTCGCCGGCACTCTGCTTTCCACTGCGCCGCATCTTCGTGCCCAGCCGGTCGCTGCCGATACGTCCCTCTCCACCGTGGTGGTCACCGGCACCCGTTCGGAAAAGACGCTCGACGAGACGCCGATCCGTACCGAAGTGGTCGACCGCCAGGAAATCGAACGTACCCACGCCCGCACGCTCAAGGATGCGCTGGAGAACGTGCCCGGCCTGCAACTGCGCGAAATCCACGGCAAATCGGGGTACGAAGTCACGCTGCAGGGCATGACGGCGGATCAGGTGCTGATCCTGATCGATGGGCTGCCCATCACCGCCAGCACGGGGTCGACGGTCGATGTGTCGCAGTACCTTCTGACCGAAGTCGATCACATCGAAGTGGTCAAGGGTGCGAGTTCCGCGCAGTACGGCAGCTCGGCCATGGGCGGCGTCATCAA
>Ga0102594_1002104_pt1 | contig 10752 bp, 8 predicted proteins | sample AraplaCol_mLB_r2_2_FD_76863 | JGI IMG/M metagenome (GOLD analysis project Ga0102594, IMG submission 76863) | Arabidopsis root microbial communities from North Carolina, USA - plate scrape MF_Col_mLB_r2 (SPADES assembly) (version 2) | ecosystem: Host-associated > Plants > Roots > Endosphere...
GCGGTGCTGCCCACCAGCGGATATGTATGGCGTTCGTAGGCCACGTCTGCATCGGCCAGCGTGGTCTTGCCGGCCGCGGCGCTCGTGGGATCGGCAGGGTTGAGCAGCGAAGGCGCCGAGGGCGAGGGCATGTGGTCGAAGTAGCCGTCGTTCTCGTCGAAGTTGACGATGAACACGGTCTTGCTCCACACGTCGGGGTAGGCCGTGAGCGCGTCCAGCACCTGCTGGATGTACCAGCCGCCCTGCACCGGGCTCGAAGGTCCGGGGTGTTCGGAGTAGGTGGAAGGCGCCACGATCCAAGACACCTGCGGCAGTTTGCCGTTGGCAACGTCCTGCTTGAACGTGCCCAGGAAACCGCCGTCGGGCATGGTGTTGGCAACGCCCTTGTACAGCGGGTTGCCGGGGTCGTCGGTGGCTGCGTCATAGGCCGGCACCGTCTCGCCCGCAGGCGGGCTGGCGTCGCCGTCGTAGCGCATGTCGTTCTTGCCGGACAGCTTGTTGGCCGCGCGGAACTGCTGGAAGCCGTGCAGCGGGTTGTCGGTGTAGTTGTCGGGCAGGTACTGGTAGACGATCCAGCTGACCTTGGCATCCTGGAGCCGCTCGGGGTAGGTCTTCCAGTTGCAGCCGAACTGGGTCGAGTCGACGCCCGGGTTCGAGGTCGGGTTCCACGGGTACCGCAGGTTCTCCCAGGTGTTGTCGATCGACGCGACGCGGGCCGGGCCGCTGCTGGTTTCGCCGGACGGGCCGTTGGTGCCGGTCCAGTGGAACAGGCGGTTCGAGTTGGTGCCGGTGTGCATGCCGCAGTGGTAGCTGTCGCACAGCGTGAATGCATTGGCCAGCGCGAACTGGAAGGGAAGCTCGGCTTCCTTGAAGTAACCCATCGACGCCGTGTTCTTGTAGCGCGGCCACTGGTTCATGCGCCCGCCGTCCCAGGCGTTCTGCGCGTCGCCCCAGCTGTGGGGCGTGCCGCTCACGCGCTGCGCGTTGCCCTTGCTCTGGTCGAGGTAGTACGGCAGCAGCGGCTTGCCGGCCGCATCGCTCTGCTGCCAGACATTGAGGCCGCCGGCCAGTGGAATGGTGAAGCGGTCGCCGAACCCGCGCACGCCCATCAGGGTGCCGAAGTAGTGGTCGAACGAGCGGTTTTCCTGCATCAGGATCACGACGTGCTCGACGTCCATGATCGTGCCGGTCTTGTTGTTGGCGGGAATGGCCAGTGCGCGGCGGATGCTGGGCGGAAAGGCCGACAGCGCGAGGGCTGCGGCACCGGTGGTGGCGGTGCCGGTGAGGAATTTGCGGCGCGAGTTCATGGTCTTGGTGCTGTTGTTCATGTTGTTCATGAAGGCGTGGCGCCTCAGGGCGCGCAGCTCTTCACGGGTGCAACGCCGGTGTCGGGCTGCGTCGGTGCGGTGGGGCTGGTGGGCGTGGTCGGCGTCGTGGGCAGTCCGATCACGCCGCCGCCTCCGCTGCCACCGCCGCAGGCGGAGAGCGCGCAGGCCACGATCAGCGCGGGCAGGAGCCGCGCGTGCAGGTGAGCAAGTTTCATGGGGATCCTTCTTGGTGCTGTGCTTGGTAGGAAACAGGAAAGGTCAGGGCAACAACGTCGACAACGGGGCGGCTGCCTTGTAGAGATTGGCGACCTCGGCAGCGCTGAGCGCGCGGTTCCAGATCGCGAGGTCGTTGAAGTCCATGGCGCCGCGTGGCGAGCTCGACTGGCGCTTGTAGTAAAGGCCGGTCGCGTCCTCGTTGAGGCCGATGCCGTTCTTCAGGCCGCCGAGCGCTGCGACGAGCGCCGGGGTGAGCGCCACGTGGCCCGTCTGCACGCCGCGCGCCGGGTCGATCGCGTACGCATCCATGGCCAGGCCGGCCTTGTCGATGACCATCGCCACGTAGGCCCACTGGCCTGCGCTCAGGTAGTGCGCGCCCTTGATCTCGCCGCGCACGCTGCCGGTGCCGGTGTTGAAGCGCAGCTCGCAGCTGCCGAACAGGCCGATGGCGAGGCCCGCGTTGTTGCCGGTGTCGTAGTTCTTGTTGGCGATGACGGTGCCGCCGTTGCTCACGCCCTGGCTGCAGGTGGCGTCGGTGCGCACCCAGAAGCCGATGGTGAAGGCGGTCGTGCCCGCGTCGCTGGTCACGTCGGTTGCCTGCCGGATGCGATAGCCGGACATGCCGCTCGCATTGGCCACCCTGCTGTCGATGCGCAGGGCCTTGGCGCGGTAGCGGGTGCGCATGCCGTCGTCGGCCAGCAGCGAGCCGCCGTCCGCATCGGCCGCCCACGGCGCGAGCGTCGAGGCGCCGGCCTTGCCGTCGACGCCGGGCAGGGTGTCGAAGCTGTGGTAAGTGACCAGGCCGGTGGCCAGCGTCGGCATCAGCGGCACCGGCGCCAGGTAGGCGATCCTCGCGTTCAGCGACACCATCGTGTCGCCGGCGACCAGCGTGTACACGTAGCTGTAGTTGCCGTCGCCCGCGGCATCGACGTAGTCGGCGTACGAAGTGCTGCCGGCCGCCAGCGTGGCCACGAGCTTGCCGTCGCGCAGCACCTTCACGGGCACGTCGGTGTTGCCGGCGAGCTTCCACGAGAGTTCGATGTTGTCCCGATCGGCACCGGTCTTCGCGGTGGGCTCGCGCAGGGTGGTGGTGCCTTGCAGCGCGATGCCGTTCAGGCCGTAGCTGGCCGCGGCGGGCGTGGAGCCCAGGTGGCGCAGCACGGTCGGCGCGATGTCGGTGGCCGCGGCGAGCTGCAGCAGCGTGTCGTCCGCAGGTACGGCCGTGCCGGTGCCGGGCAGGCCCGCGAGTTCCTTGTTGCTGGCGATGAAGATGGTCTTGTTGTCGCGCGTCTGCAGGCCCGTTGCGGCACCGAAGGCGTCGCGGCCGTGGCCGGTGGTGAGGATGACGAGCCAGTCTTCCTTCGCGTCGTTCGCCGTGCGGCGCGCGATGCCTTCCAGCAGGCGCCCCACGGCCGCGGCGGTGTCGCTCACGGCGCGGCGGTAGGCGTCGCTGCCGAGCCCGCTGTTGGCGGCCGCATCGGCGGGAGCACCGTATTGCGCAAGCAGCAGGTCGTTGCCCGCCTCGATGAGCTGCGAGGCGTGATCGGTCACGCAGGCGTCGGAGCCCGCGCAATCGAATGCGGCGTCGACCGTGCCGGTTTCGTTGCCGAGCAGGACCGGGTAGAGCGGATTCGCCGTGACGGCGGCGGTCTTGTAGCCGGCGCCGGCATTCTGCTTGGCGAGGGCGAAGATCGATGGCGCGAGCTTGGCGTCGATGCGCTGGTCGGCGGTGTCCCACCGCACGCCGTGGCGCTGCACCCAGGTGCCTGTCAGCAGCGTCGCCCACGAGGGGCCGTCGGTGAGCCGTTGCTCGGTGGGCGTACCGTTGGTGCCGCCGGTCCAAGCGGGTGCGACATGAAAGGACTGCAGCGCCGGCGCGCGCTTCTGCGCGATGGCGTCGACCAGTGCCGCATGCGTGAGCCCGTCGATCTCGACGAGCAGCGCCTTGGGGCCGCTGTTGCCCTTGTTCGTGCCGGGTGCGGGCGTACCGGTGCTGCCGCTGCCGGTCGAAGGTGCGTCGGCAACTGGCACGAAAGCGCTGCCCCCGCCACCGCCGCCCCCGCACGCCGCGAGCAGCAGCGCGGCACACAAACCTCCTCCCGCCAAACCTTGGCGCGCCTTCGAAACTCTGGCCATGATGTTCCCTCGATGAGTTGGGATGCCCACGCCGCGGCGGCGCCGGAGAACGTGGGATCCGTTGCGTTCGTGGATGCAAGATAAATTGCAATAAAAAGCACAAACGCTCTTAATGCCGCAAATCTTGCGGGCCGAAGGTGACAGAGGTTTGACACGGCCGCGCGTATGCGTGGCCGGCAGAAATGAAGTGCTGCATGAACCGACGCTGCCTGCATCGCCGCGCCATCGGCTCAGGGCTCATCCAGGAGCGCCAATGGCTTCGCTGCATCCACATATCGGCCTGTACACGGCACGGTGCGCGTTACAGCGGATACACCCGGGACGCAGAACACGTGCGGCTGGCTGGCCCGCACGCGGAGCGGCTCCTACGATTCACCCGGTTCCATCCACCCGCCGAAAGAAAGAAGAAACGAAATGAACCCATCCTTCCAGCGCCGCACCCTGCTGCTCGCTGCTTCCGTGCTGCCCCTCGCCAGCGCCTGCACCGCAGGCTTTGCGAAGACGTCGTCGTCCGCCGAATCGCAACTGGCCGAGCTCGAGCGTGCCTCGGGCGGACGCCTCGGCGTGACCGGCTTCGACACCGGCACCGGCGCCCGCATCCAGCACCGCGCGCACGAGCGCTTTCCGATGTGCAGCACCTTCAAGCTGATGCTGGCCGCCGCCGTGCTGGAACGCAGCGCGAAGGAGCCGGACCTGCTGGCCCGTCAGTTGACCTACGGCAGGAGCGACCTCATCGCCAACTCGCCCATCACAGAGAAGCACGTGGCCACCGGCATGCGCGTGGCCGAGCTGTGCGCGGCGACCATCCAGTACAGCGACAACGCCGCTGCGAACGTGCTGCTGCGGCTGCTGGGCGGGCCCGGCGAGGTGACGGCCTTCTCGCGGCGCATCGGCGACCAGGTCTTCAGGCTCGACCGCACGGAGCCGGAGCTGAACACCAGCATTCCCGGCGACATGCGCGACACCACCACGCCTTCGGCCATGTCCGACAGCGTGCAGCGGCTGGTGCTCGGCGACGCGCTCGGTGCGCCGCAGCGCGACCTGCTCAAGACCTGGCTGCTCGGCAACACGACCAGCAAGGAGCGCTTCCTGGCAGGCGTGCCCGCCGGCTGGAAGGTCGGCGACAAGACCGGCGCCGGCTCCTACGGCAGCAACAACGACGTTGGCGTGCTGTGGCCGCCGGCCGGTGCACCGCTGGTGCTGTCGGTCTACCTGACTTTCTCGCAGAAGGATGCGAAGACGCGCAACGACGTGGTGGCGGCGGCCACGCGCATCGCGGTGACCGCGCTCGCGGGCTGACTTCGCGGCGTCGGCTCCCTCGACGGTTGCGCCTCGATCCATCCGGTTCCGCGGGCATGCCGGGGCGCGCTGTCTGCACCGCCCGGAGACGGGCAGGCAGCGACATGGAAAATGAAAACCGCTGCGAAGCCTCGGCCGCGCGGGCAGCTTCCGGCGCATTAAAACTTTCGGAGGATATTGATGGGGATCATGGACATCGTCGGCCACGCGCTGATGGACAACGAGAAACTTCACTTCCACGCCGCGCCCGACACCACGCCGGACGAGGCCTGGCTGGTCACGCTGAGCGCGCCGCTCTCCGCCTTCAACGGCGACCACGTGAACGCAGTGGCCACGGGCAAGCACGACGAGGACCTGCGCGAAGGCATCGCGCAGGTGTGGGGCGTGGACGACCGCGCGAGCTTCGAGGAGAAGGCCGACTGGCTCGTGCAGGAAGGCCAGCGCTCGGCCTACGCTCCGCTGTGGCAATCGATCGCGGCCGTCGACGATGCGGTGCAGACCACGCACCCGCTGCTGCGCTTGCTGGCCGATGGCATGTTCCCCGCCTTCTTCCAGATCAAGGCGCGCAAGAGCCTCGACTACAAGTCGCTCGGCGCGCAGAGCGGCCATTCGGTCGCCGACCTGTCCCAGCTGGTGACGGGCAGCCGCTCGTGGGTCGACGAGTTGCGCCGGCACTTCAAGGTGCAGCCCGCGCAGATCGGCAACCTCGTGGCCTAGGATGCGGTGCGGCTGGCGAGCCTGACGCGCTGGGCGGTGCAGCTGGGCTACATCGATCGCGCGGAATTCGCTCGCTTCGCCGGCGGGTTGAAGCAGAAGGTGCAGCACGCCTATGCCGACTGGTCGCAGGTGAGCGCGGCCTACATCGCCGGCGGCCTGATCTGGCGCTATTCGGACGAGCGCGAGGAGAACCTGCTGCGCACCAACCGGCTGCTGCTGAGCGACGCGCGCAGTCCGTATCGCAGCACGGCCTTCCGCTGACCCGCCGCGCAGGCCCGGTCGCAGTCGCAAGCGCTATCGGGCCTTCGTGACCAATGATCCGATGACGGCCGCCAGCGCACGCATTCCACGATCGATCTCTTCGGGCGTGAGACTCGCGTAGCCGAGGATCAGCCCCGCGGCCTTGTGCCTGGCGCGGTGCGCCGCGGTGGCGAACAGCGGCGACACCGCGTAGACGCCCACGCCGCGGCCAAGCGCGGCTTCCACCAGCGCCGTTTCGTCGCGGGCCCGAAGAAAGGGCAGCCACAGCACCACGTGCAGTCCTGCCGCCGTGCCCGCGACCGTCGCGTCGCCCGGCAGGTGGCGTTCGACGGCGCCGAGCAAGGCCGCGCGCCGGCGTTCGTTCTCGCGGCGCACCCGCCGCACATGGCGTTCGTAGGCGCCGCTGTCGATCAGCGACGCGAGCACACGCTGCTCCAGCAGCGGCGCGTGGCGGTCCACGAGGCGCTTGGCCTGCCGGAACACGGGCACGAGTTCGGCGGGCAGCACCAGGTAGCCGATGCGAAGCTGCGGCGACAGGGCTTTCGAAAAGGTGCCGATGTAGATCACACGGCCATCGCCATCCATCGACTGCAGCGCGTCGATGGGGCGCTGGCCGTAGCGGAACTCGCCGTCGTAGTCGTCCTCGACGATCCAGGCGCGCTGCCGCTGCGCCCACTGCAGCAGCGCCATGCGCCGGCCGACGGGCAGCACGCCGCCGAGCGGAAACTGATGGGACGGCGTCACGTAGGCCAGCCGAGCCGGCATGCCTGACGGCAGGCCGGCGGTGTCCAGCCCCTGCGTGTCCACGGGCACGGCCGACAGCTGGCCGCCTGCGGCCTCGAAGCTGCGGCGTGCCATCAGGTAGCCCGGGTCCTCGAAGACGAAGGCATCGCCCGGGTCGAGCAGCAGCCGCGCGCAGAGGTCGATGCCTTGCTGCGAGCCATGCACCACCAGGATCTGCTCGGCGTCGCAGGCCAGTCCGCGCGCACGCCGCAGATAGCCCTGCAGCGAGCGCCGAAGCGACGCGTCGCCCTCTGGTGCGGCGTAATAGAGGCTGTGCTGATGTCGAAGCAGCTCGGCCTGGTACGCGCGCCGCCATATCTGCGAGGGGAAGTCGCGCGAGGCCACTGCGCCGTAGGCGAAGTCGATGGCAGCCGGCTTCGCACGGGCGAGCGCAGGCATCGCGATACCCGCCACGCGGCGCCCGAAGTCCGACAGCGCGGGCGCCGGTTGCTTCCGACGGCGCGGCGTTGCACGCGAGACCGGCGCTGCAGGCGGCGCGCCGGCGACCCGTGCGGCGCGGCCCACGGCGGTGACCAGGAAGCCTTCGGCCGCCAGTTGCTCGTAGGCGGCCGTGACGGTCGTGCGGGACACGCCGAGGTCGGCGGCCAGTGCGCGGGTCGATGGCGCCTTGGCGCCCGCGGGCAGCGTGCCGTCGGCCATCTGCGCGCGCAGCAGGTCGTAGACGCGACGGCCGGCGCCTGCGCCTTCGGCCGCTGCATGAGGTGAGGAGCGAAACTGGTCCATCGAAATTGCACAGAACTGGTTCTTCCCATTGTGCCGGTCAGCGGCGAAAGTGTCGGCTTTCCCCGTTTCAATGCCTTTGGCCGCCACGATGTACATCCCTCCGCACTTCGCCGTCACCGACCCCGCGCAACTGCACCGCGTCATCCGTGAACATCCGCTCGGAGCGCTGGTCACCCAGGGGCCCGACGGCTTCGACGCGGACCACCTGCCTTTCGAGTTCGATCCCGACACCGGCGAGCACGGCACGCTGCTCGCGCATGTCGCGCGCTCCAACACGCTGTGGCAGCGTTGCCCGTCGGGCAGCCCGGTGATGGTGATCTTTCGCGGTGCGCAGGACTACATCTCGCCGAGCTGGTATCCCTCCAAGCACGAGGCGCACCGGCAGGTGCCGACCTGGAACTACGAAGTGGTGCATGCGCACGGCATCCTGGCCGTCCAGGACGACGAGCGGTTCGTGCGGCGGATCGTCGCGCGCCTGACGCGGCGCCACGAAGCCGGCGAGCCGACACCATGGAAGATGGGCGATTCGGCGCCGGAGTTCATCGACGGCCTGCTGCGCAACATCGTCGGCATCGAGATCGCGGTCACGTCGCTGGAGGGCAAGTTCAAGCTCAGCCAGAACAAGGATGTACGGGACCGCACCGGCGCGGCCGACAGCCTGCAGGCGCGGGGCAGTACCGGGCTGGCACAGCGGATGCGTCCCGACGCGGCCTGATTGGTGTGCGCGGCGTGCGCGGCGCGCGCCCGTCGATCCGCGCACCATGCCCCGGGGGCTTCCACCCACCGGTCTTGCCGGCGCGCTGCCTGTCGAAGGGCCGGTACCGTTGCTCGATGGCGCGGTGCAGTGGCTCGACTTGCCGCCGCCGACCATGGAAGGATTGCGCGGCAAGGTGGTGCTGATCGACTTCTGGACCTGTTCCTGCTTCAACTGCCTGCGCGCGCTGCCCTGTCGAGCCTGGGCCCGGAAGTACCGAGGCCGCGCGCGCACGCGGGCCAGGGTGTGGTTGTCGTGCCCGGGACAAGGTCATGGATCGGGCGTAGTCTGTGCGGCCGCGAAGCCGTTGCGGCTTCCGTTGTCCCGACCCTCGACGTTTCATGGAGTTTCAAAGATGATGAATCGAACCGACCCCGTCTGGCTGATCACGGGATGTTCCACCGGCTTCGGCCGCGAGCTCGCCCGGCTGGTGCTCGCACGCGGATGGCGCGCGGTGGTGACCGCGCGCAACCCGGCGCAGGTCGCCGACATCGCCGAAGGCCACGGCGAGCGTGCGCTGGTACTGCCTCTGGACGTCACGCGACGCGAGCAGATCGACCAGGTGGTGGCGCAGGCGCGCCAGCATTTCGGGCGCATCGACGCGCTCGTCAACAACGCGGGCTACGGCTATCTCGCCGCCATCGAGGAGGGCGACGACAAGGAAGTGCGCGACATGTTCGAGACCAATGTGTTCGGGCTCGTCGACATGACCAAGGCGGTGCTGCCGGTGATGCGCGCGCAGGGCAACGGGCTGGTGGTCAACGTGTCGTCCATCGGGGGGCTCACGAGCTTCGCGGCCACCGGCTACTACCACGCCACCAAGTACGCGGTGGAAGGCATCTCGGAATCGCTCGCCATCGAGGTCAAGCCGTTGGGCATCGGCGTGCTGGTGGTCGAGCCGGGGCCGTTCCGCACCAACTGGGCCGGTCCGTCGATCAAGCAGTCGGCCACGCGCATCGAGGCCTACGAGGCCACGGCCGGCGAGCGCCGCAGGCAGACCGCCGCGCGCAGCGGCAACCAGGCCGGCGACCCGGTGCGCGCGGCGCAGGCGATCATCGATGCCGCGCTGTCCGACAACCCGCCGCTGCGGCTGGTGCTGGGCAAGGCAGCCCTCGACCTCGCGCGCAAGAAGCTCGAGTTCATGCGCGGTGACTTCGACGCATGGGAATCGACCACGCTGGGCGCCGACTACCCACCGGGCGAGGGCTGAGGGGCGGCTCAGGTCTGGACGTAGCCGGCGGACGACGCTTCCGCGGCGGGCAGCGGCGGCACCGGTTGCGGTTCTCCCAGCATCTCGCGCAGGGTCGACTCGATCGTGCGGCTCATGGCGTCCAGCGCGAGGTCGTTCGGGTCGGTGCCGAAGGGCTCCTCGATCTCCGCGCCGAGCGCTTCGAGCGCGAAGAAGGTGTACGCGATGAAGGCGACGACCACCGGCGTCATCGGGCCGATGGCGTCGACCAGGCCGAAGGGAAGCAGCACGCAGTACAGGTAGATGGTGCGGTGGATGATGACCGAGTAGGTGAACGGGATCGGCGTGTTCGCGATGCGCTCGCATCCGCCCAGCGCCTCGGTGAGGCGGCCCAGCGGCACCTCCATCGACTGCGCCAGCATCGGGTCGAGCCGGCCTTCCTGGCGCTGGCCGCGCATCCATTCGCCCACCATCAGCAGCAGCATGGCGGGCTTGAAGCGCACGGCCTGCAAACGCGCGCAGTCCCCGGGCGGCAGCAGCCGCGCAAGGTCGGCCGCCGCGTCGGTACCGCGCAGCTGGTGGCGCAGCGCATGCACGAAGGCGATGAGCCGCATCGTCGGCACGTTCGCCTCGGCGGGCGCGTCGGCCAGCGTGAGCACCTGCCTCACCAGCGTGCGCGTTTCGTTCAGCAGCGAACCCCACAGCGTGCGCGCCTCCCAGAAGCGCGAGTAGCTGGTGCCGTTGCGAAAACCAAGGAAGATGGCCAGCGTCAGGCCGATGAGCGAGAACGGCACGAAGTTCAGCGGCACCTTCCACTGGAACAGCCGGCCATGCGACAAGGTCACGAGCACCGCGAAAGCGGTGGTCCACAGCAGCTGCGCAAGGATGGTCTGCAGGACCGAACCGCGCCATACGAAGAGCATGCGCAGCCAGTGGGGGCGGGGTCGGACGATCATCGGTCGGGGATTATCCCCGCGGTGCCTCGTCCGGCACCAGGAGGGGGCCTCGGAGGGCGCCTGAAGCGACGCCTACAGGACGAACCAGCCCACCGCCACGTAGTGGCTCGCCGTGCCCGCGAGCACGAACAGGTGCCATGCCCCGTGCGCATGCCGGAAGCCCTGCCGGTTCCGGTAGAACACCGTGCCTGCCGTGTACAGCACGCCGCCCGCGAGCAGCCACGCGAGACCGGCCGCGTCGAGCCGCGCGGCCAGCGGCACGGCGGCCAGCACGCCGACCCAGCCCATGCCGATGTACAGCCACAGCGGCGGCGGCCGGGCGGCACCGCCCCCGGCCGGCGCCAGTTCGCGCCAGATGCCGAACAGGGC
>Ga0102594_1002107_pt1 | contig 10745 bp, 9 predicted proteins | sample AraplaCol_mLB_r2_2_FD_76863 | JGI IMG/M metagenome (GOLD analysis project Ga0102594, IMG submission 76863) | Arabidopsis root microbial communities from North Carolina, USA - plate scrape MF_Col_mLB_r2 (SPADES assembly) (version 2) | ecosystem: Host-associated > Plants > Roots > Endosphere...
CTGGAGAGAATCGGTTATCGGTACCGTTCCGATAACGATGATCTGAGCAAACGCTATTTTCGTGAAAAGTCAGGCAATCCTAGAACGCATATTCATATGCGTGAAGCGGGCAGCTGGTCTGAGCAGCTGAATTTATTGTTCCGCGATTATTTAAGGCAGCATCCGGAAGCGTGTAAGAAATACGAAGAGGTTAAATATGACCTCGCTGAGCGATATCGGAATGATCGTGAGGCTTATGTGCGTGGGAAGGAAGAGGTTGTATGGATGATACTCAGACAAGCACATGCATGGAGCATGCAGGTGGGCTGGAAGCCTGAAGCATCGGATGTATAGCGAGCTTGAAGGGACTAGAACGATACTTCTAGGTTTGATCATACACGTTGAACATTGATCGTCTTCTTACACTATGGAAAGTTAGGAGATAGGCTATATATATCATTGCTATTGTCAAAATATTGCAGTAGAATAGGTTCCAAAATTAAAATTATTAACCTTCATAGGAAAAGTGGTGAGAGCAATGAATCTAACCCTTCGACAAGCACGCCTTGCTGATGCTCCCATGTTGGCGATTCTCAATCAAGAACTTATTCAGGCCGAGCAGAGTGACAATCCAATGAATTTAACGCAACTGACAGATCGGATGGTTCGTTTCTTGCAGGAGCCATGGGAGGCTCAGATTCTCCTCTCGCAAGGAGAAATTGTGGGTTATGCGTTGTATCAATGCCGGATAAATGAAATTAACCCGGAAAAGATGCAGGTGTATTTGCGGCAATATATGATAAGAGATGCTTATCGTGGACAAGGATATGGGAGAGCAGGTATGATATTACTTCGGTCTCATGTCTTTCCTAAGTCGTCGGATGTCATTATTGATGTACTTGAGAGCAATCCTGAAGGACAACGGTTCTGGTCAAGTTTAGGATTCGAAACCTACTGCACAACGATGAAGTTGAAGGAACAAGAGGCTTAATCAAGATTGTAGAAATTACGGAGCAAGCTGATTCTATCGAACGAATAATGATGGGAGAAGGTCGGGCCTGATGGCTCGGCTTTTTTAATTGCTATAACAAGAACAAACGTTCTGATATACTAGCAAAATAGTTAAAAACGCAGAAAAAGAGTCGAATTCCTTATATATACGTGATATAAAAATACGTGCATTCACACGATTAGATAACGTTCTCGCATCATTCCATACGTTCGCGGGATCTATCAACGTAATCCTTAACTCCTACGATGCTCATATCTAGATCATACGAGTACCGTATGCATCATTAAATATTTGTTATAAAAGAGAGTATGAAATTGGGCCCAAAAATACCCAAAAATATTCGTTGACACCTGCCCAAATGCCCCTTATATTAATTGTAAATCACCCAAATTTGGATAGAGTAACAACTCATAGAGATTAAAGAGGAGTATGGGAGGTGGAGCATGCCGTCATTGAAGGATATTGCCCAAATGGTTGGGGTATCAATTTCCACGGTATCCCGCGTAATAAATAATGATACAAGTAAGCATATCAGTGCAGATACGAAGAACAGAGTATGGGAAGCTGTGAAAGCGCTGAACTATCAACCGAATGAAACGCCAAGACGATTGATGCAGAAGAAATTGAATCAAGTTGTGTCGGATTCAGAACCGAGACGAATCGGATGTATTCTCTCACTACCGAACAATAAGTATAATCATCCGTACTTCTCGCCGATTCTAGCCGGCATTGAAGATAAGCTGAAAAATCTGGGGTGTGTGCTGCAATTCATTCGCACGGAAGACGAGATTCGCGAAGAATTGGAGAATCATCAATTTGTGGGCGAAGGGAAGCCTGATGGGTTGATTTTCGTCGAAGGCGTTGAGAAATCACTCTATCAGCGATTAAAGGAAGTGATTCCCTATAGCGTTGGGATTGATATCTCAGATTCGACGGTTCCAGTGATTGCGTATGATCGTGTAGGCGCGGCGAAGGCTGCCACGCAGCATTTAATAGAGCAGGGACACCAGCGAATTGGATTTATCGGTGGCGTAGGATTGACAGGAGACATGACGAGGGAGAAAAGATTCCGTGGATTTCGAGAAGCCATGGAGCGTGCCGGTCTTCCTGTGAATGCGGACTGGATGATGAATTCCGAATGGGATGTTGACTGCAGCTATGCCTGCATGAAGGACATCTTACGCGATCATCCGGACGATCTGCCAACAGCAATGTTTTGTGCGAGCGATATGATGGCGATTTCTGCGATGAGAGCGGTTACAGAGGCAGGATTACGAATCCCAGAAGATATTGCATTTATTGGTCTTGATAATATCGACTTTGCCAAATATACGTCCCCAGCGCTCTCATCCGTACATATTCCGAAATACGAGATGGGGCTGGCCGCAGCGAAATCGCTCCTGGACTGGATGGACGGCGCGTATCCGATGCCGTTCAGAATGATATTGCCCTTTGAAATGATGATAAGAGAATCCTCTATTCATAGCCAAATTCTTATCGAAAGGTAGTGTACACGTATGAAGAAAATTACAGCAATCCTATTAGGAGCAGGGGACCGAGGCGCTAGAGCCTATGGTCCATATGCAATCAATTATCCACACGAGCTGCAGATTATCGCAGTTGCCGAGCCGAACGAAGAACGAAGAGAGACCTTCATGCAGGATCATGGCATTCCAGAATCAATGGCTTTTACCGATTGGAAGGATATCCTTAACAAGCCTAAAATGGCGGATGTCATGATTATCTGTACAATGGATCGTATGCATTATGAACCGACATTAAAAGCACTTGACCTCGGTTATCACGTTCTGCTCGAGAAGCCAATGTCTCCAGAACCGCGAGAATGTATTGAGATGGAGCTTGCAGCTAAGCGTAACAACCGGCTTCTCATCATCGGGCATGTGCTTCGTTATACAAGCTATTGGTCCTCGATTAAACGAGTGATTGACGAAGGCCGTATCGGTCAAATTGCTTCGATACAATTGAATGAGAATGTAGAGCATATGCATATGTCACATAGCTTCGTTCGCGGCAATTGGGGCAATTCGGACGTGTCGAGTCCGATGATTCTTCAGAAGTCCTGTCATGATATGGATGTGCTGTCCTGGCTCATGAATCAGCCGTGCATGCGTATCAGCTCTTACGGATCTCTCATGCATTTCAATGAGAAAAATGCGCCAGAGGGTGCACCGCTTCGTTGTCTGGATGGCTGTCCTGCGGAACTTTCTTGTCCTTATCATGCTGCACGTTATTACCTTGGTGAAGGCAAAGGATGGGCACGCAAGTTCACGTTAGACACAAGCCGCGAAGGTATTTTGGAAGCGCTTCAGACGAATGATTACGGTCGTTGTGTATATCACAGTGACAATAATGTCGTGGATCACCAAGTGGCGTCGATGGAATTCGCGGATGGTGCGACGGCAACCTTCAGTATGTGCGGTTTCACGCATAACCAGACGCGTACCGTACAAATCATGGGCACCAAAGGCGAAATTCGTGGCGATATGGAGAATAATGCGTTCACGATCTATGACTTTTTGACGAAAGAACAGCAGACGATCAAAGTCAACCCAGGTACATTCGGACATGGCGGAGGCGATGAAGGCATTGTAAGAACTTTCCTGAAGGAAGTTCGTGAATATGACGGCGGTGAAGGACTGACATCTGCTTCGGCATCTGTACGCAGTCACTTGATGGCTTTCGCTGCGGAAGAATCAAGATTGAACAATGGTAAGGCAATCGAGATTGATGCGTATTATAGAAGTTTCATTCCGGAAGGCGCAGTCTAAAGCTGTAACATGATGTATGTACATTCCAACAAGGAGGTGGTATTCGATTCGCAGTAAGGCTAGATGTTGAATGGAACCATCGCATATTGAACCATGAAAGTGTTAGTCAATCGATTCACCCGAGGCATTAAGACACACAAATCATATGAAAATGATTATGGGGGGACTTACGGATGAAACGGATGTTTATGCTCACATTGCTTGCACTAATGGTTACGGTCGCTGGATGTTCAGGCGGCGGCACTTCATCAGATGATGGAGGGAAGACATCAACATCAACGGAAGGTCAAAGCCAGACGGATTCGAATACGACCGACTCGAAGGAAACGGTCACGATCACTTATGCGGGATGGGGAGCAAGCGGATATAAAGATGCTTATCCCATGATCATCAAAGCGTTTGAAGAGAAGCACCCTAATATTAAAGTCAAGATTGAAGACACGCCGAATAAGCAATATTGGCAAAAGTTAGAGACGGCAGCCAACGGCGATAATCTGCCGGATGTGTTCTGGATGAATGGTCCGAGATTTATGCAATACGCTGCAAATGAAATGCTGATGCCGCTTGGTGATCTAATCAAGCAAGATAATTATGATATGAATAACTATCCGAAATCACTCGTGGATTTGTATACGTATGACGGCCAGTCTTATGGTATCCCGAAGGATTTCGATACGATCGGCGTCTGGTATAACAAAGCCTTGTTCGATGAGAAGAAGGTGGAGTATCCGAACGTCTCATGGGACTGGAGTAAACTAATTGATGCGGCGCAGAAGCTGACGGATCCAGCGAAAGGTCAGTGGGGGATTGCAGCGAACTTTGATTCGCAAGGTGGATATTACAACACCATCTACCAAGCGGGGGGCTATATGATCTCCGATGATAAGAAATCCTCCGGGTATGATAAACCTGAGGCGATCGAAGGCATTCAATTCTGGACAGATCTAATCCATAAATACAAAGCATCTCCGACGATGGCACAAATGACGGATACGGAAGCCATTAACATGTTTACTTCCGGTAAAGTCGCGATGCTGTGGGAAGGGTCCTGGAATGCTGTTGATTTTGCGAACAATGAGTATCTAAAGGATAAAATCGGCGTCGCCGCTTTGCCGAAGGGCAAAGAGCAATCTGTCGTTATTCACGGACTAGGTCATGTGATGTCGAAGAATACCAAGCATCCAAAAGAAGCGTGGGAATTCTTGAAATTCCTAGGTTCGAAGGAAGTCGCGGATATTCACACGAAGACAGGCGTAGCGATCCCAGCCTTTAATGGTACCCAGGATGCGTGGGTCAAATCACAGCCGAACCTGGATCTTCAAATCTTCATCGATCAATTGGCGTATTCCAAGCCTTATCCAGTATCAAAATACACGGCGAAATGGTCAGGACTCGAATCGGATATTCTGAAGAAAGCTTGGTCTGGCGAACTTAGCCCGGAAGAAGCTGGGAAACAAATGGCTGCGAAGATGAATGAAGCGCTAGCTGCTGAATAATAACTGTTACTAGAGAAGGGGCCTTGTCACTGCGAGCAGTAACAAGGCCTTATTCATCAATCCAGATTAGGAGGCGGCTTAGATGCAGATCGAAGCAGATGTTCGCGCACGTCAAATGATGAAGCGAAAAATAAGTCCAATGAAAACGCAAGAGTGGCTTTGGGGATATATTTTCGTCGCGCCATTGATACTCGGAATTGCTGTTTTCTATATGTGGCCGGTCATTCAGACGTTCTATTTCAGCTTCACGGAATGGGGCGCATTCAACAAATATTCGTGGAGTGGACTTAAGAACTATGAGCGATTATTACAGGATAAGGTGCTATGGAGTGCATTCCGAAATACGTTAGTATTCGTTGTATGGTCTGTACCATTAACCGTGATATTCTCGATTATTGCGGCCGCTCTACTCAATCAGAAAGTAAAAGGACTCACAATCTACCGTACCCTCTATTTCCTACCGGTTGTTACGATGCCTGCTGCAGTATCGATCGTATGGAAATGGCTGTATAACGGAGATTATGGATTCATTAACTATATTCTGAGTTTTGTTAATATTAAAGGACCAACTTGGTTGTCTGATCCCAAATTCGCACTGTATGCCGTCATTGTCGTGGCCGTCTGGATGGCGATCGGGAATAACATGATTATTCTACTCTCGGGATTACAAGGCATATCCTCCAGCTATTATGAAGCTGCAGAGCTTGATGGAGCAGGACCATTCTATAAGTTCTTCAACATTACTTTGCCGCTACTTACACCTACGATATTCTTCGTCATGGTCATGCAGCTCATTAGTGCATTCCAAATGTTCGACTTGATCTTCATGATGATTGGCGATAAGAGTATTGCGATCGAATCGGCACAGACCGTCGTATTCATCTTCTACAAATATGCATTCTTGGATAATGCGAAAGGGTATGCATCCACCATTGCGATCGTCCTGCTCGTTGTCATCCTGATCATTACGGCCATTCAAATGAGATTGCAGAAAAAATGGGTTCATTATGAATAGGAGGGTGTTCAAGGTATGAGAGCTACAGGTATACGAACGACAAATCGGACGAAGTTAATCATTCACGCCTTACTCATCGTTGGCGCCGTTCTCATGATGATTCCATTTGTGTGGATGCTGCTGACATCATTCAAGTCACTAACCGAATCGACCCATGTGCCGCCGGTTATCATCCCGAAGTCTTTTAATTTCGATAACTATACCAAAGCGATGGTATCGCTACCGTTCAAGACATTTTACTTCAACACCATCGTCACGACTGCTGCGAAAACGATAGGACAGCTCTTCTTCTGTTCACTTGCAGCCTATGCATTCGCCAGATTATCCTTTCCTGGACGTAATATTATGTTTATTCTCTGCCTGTCGGTATTAATGGTTCCAGGTCAGGTATTTATTATTCCTCAGTACATGATTATGAAGCAGCTTGGTTGGATCGATTCCTTACAAGCGTTGATCGTTCCTGGATTATTTAGTGTGTTCGGCACGTTCTTGCTGCGACAGTTTTTCATGACGATCCCGAGAGAGCTCGAGGAGGCTGCCAAGCTGGATGGGTGCCGTTATTTCGGCATCTACTGGCGTGTGATTATTCCGCTCGCGAAGCCAGGACTCGTCGCGTTAGCGATTTTCACGATTCTGTGGTCATGGAATGATCTCTTGTGGCCAATTATCGTCAATACATCGATGGAGAAAATGCCGTTATCCGCTGGTCTTGCTTATTTGCAAGGGGAGCATTTTACGAACTTCCCTGTGTTGATGGCCGGTTCGATCCTTGCGGTATGGCCGATGATTCTGATGTTCTTATTCTTCCAACGGTATTTCATTGAAGGGATCGCCCTTACAGGTACGAAGCAATAGGGATTATGGACAGGGTTGAATGAGTTTTCCATCTTTTGATAAAATAAAAATAGAATGAGATAGAATAGGAAAGCTGCGAAGCTTTCCTTTTTATTGTTCCTGGGGAGGGAAGGAAATCAAATGAACAGACTCGGATTAATACGACATGGTATAACCCCATGGAATCAAGAAGGTCGATTTCAAGGTCATACAGATATTAGACTTGCACCAGAAGGCATTCAGCAAGCGGAGCTCCTTGCAGCCCGATTACGAGAAGATGCAGGATTGAAGTCTTGGGATCTCATCTATTCCAGTGATCTATCACGCGCTGCGATGACCGCACAGATTGTAGCAGATGCACTTGGGCTGAAGGAAATTCATTACGATGAACGACTTCGCGAAGTATCTGGTGGATTACTCGATGGAACGACGGAGGAGGAACGCGTAACGAAATGGGGCGAGAATTGGTATGATGACAGGGAAACGCTAGGTTTAGAGACCGAAGAAGAGAGCGCTCGCCGCGGATTGCAATGCATTGAGGCGTTGGTGGGTGAGCATCCTGGCAAGCGCATATTGCTCGTTAGTCATGGCACATTTCTCAGTTATGTCTTGAATTACCTGTTGCCGAAGGAACTGAATCGGCCTCACTTACACAATACATCCCTGACCACTCTGGTGCGTGATACAGGCGATTGGGCATGTGAATTGTATAATTGCACGAAACACTTAGCAAAGACGTAAAAAAGACGATATTTTCGAAACCAGGAGGTGCTGAGATGAGAAAGTTTTTGTTCTGGGACTTCGACGGCACACTAGGGGGTCGAATGGATGGTCTGAAGGGCAAGGCATGGAGCGCATCCATGTGGGAAGCGTTAGTTGAACACAATTTAGAGCAGCATGTGAATCGTGACGATATTTTACCGCGATTAGGACAAGGATTTCCTTGGCAAGAGCCGGAGAAACCACATCTTCATTTGAATACGCCTGAGCTGTGGTGGGCGCATATCGAATGCATTTACAAGCAAATTTATGAGGATCTTGGATTTGCTGAAAATATTGCCGTCCGCTTATCTGCAGCGGCACGAAGCAGATATGTTGATCTTCCGATGTGGGAATTGTATCCCGATACGCTGCCGGTGTTGAAATCATTGACTGAACAAGGGTGGACGCATATGATTGTATCCAATCATGTCCCTGAATTGCGTACCATTGCAGCCCATTTAGGACTTCAAACGCTCATTTCCGACATTGTGAACTCGGCAGAAGTAGGATATGAGAAGCCTAATCCGGAAATATTTCATATTGCCATGCGGATGGCTGGAACACCGGATAGGGTCTGGATGATTGGGGATAACATCGAAGCGGACGTGCTCGGTGCGCGCAAGGCCGGCATTCCATCCATTCTGGTGCGTGAGCAGGATCCACGGGCAGAGCATCAATTCGATAATTTCTATGGGATCGAGAAATTCTTAGCGGCGCAACATGCCGATGGGGACCGTTGAACAAGTTGAGACAACTCTGGTTGACGAAGTGACGGGTGTATCTTGGCAAATGAAGTGCAAACGCCCAGCATGAAGCGAGGCCATAGGATACATCTCGATCTTAAGGGAAAAAACGAAGAACCACATGTCAACGGAGCTAACTGCTCTCGTCTGGGATGTGGTTCTCTCTTTGTAGAAGCTAAAGTCACTACGGTTGTAATTTACGGAAAACATTGTAGCTTCTGCGAGCGCATTCTGAAATGGCAATGGGGTGGAAGCCGCTGACATCTGCGTACAAGGTATCGTTAAGTGGAGCGATCCACGAACTAGGAAGCGCTGCCGCTCCAAGCGATGCACCGAGAATGGAACCAACCGTGGCACCATTGCAATCCGTATCCCAACCGCCAAGCACGGCTGTCGTAATGCCTTTTTCGAAATCGCCACCGGAATGAATGAGTGCAGCCGCACATAATGCAGCATTATTATTCGTATGAACAGGGTGGTAATGTTTAAATGACTCCCATATTTTACTTACAAGTTCGACCTGATCATTCGTTTCCTCGGCGATCCTTACCGCGAGCGCAATGTCTTCGGACAAACGGCAATTCTTCGGAATTTCACTTAATCCGATCTCAATGATTCGTCTCACATCACTCTCTACGAATGCCGCAGAAATCATCGCTGCGCAGAACATTGCGCCATAAATGCCATTCTTCACATGGGAGAAGGAGGCATCACGCCATGCGAGCTCAGCTGCAAGCTGAGGATGACCTGCTGCACCATAGGCATACCCATCCACACGGATTTGGGCGCCGATCCATTCGCGGAATGGGTTCAAATAGGAACGTCCCCAATGTACATGCTGTTCCCAATCCTCCGGCTTTTCTCCGCTGATATGCGAAGTCACACGTGCAAAATTTAAGTATGACTGTGCTTCTGCTGTGAATACCTGTCCAAATGACAGATGACGATGCCACAACTTGCCAACATCCCATGAAGTAAAATCCAGACCGCGCTCCTCTAGCATGAGCAGCCCTAACACGGTATAACGAATATCATCATCCGTTTCCATGTAACGAATGTTGTCGCCACAACTTGCCAGACTGCTCCAGTGAGCGATCTCGAGATTATACTGCGCCTCCGCCGTCGATTTACTCGGCGTATAGTGACGAATCGGCCATTGTCCGGCACCTTCGAACCACAGCTTAATATTGTGCCAACCAGGTCTGTCACCAGCTCCGTTCATGAAAGACTGAGCCTCCAGTGGTTTGCCAAGCGCACAGCCGGCCGCACGGCCGAGCCAAGCACCATAAAATTTGTCTTGCCATGTATTGTCGTCCCAATTGCTGCTTTTCAAGAGCAGTCTGTTCGGTCGTTCGGCGCGAATTTCTTCCAGCTCTGATGGCTCGACATACTTAAAATCGGTGCTTGGTTCAAGCGCCATGAGTGCATGATATACGTCCATCAGCTGCGATTCATTCGTACCGGCTGCGTCGAGACGCTCTGTGAATCCTATGACTTCGCAACCTTCCTCTCGGCGCTGCGTTATTTCCTCGCGTACAATTTCTCTAAGTCCAATCCACTTCGTCATGACAAGTTCCCTCCTGAATTACGTATGATTGCATTCATTATAACGATCGCCAGGCGCTATGGCTTCTCGAATGATGAAGAAGATATTCTCATTTTTTGCTCATTGCGCTGACCCCATGGATTGCCGATACACAATCGGAGACATGCCAACGATCTCTTTGAATACCCTATAGAAGGTTGGCAAGCTCTGAAAGCCGCATTCGAATGCGATCGTAGCTACCGCTTTGTCCGTTCCGGTTAAATCCCGCTTGGCGGATTGTACGCGCAGTTGGGACACATAATCGGAGAAGCGGTAACCTGTCGTCTCTAGGAAGACCCGACTCACGCGAGAGACACTTAGGCCCAGTTCATCGGCCAATTCTCCCAGGCCAATCGGTTCTCGGTGACGCTGTTCGACAAGTGCTGCTAATGACTGGACTTGATGAATGGATTTTACCATGATCAAGCGTTCATCCTCCGTGAGCAGACCATTATAATGGCGCAGAAGGCGTCCGCATAGTTGGATCAGTGCACTTTTGGCCATCGCTAAATAGCCTGGTGATTTCTGCT
>Ga0102594_1002108_pt1 | contig 10744 bp, 8 predicted proteins | sample AraplaCol_mLB_r2_2_FD_76863 | JGI IMG/M metagenome (GOLD analysis project Ga0102594, IMG submission 76863) | Arabidopsis root microbial communities from North Carolina, USA - plate scrape MF_Col_mLB_r2 (SPADES assembly) (version 2) | ecosystem: Host-associated > Plants > Roots > Endosphere...
TGGCCGCTCGCGTGATGTGGGTGGCGCGCAAGCCTTACGAGGCGCGCAATTTCCAGGAGTACGCGCTGTAGCTCCAACCCGCTGCTGCTCGTCCTTGCTTCATCCATTCAAAGATTTTTTTCATGACAAAGAACATCGAAGTTCCCGCCGGCCTGGCCGAGCGGCGCGCCCGCGCCATCTACGACCTGGGCCTGAGCACCATCTATGCGTCGCGCGCCGACGCACGGTTTTCATACTGCACCTATGTGCCCGAGCACATCGGCCAGCCGGGCACGCGGCCCATGCAGCTGGTGGTGGTGGTGCACGGAACGGGCCGCGCCTTCACCGAATACCGGGACGCCTTCGCCGCCTTCGCCAAATGGAACGACTGCATCGTGCTGTGCCCGCTGTTCCCGGCCGGCCCGCAGGGCGACGGCAACCGCGACGGCTTCAAGCACCTGCGCGAAGCCGACATCCGCTACGACCAGATCCTGCTGAGCATGGTTGACGAGGTGGCCATCAAGTTCGGCTGCGATTTCTCCAAATTCGCGCTCTTCGGTTATTCCGGGGGTGGCCAGTTCGTCAACCGCTTCGGCCTGCTGCATCCCGAACGCCTCTGGGCCCTGTCCATAGGCGCGCCGGGCTCGGTCACGCTGATTGACCCTGACCGGGACTGGTGGGTGGGCGTGCGCGACTTTGAAAAACGCTTCGGCAAAGCCCTGAACCTGGCCGCGCTCAAGGCATTGCCGGTGCACATGGTGGTCGGCAAGGCCGACATGGAGACCTGGGAGATCACCCACCGCGAAGGCGGCAAGTTCTTCATGCCCGGCGCCAACGACGCGGGGCACACCCGGCCCGAGCGGCTGGAAACCCTGCGAAAGTCCTTTGCCAAGGCCGGCGTCCAGGTCACCCTGGACCTGGTCGACAACGTTCCCCACAACGGCCTGGCCTGCGTGGACACGGTGCAGGACTTCTTTGCCACCGTGCTGGGCAGCATGCGCAAGCAAGCGCCGGATAACGCAACGGGTAAAGCCCAGTAATGCCATGGATGCCCCGCGCGACATCCACCTCCCCGAGCTGAAAGCCTGACCATGCTACGTTTCGCGCTGGCCCGCCTGGTGATGGCGATACCGACCCTGCTGATCGTGGCGGTCGCGGTGTTTGTGCTGATACGGCTGATTCCCGGCGACCCGGCCCAGCTGCTGCTGGGCGACCTGGCCGACCCGGTGCGCCTGGCCGACCTGCGCGCCCAGCTCGGCCTCGATAAAAGCTGGCCGGTGCAGTTCGGCATCTGGGGCCGCCATGTGCTGGGCGGCGACCTGGGTGTGTCCATCACCACCGGCGAGCCGGTGCTGCAGCTGGTGCTGAGCCGCTTTGCGGTCAGCGCGCAAATCGTGCTGGTGGCGGTGTTTTTCGCCACCCTGGTCGCGGTGCCCGCCGGCATGATCGCCGCCTGGAAACAAAACCGCCTGCCCGACCTGATGCTGGTCGGTGCGGCCACCTTGCTGGTGTCCATTCCCACCTTCTGGCTGGGCCTGTTGTTGCTGCTGTTCTTCGGCCTCAAGCTCGAATGGCTGCCGGTGGTCGGTTATGTCTCGGTCATGAACGACTGGAAGTCCGGCCTGCTTTACCTCTTGATGCCGATACTCACGCTGTTCCTGCATGAAATCGGCGTACTGATACGCATGGCCAGGGCCAGCACACTGGAGGTGCTGCGGCTGGACTACATCACCCATGCGCGCGCCAAGGGTCTGTCCGAGCGCGCCGTGCTGGTGCACCACGCCTTTCGCAACTCCTTCGGCCCGACCTGGACCTTGATTGGCCTGGTGCTCGGCAACCTGCTGGGCGGCGTGGCCGTGGTCGAGACCGTGTTCACGATTCCCGGCCTGGGCCGCCTGCTGGTCGATGCCATCTTCGCGCGCGACTATCCGGTGATCCAGGGCTGCCTGTTGCTGGTCGCCGTGATCTACGTGGTCACCAACCTGGTGATTGACCTGTGCTATCCGATTTTCGACCCCAGGGTGCTCGCGGAATGAAAAAGTTTTTAAGCCCGCAAGCCCTGATAGGCCTGGCCATCGTGGGCATCATCCTCGCGGCGGCCGTCCTGGCCTTTTTCTGGACGCCGCACGAGCCGCTCAAGATCAACTTCATGGCGCGCCTGAAGCCGCCCAGCGCCACTTACTGGCTGGGTACCGACGAATTCGGCCGCGACGAGCTCTCGCGCCTGATGGCGGGCGCCTCCAACAGCATGTGGATCAGCTTCCTCACGGTGCTGTTTTCCATCACCACGGGCACGGCCATAGGCGTTTTGACCGGCTTTGTGCGCGGCTGGACCGACCGCATCATCATGGCCTTCATCAACGCCCTGTTGGCCTTCCCCGGCCTGCTGCTGGCACTGGCGCTGCTGGCGGTCTTCGGCGCCAACAAGTACGGCATCATCCTGGCGCTGGGCCTGGCCTACACACCCTCCGTCACGCGCATCGTGCGCGGCACGGTGATGTCGCTGCGCGAAAAGGAGTTCATCGAATCCTCGCGCGTACTCGGCAATTCGGAGCTCTACACCATGTTCCGCCACGTGCTGCCCAACTGCGTGGCACCGCTCACGGTGCTGGCCACCTCGATGTTCGGCTGGGTCATCCTCGCGGAAAGCGCGCTGTCCTTCCTGGGCCTGGGCGTGCCGCCGCCGGCGCCGACCTGGGGCAATATGCTGGCCGCGGCCCGGCCCTTCATGGCGCAGGCGACTTACCTTTCCATCTTCCCAGGCTTGTGCATCGCGCTCACGCTGCTGGGCATCAACTTCCTGGGCGACGCGGTGCGCGACCTGCTGGACCCGCGCATGAGGGGCATCGAATGACGCAGCTGGTGGATGTCTCCGGCCTGAGCTTGTCCGTGGGCAAGGGCGGCCGCGAAATCGTGCGCAATGTGTCGTTCACCGTCGCGCCTGGCGAAATCGTCGGCATCGTCGGCGAATCGGGCAGCGGCAAGACCCAGGCGGCGCGCGCCATCATGGGCCTGACGCCGCCGCCGCTGGTGCGCAGCGCAGGCCGCATCCTGTTTGAAGGCGAAGACATGGCGGCGGTGGGCGACGCGCGTTTGCGCAAGCTGCGCGGCGCGCGCATAGGCATGGTGTTCCAGGAGCCCATGACTTCGCTGAACCCTTCGATGACCATAGGCCGGCAGCTCGACGAAGGCCTGGCCCTGCACCGGCCCGAGTTGTCGCCGGCCGCGCGCCGCGAAAAAATCCTGACCATGCTCGCGCGCGTCGGCATCAGCGACCCGCGGGCCGCACTCAACGCCTGGCCGCATGAGTTTTCGGGCGGCATGCGCCAGCGCATGATGCTGGCCTCGGTCATGCTGCTGGAGCCCGCGCTGCTGATCGCCGACGAGCCGACCACGGCCCTGGACGCGCTGGTGCAGCGCGACGTGCTGGAACTCATGGTCGGGCTCACGCGCGAACACAATACCGCCGTGCTGCTGATCAGCCACGACCTGCCCATGGTCGCGCGCTACACCCAGCGCATGATCGTCATGCAGCAGGGCGAAGTCGTCGAAGCCGGCGACACCGCGGCCATGCTGGCCGGCCCGCAGCAGGACTACACGCGCAAGCTGCTCGAAGCCATCCCGCGCCGGCAGGCCGCCCGCACAATTGCCGACGAACAGCCCGTGATCGAAGTGCGCAACCTGGTCATCGATTACCCAGGCAAGCGCAAGCTGTTTTCCAAGTCCACCGCCAAGCGCGTGCTGCACGGCATAGACCTGGTCGTGCGCCCGCGCGAGATCGTCGCGGTAGTGGGCGGCTCGGGCTCGGGCAAGACCACGCTGGGCCGCGCGATTGCCGGCCTGATCAAACCCACCGAAGGCGACATCCGTTTTCGCGGCCGCTCGATTGCGCGCAGCGACGCGGGCTGGCTGGACTACCGGCTCAATTGCCAGATGGTGTTCCAGGACCCGTATTCGTCCCTCAACCCGCGCATGAACATAGGCCAGCTGATCGGCGAAGGCCTGCGCCTGGTGCCCGGCCTGTCTACAGCCGAGAAGCAGGCACGCGTCGCAAAGATGCTCGATGAAGTCGGCTTGCAGCCGCAGCATGCGGCGCGCTATGCGCATGAGCTCTCGGGCGGCCAGCGCCAGCGTGTGGCGATTGCCCGCGCGCTGATACGCGAGCCGGCTTTTGTGATTGCCGATGAGCCGGTGTCGGCCCTGGACGTCACGGTGCGTGCCCAGGTGCTGGCGCTGCTGGCCGAGCTGCAGGAGCGCCACGGCTTTGCCTGCCTGTTTATCAGCCATGACCTGGGTGTGGTCGAACAGGTGGCCGACCGCGTGGTCGTGATGCAGGCCGGCCGCATCATTGAACAAGGCAGCCGCGACGAGGTCTTCGACCATCCGCAGCATGCCTACACCCGCAAGCTGCTTTCCGCGATTCCCGCGCTGACGCCCACCGGCCAGGGCGGCATGCAGCTCAGGTGGCGTTTTGACGACGCCGACGTGCCCACCGCCATGCCCCCCATTCCAGCCTGATTTTTAAGGAGCTTTTTATGCTTTCCCTGCGATTGAATTTTCTGGGTGCCGCCGTGCTGGCGGCCTGCGCCGCGACCCAGGCCCAGGCCCAGGCCCAGGCGCCCGCGCAAATCGTGGTCGCGCAGCCGGCCGACATACGCTCGACCAACCCCGGCGTGAACCGCGACAACACCACCGACGGCGTGGTGCTCAACATCGTCGAGGGCTTGGTCGCCCACCACGAGAACGGCACCATAGGCCCGCTGCTGGCGCGCTCCATCGTCACCAGTCCCGACGGCCTGACCTATATCTTCAAGCTGCGCACCAACGTGAAGTTCCACAACGGCGAGCCCATGAGCTCGGCCGACGTGCTGTGGAGCTGGAAGCGCTACATGGACCCCAAGACCGACTGGCGCTGCCTCAGCGAGTTCGACGGCCGCTCCGGTGTCAAAGTGACCTCGGTCACGACGCCCGACGCGCAGACCGTGGTCATGCAGCTGGACAAACCCTCGGCGGTCTTCCTGGACAACCTGGCGCGCACCGATTGCGGCATGACGGCCATCCTGAACAAAAAATCCGTCAAGGAAGACGGCAGCTGGGACAAGCCCATAGGCACCGGCCCCTTCAAGTTCGAGGAATGGAAGCGCGGCGAGTACGTGACCCTGAGCGCCTTTGCCGACTACCAGTCGCCTCCCGGCAGCAAACCCGACGGCTACCTGGGCCTGAAGAAACCGTTGGTCGAGCAGGTCAAGTTCCTCACCGTGCCCGACATGTCGACGTCCAAGGCCGGCCTGCAGTCCGGCGCTATCGACGCCGGCCAGATTACCTCTTCCGACGTGCAGGAACTCAAGGCGAACAAAAACCTCACGGTGGTCGGTGCCGTCGATGCCGGCAAGAACACGCTGCTGATGCAGACCAACGACCCGCTGCTCAAGGACGAACGCATACGCCAGGCCATCGCGCTGTCGCTGGACATGAACCAGCTGGTCGCGGCTTCATCCGAAGGCCTGGCCAAGGTCAACAACTCGGCCATCCAGGGAACATCGGCCTTCTACAGCGCGGCGCAGAAAAAAGGCTACCGCTACGACCCGGCCAAGGCCAAACAACTGCTGAAGGAAGCCGGCTACAAAGGCCAGCCCATCATGATCCAGGCCAACAAACGCGCCCACGTGCCCAGCTTCTCGGTGGCGGTGATGAGCCAGGCCATGATGCAGGCCGCGGGCATCAATGCGCAGATCGAGGTGCTCGAATGGGCAACGCAGCTGGATCGTTACAACAGCGGCAACTACCAGCTGAGCTCCTTCACCTACTCCTCGCGCCTGGACCCGGCCCTGAGCTATGAGCAGTTCTCGGGCAACAAGGCCAAGCAGCCGCGCAAGGTCTGGGACGACCCGGCCGCGCAAAAGCTGATCGACCAGAGCTTTGCCGAAGCCGACCCGAAAAAGCGCCAGGCCTTGTTCGACCAGCTGCACACCATGATGCTCGCCAAGACGCCGCTGGTCATCCTTTACAACGTGACCGACTCCTGGGCCGTGCGCAAGCGCGTCTCCGGCTTCACGGTGTGGGAAGGCAAGCCGCTGCTCTGGAACACCAAGCTGGCCGGCAAGTAATTTTCAGCATCCTCTTTCACTCGCCTTGATGCGCAGCGCGCGCAAGGCAGGGACAGGCACGCCTTGCGGCGGCCCCTTGCGCCTCTTCACGCTACTTTCTCCAGCAATTTTTACGGCAGCACAGCATGGCAAACATCGAACAATTTCCCTTTATCTCGGTTTCCGGCAGCCCACGCGAGCGCGGCCTGCAGTACGGCCGCCAGGCCGCCGGCCGGGTGCGCGGCAGCGCGCGCCTCTACGGCCAGACCCTGGTCAACCTGGGCTACAGCGAGCAGGCGCGCGCGCGCCTGATCGACTTCTTCGCCAAGGAGATCGGCGATTTCGCGCCGCACTACATCGACGAGATGCGCGGCATTGCCGAGGGCGCGGGCGTGGACTTCCAGGACATCGTGATGATCAATGCCCGCACCGAGGTGCTGGCCAAGGCGCGCGCCGAAAAAGTCCAGCAGGCCGACAAAGAGCCCGGCGACGGCTGCACGGGCGCGCTGATACTGCCCGAGCGTTCGGTCAGCGGCAACCTCCTGCACGGCCAGAACTGGGACTGGCGCGCTGAATGCGTCGAAACCGCCGTCGTGCTGCGCGTGCGCAACGACAACGGCCCCGACTTCCTGACTTTTGTCGAGGCCGGCGGGCTGGCGCGCAGCGGCTTCAACAGCGCAGGTGTATCGATTACCGCCAACTACCTGGAATCGGACCGCGACTTCAAGCAGCTGGGCGTGCCGCTCTCGCTGATACGCCGCAAGGTGCTGGAGCAGGAGATTTTTTCGCTGGCGATGAAGGCCGTCGCGGCCACGCCCAAGTCCTGCTCCAACAACATCATGCTGGGCATGGCACAGGGTTTCGGCATCGACTTCGAATGCACGACCAATGAGTCCTTCCCGATTTACCCCGGCGCCGACAACCTGATCGTGCACGCCAACCACTGGATGAGCCCGGTGGCGCTCAGCAAACTCGTGGATATGGGCATTTCCCAGTCGCCGGACAGCCACTACCGCGACTGGCGCGTGCGCAAGCTGCTGAACACCAAAGACAAACTCAGCCGCCAGGATTTGAAAAACGCTTTTTTTGACGACTTCGGCCTGCCTTATTCCGTCTGCCGCCCGCCGCGCCTGGGCAGCCATGACAACCTCTCGGCCTCGGTGGCCATGGTCATCATGGAGCCCACCGCCGGCGAGATGGAAGTCGCGCCGCTGCCGGCGCTGAACCGCGTGTTCACCTGCTACAGCCTGACGCAGGAGCCGCGCCTTTCGGCTGCTTGACAGCTAAAGCACCGCGGCCAGCTGGTCCAGGTCCAGCGAGGGAACAAACTTGGGGTTGACATAGCGCTTGCGGATTTCGGCCTCGGAGAACTCCACCATGTCCGCGCTCTTGGCGCTGTCGCCGCCGCCGGCAATCCAGGCGCTTTCCCAGATATGGGCCAGGTTGCGTATGCCCAAGGCCATGACTTTGGCGGTGTTGCCGCCGAACTGCTCCCACAGGCCGTCTATCACCGCGCGTGAGGCGCCCTCGCCGAGCTCGATGTAGGCGTCACAGATTTCCGTCGGCGGGATCAGTTTGGCGACGTCGTCCATGAGCTTGACCGTGGCGACCGCGGCCTTGCGGCCTTCATCAATCCTGGCCAGCGCGGCGGCGGGCTTGGCCAGCAGCTTGTCGATGGCCTCGAACAGCTCTTCGGCCTTGGCGTCAATCATCTTGGTTTCGTAGATGGAATGCACGCCCTTGGCCGGCCAGTCCTTCTTCGGTTTGCCGGTGCTGGTAACGCCTTCGGTGGCCTGGTCCTGGTAGCCGTCGGCCAGGAAGGAGCCGTGCAGCGGCTGGCAGGCATCGCCCACATAGTGCGCCAGCAGCCCCGCCGCGGCCACATAACTCGCATAGTCCTTTTTCTCGACATAAGCGACCATGGCATCGTAAAACTGCCAGACCCGAAAAGGCAGGCAGCCGCGCGACTTGGAGGCGGTAGAGCCCACGCTGTCGTAAAAGCCCTGCCAATATTCCACCGCCACCCTGTCCGTGTCCTCCATGCACAGCTCACGCAGGCTGGGCCCGTCGCCGGGGCCGGGCACATCGATGTCGGCGTAGTGCGTGGGGTGTTCGGGCCCGCTGTTGAAGCCGGTGTCGCGCCCGCCCTTGACCTTGCCGGGCTGCTTTTTCCAGATGACGTCTGGCACGTCGGCCAGGGCGATAAAACCCGTCGTGTCCTTGAGCGCCTCGTTGATCTTGCCGGGCGCGATGTCGGCGCGGTCAAAACTGATGCGCAGCGCATTGGCAGCCAGCAGCTTGGCGAGTTTTTTGTCCTTGACCTGGCCGACCGCGACATTGCCTATGCTGTAGTGGCCGGTCGCGCCCCAATAGGGCTGCGCCGCCGTGTTGTGGGCCGACACCAGCTCGACGTCCAGCAGCTTGCAGACATTGCTGAGGTTGGTCGCGAGCGCGAAGTTGTAGGCGCCGCCGTCGACGCTGAAAGTCTGGGCGCCCCACTCCACCGCAAGCGGGCGGTAGGCCGGCTTGCCGCTTGCTTCCTTACCATCTTTCGCATCAACCTCCACCTTGAGATGCCAGACCGTGCCGGAATCGCCCGGCTGTGTCTGCCGGGCCAGTTCCTGCGGCGCGATCAGCAGATCCGCCACATAGTCATAGCCGCCGACGGATTTGTAGCGGTAAAACAGCGCCTTGATGCGCCCCTCCAGGTGGCCGGAGGCCGCGCCGAAAGCGGATACCGGGTGGTCAATCAGCTGCAGCCCCAGGTTCTGCTCGTTGAGGTCCGCAAGCGCGCCGACCTCACCGATGCCGTAGACGCTGCTGGTCCAGTCCCTGGCGTCGTCGACCTCAACCAGGCCGATGTCCAGGTTCAGGTAGGTCTGCTTGCCGGCAAAAGACGGATAAACCTCGGTGAAAGGCAAGCGCGTGAGCTGGCGCTCGGAAGCATGGCCGACCTCGACCTCCTCGCCGCGCAGCCGCGCATGGACAGGCTCACCGGGCTCGCCGCAGACATGGCGGTTGGTCAGCGCGTAAATCGTGTGGCCGTCGCTGACCAGGCAGCCGGCGCTGGCGCTGCGCAGCAGGCCCTGGTTGCGGATCAGCAGCGGAAAGCCGCCGCCTATGGCCGCCTCGGGCCAGATCCAGGAGGGCAGCGGCTTGCGGGCCGGGGCCTGCGGCTCGACCTTGACGACACAAACCGGCACGACACGGCCGTCGGGCAGATAAAGCATCTTGGGCACCATGTCCTGCGGGTGCAGTTTGCTGCTGGAAAAAGCTTTTTCCTCCACCCATTCATCGACCATCACCAGCATGCAGGGCCAGGAATAGGGCCGCACCTCGGAGTTGGCGAAGGTGCGTTCCACCTTTTTTTTGCCCGCGGATTTTTTGACCGGGTTTTTTGCGTCGGGCCAGGGGTCGCTGCGCCGTATCAGGTACAAGCCCACCGCTGTGCCCACCACATTGCGCTTGTTGAGCATGTGCACGTGGAACTGGTTGCGCGCGTCCAGCAAGTCGCGCACGGAAAGGCTGGTGTAGCTGTTCTGGCTGCTCAGGATATCCATGGAATTCCTCCGTGTGGTGAGGCTCAGGCCAGCAGGCATTGTGCGCAGCCGGATTGGCCTGATCAATCCTCCAATAGGAGGAGAAAACCAGCTTCGCCGGGCTTTGTGACGCGGCTATGTCCGGGCCGCCCTCTGCGGGGCAATGCAAGCAATAAAACAAGCGATGCAAAAAAAGCATGGCTAAAACAATGTCTTTCTGGCGACATTGCGAGATCATTCAAGTTACAGCAAGCCAAGGCCATGCGCGCGAAATCGAGGGCAAAACCCGTGGCGCATGGGCCTCTTGCGGCGTCCCAAACCATGCGGACCCTATGTGTATCGCCGCGACCTGCTTCGAGACACAAGCCAAGCGAAAGTCAATTCCCGCCGCCGGCAGTGATGGCGCCGGGGGAAACCACAACAGGATGAATGACATGGAAGCCGTCAATGCAAGCCATGCAATGTCAATCTATCTGCCTCTGGCGCTGTATGTCGTTATTGCCGTCATCGGCTGGCGGCTGATGAAATGGCAGCGCAAGTGCAGGACCCAGAGAGCCGTTTACTGGCAAGCCTGCTACATCAAGCTGGACAGCCTCGCCAGGTCCCACCGCCTGCGGGCTGTCGAGTTCGAGATTCAGGCCGAGAAATTCCGCCTGCGCTGGCAGCGGGAGCAACGGGCCCTGCATAAAAAAAGGTTTGACGAGATGTTTCTCAAACGGTAGGCCCGGGCTCAAGCCCATACCGGCCGTCACCCCGGGGGCCTCAGCTGCGGCGAAACACCTTCTTGCCCAGGTGGCCGAGAGCGGCAATGCCCAGCAAGACACCCCATTTGGTATACCAGGCGGCCCACCAGGGCAGCGTCTCCTCGTGAAGCAGGGAAGCCGGCAGGTTTTTGGCGGCCCAGAAATCCAGCGCCGGCCACCAGCACAGCCACAGCAGCGACAACAGCAGGGGCCAGACCGCCCGCGGGCCCAGCCGGGGAAACTCTTCCCTCAGCTTCCAGGAAAGTCCCGTGAGCACCACCAGCACGGCCAGGCGCGCCAGCACCAGCCCACCCGTGGCCGTGTCCAGGCCCAGATAGGTCGAAAATTTCCAGGCGACAAAGGCAGCCAGCGCCACCACGACCACAAAAAGAAGCCA
>Ga0102594_1001282_pt1 | contig 10740 bp, 9 predicted proteins | sample AraplaCol_mLB_r2_2_FD_76863 | JGI IMG/M metagenome (GOLD analysis project Ga0102594, IMG submission 76863) | Arabidopsis root microbial communities from North Carolina, USA - plate scrape MF_Col_mLB_r2 (SPADES assembly) (version 2) | ecosystem: Host-associated > Plants > Roots > Endosphere...
TGCACCTACGTAGCCCATGCCAAAGATACTGATCTTCACGATGACGCTCCTTCAAGTAAGGTAATTTCGGTCACGATCGTGCTGGTGCCGCGTATCGTTCCGCGCCACGCTGCTGTCGCGATGCCGGCTTTGCTGTCAAAGCTGCGCGAGATCCATCCCGCGATTGGCGCCGTGCTGGCGCAATGGAGTTGCGGCCCATTCCCGAAATGGCATGACATGTGCAATCCCTTATCGCGCCTGGCGATATGCAAAGTTTGCCCAACCGTTTCGGCATGGCAGCCTTCTGCAAAATGCCAGTGCAGGGCTACCTCGTGCTCGCCAGAACATTCTAGGATATCTTCAACATTGACCGCGTTCCGTTTGGAATCGTAGCGAATGATGCGGCGATGCATGACAGGATCACGCAAGCGCATATAGCCGTCGTGTTTTCCCTCAAAGAAATGAGTCGCATCGTGCGACAACGCGACAGCGCCGGCCTTGTGCAGCCACATGAAGTTGCCGCCGATTTCAGACTGGTCCAGCCCATCGATTTGCACCGTGTTGTGCGCGGCAGTACTGCGGAAGTAGTCGCGCCATTGGCGGTGGGTGTGGTAGGCATAGGTGCCGGGATCGACCAGCATCTCCTGCCCGCCCATCGAGAGCGTGAAGGACAGCGCATCGGCGTGGCCATGCGCCGCCAGCGACAGGTAGCCCAAGGGTCCGCAATCGACCACCATGCGTACTTCCCGCGGCGTGCCGAAGTCTTTCCCCAGCAAGTAATAGCCGCCTTGGGGAAACGCGATACGCGGCGTTTCTTGCGCGCCCGGCATTGGCGACGGCAGCGCGGCCCAGCGCGCATCGGCGTCAGCGAACAACCAGCGGTTGCGGTCATCGAGCGCGCCGGCCTTCGCCTTGAAGTCGGCGCGTTCGAACAGCAAGGCAGCGCTGGCGAGCAGGGATCGGTACGGCGGCGTAGTCGATGCATCGAGGCGCAGCATGCGGGCATCGTCCGCATCGCCGGTCATCGGCACGTTGCCGCCCACGTCCATCACGGCCGCAAGGAATTCCGCCATGCGTTCCAGCCGCTGCAGCCATTCGGCCGGGAAGCTGCAGCCGTTCGCTTGCGCCGCCAGCTGGCAAAGCAGCATCATGTCCATCACCTCGTGGTGATAGTAGATGGCTTGCTCCTTGTTGACGCCATCCTCCCAGTTCTGCTGCAAGCCTTGCTCGGCCAACCCGCGTTCGGCCACCGTGCGCCAGCGCACGCTCTCCGGCCAGCAGGGCCATTGCAGGCTGGCGATGTACAAGCCCATGTACTCGCCCAGCAAATGATTGTTGGCCGAAGAGTGGCGCGACAGGTGGTGGCTGATGAAGTGGCAATGCTTGTAGACCGCGTTGAGCCATCGATGCCGCCAATCGTCGTCCAGGCTGCCGGCCAGCAGTTGCCAGGCCGCGGACCAGTTCAACAGGCGAACCCCAAGCTCCAGCGAACTGGCCCAGTGCACGCCTTGCGGATACGGACATTGGTCGAGCCAGGAAATGAGCAGCGTACGCGCCCCATCGCGGTATTTTCGCTCGCCGGTACAACGCCAGGCTTGCGCCAGTGTGACCAGCTCCAGGTGGCGGCTCGGCTCCCACAGGTATTTGATATCGCCCACCAGCGACGCATCGCGATAATCGATTGACGGCCCTGGCACCATTGGCGCCGTGGTGCCGGTACGTGGATCGCGGTTCCATTGCGGCGGGAAGCCCAGCGGCGCGCCCTCCAGGGCGAACACGTTCCAGCGCCCGGCCAGCAGCGAATCGGCTGCCATGCAAAGCGCTGCCGCGTCGACGCCCGCCGGTGCAGCAAGAAAAGCAGCGCCAAAGCGGTCCAGCGCCGGCACCGGAGGGTAGCTTGCCAAGCCGAGTCCCATTGCCGCGGCTTTGCGGCGCGCAAGCTGGTGCATGCGCCAAACAACTTCGGCTGGCCCCATCAGCTTGAGGCGATTGATTTTCCAGGCCAGTGCAGTCATTGCGGCAAAAATCCCAGTTCGCGATACAGCCGCTCAACCCGCGGCAACACGGCGTCGCTGCTGAAGGTGGACTCCACCTTGCGCCGCGCCGCCTCCCCCATGCGCCGGGCCAGCGCATCATCTTCCAGCAATTGCGCAAGCCGTGCCGCCAGTGCATCGACATCGCCCGGCGCAACGAGGAAGCCCTCGACGCCATCGGCCACGGCTTCCGGAATTCCGCCAACCGGCGTGGCCAGCACGGGCAGGCCCGCCGCCATCGCCTCCAGCACGCTCATCGGCAAGCCCTCGTTGTAAGAAGGCAGGGCATACAGGGATGCCAGCGCCAGTTGCTGCTGGCGGCTCTCCATCCCGACCCAGCCAAGCAGGTTGAGCTGGCTGGCGATTCCCAGCTGCGCCGCGCGTTCGCGGACTGCATCGAGTTCGCCATCACCGCCCAACCGCAATTCCAGTGCCGATACCTGCGGCGCAATGCGCGCCGCCGCCTGCAGCAAGTCATAGCTGCCCTTGCGCCGGCCAAGCCGCCCCAGGGACAATACGGCGCCGCGCCGCCGCTGCTCCCACGAGCTGGCGGCCGGCAACAGCACCGGGTTATAAATGGCCTCCACATGCGGATTGCGCGACATGCCCTCGACCCAGCATCGCCAGGCCTCCGAAAGCACGATCACGCGCGTGCTTCGGTCGAATATGAAGCGCACGAAACGCTTGCGCCAGGGCCCGCATTCTTCGCCGTAGAAGATCGAAAACTCCGCGCCGTGCAGGTGCAGGATCGCCGGCACCCGCGCCGCGAACGCCAGCAGGAAAAATCCCGACTTGCGCCAGAAGCTGGCGCGCGATGCCAGGTGCACGTGTACCAGGCCGACCTGCCCGCGCAACAGCATGCCGGCAAAGACCATGTATGCCGCCAGCATCACGCGCAGCTTGCGCCACCTGCCGCCATCGCAATGCGTCGCCAGGTAACGCACCCCAAAGCGCCGCAGCATGCCAGCCTGCTCGTACACCCGCACCACGGAAGCGATGCCGCCCATGGTATTCATCCCGGTCCCGAGCATCACAATGGTTTTCATGAGCGGCGCCCATCCTTCCACTCATTGACGACCCAGCGGAACTTGCCCGCCGCCGTATTCGGCAAGTCGTCGCGCAGCACGACATTCACCTGCACCGTCGCGTCGACCAGCTGACGGATATTGGTCAGCAGCTTGTCCTGGTCCGCCGGCGAGAAACGCGCATCGGGCACCAGGCGCAGCTCCCACAGGCCGGGCCCGACCTGCGCTACCTGCGATTTGCGCACGTTCTCCACGCCTTTGAAAGCAAAGGTCAGCACGGAAGGGCTGACTTCGGAACCGTCGCCGCCGGTAATGCGGTCTTCCAGCTTGCCCGTCACCGGCTCGATCATCGGGAAGGGCCGCCCGCACAGGCAATGTCCATGCCTCCAGCGCGTGCGGTCGCTCAGGCGATAGCGCACCAGTGGCATCGCAAGGTTATGCAAGGTGGTGCCGACTACATGGCCGTAGCCATCGGTTGGCTCGCCATGGTCATCGAGTATTTCGACATGCGAATAATCGGGGTTGACGTGCATCGAGCCGTATTCACATTGCGTTGCAAAGGCCACCCGTTCCGCCATGCCGTACATGTCCATGATCTGGCCGGCCAGGCGCTCGCGAATCAGCTCCTGCTGATGCGGATACAAGGGCTCCGACGCGGTAAACAGGAATGGCACGCACAGGCTCGTGCCGCGCCGCTCCAGATGCTGCGCCAGCGTATAGGCCGTCGAGGGATAGGCCTGCATCATTGCCGGCGCATAATCGCGCAGCTTGTCGATGATGGGATCGATGCACTGTTCGGTCAGGTGGCGCGACGACAGCAACAGCTGGCGGTTGTACCGGTTTTCAAACCAGAACGGCGGGCGTTGCCGGTCCAGCTCCGCCACCATATCCCCGCGCAGGGTGGCACGCGGCATGCCATCGACATATCCGCCCCAGGTCCAATGGCGCTTGATGAAGGCCTGCTCCATCTGTACCGACTGCAGGCTGCGGATGATCACCAGCGGCGTCCCCGTGGTCCCGCTGGTCTTGCCCAGCGCCTGCCACGGCCGCTTGGCGCCGTCATTCGGATACAGGGCCTTCGGATGCGCCAGCAAAGTCGACTTGTCGACCACCGGGAACATCTCGCGCAAGGCTTGCCGCGCCTCGACCGGCGAGAAGTCAGGCGAGATGTGCGCGTAATATGGCAGCTTGCTGATAGCCGCCTGCAGGCTGCGGTGCAACAGCCTGTCGCCCATCACCTTGAGCGCGTAATCGTCCATCAGCTCATGCCGCCGCAGGCGCTGCACCAGGCGCTGGCTCAGCGCATTGTCGCGCACCAGGGCCCGCCCGCCATACAGGAACTCCTTACGCAATTCGGCCAGCATGATCGCCTCCCACCAGGTTCCGATAGCGCTGCGCCACCGCCTCGCCCAGCACGCGGTAGCTGCGCGCCGCTTCAATGTATGCCGGCCCCGCCGCCGCGCGCTCGCGCGCAGCCTGCGGGTCGCGCAAGATAGCCAGCAAAGCGTCGGCCATCGCCTGCGGCGTGCTAGCCGCCAGCCAGCCCGCGCCGCTGGCGGCCAGCACGGCTTCCTGGTCCGGAATGTCGTTGCCGACGCAGGGCATGCCCAGCGCCAGGTATTCCAGCAGCTTGGTCGGCGAGCTGACGTCGTACAACGCACCGCGCGGCACATAGGAAATCGCCGCTTGCGCACCCTGCAGGTACTCCCAGGCCTGTGCAGGCGGCAGCCAGCCGGTGACCTGCACCGCCTCCGCCAGGCCCCGCACACGCGCCGCATCAAGCAGTTGCGGCACGTCGGCCTGCTGCGGTGAACTGCCGATCAGGAGCAGGCTGGCCGACGGCAATTCGCGCCGCACCAGCACCAGCGCATCCAGCACGCGCTCCAGGCAACGCGCCCGGTCCAGCGTGCCAAGATAGGCCACCACCGCCCGCCCTTCCCAGCCTGGCCACGAGCGGGCCTTCGGCACTGATCCGGCCGGCGCTACTGCTTCCATGTCGACGCCCATCGGCACCGCGCTGATACGCCCCGCTGGCACGCCGTGCCGGGCCACCAGCCGCGCCATCGCCTCGCTTTGCACGAACACGTGATCGGCACGCGGCAGCAGGACACGGTACAGCAGCCAGCGTTCGGCGCATCCTTTGGCAAGTACAAGACGGGCGCGCAGGCGGCGCAGGATGCGCCGCGCAGGCAGGCGGGCCAGCTCACCCTGCGCGCGTTCGATGCGCCCTTCACTCATCAGGTATGACAGCCAGTACATCATGGGCAATCCCTTCATGCGCGCCACCAGCAACGCCAGCAGGCCAATGCTGACCATGTCGCGTACTTGTACCGCATCGTGGGTGCGGCCGTTAGCGCCTAGCAAGGCCCGCAGGCAAAGCCAGAGAAAAGACAGCTCGGATTTCCAACGTGCACCAGCGCGTGCCCGCCGTGAAGAGGCGAAGCCCTGGTTGTCGGCCGGCGCCGCGCTGCCTTTGCCGACCAGGTGGCATTGCACGCCATGGCGCGGCAGGTATTTTCCGAAAAGGGTCGCCACGTCGGCGCGGAAAGTTGGCAACGGTTCCGGCACGAGCTGCAAGATGCGTACTGGGCGAGCCATGCTTCATCCTAGCAAGAACTGCTCAATTTCAGCGCCCGGTTCGCCGCGCCCTTCCAGCTTTCCCGCTGCCAGGCGCACGCGCTGTGCCAGTTCCGCGCGCCGCGCCGGCTGTTCCAGCGCATGCGCCAGCGCCTGGCGCATCGCCTGCACGTCATCGTGCGGCACAAAGCCTGGATAGTCTTCGCCAAGATAGGCTTCGATCGCTTCATGGCGTGTCGCCACCAGCGGTTTCCCATGCCGCAACACGCGCAACAGGACGCTTTGCCCGCACGCCTCGCCCAGGCCGCGCAAGGGCATTGCCACCACGCTGCTGCGCGCCAGCAGCCCTTCGAATTCCGCCTCCGGCAAATCGCGCAGGATGCGCGTGCTGTCGCGCGCCGGCTGCCGGATCTGGTTGCGCTGCGAAGCGACGATCACCAGCGGTGCCGGCAAGGGTTCGGCTGCTTCCAGCAACAAGTCATAATCGCGATTGGAGAAGCCGCCGGCGAAAATACTGCCGTCATCATCCTGTTGCGCGGCCCGGCCATCCAGCTCCTGTCGCCACAGGTGGCAATGCACGTCCTGCGGCGCCATGCCGACGTTCTGCACCAGGTTGCGTGCCTCCCCCGGCGAGAAGGCGATGAAGCCCAGGCCCGGCACGCGCAGCGCGCGCAGCACACGGTCGGCAAGGCGGCGCGCGCGCTTTCCATGCACGAAGCAGCTCATCACCAGCAGGCGCTCCGGCCGCGGCAGCAGGCGCGCCTTGACCAGTGCCAGCACCGGCAAGGCCTGCCAGCCAACGATCAGCAAGCGGTCTGACTTCTTCCACAGGCCAAAGCAGCGCAGCAGCTTTGGCGAGAACATGGACAGCACGATGGCGAGCTTGCCGCTCATACCCTGCGTGCCGGATCCCACGATGGTCACGCGCGCACCGCGCTCGCGAAGGTACTCGGTGATATCGCGGTAGCTGCTGGCTTGCGGAAGGAGCACATGAATCATGGCCGCCGCCCCTCCGCCACGACTTCGCGCAGGATCTGCAGGTACTGCCTGCTCACCACATCGGCCGTATGCTCGGAGGCGTAACGCAAGGCGCCGCCATCCTGCAGGGTGCTGTAATACTCGGCATCGTCATACAGGCGGTTGATGGTGGCCAGCATGGCCGGCACATCCTGCGGCATCATGCCGGTCCAGCCGGGCACGATGCTGAAGGTCGATTGCGGGCAAAGCACCGGCGTGCGGGTAGACCATGAATCGCACAGGAAGCCCCAGCCGGAATGGCTCTCCGTATAGGCGAACCACGCTGACGACAAACGTTGCAAGGCTTCGATGCGCGTCACCCCTTCCACATGCTCGACACGGTCGCCCAGCCGCTCCTGCAATTGCTTCACGACGTGCCCGTACGGTCCTCGCCCGATCACCACGAAACGCTCGACCGGCGTATGTTCCAGGATGGCCGGCACCGTCTCCAGCCAGCGTTCGCAATTCTTGTGGCGGATCAGCGAACCGACATAGATCATCTCGCCCTGACGCCGCTCGCGCGCCGGCCGCCAGTCGGCCGGCCGCTGCGCGCAATGCGCCGCGTAATAGGCGCGCCGCCCGCGCAAGCCAAGCGTCGCCAGTTGCGGCAAGTCCGCCGGGTCGTTGCTCATCAGCGCATCCACCTGCCCGCATACCTGCCACCAGCGCATGCGCCCGGCGACGCGTCCCAAGGCGGGCACGCCGCCGTAATAGCGCCGCCGCAGCAGCTGCACCGGATCGGCCGACTCCACCCGCAGCAGCACTGGAACCGGGTACAGCGGCCGCAACAGTTCCAGCAACGGCAAGGTATGGAAGGAATTCACCAGCAAAACATCCGGCTGGAAAGCGTCTGCAATTTCGCGTACCTGCGGCAGGTAGCGCGCGGCTTCGTGCGACAAGGCGCGCAAGCTGGGAAAGATGCGGTGGATCGGCACACCCTGGAAGTTTTCGTAGGCCTCACCCGGCTCGGAACTCTTGAGCGCCGATACGCGCGAGGTCACTACCTCCACCGCAACGCCTTTCGCAACCAGCGGCGGGAGCACGTACGCTACCTCATCGAAGGTAGGATTCAATCCGGGATAGATGGCAAGCACTTTCATGAAACCTCGCGCAACAGTTGGCGTCCCAGCACTCGGTTGATAAGCTGTCGATCTTTCTCATCAATTGCCCCCGACAATAACAGCGCTACGGCAAATACGGCGCACAGCAGCAGGGTTCCCACAGCAGCCGCAAGCACGCCCTGCCCCGGCAACAGCCACGCCACGCCAGCCGCCGCGCCAATTGCCAGCAAGGCGCGCGCCCACCAGCGCAAGCCCAGCGGCCACGCAAAGCCGCGCCGCCGCATGCCCGCCACGACCAACCCGTTCACGATCAGTTCATTGCCCAGCAATGCTGCCGGCACCAGCCACAAACCCAGGGCCGCGGAACCAAGCCACGCGAGCAAAGGCAGCACCAGCAAGGAACACAGCGAAGCCAACGCCCACATGCCCATCAGGCCAACGGCATTGCACACCACGTTGAGGATCAGGCGATGCAGGCGCAGCGCCAGCCAGCCGCACAGAACGGCGAACAGCAGACGGTATTCGCCAAAGCGGCCGCCGCTGGCCAGCTGCAACACCAGGTCGCCATACACTGCAGCCACCGCCAGCACCGGTAGCAAGCTTAGTGCGCTAACCTTGAAAACGAAATGCGCCCAGCGCTGCAATTCGCCGTAGTCGCGATTACCGGCGTAGGCGCCAATCATGCGCGAACGCACTACCGAGAAAATTACCATGCCGGGCATGTAGTTGCGGATGATATCCGTCAAACGCAGGACGAAGCCCAGGCCCGCCATGGCCTCCGGCCCCTGGCTGCGCGCGAGCAGGAGGATCAGGCTGGAAGGCGAATACAGGTATTCAACAATCCCGCTGGCGTAGTTGTGCAAAGCGACCGACCGCATTTGCGCACTGTCAGGCGGCTGCCATCCGTCCTGCGCATGCATCGGCAGGCCGCGCACGGCATGGAAAAGGAATCCGGCAGACAGCAGCAAGGCACCTATGCTTGCGCCCAGTTCCGCCAGCAACAGTTCGCGCGCCGTACCGCTGCCCATCGCCAGCAAGGCGCAGGCGATGACGGCGCCACGCAGCACCGTGACGAGTTGCATGCGTGATTGCAGGGCCAGCGCTTCCAGCGAGTTGTCGCGCAAGATGCGCATCACGCCTTCCACCACCAGCAGGATCGCCAGCACCCCGGCCAGTTCGGGCGGGACACTGGCCGGCAGCACCCCGGCGCCGCGCGCCAGCAGCAGGCTGCAGGCGACAACTGCCAGCAGCAACATGCGGCACACGGCCACCGTGACGACCAGGCGCGCCAGCGCCTGGCGGCTGCCACGCAAGCGGTATTCGGGAAGGAAACGCAACAGAACCCAGTCGAGGCCAAAGCTCGACAGGCCAAGAACGAGTTCCACCAGCGCCATGCCGACCACATAGTGGCCGAATTCGGCAGCCGGCAGAACGCGTGCCGACAGCCCAAGCACGCTGGCTGTCAGCACGGCGGTAGGCACTTTGCCTACCAGGAAGGCGGCGATGTTACGCCGCGTTTGGGGGCCCGAGTATGGTGCTGTCATAGCATGGCTCAGTCCCCCTGGCGGCTCAAGGCAGCGGCAGCGTGATGGTCTGGCTGCCCACCGTCAGCACGCGGCTGGTGGTGCCCGTGGTCAGCTTGACCGCGGGCTTCCTGCAGCCCACGTCGAGCAAGATCACGAATTCACCCTTGAGCGCCGCCGGACGCGTAAAGGCTGCGTGCTCTTCGATCCCGGTGCGCGGCGCCGGTCCATCCCGCTTCACCAGGGTGGTGCCCGGCGTGATGGAACGGACGCACAGTGAACGGTCGCCGTTGACGATGGTCGCCGAACCATCCGCATTGACTGTAATCGCTACGGCCGCATGGAAATTCCACTCCCAGGCATGGGCCACCGGTGCCGTCAGCGTATCCATCACCACTGCCGCATCCTGGCTGCGGAAGTACCACACCTTGCGCCGGTTCAGCGACAGCGCGCCTTCGAACGCCGGCGTCGCATCGCCCTCCACGTAGTCCATGGCCGAGGTGGTCGAGAAGCCGGTGATCTTGCCGTTGCGGCCCAGGTTCACCGTATTGCCTTCGATGCGCTGCCCCACGCCGTTGTCGTAGGTCACCGCGTTGTGCGACTTGGTCGCGCGGTACCAGCTGCTCCACAACGGCGAACCATACCAGTCGTAATACCCGGCTTCGATCAGCAAGCGCTTGCCGCCGCTGTTCAGCACAATCGAGTTCTGGTCGCCGTGGCTGTGGTTATACGAGCCATAAGGGCTGGACTTGAAATACAGCGACGTGCGTTTCGTATCCGCCAGAGAACTGTGCATCGCGGCCCAGCCCACGCTGGGATAGAAAGCGCCGTTCGGCGGCGGTACGGCGCTGGTGACCGTATTCACCGGCAGCGGCGACGGCGCCTGCAGCAGCGTCAGAGGATCTTCCACTCCCGTCATGCTGTTGAAGTACCACTTGGCCGCCGGCGTATTGAAGCGCGAGGCAAAGGCCTTCAGCAGGTAAGTGTTCGGCACGTCTTCGTGGCCATCGCCAAACACATGGTTCGGAGTGCCAGGCGGCACAAAGTGCGCCATGAAGCGCAGGAAGCCGTCCGACCAGGGCTTGCGGTAGATCGACACGCCCAGCGCCTGGCTCAGCGGGTCCCAGATCTGCACCGAAAAGTCCGCAGCCGCCTGGCCGTATGCAGTGCCGTTGGCATAGCCGCCCTCCGGACCGCTCCAGGTGTAGACCTGGTGCACATAGGTGCGCACCGCGAAGTCGAACCAGGTCTGGGCCGCCGGCACATCGCCCAGGTTGAGTGCCGCGATCAGCGCCAGGAAGCCCAGCGTATTGCCGCCGTGGGCGTCGTACGGATACTGGTCCATCCGGCCATTGCTGCCCGCCAGGTCATTGTAGATATCCGTGGTCCGGCGCGCGATGGCCGATTGCCAGGTTGCCTTGCGCGTCGAGTCGAGGTTGTTCCACAACATATCCAGCGCTTTCGACAGCGACAGGGAAATGGTGCGGGTGGCCTGGTCCTGGTTGGCATAGCTGGTCGGACCGGT
>Ga0102594_1002115_pt1 | contig 10721 bp, 11 predicted proteins | sample AraplaCol_mLB_r2_2_FD_76863 | JGI IMG/M metagenome (GOLD analysis project Ga0102594, IMG submission 76863) | Arabidopsis root microbial communities from North Carolina, USA - plate scrape MF_Col_mLB_r2 (SPADES assembly) (version 2) | ecosystem: Host-associated > Plants > Roots > Endosphere...
GTGCCTCGCGCACCGGCGTGCGGCTCATGCCGAGCAACAGGGCGATTTCCTGCTCCAGCGCCTGGCTGCCCGGCGGCAGCTCGTTGTCGAGGATGCGGCGTTTCAGTTCGTCATAGGCCCGTCTCGTCTGAGATGGGCGCGCCTGCGCCGGGCGCGCGCCCGCCGGCATGCTTGCAGTCTGCATGTATTTCCCCCGTCTGCGCCCGTCGGCTTTTTCGCCGTTTACGGTGCCGCATTGCGCGCAGCATAGCCGATCGCCGGGAGGAGCAATGCTAAATTTGCATAAAAGTGCAGGCGATCAGGCAGCCTGGCCGGCCGGCCGGCTCATATACAGAACCGGCAGCAGCTGGTCGCCAGCCGGCATGCCGCCGCGGGATTCCGCCCGGTAGCCCAGTTTTTCATACAGCGGCACGGCATTGATGTTGGCGCGCACGAACAGGTTCGGATAGCCGGCCGCCGCGGCTGCCTGTTCAGCGGCCCGCACCAGCGCGGTGGCCAGGCCGCGCCGCGCCATATCGGGATGGACGAAAACCTTGCGGATGCGGGCGGTGCGCGGCCGGTCCTCCATGGCGAGCCAGCCGGCAGTACCGATCAGGCGGACGCTATCCGTTTCATGCGCCAGAATCAGGTTGGACCGCGCCACATCCACCGCATAGGCCTCGGCCTGGATCAGAGCCTCGTGCGCGGCAATCTGCGCCATGTCATGCTGATCCGCCGCCAGCACCCGGAAAGCCAGAGTGTGCAAATCGCGCACCGCGGCGAGGTCGCCGGGCGTGCAGGCGCGGAACGTGATGCCGGAGGGTGCAGCCATGGAACCAGACCGTAGAAAATCGAGTTTTACCAGACAAGCTGCCGTCACCTTTCTGCAATCCTTTCATCTGGATGCCTGCATGAAACATGCACCGCTATTGCTCGCCCCCCTGCTGCTGCTCGCGGCCTGCTCCGCCGATCCGGCCGTCGATGCTTTCGTGCTGACCAAGCAGAGCCGGGAATCCCAGGATTGGGGCCGCTATCTGCCCGAGGTCTATAGCGGCGTGACCGCCTGCCTGGATGCCAATCCCAGCCAGCCGGCCTATGCCACGGAAGTGACGACGCAGAATCACGGCATGATCCAGGTGCGCCAGCGCGGCGCCGACGGTATCGTCAACGAATGCAGCACCGGCAGCACCGGCAGCCCGGCGCCAACCGTTACCGCCAGCACGCCCCGCCAGGTGCGCGGCCCCGCTTTCACGCCGGGCACCATGGCCGAGCCTTTCTCGAACTGCGGCTCGCCGCAGCCTGTGCTGACCGGCACAGGGCACCTGATCGGCTGGTTGACCTATTTCCCCTCGAACTGCGAGCCGGAATCGGCGCTGGCGCTGTCAACCTGGCGCGCCTTCGGCAGCGACTGGAACCTCAAGATCGTCGGCACCGACGTGGTCTTTACCCGCACGGACCAGGTGCCGCAGCGCTATGCCGCAAAATCAGCGGACAGTACCGACAAGCGCACGAGCTGGATTCTGGAACCGTCAAACGAGGAAGGCGTCCGTACGCCGCTGGAGATCGTCATTACGGCGGAGACCTGCCGGGATACCGGCACCAAGCAGTATGCCTATCGTGCCGACCTGACCTTCCGCGGCCAGCATCTGCGCGGCTGCGCCGAGCGCTCGGCCGCCATCTTCTAGGACCGGGCATCTTCCGGGCCCCGGCCTTGACCTGACGCGCCATCTGGGGCACGCCTCTCGGCGATGAACGCCGACGAGCTGGAACAGCGCCTGCTGTATCGCGATGCCCTGATGCTGGTGCTGGACAAACCGGCCGGCCTGCCCGTGCATGCCGGGCCGGGCGGCGGCGACAACCTGGAACGCTATTTCGATCATCTGCGCTTCGGCCTGCCGCGCCCGCCGGCGCTGGCGCACCGGCTCGACCGCGACACGTCGGGCTGCCTGGTGCTGGGCCGACATCCGAAAGCATTGCGCAAGCTGGGCAAGCTGTTCCAGGACGGCAAGGTCGAGAAGGTCTACTGGGCGATTGCGCGCGGCCAGCCCGAAAAAGCCGAAGGCCGCGTCGATGCCGCCTTGCGCAAGCTCTCCACCAAGAGCGGCGGCTGGCATATGACGATTGCCCCCAATGACGATCCGCAGGCGCAGTCCGCCGTCACCGATTACCGGCTGCTGGGCACGTCGCCGGATGGTTTGAGCTGGATCGAATGCCGGCCGCGCACCGGCCGCACGCACCAGATCCGCGTACATATGGCCTCACTTGGCTGTCCACTGGTGGGCGATGTGCAATACAGCGAAGATGCCCGCGACCGCGAGACCGTGCTGCATCTGCAAAGCCGCGGCGTCACCCTGCCGCTCTATCCCAGTCGCGCACCGATCAGCGTCATCGCGCCGCCGCCGCCGCATATGCTGGCGGCCCTGGCCGCCTGTGGCTTCACGCCTTCAGCGCCAGCTTGATCGCATAGCCGACCGCCGCGACGCTGCCCACGCCGGCGGCCCAGAGGCCGACGAACCACAGGAGCCGCTGCCAGAAGGGTTTAGTGGTAGTGGGCATGACGATCCACCTTGCCGCGGAAGACCCAGTAGGCATAGGCCGTATAGGCCAGGATGATCGGTAGCAGGATCACGGCGCCGACCAACAGGAAGCCCAGGGAACTGTCAGGCGCGGCCGCATCATAGAATGTGATCGAGGGCGGCACCATCAGCGGCCAGAAGCTGATGCCCAGCCCGATGTAGGACAGCACGAACAGCGTCAGTGCGGCGATGAAGGGCGTCTTCTCGCGGCGATGGTCATGCAGCCCGCGCCACAGGATGCCCGACATCGCCAGCACCAGGATCGGCATCGGCGCGGTGATGGCGATATTGGGCCAGGTGAACCAGCGCGCCAGGAACTGCGCATCCAGGAAGGGCGTCCACAGGCTGACCAGGCCGATCATGGCCATCAATAGAACGCTGAGCCGCCGCGCCAGCAGGTAGCAGCGGTCCTGCAGCGGCCCTTCCGTCTTGATAATCAGCCAGCAGGCGCCGAGCAGGGTATAGCCGATCACCAGCGAAAGCCCGGTCAGCAGGCTGAAGGGCGTGAGCCAGTCCCACCAGCCGCCAGCGTAGGCCCGATCGGCCACCTTGATGCCCTGGATCAGGCCGCCAAGCGCGATCCCTTGCATGAGGGTCGCAATGAAGGAGCCGAGCGTGAAACTCCAGTCCCAGACCGGTTTCCAGCGCGCGGTGCGCCAGCGGAATTCAAAGGCCACGCCGCGGAAGATCAGGCCGAGCAGCATGGCGATCAGCGGCGCGTACAAGGCCGGCAGGATCACCGCATAGGCGAGCGGAAATGCCGCCAGCAGGCCACCGCCGCCCAGCACCAGCCAGGTCTCGTTGCCATCCCAGACCGGCGCGACAGAGTTCATCATCACGTCGCGGTCTTTCTCGTCCTTGAACAGCGGGAAGAGCATGCCGATGCCGAGGTCGAAACCATCGAGGATCACATAGGCCAGCACCGCGAAGGCGATCAGCCCGGCCCAGATCAGCGGCAGATCGAGCGTCATGGCGTGCCTCCCTTGGTCATGGCCGGACCCGGCACGATGCCGGCGGCGCGGGTCGGACCCTCATGTTCGCTTCCCGCCGGAATCGCGCCAGGCGTCTTGCCCATCATGCGCAGGATGTAGAAGACGCCGGCGCCGAAGACGATGAAATAGACCACGACGAAGGCGATCAGCGAGGTGGCGACGCCCGGCAGGCCGATGGGAGAAACGGACTCCGTCGTGCGCAGCAGGCCGTAGATGGTGAAGGGCTGGCGTCCGACCTCGGTGGTGATCCAGCCGGCCAGCACGGCGAGGAAGCCACTCGGCCCCATCAGGATAGCGGCGCGATGCAGCAGCGGCGTGGTGTAAAGCCGGCCGCCGGGCCGCAGGACCAGGCTGGCGATGCCGATCAGCAGCATCAGCATGCCCAGCCCCACCATGATGCGGAAGCTCCAGAACACCACCGGGGCCGGCGGCCAGTTCTCGCGCGGAAAGTCCTTCAGGCCCTTGAGTTCGCCATCCCAGTCATGGGTCAGGATCAGGCTGCCAAGTTTGGGAATCCCGATAGCGTATCTGGTCTCGGCAGCCTCGTTGTCGGGCAGGCCGAAGAGGTAAAGCGGCGCGCCCTTATGCGTCTCGTAATGGCCTTCCATGGCGGCGATCTTGGCCGGCTGGTGCTTCAGCGTGTTCAGACCGTGCAGGTCGCCCACAAAGACCTGTATCGGCGCGACCACCACGGCCATCCACATCGCCATCGAGAACATCAGTCGCGCGCCGGCATTGCCCTTGTCTTTCAGCAGATGCCAGGCGCCGACAGCACCGACCACGAAGGCCGTCGTCAGATAGGCCGCCAGCACCATGTGCACCAGCCGATAGGGGAAACTCGGATTGAAGATCACGGCGAACCAGTCGTCGGGCACGAACTGGCCATTCGGCGCGATGACATGGCCGGCCGGCGTCTGCATCCAGCTGTTGGCGGCGAGAATCCAGAAGGCCGACAGGAAGGTGCCGAACGCCACCATGGCGGTGGCGAACATATGCAAACCCTTGCCGACACGGTTCATGCCGAACAGCATGACGCCGAGGAAGCCGGCCTCCAGGAAGAAGGCCGACATCACCTCATAGCCCATCAGCGGGCCGATGATGGGGCCCGCCTTGTCGGAAAAGACCGACCAGTTGGTGCCGAACTGGTAGCTCATCACCAGGCCCGACACGACGCCCATGCCGAAATTGACCGCGAAGATCTTCAGCCAGAAGCGGAAGACCTGCAGGTAGACCTCTTTCCTGGTCCAGAGCCACAGGGCCTCGAGCACGGCGAGATAGCTCGCCAGGCCGATGGTGAAGGCCGGAAAGATAATGTGGACGGCAACGGTGAAGGCGAATTGCAGGCGCGCCAGGAAGACGGGATCGAGCAGGGCTTGCATCGGCAGTTCCTCCTGGGCGGCATGCTAGGACGGTTCCGCCCCGGGCAGAAGAAAAAGCGCGTCGCTCCGAAGGGTCAACCGGATGCTGCGGGCGCGAATTGCCGCATTGAGGCAATGCGTCGCAGGCGGATTGGTTCCACCTGTGGTTCACTCAGGCTGCCCCGTCCTGTCGCCACGGCATGCAACCCTTGCAGCCTTTGCAACGTTGTCGATACTGGCAGCCGCTATAGTGCCGCCTGCCGTCGTCCGCTTTCTCGCCCCCGCACCCGTCCTTATGCTGATTCCGCTGATCGTCGCCTGCGCGCTGTTCATGGAGAACCTGGATTCCAGCGTGCTCGCCACAGCGCTGCCCAGCATCGCGGCCTCGTTCGGCGAAAGCCCACTCAAGCTCAACCTCGCCATCACCTCCTACCTGTTCAGCCTGGCCGTCTTCATTCCGGTCAGCGGTTGGGTCGCCGACCGCTTTGGCGCCCGCACGGTATTCCGCCTCGCCATCATCGTTTTCACCATCGGCAGCCTGCTCTGCGGCCTGGCCGACAGTTTCTGGACCCTGGTCGGCGCGCGCGTGCTGCAGGGTCTGGGCGGCGCCATGATGGTGCCGGTCGGCCGCATGGTGATGCTGCGTTCCATCCCGAAATCCGAACTGGTACGCGCCATGGCCTGGCTCACCGTGCCGGCGCTGATCGGCCCGGTGATCGGCCCGCCGCTGGGTGGTTTCCTCACCACCTATCTGTCCTGGCGCTGGATTTTCTGGATCAACCTGCCGATCGGCGTGCTGGGCGTCATCCTGGTCACGCTCTACATCCCCAATATCCGCGAGCAGGAGGTGAAGCCGCTGGACTGGCGCGGCTTCCTGATGTCGGCCTTCGGGCTCTGCGGTCTGGTCTTCGGCTTCGAAACCATCGGCCGCGGACTGCTGCCCGATTCAATGGTGGCTGCACTCCTGGTGATCGGCGCCATCGGTATCGGCCTGTACCTGCGCCATGCGCGCCGGCATCCGCATCCGCTGATCGACCTGTCGCTGCTGAAGGTGCCGACCTTCCGCGCCGGCATGGCCGGCGCCTTCCTGTTCCGCATCGGCGTCGGCGCACTGCCTTTCCTGCTGCCGCTGATGCTGCAGCTCGGTTTCGGCCTCTCGGCTTTTGAATCCGGCATGACCACCTTTGCCTCGGCCGCCGGCGCCATGACCATGAAGATGACGGCGGGGCCGATCCTGCGCCGCTTCGGCTTCCGTCGCGTGCTGATCGTCAACGGCGTGCTCAGCGGCAGCTTCATCGCCATCTGCGGCTTCTTCCGGCCCGATACCGTGCACGCCCTGATCCTTGGCCTGCTGCTGATGGGCGGTTTCTTCCGTTCGCTGCAGTTCACCGCCACCAACACGCTGACGATTTCCGATATCCCCAACAAGGATATGAGCCGCGCCACCAGCTTCACCTCGATGATGCAGCAATTGTCGCTGTCGGCCGGCGTTGCCGTCGGCGCCATGGTGCTGCATGCCACCGTCAGCCTCAGCGGCGGCGTCGAGCAGATCACCGCTACCAGCTTCTCGCCGGCCTTCTTCACCGTCGGCGTCACGGCGATGCTGAGCGCCATCATCTTCTGGCGCCTGCCGCATGACGCCGGTTCGGAGGTCAGCGGCCATCGCCTGGTGGCGCCGACCCAGCGGCTCAGCCAGGGCACGCCGACGCATGGCCCGGACGATACAGGGCCGCGATAGATCATGCCTGAAATCGACATAGCTTTGCTGGCCGTCATCACCCGCGGCCTGGCCACCGCCGCTTTCGTCAGCGGTGTGGTGGCGCTGATGGAACGCGCCTCGCCCTTCATCGGCGGCATCGTGCTGGCGCTGCCGATGGTGACCGGGCCGGTCTATATCTTCATCATCCTGCAGCAGGATTCGGCCTTCGTGGCGCAGGCCGCACTCGGCAGCCTCGCTACCATCGGGGCGGTGCTGATGTTCCTCGCCACCGCCGTCGCCCTGCTGGCGCGCGCGGCCATGCCACTGACTCTGCTGGGCGCGCTGCTGGCCTGGCTCGCCACCGGTTTTATAATCCGGCTTCTGCCCTATGCCTTTCCGGTTTCGCTCGGCGTGGTCGCCGTCACCGCGCTGCTCGCGTGGTTCATGGGCCGCAACGTGCCGATGACCGCGCCGGCGGCGCGCAGCCGTTCGCCGCGCTACGAGATCGCCCTGCGCGGCATCGCCGCCGGCCTGCTGGTGATGCTGGTCAGCGGCCTGGCGCATCTTCTGGGCCCGAAAGTGGCCGGCATCTTCGCCTCTTTCCCGGTGGCCCTGCTGACGGTGAGCTGGTTCCTGCCGCGCCGGCTGGAGACGGCCGGCATCCGCGCCGCCTGGCGTGCCTCGCAGATCGGCATGATCAGCCACATTCCCTTTTTCACCAGCCTGTCGCTGCTGTCGCCGATGATTGGCGAATGGGCGGCTTTCGAGGTCGGCATGGCGGGATCGCTGGGCGTCGCGGTGACGCTGGCGCTGCTGCGCCGGCGCCACCTGCGTAAAGCTGTTTAGAAAGACCCACCATTCGCGCGGATCAGCTGGGCATTGACCCAGCCGCCGGCCGGGCTGGCGAGGAAATCCACCACGCCCGCGATATCCTGCGGCTGGCCCAGCCGCTCCAGCGGCGGAATCTTCGCCAGCTGCTGCACACGTTCCTCGCTCTTGCCGTTGAAGAATAGCTCGGTCGCAACAGGGCCCGGCGCCACGATATTCACCGTGACCTGCCGACCGCGCAGCTCATGCGCCAGGAAACGCGACAGCGTCTCGACGGCGGCCTTGCTGGCAGCATAGACGCCGTAGCCCGGCAGGTTCATCGCCAGCACGGTGGAGGACAGCGTGACGATCCGTCCGCCTTCGCGCACGCGCTTGGCCGCGAGCTGCAACAGGTTGAACACGCCTTTCACGTTGATGGCAAAGATGCGGTCGAAATCCGCCTCTTCGGTCTCGACGATCTTCGGCAGGCTGCCGTTCATCACACCGGCATTGGCGACCACGACATCGACACCGCCAAAAGCTTTTTCGGCCGCATCGAACAGCCCGGCCATATCGGAGGCCCTGGCCACATCGCCCTGTACGGCAATGGCCCGGCCGCCGGTCCCGGCGATCTTGAGCACCAGCTTTTCGGCCTCGTCGGCGCGGCTGGCATAATTGATCACCACGGCATGGCCGCTGGCGGCCAGGGCCTGGCTGATGGCGGCGCCGATGCCGCGCGAGCCACCGGTGACGATCGCGACTTTCTGGGAGGGGGTGGACAGAGACATGGGGAAGCTCCTTGGCTTGACGAACACCCCTCATATGCCTTCTTGAATTTATTGAATAAATGCTAGTTTATTGTCTTTATTGTTCAATTTATATAAACAATAGCCATGGACCGTCTGGATGCCATGCGCCTGTTCACCCGGATCGTCGAGCTGGGCAGCTTCACCGCTGCCGCCGACGACCTGCAACTGCCACGCGCCACCGTCACCCATGCGATCAAGCAGCTGGAGGCCCGGCTGAGCGTGCGGCTGCTGGACCGTACGACGCGCAGCGTGCGCACCACCCTGGACGGCGAAGCCTATTACCAGCGCTGCCTGCGCCTCTTGGCCGATCTCGACGAGACCGAAGCGGTGTTCAGCCAGACGGCGGCCAACCCGCGCGGCACCTTGCGCGTCGAATTGCAGGGCACGGTGGCGCGCACTTTCATCATTCCCGCCCTGCCCGCTTTCTTCGCGCGCTATCCTGAGATCCGGCTGGAAATCGGCATCGGCGACCGGCCGGTCGATCTGGTGCGCGAAGGCGTCGATTGCGCCATGCGCAGCGGGCCTCTGCCCGATTCAAGTCTGGTGGCGCGCCGCATCGGCCTGATCGGACAGGCGACTGTCGCCAGCACCGACTATCTCGCGCGGCATGGCGTGCCACGCGCATTGGACGAGCTGCGCAACGGTCACCGTGCCATCAGCTATATCTCGCACAGTACCGGCCGGCATGAATCGCTGGATTTCACCGTGGACGGCGAGAACCGCGAGATCGTGCTGGAAGACATCGTGGCCGTGAACAATGCCGATGCCTATGTCGCCTGCTGCCGCGCCGGGCTGGGCATCGTGCAGGTGCCGCGCTATCACGTCGCAGGCTGGCTGGCCGATGGGTCCCTGCAGGAAATCCTCAAAGCCTGGGCGCCGGCGCCGATGCCGGTCTCGGTGGTCTATCCCGCCCATCGCCAGCTCTCGCCCCGGGTGCGGGTTTTCGCCGATTTCCTCGCCGATCTGTTCCGCCAGGCCACCGCCGAGGGCCAGCTTTAACCCCGCAGGACTGTTGTGCCAGCGTCGGGCATGCTAAGCGATAGTCCGCATTTTCCGCGCGTTTTCACGCTCTATTGCTGGACTATCCGTGATGAACCCGATCTTCGCCGAAGCGCCCACCACCATCTTCGAGACCATGTCGCGACTTGCCATGCAGCATAACGCGATCAATCTGGGCCAGGGCTTCCCCGACGATCCCGGCCCCGAGGATGTGCGGCAGAAGGCGGCCGAGGCCGTGCTGACCGGCTGGAACCAGTATCCGCCGATGATGGGCCTGCCCGAACTGCGCCAGGCCGTCGCCACGCATTACAAGCGTTTCCACAATCTCGATCTCGACTGGCAGTCGGAAGTGATGATCACGTCCGGTGCTACTGAGGCCCTGGCCGGCGCGCTGATGGCGCTGATCGAGCCGGGCGACGAGGTCGTGCTGTTCCAGCCTTTGTACGACGCCTATCTGCCGCTGGTGCAGCGCGCCGGCGGAATCGCCAAATTCGTCACACTTCGCCCGCCGCACTGGCGGCTGGACGAAGCCTCGCTGGCCGCCGCTTTCTCGTCCAAGACCAAGGCGGTCGTGTTCAACAACCCGCTCAATCCGACCGCGACAGTCTTCCCGCGCGAGGATCTGGAGCTGCTGGGCAAGTATCTGGTGAAGTACAACGCGATCGCCATTTGTGATGAGGTCTGGGAGCATGTGCTGTTCGACGGGTTGCAGCACCAGCCGCTGATGGGCCTGCCCGGCCTGCGCGAACGCTGCATCAAGATCGGCTCGGCCGGCAAGATCTTCTCGCTGACCGGCTGGAAGGTCGGCTTCGTCTGCGCCGCGCCGGCGATCATGAAGGTGCTGGCCAAGGCGCATCAATACATCACCTTCACCACCCCGCCGAACCTGCAGGCTGCCGTGGCTTACGGCCTGGCCAAGGACGACGACTATTTCGCCGGCATGCGCAACGACCTGGCCGCCGCGCGCGACCGGTTTGCCGCCGGTCTGACCCAGGCCGGGCTGACCGTGCTGCCCAGCAAGGCGACCTATTTCCTCAATGTCGATCTCTCGACGGTTTCCAACGACCTGGACGACGCCGCCTTCTGCCTGCGCATGGTGGAAGAGGCCAAGGTCGCCGCCATCCCGGTTAGCGCGTTTTACGCCGCCGACCATGTGCGCAGCGTGGTGCGTTTCTGCTTCGCGAAAACCTACGACAAGCTGGATGGCGCGGTGGAGCGCATCGCCGGTTTCGTCAAGCGCGGCTGATCACCCGGATTCATTTCATGCGTTCGTATATTGCGTCCCGGCTGCAGACCAGCCTGAAGGTCTTCTGGCAGCTCATCCGCGTCATGCTGCCGGTCATCATCGCCGTGAAGATCGCCAGCGAACTCGGCCTGGTCGATGCGCTGGGCCCGGTGCTGGCGCCGGTGATGGCGCTGGTCGACCTGCCGCCGCAGGCCGGCCTGGTCTGGGTCGCCTGCCTTACCGTCGGCGTCTACGGCGGGCTGGGCGCTCTGCCGCT
>Ga0102594_1002128_pt1 | contig 10637 bp, 8 predicted proteins | sample AraplaCol_mLB_r2_2_FD_76863 | JGI IMG/M metagenome (GOLD analysis project Ga0102594, IMG submission 76863) | Arabidopsis root microbial communities from North Carolina, USA - plate scrape MF_Col_mLB_r2 (SPADES assembly) (version 2) | ecosystem: Host-associated > Plants > Roots > Endosphere...
TCTACGGCATCAACACCGGCTTCGGCAAGCTCGCGAGCACGCGCATCGGCAACGACCACCTGGCCGAGCTGCAGCGCAACCTGGTGCTCTCGCACAGCGTGGGCACGGGCGAGCCGCTGGCCTCGCCGGTGGTGCGCATGGTGCTCGCGACCAAGGCGGTGAGCCTGGCGCGCGGCCACTCGGGCGTGCGTCCTGCCCTGGCCGACGCGCTGCTGGCGCTGTTCAACGCGGGCGTGATGCCGCGCATCCCGGCCAAGGGCTCGGTGGGCGCCTCGGGCGACCTCGCGCCGCTCGCGCACCTGGCCTGCGTGCTGATCGGCGAGGGCGAGGCCACGCTGGCCGACGGCACGGTGGTCAGCGGCGCCGAGGCGATGAAGCGCATCGGCCTCGAGCCTTTCGTGCTCGGCCCCAAGGAAGGCCTGGCGCTGCTCAACGGCACGCAGGTGTCGACCGCGCTGGCGCTGGCCGGTCTCTTCGGCGCGGAAGACGTGTTCGCCGCCGCGCTGATGTCGGGCGCGCTGTCGCTCGAAGCCATCCAGGGCTCCATCAAGCCCTTCGACGCGCGCATCCACGCCGCGCGCGGCCAGCCCGGCCAGATCGCGGTGGCGGGTGCCGTGCGCACGCTGCTCGAAGGCAGCGAGATCGTTCCCTCGCACGCCGACTGCGGCCGCGTGCAGGACCCGTACTCGGTGCGCTGCATCCCGCAGGTGATGGGCGCCTGCCTCGACAACCTCGCGCACGCCGCGCGCGTGCTGGTCATCGAAGCCAATGCCGCTTCGGACAACCCGCTGGTCTTCACGGACACCGGCGAGGTCATCTCGGGTGGCAACTTCCACGCCGAGCCCGTCGCCTTCGCGGCCGACATCGTGGCGCTGGCCGTGAGCGAAGTCGGCGCGATCTCCGAGCGCCGCCTCGCGCTGCTGCTGGACAGCGGCCTCTCGGGCCTGCCGCCCTTCCTGGTGCGCGACGGCGGCCTGAACTCCGGCTTCATGATCGCGCAGGTCACGGCCGCGGCGCTCGCCTCGGAGAACAAGTCGCTCGCGCACCCCGCCAGCGTCGACAGCCTGCCGACTTCCGCCAACCAGGAAGACCACGTGTCGATGGCCACCTTCGCGGGGCGCCGCCTGGCCGACATGGTCAACAACACCGCAGTGGTCGTCGGCATCGAAGCGATGGCTGCGGCGCAAGGCATCGAACTCAAGCGCAAGCTCAAGAGCTCGCCGCTGGTCGAAGCCGAATTCGCCGGCATCCGCCGCAAGGTCGCCTTCCTCGAAACCGACCGCTACCTCGCTCCCGACATCGAAGCCATGCGCCAGTGGGCGCTGAAGGCCGAGCTGCCGGCCGCGCTGCTCGACATCCTGCCCAGTCACTCGTAAAACACACCCCGATTAGGAGAACCACGCCATGAACGCTCCCGACAAGTTCGCCCTGAACACCGCCACCGACCCGCGCCACGACCCCACGCGCGTGATCCGCGCCCCGCGCGGCAGCGAGCTCCACTGCAAGAGCTGGCTCACCGAGGCGCCTTTCCGCATGCTGCAGAACAACCTCGACGCCGAGGTGGCCGAGCGCCCGCAGGACCTCGTGGTGTACGGCGGCATCGGCCGCGCCGCGCGCAACTGGGCCTGCTACGACCAGATCCTCGCGTCGCTGAAGGAACTGAACGACGACGAGACCCTGCTCATTCAATCGGGCAAGCCCGTGGGCGTATTCAAGACCCACGAGAACGCGCCGCGCGTGCTGCTGGCCAACTCCAACCTGGTGCCCAGGTGGGCCAACTGGGAGCACTTCAACGAGCTCGACCGCCAGGGCCTCTTCATGTACGGCCAGATGACGGCAGGCAGCTGGATCTACATCGGCAGCCAGGGCATCGTGCAGGGCACCTTCGAGACCTTCGTCGAGGCCGGCCGCCAGCATTACGGCAACAGCCTCGCGGGCAAGTGGATCCTGACGGCCGGCCTGGGCGGCATGGGCGGCGCGCAGCCGCTGGCCGCCACGCTCGCGGGCGCGGTGTCGCTCAACATCGAGTGCCAGCAGTCGAGCATCGACTTCCGCCTGCGCACGCGCTACGTCGACAAGCAGGCGCGCGACATCGACCATGCGCTCGAGCTCATCAAGCAGCACTGCGATGCGAAGGAAGCCGTGTCGATCGCGCTGCTCGGCAACGCGGCCGACATCCTTCCGGAACTGGTCAAGCGCGCGAAGGCCGGCGGGCTCAGGCCCGACCTCGTGACCGACCAGACCTCCGCGCACGACCTCATCAACGGCTACCTGCCTTCGGGCTGGAGCGTGGCGCAATGGCAAGCCGCGATGAAGGACGAGACGCAGCACGCCGGGCTGAAGGCCGCGGCCTCGAAGTCGTGCGCCGTGCACGTGCAGGCCATGCTCGACTTCCAGGCCATGGGCATTCCCACGGTCGACTACGGCAACAACATCCGCCAGGTCGCGTTCGACGAAGGCGTGAAGAACGCCTTCGACTTCCCCGGTTTCGTGCCCGCCTACATCCGCCCGCTGTTCTGCGAGGGCAAGGGCCCGTTCCGGTGGGTGGCGCTGTCGGGCGACCCGGAAGACATCTACAAGACCGACGCCAAGATCAAGGAGCTGTTCCCCGAGAACAAGCACACCCATCGCTGGCTCGACATGGCACGCGAGCGCATCGCCTTCCAGGGCCTGCCCGCGCGCATCTGCTGGCTGGGCCTGGGCGAGCGCCACATCGCGGGCCTGGCCTTCAACGAGATGGTGAAGAACGGCGAGCTGAAGGCGCCCATCGTCATCGGCCGCGACCACCTGGACACCGGCTCGGTGGCCAGCCCCAACCGCGAGACCGAGGCGATGAAGGACGGCACCGATGCGGTGAGCGACTGGCCGCTGCTCAACGCGCTGCTCAACACCGCGGGCGGCGCCACCTGGGTCAGCCTGCACCACGGCGGCGGCGTGGGCATGGGCTACTCGCAGCACTCGGGCGTGGTGATCGTCTGCGACGGCACCGACGCCGCGGCCAAGCGCATCGAGCGCGTGCTCTGGAACGACCCCGCCACCGGCGTCATGCGCCATGCCGACGCGGGCTACGACATCGCGGTGGCCACGGCCAAGGCGAAGGGGCTGAAGCTGCCGATGGTGTCGTGATCGCCGCGCGGCCTGCGGTCCGCTGAAGACGAACGCAGAAGCGAAGGCGGAAAGAAAAAGCGCGGCCATTCCCACTCGCTGGGAATAAAGGCTTGGAAGTGGGAACGGCGAGCAAGATACTGCACGCCGGTTCCACTTTCGACCGCCCCGAGATTGCCCCGATGACGCTCCCGACCGACGCTCCTGCCCACAACGACCGCGCGCTCTTCGTGCTGTCGGTGCTGGCCCAGAGCAAGGCGGCCATGACGGCGGCCGAACTGGTGCAGGCCACCGGCCTGTCGCAGAGCACGCTGTACCGGCAGGTCGCCACCCTGAGGCGCTGGGGCTTCGTGATGGAGACGGACGGGCGCTATTCGCCCGGCCCGGTGAGCGTGCAGCTCGCCAGCGGCTTCGACGGCAACTCCGACCTCGTGATGGCCGCGCGCGCCGACATGCGCGCGCTGGCCCAGCAGAGCCATGAAAGCGTGGCGCTGGTCACGGTGGTCAACGACCGCGTCGTGTGCCTGGAAATGATCGACAGCGAGCAGTCGCTGCGCTGCTCGTTCGACCGCGGCCGCAGCGTGCCTGCGCGCGACGGCGCCAGCGCCAAGTGCCTCCTGGCCCATCTGCCGCCCGACCAGCGCGATGCCCTGCTCGAGGGCCTGGGCGAAAGCCCCGAGCGCCGCGCGGCGCGCATCGCCGAGCTCGACGCCATCCGCGAAGCCGGCCATGCCGTGACCCACGGCGAGGTCGATGCCGGCGTGTGGGGCGCGAGCGCGCCGGTGCTCGCCACGGGGCGCCGACTGCGCGGCGCGATCACGCTCATGGCGCCGCTCACGCGCGTCGAAGGCATGGAAGCTGCATTGCTCCACATGACCGTCGTCACGGCGGCCCGCATCTCCCGCGCCCTGCAGTAGCCGCGGCGCCGCTTTTTCCTTTCATTCATTCCCACGAAAGCTTCACCATGAACACCCGCCGCACCCTCGTCGCCGCCGCTCTTTCCAGCGTGGCATTCCTCGGCCTTGCCGGCTCCGCCATGGCACAGGGCGAACCGCTGCGCGTCGCCACCGACGCCACCTTCCCGCCGATGGAATTCGTCGAGAACGGCAAGCGCACCGGCTTCGACGTGGAACTGGTCGAGGCCATCGGCAAGACGCTGGGCCGCAAGATCGAGTGGATCGACATCGACTTCAAGGGCCTCGTGCCGGGCCTGGTGTCGAAGCGCTTCGACATGGCCGTCTCGGGCATCTACATCACCGACGAGCGCAAGAAGGTCGTCGACTTCACCGTGCCCTACTACGCGGGCGGCCTCGTGGTGATGGTGAAGGACGGCAACACGGCGATCAAGACGCCGGCCGACATCAACGGCAAGAAGGTCAGCGTGCAGGTGGGCACCAAGTCGGTGAGCTACACCAAGGAGAAATTCCCGCAGGTGCAACTGATGGAAGTCGAGAAGAACCAGGAGATGTTCAACCTCGTCGACATCGGCCGCGCCGATGCCGCCGTGACCGGCAAGCCCGCCGCTTACCAGTACGTGCGTACGCGCGGCGGCCTGAAGGTGCTGCCCGAGCAGATCACCACCGAGGAATACGGCATGGCGATCCGCAAGGACACGCCCGAGCTGACCAAGGCGGTGAACGGTGCGATCGAGAAGCTCAAGGCCGACGGCACCTACGCCCAGATCGAGAAGAAGTGGTTCAGCGGCACCGCCAAGTAAGCGCGCGATGGACTTCGATTTCTCGCCGGTCTGGCAAGGCTGGCCCGACCTGCTGCGCGGTGCGCTCGTCACGGTGGAGATCACCGCGTGCGCGCTTGCGCTGGGCTGCGTGCTGGGACTGCTCATCGGCATCGGTCGGCTGAACCCGAAGCGGCGCTGGCTCTACGGCATCTGCACCGCCTACGTGGCGGCCATTCGCGGAACGCCGCTGCTGGTGCAGCTGTTCATCCTGTTCTTCGGGTTGCCGCACTTCGGCATCCTGCTGCCTGCATTCCTGTGCGGCGTGCTGGGGCTCGGCGTGTACTCGGGCTCCTACGTGTCGGAGATCGTGCGCGGTGCGATCCAGTCGATCGACAAGGGCCAGACGATGGCTGCGCAGTCGCTGGGCATGACGCCCGGCGTCGCGATGCGCCAGATCGTGCTGCCGCAGGCGGTGGTGCGCATGATCCCGCCGCTGGGCAACGAGTTCATCGCCCTCATCAAGAACTCGGCGCTGGTGTCGCTGCTGACGATTCACGACGTGATGCACGAGGGGCAGAAGATCATCAGCGTGTCGTACCGGTCGCTGGAGGTCTACCTGGCGATCGCGGTGGTCTACTTCGTGCTGACCGGCACCATGACGCTGATCCTGCGGCACTTCGAGCAGAAGCTGCGGCAAGGCGGGTTGATGCGATGAGTGCGCTTTCGGCGTTTGCATTTCTCCTTCCCCCGCCGGGGGAGGGCAGGGGTGGCGGCCCGATGGCCTCGACCCCGGCGCGGCGCTGGTTGGGCGCTGCCCCCATCCCAACCTTCCCCCGAAGAGGGAAGGAGCGAGAGGAGCGCACATGAGCGGCGTGCAACGCTTCTCCCGCGCCACGCTCCCGGTCACGCCCTGGAAGAACGGCGGCGGCACCACGCAGGAAATCGTGAGCTGGCCGCGGGACGTGGGGCTCGACAGCTTCGGTTGGCGCGTGAGCATCGCGACCATCGCGGCATCCGGTCCGTTCTCGGTGTTCGCGGGCATCGACCGCGTCATCACGCTCCTCGAAGGCGACGGCGTGCGCCTCTTCACGCACGACGCGCGCATCGACCATCCGCTCGATGTGCCGCTGCAGCCCTTCGCCTTCAGCGGTGACGAGGCCATCGACTGCACGCTGGCCGGCGGCACGTCGACCGACTTCAATGTGATGACGCGACGCGGCCAGTGGCGTGCGGATGTGCGCGTGCTCGGCAGTGCAACCGCCATCGAAGCCGCGCCGCACGGCGTGCTGCTGGCGCTGCGCGGCGCCTGGCAGGTGAACGGCCAGCAGCTGCTGGCCGGCGAAGGCCTGCACTGGGCCGACGCATCGCATGCCTGGCAGGCACTGCCCGAAGGCCCGGACGCGCGATTGATGGCCGTGCGCATCCTGCCGGCCTGACGCTCGCAACGGCCGCAACCGCGAGAACGACAACGACAACGACAAAGAGAGACGATGAAACCCGTATCCACCCATCCGTCGGCCGACGGCCTCTGGACCGGCCTGCGCCGTGCGTCGGCGCCGGAAGAGGACGCCGCCATTGCCGTGACCCAGGGCACGATCCGCTGGGTCGGCGCGCGCAGCGCACTGCCTGCCGAATTCGCGGGCCTTGCGCCGCACGCTGGCGGCGGCGCGCTGGTCACGCCGGGCCTGGTCGACTGCCACACCCACCTCGTCTATGGCGGCCAGCGTGCGAACGAGTTCGCGATGCGGCTCGCCGGCGCCACGTACGAAGAGGTGGCGAAGGCCGGCGGCGGCATCGTGTCTTCGGTGCGTGCCACGCGCGAGGCCGATGAAGACACGCTGTTCGCGCAGGCGTCGGCCCGGCTCGAACAACTGCTGGCCGACGGCGTGTGCGCCATCGAGATCAAGTCGGGCTACGGCCTGTCGCTGGCGCACGAGCGCAAGCAGCTTCGCGTGGCGCGCCGCCTCGGCGAAGCCTACGGCGTCACGGTGCGCACCACGTTTCTCGGCGCGCATGCGCTGCCCCCCGAATACGCCGGCCGTAGTGCCGAGTACATCGATCGGGTCTGCAACGAAATGCTGCCTGCGCTGGCGGCCGAAGGGCTGGTCGACGCGGTCGACGTGTTCTGCGAACGCATCGCCTTCTCGCTCGCCGAGACCGAGCAGGTCTTCAAGGCCGCGAAGGCGCTGGGCCTGCCGGTGAAGCTGCATGCCGAGCAGCTCTCGGACATGGGCGGCGCGGCGCTGGCCGCGCGCCATGGCGCGCTGTCGTGCGACCACATCGAGCACCTGTCGGCCGAGGGCATCGAGGCGATGCGCCGCGCGGGCACCGTGGCCGTGCTGCTGCCCGGCGCGTACTACACGCTGCGCGACACGCACCTGCCGCCCATCGACGCGCTGCGCGCCGCGGGCGTGCCGATGGCGGTGTCGACCGACCACAACCCCGGCACCTCGCCGGCGCTGAGTCTCCTGCTGATGATCAACATGGCCTGCACCCTGTTCCGCCTTACCGTGCCGGAGGCGCTCGACGGCGTCACCGTGCATGCGGCGCGCGCACTGGGCCTGCAGGACACGCACGGCGCCATCGCGCCCGGCATGCCCGCCAACTTCGTGCTGTGGAACCTGCGCGAGCCGGCCGAGTTCGCCTATTGGTTCGGCCAGCAACCCTTGCGCACCGTGGTGCGCCAGGGCCGCATCGCCATCGGAGCCTCTCAATGACGAACACGCTTTTCGCCGCCGACGCGCTGCTGCCCGAAGGTTGGGCCCGCAACGTGCTGCTGGCATGGAACGACGCCGGCCGGTTCACGCAGGTTCAGGCCGGCGTGCAGCGGCCCGTCGATGCGGCGGTCGCGAGCGGCCCCGTGATCCCCGGCATGCCCAACCTGCATTCGCACGCCTTCCAGCGCGCCTTCGCCGGTCTCACCGAGCACCGCGCCGAGCAGCACGACAGCTTCTGGAGCTGGCGCACGCTCATGTACCGCTTCGCCGCGCGCCTCGGGCCGCAGCACATGGAGGCCATCGCCACCTGGCTCTACGCCGAGATGCTCGAGGCGGGCTACACCAGCGTGTGCGAGTTCCAGTACGTGCACCATGACGTGGATGGCCGCCCCTATGCCGACGACGCCACGCTGAGCCTGGCATTGCTGCGCGCCGCGCAGAAGACCGGCATCGGCTTCACGCTGCTGCCCGTGCTCTACCAGACCGGCGGCTTCGGCGACCAGCCGCCGAGCGAGGGGCAGCGCCGCTTCATCCGCTCGACCGGGTCGATGCTGCGACTGCTGGAGGTGCTCAAGCCGGCATGCGATGCGCAGGGTGCACGCCTGGGCCTTGCGCCGCACTCGCTGCGCGCCGTGCCGCCCGAGGGACTGCGCGATGCCCTGGCGGGGCTCGACGCCATCGACCGCACCGCGCCCATCCACATCCACATTGCCGAGCAGACCAAGGAAGTGGACGACTGCGTGGCCTGGAGCGGCCTGCGGCCGGTCGAGTGGCTGCTCGACCACGCGCCGGTGGATGCGCGCTGGTGCCTCGTGCACGCCACGCACATGAATGACGCCGAGTACGAGTACGCGGCCCGGAGCGGCGCCGTGGCCGGCCTGTGCCCGACGACCGAAGCCAACCTGGGCGACGGCATCTTCGACTTCGCGAGGTGGCGCGGCCACGGCGGCGCCTGGGGCGTGGGCTCGGACAGCCATGCCTGCGTCAACGCGGCCGAAGAACTGCTGATGCTCGAATACAGCCAGCGGCTGGGCAAGCGACAGCGCAACGTGGGCGCGACGGCCGCGCAGCCGCACGTGGCCACCGCGTTCACGCTCGACGCGGTGCGCGGCGGCGCGCAGGCCTCGGGCCGCGCCGTGGCCGGGCTGGCCGCAGGCCAGCAGGCCGACTTCGTCGTGCTCGACGCATCGCACCTCGCGCTGCAGGGGCTGCCGGCGCCCGATATGCTGTCGGCCCACGTCTTCGCGAGCCACCGCACCTCCGCCATCGACGGCGTATGGGTGGCAGGCCGCCCGCGCGTCGAGGCCGGCCGCCATGCGCTGCACGGCGAAGCCGCCGCCGCCTTCGTGGCGGCGCGCACCCAACTACTCAAGGACTGACCCCACCATGGCCACCACGCCTTTCACCACCACCGAGCCGGCGTTCCGCTTCCGACAGGGCACGCGGCCGCTGCTCATCTCGATGCCGCACGCCGGCACTTTCGTGCCGCCAGCGCTCGCCGCCCGCTTCACCGAGGAAGCGCGCCACGTGCCCGACACCGACTGGCATCTCGAGCAGCTCTACGACTTCGCCGATGCGATGGGCGCCTCGGTGCTGGTGGCCACGCACTCGCGCTACGTGGTCGACCTGAACCGGCCGCCGGACGGCGCCAGCCTGTACCCCGGGCAGAGCGTCACCGGCCTGTGCCCGGTCGACACCTTCGACGACACGCCTGTGTATGCCGATGCCGCCGACGTGCCGGACGACGAGGAGATCGGCCGGCGCCGCGACGCCGTCTGGCAGCCGTACCACGCGAAGCTGGCCGAGGAGCTCGCGCGCATTCGCGCGCAGCATGGCGTGGCCGCGCTGTGGGACGCGCACTCCATCCGCTCGGTGCTGCCGCGCTTCTTCGAAGGCAAGCTGCCCGACCTGAACCTGGGCACCGGCAAGGGCACCAGCTGCGACCCGGCACTGGCGCAGACGCTGCTCGGCATTGCCGAAAGCGCCACCGGCTACACCGGCGTGCTCAACGGCCGCTTCACCGGCGGCTACATCACGCGCAACTACGGCAACCCCGCGCAGAACGTGCACGCGGTCCAGCTGGAGATGACGCAGTCGAGCTACATGCAGGAGAAGCTGCCGTTCGACTACCTGCCCGACGTGGCCGCGGGCGTGAAGCCGTACGTGCGCGACATGCTCGAGGCCGTGCTGGACTTCGTCGAGCGTCGCTGACCCCTTCCAGGAACGCCGTCGATCGGGCTTCGCCGGGCGGCCAGCGTTGCCCCCGGCAGGGGGAAGGAGAAGCGGCGCGAAGTGCGCGCAGCGTGGGGGCGAGCGACAATCGGAGGCTATGAAGCCTCTTGTCTATACCCACGGTCAGGCCCTGCCTGGCATCCTCGCAAAGCGCATCGCCATCCTCGATGGCGCCATGGGCACGATGATCCAGCGCTTCAAGCTCACCGAGGAACAGTACCGAGGCGAGCGCTTCAAGGATTTCGAGCGCGACGTGAAGGGCAACAACGAGCTGCTCTCGCTCACGCGCCCCGATGTCATCTCCGACATCCACGAGGGCTACCTCGCGGCCGGCGCCGACCTGATCGAGACCAACACCTTCGGCGCGACCACCATCGCGCAGGAGGACTACAAGATGGCGCATCTCGCGCGCGAGATGAACCTCGAGTCGGCGAAGCTGGCGCGTGCGGCCTGCGACAAGTTCAGCACGCCCGACAAGCCGCGCTTCGTGGCCGGCGCCCTCGGCCCGACGCCCAAGACGGCGAGCATCAGCCCTGATGTGAACGACCCCGGCGCGCGCAACGTCAACTTCGAGGAGCTGCGCGCGGCCTACTACGAGCAGACCGAGGCGCTGGTCCAGGGCGGCGCCGACGTGATCCTGGTCGAGACCATCTTCGACACGCTCAACGCCAAGGCCGCACTGTTCGCGGTGGACGAGTATTTCGACAACAGCGGCAATCGCCTGCCGCTCATCATCAGCGGCACCGTGACCGACGCCTCGGGCCGCATCCTGAGCGGGCAGACCGTCACCGCCTTCTGGCACAGCGTGCGCCATGCGCAGCCGCTGGCCATCGGCCTGAACTGCGCGCTGGGCGCGGCGCTGATGCGCCCGTACATCCAGGAGCTGGCGCGCGTCGCCGGCGACA
>Ga0102594_1002137_pt1 | contig 10594 bp, 9 predicted proteins | sample AraplaCol_mLB_r2_2_FD_76863 | JGI IMG/M metagenome (GOLD analysis project Ga0102594, IMG submission 76863) | Arabidopsis root microbial communities from North Carolina, USA - plate scrape MF_Col_mLB_r2 (SPADES assembly) (version 2) | ecosystem: Host-associated > Plants > Roots > Endosphere...
GGACAGCGGCCAGAGCCTGCAGTTCGGTCCCGGCCTGCTGAGCCAGTCGCAAGCCGCCGACCTGCGCAGCCTGACCGCCTGGCAGCGCGGCCGCCTGGTCTTCGATGCGCGGCCGCTGGGCCAGGTGGCCGACGAGTTGCAGCGCTACCACCCCGGCCTGATCCTGATTCCCGACGAGGCGCTGCGCCGCCTGCCGGTCACCGGCGTGTTCGAGACCGCCGATGCCGAGGCGCTGGTCGATGCGGTGGCGGCGATCCTGCCGGTCAAGGTGACCCGCCTGCCCTGGCTGACCGTGATCCGGAACCCGTAATCGCCGAAATTTTCTGCTGTCGTCTTCTGCTGCGGCGTCGTCTTCCCAGTGAGACCATTCTTTCCTCCTGGGGGATTTTCAGTAATGACCGATGTTTCCGGCGCGCGCCGCGTCCTGGCCGCCGCCCTGCTGGCCACCACCACGCTGCTGACCGCCACCCCGGCAATCGCACAGAGCAACCCCCAGCTCGCCCAGACAGCCGCCACGCGCAGTTACAGTATCCCCGCTGCCCCGCTAGGCAGTGCGCTGACTGCCTTCGGCGAAGCCTCGGGCCTGCGCCTGCTGGTCGGCAGCGACCTGCTGGCCGGCCGCACCAGCACCGCGGTCAGCGGCAGCTACACCGCAGAACAGGCGCTGCAGCGCCTGCTGACCGGCACCGGCCTGGTCTACCGCTTCACCGAGGGCAATACCGTCACCGTGGTGGAAGCGCCGCGCAGCGGCGACGCCACCGTGCTGCCGCCGGTCACCGTGCAGGGCGAAAACACCCAGGTGCCGACCACCGCCATGATCGGCAACCTGCCGCCGCCTTATGCCGGCGGCCAGGTCGCGCGCGGTGGCCAGCTCGGCCTGCTGGGCAACCGCGACATCCTCGACACGCCGTTCAACCAGACCAGCTATACCGCCAAGCTGATCCAGGACCAGCAGGCGCGCACGCTGTCTGATGTGATGGAGAACGATCCCTCGGTGCGCGTGATCGGTTCGCGCGCCACCTATGACAATCAGTTCATGATCCGCGGCTTCGCGGTCAACAACGACGACATCGCCTATGGCGGCCTGTACGGCATCCTGCCGCGCATGATCACCAGCGCCGAGCTGGCCGAGCGCGTCGAGGTGCTGAAAGGTCCCAGCGCCCTGACCAATGGCATGGACCCGAGCGGCAGCGTCGGCGGCAGCATCAACATCGTGCCCAAGCGGGCCCAGGACACCCCGATCACCCAGCTGACGCTCAACTACATGTCGGATGCGCAGTTCGGCACCCATGTCGATATCGGCCGCCGCGCCGGCGAGCGCAACCAGTATGGCATCCGCTTCAACGGTTCCTACCGCAACGGCGACGTCACCGCCCATGACCAGGAACAGCAGTTCGGCATGAGCGTGCTGAACCTCGACTTCCGTGGCGAGCGCGTGCGGCTCTCGGTCGACGGCGGCTATCAGGAGCAGGACGTCCAGAAGCCGCTGTCCTTCATCTATGCCGGCGGCACCCGCATCCCGGACGCGCCCGATACCAGCAAGAGCTTCATGCCGAGCTGGGCCTTCGCCGAAACCCGCGACCGTTTCGGCGTCGCCCGTGGCGAAGTCGACCTGAACGACAACCTGACCGCCTATTTGACCATCGGCGCGCGCAAGTCGAGCAACACCACCTGGGGCCCCGGCACCACGCTGAACAATGACGGCAGCATCCAGGCCGGCAATGCCAACTACATCTCGTCGGACTTCAACACGCTGGCGGCCGAAACCGGCCTGCGCAGCAGCTTCGAGACCGGCACGGTGCGCCACGAAGTGAATGTCGCGGCCAATGCGACACGGATGGAAAACGGCTTCCGCTTCTACAGCCGCGCGGTTCCGGCCTCCAGCATCTACAACCCGGCCAGCATCGCCGAGCCCGACCGCACCGGCTTCTCCAATGACGCGCCCAAGCTGGGCGAACGACAGCTGCAGTCGCTGGCGCTCGCCGATACCATGTCCTTCATGGAAGACCGCCTGCAGGTGACCGCCGGCGCGCGCCAGCAACGGGTGGCGCTGACCAACTACAGCTCCACCACCCTGGCCCAGACCACCAGCTTCAACGAAAACAAGCTGAGCCCGGCGGCGGCCGTGGTCTACAAGCCGTGGGAAAAGGTCTCGCTCTACACCAATTACATCGAGGGCCTGACGCCGGGCGACGCGGCCCCGACCGGCACCACGAACCAGGGCCAGTATCTGGCGCCCTACCGTACAGAACAGTATGAAGCCGGCGTCAAGGTCGACCACGGCACCTTCGCCACCACGGTCAGCGTGTTCCAGATCACCAAGCCCTTCGGTGTCGATTCCAATGGCGCGGCGGCTGGCGGCACCTATGAGATCGGCGGCGAGCAGCGCAACCGCGGCATCGAGTTCAACACCTTCGGCAGCCTGACCGACGACATCCGCGTACTGGGCGGTGCGGTGCTGATCGATGGCGAACAGACCAAGACGGCGGCCGGCACCAATGACGGCAAGCGTCCGTTCGGTGTGCCGACCGTGCAGGCCAATCTCGGCGCGGAATACGACACCTGGTTCGACAAGAACCTAACGCTCACCGGCCGCGTGGTCTACACCAGCACGCAGTATTACAACGCAACCAATACGCTGAGCATCCCGGAATGGACCCGGGTGGATGTCGGCGCGCGCTACAAGCTGGAAACCCGCGGTGTGCCGGTCACCATCCGCGCCAATATCGAGAACCTGTTCGACAAGAATTATTGGTCATCGACCGGCAGCAGCTTCTCGTATCTGGGCCTGGGCGCGCCGCGCACCTTCCTGCTCTCGACCACTTTCGATTTCTGACATCGGCTGTCATGATCACCTGCGGAGGGGGCCGGAGCGATCCGGCCCCTTTCTTTTTGTCGGGGGCCGCATTGTCAGGCGGCAATTCCCCGCTTGACCGGCCGGCCTCGATCGCATGGGATGCGCGCCCGATAAAGAGGAGCACGCCCCATGGTCCAACTGGAAACCGATCGCCTGATCCTGCGCGTGCCGCAGAAGCAGGATTTCGAGCCCTGGTGCGCCTGGGCCGCCGACGAGGAGGCTATGCGCCATCTGGGCGGCGTGGCCCCGCCGGCGCTGGCCTGGCGTTATCTGGTGACCCAGGTCGGCTCCTGGACCATCAAGGGCTTCGCGATGTTTTCGGTGATCGAGAAAAGCACCGGCCGCTGGGTTGGCCGGCTCGGTCCCTGGCAGCCGCATGACTGGCCGGGCACAGAAGTCGGCTGGGGACTGATCCGCGATGTCTGGGGCAAGGGTTACGCCACCGAGGGCGCGACAGCCGCCATCGACTGGGCCTTCGACACGCTAGGCTGGACCGAGGTGATCCATACCATCGCGCCGGAGAATGTGAATTCGCAAGGCGTGGCCAAGCGGCTCGGCTCGACCATCCTGCGCAACTGCCGGCTGCCTGCCCCGTTCAATACGGATATCGTCGCCTGGGGCCAGAGCCGCGAGCAGTGGAAGGCACGGAAGCGCGGCTGACCGTGTAGCCCTAGAACTGCGCCGTCTCGACCCGGTTGCGGCCGTTTTCCTTGGCGCGATAGAGCGCGCCGTCGGCAAGATCCTGCGCCTCGGTCCAGTCATGCCCTTCCAGCGCCAGCGGCGCGACGCCGAAGCTGGCGGTCGGACGCAGCAGGCCTTTCGGGGTCTTCACTTCCAGCCGCTCGATGCAACGGCGCAGGCGTTCGGCCAGGCCGAGCGCGGCCTCGGCGCTGGTTTCCGGCAGCAGCACGGCGAATTCCTCGCCGCCGATGCGGGCCAGCAGGTCGAAATCGCGAATCTCGAACTGGCAGACCTCGGCCACCTGCTTCAGCACCAGATCGCCGGCCGCATGGCCATGCTCGTCATTGATCTGCTTGAAACGGTCGAGATCGAACAGGATCAGGCTGGACGGCCGGCCATAGCGGATGCTGCGGCCCCATTCGGCGGCGGCGGCTTCCGAGAAACGGCGGCGGTTGACCAGGCCGGTCAGACTGTCGGTGCGGGCCTCGTGCGCCGAAGCCTGTTCCTGCTGCCAGGCGCGGCGCAGCGCGGCCTCGAATTTGGTTGCCGTGCTCATCGAGATCACGATGCCGAGCAGGGCAAGAACGATGATGTTGCCCACCAGCAGGCCGCCATGGCCCTTCAGCATCGCCACCGTGACGATGGCGATGGCGGCAAGCACGCCGCCGATCATGGCGTCGCGCCGGCCGGGCAGCACGCTGGGGATCCACAGGTAGATGAAAACGAAATTCGACAGGCCGTAGAGCAAGCCGTCATTCAGCGCGGCTACCGCCCCGGTCATGCCAAGCGGTACGGTGATCGTATGGATCAGCACCAGCCGGCGATAGAGCACATAAGACTTCTTCCGGGCAACCACCCAGACGCCATGCACGGCAATGATGGCGAGTGCCGTGCCGATGCGCCAGAGCAGCGCCTCGTCGGCATGGGCAGCATCGACAAAACGGTCCCAGATATTAAAAGCCAGGATCAGCAGGGCAAAGGCGAAGGCCCGGATGGTGCTGTCGCCGCTGATGCGCAGCGCCAGATCGTCCTCGTAACCGGCCTCGCCTGCAATCGCCGCACTGGCAGGGCGTTCAGGCGCCATAGACGTTCAGGCTGCCTTCAGCAGCCCCTCATGCAAGGTGACAACACGGTCCATGCGCTGCGCCAGATCCAGGTTATGGGTGGCGATCAGCGCGCCGATACCGGTGTTGCGCACCAGCCCGGTCAATTCGCCGAATACCACCTCGGCCGTCTTTTCGTCTAGGTTACCAGTCGGTTCGTCCGCCAGCAGAAGATCCGGCTTCCCGACTACGGCGCGGGCAATCGCTACACGCTGCTGCTCGCCGCCCGAAAGCCGCGCCGGACGATGATCCAGCCGGTGGCCCAGACCCAGATGGGTCAGCAGTTCGCCCGCCGTCTTGGCCGCCGCGCCAGCCGTCTGCCCACGCACCCGCAGCGGCATGGCGGCATTCTCCAGCGCCGAGAATTCCGGCAGCAGGTGGTGATACTGGTAGACGAAGCCGATGCGGTGCCGGCGGGTCAGCGTACGTTCATGCTCGCCCATAGCGCTGCAATCCTGCCCGCCGATGACGATGCGGCCGGACGACGGCTGCTCCAGCAGGCCGGCGATATGCAGCAGCGTTGATTTTCCTGAACCTGAAGGGCCGAGCAGAGCCACGATCTCGCCACGCGCCACGGAAAGCTCCACCCCGCGCAGGACGGCAACGTCATTGCCGCCCTGGCTAAAGGTACGACGGATATCCTTGAGCTGGAGAACTGGCTCACTCATAACGCAGGGCCTCCACCGGATCGAGGCGGGCGGCACGCCAGCTCGGATAGAGCGTCGCCAGCAGCGTGAGCACCAGACCCATCACCACGACATAGACTACCTCGGTGCTATCGACCTTGGCCGGCAGTTGGGAGAGGAAGTAGATCTCGGCGGGGAAGAGCTGCCAGCCGGTCAGCGTCTGCAGGAACTGGCGGATATGCTCGATGTTCAGCGAAAACGCCAGGCCGAGGCCGAAACCGCAACCGGTGCCCAGCACGCCGATGCTGGCGCCGGCGATGACGAAGACGCGCATGATCGAGGCCCGTGAGGTGCCCATGGTGCGCAGGATGGCGATGTCCCTACCCTTGTCCTTCACCAGCATGATCATGCTGGAGATGATGTTGAAGGCGGCCACCACGATGATCAGGGTCAGGATCAGGAACATCACGTTGCGCTCGACTTGCAAGGCGCTAACGAACTGGGCATTCGCCTGCTGCCAGTCATAGATCCGGTATTGCGGGCCGAGCCGCTGCATAATCTGGCGGGCGGCGGCGCGCGCCTCGTCCGGGTTGGTCAGGCGCACTTCCACGGCAGACGCCATCTGCGGCAGGCGGAAATAGGTCTGCGCGGCCTGGAACGGCAGATAGACGAAGCTGCTGTCGTATTCAAACATGCCGACATCGAAGACGGCCACGACCTGATAGCGCACCAGGCGCGGCACGCTGCCGAACGGCGTGGTGTTGGTCTGCGGCGAGATCAGCGTGATCTCGTCACCCACGCGCAGGCCCAGCTTGCGGGCCAGCCGGTGACCGATCACGGCGGCGTCGTCGCCCTGGAAGTCGCGGATATTGCCCTCGCGGATGCCCTTGGCGATGGCGCTTTCCTTGGCCAGGTCTTCCGGCCGCACGCCGCGCACCATGACGCCCGAGGCGCCGCGGTCGGCGGTGGCCATCACCTGACCTTCGACGATCGGGTTGGCCATGATCACGCCGGGCATCTTCCCCACCGCGTCGGCGACGAATTCAAAGTCGCGTAGCACCGGGGCGGCATCGGACTGGATGGTGAGATGGCCGTTCAGGCCGAGGATGCGGCCGACCAGTTCGGCGCGGAAGCCGTTCATCACGCTCATCACGATGATCAGGGTCGCCACCCCCAGCATGATGCCGAGGAAACTGAAGACCGCGATCACCGAGATGAAGCCTTCCTGGCGGCGGGCCCTCAGATAGCGCAGGGCCAGCATCCATTCAAAGCGCGAGAAAAACGGCATCAGGTATCCTGTCTGGGGATGAACTTAAGGCTGCGCCTTGCGGACGGCCGCCAGCTTGTTCAGCACGGCGTCGAGGGTGAGCTCTTCCTTCTCGCCGGTGGCGCGGTTCTTCACTTCCAGCGTACCGGCCTTGACGCCGCGCGGACCGACCGTGACCTGGAATGGCAGGCCGATCAGGTCCATGGTGGCGAACTTGGCGCCGGCGCGTTCGTCGCGGTCATCGTAGAGCACGTCGAAACCGGCAGCCTTCAGCTTGGCATAGAGGTCTTCCGAGGCCTTGTCGCAATCGGCATCGCCAACCTTGAGGTTGATCAGGCCGACATGGAACGGTGCGACCGAGAACGGCCAGATAATGCCGTTGTCGTCATGGCTCGCCTCGATGATGGCGCCGGCCAGGCGCGACACGCCGATGCCGTAGGAGCCCATCTCAAGCGTGATGCTCTCGCCGCCAGGCGCCTGCACGACCGCGCCCATCGGCTTGGAGTACTTGGTGCCGAAGTAGAAGATATGGCCCACTTCAATGCCGCGCGCGGCGATCTGGCGTTCCTTGGGCAGCGCCTCGAAACGGGCGGTATCGTGTTTTTCTTCTGTCGCCGCATAAGGCGCGGTCCAGCTATCCACGATGGACTGCAGGTCGCTGTTGTAATCCACGCCCTCGCCCAGCACGTCGCGCTCGACCAGCGCCTTGTCGCAGAAGACGCCGCTCTCGCCGGTCTCGGCCAGGATGATGAATTCATGGCTGAGGTCGCCGCCGATCGGACCGGTATCGGCCTGCATCGGGATCGCCTTCAGGCCCATGCGCGCATAGGTGCGCAGGTAGGCGACGAACATGCGGTTATACGACCGGCGCGCCGCAGCCTGGTCGAGATCGAAGGAATAGGCATCCTTCATCAGGAATTCGCGGCCGCGCATCACGCCGAAACGCGGACGCACCTCGTCGCGGAACTTCCACTGGATGTGGTAGAGGATCTTCGGCAGCTCGCGATAGCTCTTGATCTCGCCGCCGACGATATCGGTCAGCATTTCCTCATTGGTCGGACCGTAGAGCATCGGACGCTCGTGGCGGTCGGTGATGCGCAGCATCTCCTTGCCGTAATCCTCGTAGCGGCCGCTCTTCTGCCACAGCTCGGCCGACTGGATGGTCGGCATCAGCAGTTCCTGGGCGCCGGCGTTATCCTGCTCCTCGCGCACGATCTGCTCGATCTTCTTCAGCACGCGATGGCCGAGCGGCAGCCAAGTGTAGATGCCGGCGGCGGTCTGGCGGATCATGCCGGCGCGCAGCATCAGCCGATGGCTGACGATCTGGGCTTCGCTCGGATTTTCCTTGAGGACGGGCAGGAAATAGGTGCTGAGACGCATCGGCGGGGTGGTCCTGAGATAAAGCCGTATTGGCGGGATAATGGGGCGTTTTTAAGGCCCTGCTACGGCGGGAGCAATGACTAGGATTTAGCGCCGCGGCTGGGGCTGCTTCGCCAACTGCTCGCGGCAGGCCTGCGCCAGGGCATCCTCGCCCTGCGGCTCCAGCGGCTCGCCGTTGAAGGCCAGCTTGCCGGTGCGCGGATCGACCGCGATGGTGCCCACATTGGTCTCGGAGCGGCCAAGATTGGCCGGCGTGCGGTCGCCCAGCAGGCGGCGCAGCGGAATCTGCAGGTTCAGCACCACCGGCGTATCCAGCAGCGCCGAGGAGGCGCCGCTGCCCGGCAGATCGGCCGGCGCGATCGGCCGGCCCTGGCTGTCGACATCGCGGCCCGGCTGGTAATTCACGTCCGGCGCGGGCTGGTGGACCGTCACGCTGCCGCGTTCGGCCAGCAGCCGGCGGCATTCCTTGGCGTCCAGAGCCACGACGGTGGGCAGATCGCGCGAGTCGAGGCCCCTCTGCGGCCCGGACGTGCCGGTCTGGGCCACAACCGGCAGGCTTGCCGTAAGGGTAGTCAGCATGACGAGGGTCGAAATCCGACTCATCCCACAACCTTCGCGGGGCTTTATTACCATTTTGTTAGGAACCTATAACTTTTTGGATGACAATGGTTTGATCAATCGGTATATAAATTACGCAACCGCCTGGTGACAGGCGGCCCAAGTCTGGGGAGGCTTAAACTTACCCGTGCGAGACGGGGTACGGAGCGAGGCAAGTCCTTGCTCCTTTTCTTTTTTTGGCCCCTCGTTACGCTTTTCCAACCCCTCTCCAAGCCGATACAACCCGCTGCACGCGCGCTGGTTGTGATCCCTATACAGAAATCCTGGCTTTATAAGCGGCTTGCCGCGCTGGATTCGGCCATCCGGCTTCCGCCCAGGCGGAAGCCGTCAGATGCCTGGTTCAGCTGCCCCGTCCGAACAGGGCGGCGGGGTCGATCAGCTCGAAATAGCCGATCAGATAGTAGATCGCGAAGATCACGCAGCTGATCCCGAAGGTCAGCAGGAACTTGAAGCCAAGCCGCGGATTGGACGGTGCGGAATCGGCCTGCCCGGGCACGATCTCGGTGCCCGCCTCCGCCGCCGTGCGCACGCCGATCGGCAGCACGCAGAACAGCGTGACCATATAGATCATCACAAAGGCGACGCCGTGATTGTACCAACTCATAATCGCGCTCTTCTTTAAACCTGTTCGATCTCGACCAGCGTGCCGGCGAAGTCCTTGGGATGCAGGAACAGCACGGGTTTGCCATGCGCGCCGATCTTGGGCTCGCCGTCGCCCAGCACGCGCGCGCCCTGCTCTTTCAGCTTGTCGCGCGCCGCGATGATGTCTTCGACCTCGTAGCAGACATGGTGCATGCCGCCCGAAGGATTGTTGGCGAGGAACTTGGCGATCGTCGAGCCCTCGCCCAACGGATGCAGCAACTCGATCTTCGTGTTTGGCAGTTCGACGAACACGACAGTCACGCCATGATCCGGCTGCGCCAACGGCTCGGACACCTTGGCACCAAGCGTATTGGCATAGGTGGCCGCGGCGGCGGCAAGGTCGGGCACGGCAATGGCGACGTGGTTCAGGCGGCCGATCATGTCTGCGTTCCTGCTGGTCTGTCTTGCAATGCAATATGAGGGCGGAAAGCCCGTCCGGCAAGGGCAGCATTGCCGCAGGCTGACCCTACGAAAGCCGCAAAATATGGACGTGGATCATCGGCTTGCGGCCGGTCAGGCCACGGATATAGCCGCGCAGCGCCTTCTGGGCCGCCTGCTCCAGCGCGCCGTCGTCGCGGGCGCTGCCGGGGCCGAGACGGCCGATGGCGTCGGCGATTTCCTCCGCGATCTCGTCCTCGATTTCCTCGACCTCGAAGTTGACCACGCCGGCCAGGCTGACCTGCGGCGGCGCCTGCAGCACGCCCTTGCGGTCGACCGCCAGGCTGACCGAAGCGGCGCCGTTGAAGGCCAGCTTGCGGCGGGCCTGCAGCGAGCCGCCCTGCACCGGGATCAGTTCGTCGCCGTCGATGGCGAGGCGGCCGGACGGCACCTGCTCGACCACATCGGGCTCGCCGGGCGCCAGCCGGATCAGGTCGCCATTGCGCGGCACGATGCCGTGGGGAACCTGCAGGCTCTGGGCGAAACGCGCATGTTCGACCAGGTGGCGCGGCTCGCCATGCACCGGGACGGCGATCTGCGGTCGGGCGAGCGCGTACATCTCGGCCAGTTCGTCGCGCGATGGATGGCCGGAGACATGCACGAAGGCATCCTTCTCGGTGATCACCTCGATGCCGCGGCTGACCAGCTCGTTATGCAGCTTGAACAGCGTGCGCTCGTTGCCGGGAATGATCTTGGAGGAAAACACCACGGTGTCGCCGGGCGAGACCACCACATGCGGATGACTGCCGAAGGCGATGCGTGCCATGGCGCCGCGCGGCTCGCCCTGACAGCCGGTGCAGATATACATGATCTTGTCGCGCGGCAGGAAACCGGCCTCGCGGTCGTCGACCAGATTGGGAATATGCTTGAGGTAGTTGTTCTCCTGCGCCGCCGCCAGGAAGCGGTGCAACGAGCGGCCAATCAGGCAGATATGGCGGCCGAGTTCATTGGCCACCGCGAACAGCGTTTCCAGCCGCGCCAG
>Ga0102594_1002139_pt1 | contig 10591 bp, 8 predicted proteins | sample AraplaCol_mLB_r2_2_FD_76863 | JGI IMG/M metagenome (GOLD analysis project Ga0102594, IMG submission 76863) | Arabidopsis root microbial communities from North Carolina, USA - plate scrape MF_Col_mLB_r2 (SPADES assembly) (version 2) | ecosystem: Host-associated > Plants > Roots > Endosphere...
CTCACCGGTGCGGCGCTCAACGGCGCGAGCTTCGGCACGTCGCTGCTGCTGCTGGCCTACGCAGCGGGCGCCTGCACATCGCTGGCGGCTGCGCTGCTGTTCGGCGGGCGGGTCTTCTCTTCAATGAAGGGCTCTCTGCATGCCGGCGAATGGCTGCGGCGCGTGGCCGGCGTGGCGGTGCTGGCCGGCGTGGGCGCCATCGCGCTCGGCCTGGACACCGGCCTGCTGAGCCGGATCTCGTTCGGCACCACGTCGGCACTGGAGAAGGCGCTGGTGGAGAAGATCGATGCGAAGCCGTCGCTGCCGGCATCGCAGGCCGATGCCGGCGTCGACCGCGGCGGCCTGATGCTGACCGCCGCGCAACCCGAGGCACCGGCGCCGAGGAAGCCCGCGCTCGCGCTGCGCGACGAAGGCGCCATCCCGCCCCTCGCGGGCGCCATCGAATGGATCAACAGCCCGCCCCTGACGGCCGAGGGCCTGCGCGGCAAGGTGGTGCTGGTCGACTTCTGGACCTACTCCTGCATCAACTGCCTGCGCACCCTGCCCTACATCCGCGCCTGGGCCGAGAAGTACAAGGATGCGGGCCTGGTGGTGCTCGGCGTGCACACGCCGGAGTTCGCGTTCGAGAAGCTGCCGTCCAACGTGCGCCGCGCCACGAAGGACCTGGGCGTGGGCTTCCCGGTGGCGGTGGACAGCAACTACGCCATCTGGCGCGCCTTCGGCAACCAGTATTGGCCCGCGCTGTACTTCGTCGATGCGCAGGGGCGCATCCGCCATCACCAGTTCGGCGAGGGCATGTACGAGAAGTCTGAACAGGTCATCCAGCAGCTGCTGGCCGAGGCCGGACACGGTGCGGTGCCGGGGCAGTTGGTGGCGCCGGTCGGCCAGGGCACGCAGGCGGCCGCGGCCGAGACCCTGCCCGAGTCGGGAGAGACCTACCTCGGCTACGAGCGTGCGAACAACTTCGCGTCGCCCGGCGGCATCGCGAGCGACCGTGCCCGCACCTACCAGGCGCCTGCATCGCTGCGCCTGAATCAGTGGGCGCTCGACGGCGAATGGACGGTCGACGCCGAGCGCGCCCGGCTCGAACGCCCGGACGGACGCATCGCCTACCGCTTTCATGCACGCGACCTGCACCTGGTGATCGGACCCGCTGCCAACGGCAAGCCGGTGCGCTTCCGCGTGCGCATCGACGGAAAGCCGCCGCTGGCCGACCACGGCGACGACACCGACGCGCAGGGCAACGGCGTCGTCGATGCGCAGCGGCTCTACCAGCTGGTGCGGCAGAAGGCGGACGAGAAGGACAGGCTGTTCGAGATCGAGTTCCTCGACCCGGGCGCACAGGCCTTCGTGTTCACCTTCGGCTGACCACCGCAGCCGGCAACGCCCCTGGGGGCAGCCAAGGTGTTAACTTCGGGCTCCGACACGGAACCCGAATGGACAGCTTCGACCGCCGGCTTCGCTACTTCCTCAGGATCGCCGAACTGGGGTCGTTGTCCCGTGCGGCGGAGGACCTTGACCAGACGCAGTCGGGCCTGAGCCGGCAGCTGGCCTCGCTCGAAGCCCACCTGGGCAAGCCGCTGTTCCTGCGCACCGGCCGCGGCGTCGAGCTGACGCAAGCCGGCCGCAAGCTGCGCGACCTGACGCAGGGCAGCTACCGCACCATCGATGCCGCGCTCGACGCGGTGCGAACGCGCGAAGGCGTCACGCACGGCACGGTGCGACTGGCCACGGTGCACACGCTGAGCTACTACTTCATGGGCGACGTGGTCGCGCGCTTCGTGAGCCAGCATGACAGCGTGAACCTGTCGCTCATGGGCCGCAGTTCGCCCGAGGTGGTGGAGCTGGTCGAGAGCGGCAAGGCCGATGCGGGCTTCGTCTACGACTCGGCCGTGGCCTCGCAGGCCCTGGCGTCCACGCCGCTCTTCGACGACGACATGTGCCTGGTGGTGCAGGAGGCCAGCGCCGTCGGCGACAGCATCGACCTGTCGAGCGAGCTGCCCCGGCTGGTGGGCTTTCCGTCGCACTACGTGCTGCGCCGCATGATCCACAGCAGCGGCCTGGAGCCGTCGTTCGTGGCGGAGGCCGAGACGGTCGATGCGCTGCTGGAACTGGTGGCCTCGGGCATCGGCGCCTGCATTCTTCCGCAGCGCATTCCCGACAAGCTCATGGGCGACCACCGCCTGCGCAAGGTGTCGATCGTGCAGCCGGTGCTGCGCCGCCGGGTGGTGGCGATCGTGCGGTGCGACCGGCCGGTGCCGCCGCTGGTCGAGGAACTGATCACCACCGCGGTGGACATCGCCGGTTAGCGTCCGGCGCCGCATAGCAGCTATGCACATGGATGCATGGCTCGCGCGGCACTGCCTCTCCATACTCGCCCGCAGCAGCCGCGGCGCGGGCAAACGTGCCCTCGCCGGCGGCCGCCGGACCACGAGGAAAGAGCACATGAGAGACGACCTCCGCACGAAGGAATACTTCGACGAGCGCGCCACGCGCGAGATGGCGCAGCACCTGAAGGACGCGCCGCGCAGCATGAAGGAAACGCTGGCGTACGCCTGCCGCATCCTGGCCATGACCGGACAGGAAGCCGGGCTGGCAGGCCAGATCAGCGCCCGCTCGGAACGACCCGACGCCTACTGGACGCTGCGCTTCGGCCTCGGCTTCGACGAGGCCACGCCCGACGACTTCATCGAGGTCGACCAGGACCTGAACACGCTCACCGGCGAAGGCATGGCGAACCCGGCCACGCGCTTTCACCTGTGGGTGTACCGCGCGCGCAAGGACGTGAACTCGATCGTGCACACGCACTCGCCCTGGGCCTCGGCATTGGCCGCTGCGCGCCAGCCGCTGGTGATCGCGCAGATGGACATGACGCCGCTGCACGACGACTGCGCGTTCCTGGCCGACTGGCCGGGCGTGCCGATCGCCGACCAGGAAGGCGTGCTGATCTCGGAAGCGCTGGGCGCGAAGCGCTCGATCATCCTGGCGCACCACGGCTACCTGACTGCGGGCTGCAGCATCGAGGAAGCCACCTACCTCTCGGTGTACCTGGAACGCGCCGCACGCATGCAGCTGCGCGCACAGGCCGCCTACGGCGCGTTGACACCGGTGAACGACGCGTTGGCGCGAGAGGCGCACGACTACCTGCTGAAGCCGTCGATCGTGAACGGCACCTTCAACTACTGGTGCCGCCAGACGAAGGCCATGCCTTCCGCGGTGCGCTGAACGCGGCACGAGGTACAGATGATGAACGCACAGGAACTCCCCACGGGCGACGAGACAAGGGCGGCGCGGAAAGGCTACGTGACGGCCGGCCTTGCCAGCATGATGGGCACCACCATCGAGTGGTACGACTTCTTCCTCTACGGCACGGCGGCGGCGCTGATCTTCAACAAGATCTTCTTTCCCTCGTTCGATCCGATCACCGGCACCATGGCCGCGTTCGCCACCTACTCGGTCGGCTTCTTCGCGCGGCCGCTGGGCGGCATCGTGTTCGGGCACTTCGGCGACAAGGTGGGACGCAAGTCGATGCTGCTCATCACGCTGCTGATGATGGGCGTACCGACCATCCTGATCGGGCTGATCCCGTCGTACGAGAAGATCGGCTACTGGGCGGCCGTGCTGCTGGTGCTGATGCGCTTCCTGCAGGGCATTGCGGTCGGTGGCGAATGGGGCGGCGCGGTGCTGATGGCGGTGGAGCATGCGCCGGCGGGCAAGAAGGGCTTCTTCGGCAGCCTGCCGCAGGCGGGCGTGGCGCCGGGGCTGATCCTGTCGTCGCTGGCCATGGGCGCCGTGGCGAAGCTGCCCGAGGCCGACATGCTGTCGTGGGGCTGGCGCATTCCGTTCGTGGCCAGCGTGATCCTGCTGCTGGTGGGCTGGTTCATCCGCGTGAAGGTGGCCGAATCGCCGGACTTCGAGCGCATGGAAACCCGAGGCAGAAAGGTCGCGCTGCCGGTGATGGAAGTGCTGCGCAAGTACCCGCGCGAAACGCTGGTCGTGGTGGGTGCGCGGCTGGCGGAGGTGACGTGGTTCTACACCACGGTGACCTTCGCGCTGGCCTATGCCACCGGCACGCTCGGCATCGCGCGAACCGTGATGCTGGACGCCACCATCTGGGGCGCGGTGGCTGCGCTGGTGATGATGCCGCTGTGCGGCATCCTGGGCGACCGCATCGGCCACAAGTGGGTGTTCATGCTGGGAACGGTCGGCATCGTGGCATGCGCTCCGCTCTTCTTCGACTTCCTGCACTCCCGCGAGGTGTTCTGGATCAACGTGGCGGCGGTGATGGCCATCGGCGTCGTGTATGCCTGCCTGTACGGTCCCGAAGGCAGCCTGTTTGCCAGCCAGTTCCCGCCCGAGGTGCGCTACACGGGCATCTCGCTGGCGGTGCAGGTCTCGGGCGCCATCGGCGGCGGGCTCGCGCCGATCATGGCGACCTGGCTGCTGGCCCGGGGCAATGGCAATCCGGCCTACGTGGCCTGGTACCTCGGCGCGCTGGGCGTGGTGGCGTGCATCAGCGCCTTCAAGATGCACGGCAGCGAGCGCTTCGCACCGATTCCGAAGCCGCTGGCCAAGGCTGCACCATGACGCGGGAGGCCGGCGCGATGGCGAAGTCGATCGACTGCTACCTGTGGATGAACTCCGACTGGGCCTACCTGGGCGCCGACCGCCTCGATGCGCTGGCGCGGCGGCATGGCGCCACGGTGCGCTACATGCCGGTGGACCTGCCCGCCGTGTATGCGCGCACCGGTGGCATCCTGCTGCCGTTGCGCGCACCCGAGCGGCAGCAATACCGCGTGGCCGAGTTGCGGCGCTGGTGCAAGCGGCTGGGCATCCACGTCAACCCGAGCCCGAAGTTCATGTGTCCCGATGCGACGCTGGCCTCGCACATCGTCATCGCTGCCACCGACCGCGGGCATGACGTGGTGCCGCTCTGCAAGGCGATCCTCCGCGCGCAGTGGTGCGAGGAGAAGGACATCTCGGATGCAGACACGCTCGCAGGCATCGTCACGGCCTGCGGTTTCGACGCGCCCACGCTGATGCGCGATGCGGCCACCGGCGAAGTCGCACGGACCTATGCCGCGTTCACCGATCGCGCGGTGGCGGCGGGCGTCTTCGGTTCGCCGTCGTACGTGTACCGCGGTGAACTCTTCTGGGGACAGGACCGGCTCGACTTCCTCGAAGAGGCGGTGGCGGCGGCTCAATGATGCGGCACGGCCGCGCACCGGGCGTCAGAGCAACCCGAGCGTCATCGCCTTCAGCGTGGCGGCGGCGCGCGTGGTGCAGCCGAGCTTGCGGAAGATGTTCTCGAGATGGGCGCGCACGGTGCTCGGGCTGATGCCGAGCGACCTTGCCGCTTCCTTGTTGCTTTCGCCGAGGCTGATGCGGCCGAGCACCTCGACTTCGCGGCCCGACAGCAGCGCAGCTGCATCGGCGGACGACGCCTCGGCGGCAGGTTGCGGATGGCCGGTGAGCAAGGCGACGGCTTGCGCGTCGAGCCGGCCGCCATCGCTTTCCGCGCGCAACGCCGCGATCGACTCGACCTCCGTCAGCGCAGGCTTGCCGGGCCGCGCGGTGCGCAGCGCCACCCAGTGCGCGGCAGCGGCCAGCACGCGGCCTTCGGTGTCGATGGCCGCGCCCTTCACGCCGCGGAAGAAGCCCGAGCCGTCGAGCCGCTCGTCGACGAAGGATGCGATGCCAGCCTCGTCGCGAAGCGTGTCGATGCGTCGCGCCGCACGCTCGGTCCAATAGGGCACGAGGCGCAGGCGCTCGGCATCGGCCTCGCTGCGTACGCCGGGCGAATCCCAGACCGCATTGGGCACCGACGCGCGGCCGATGCCGTGGATGAGCCCCGCGCGGTAGATGCGCTGCTGCTGCGCCGCATCGAGCCCCAGCCCTGCCGCACAGCGTTGCGCAGCTTCGGCCACGCGGCGCGAGTAACCCGTCATCCATGGCAGCTTGAGATCGATCACATCGGCGATGAGTTCGAGCGGCGCGGTGATGTCGCGCAGCGCGACGGGCGTGGGCATCGGTTCGGTGGACGCACCCTGCTCGAGCATGTGCAGCCAGTCGACCGCGTGGCGCTGCGCAGCGTCGACGAGGAACGCCGGATAACGCGCGTCGGCGCGCTCCGCGATGTAGCGCAACGCATTGTTCAGCCCGTGCACGCGCGAGAAGATCTCGAGGTCGCCCGCCACGGTGACGATGAACACCTCGGCGGGAATGCGCGCGGCCTCGAGGCCCAGCGGCTTGCCCTGCCCGTCGAAGGTTTCAAACATGTGGCGCAGTGCCAGCTCCACGGCCGCGGGCATGCCCAGCGTGCGCGCAATGTCGCCGGACACTTCGCAGTGGATCTCGGCCAGCGGGCTGATCGAGCCCGCGAAGTCTGCTGCCGCGCGCGCGGATGCGGTCGCGAGCATGGCGCGCCGGCCGCCCACGTCGTCGCCCAGCAGATCGGAGAATTCGGGCGCGTTCGCGGTGCAGCCCGACCAACGCAGGAGCGACGCGCATGCCGCGTGCCCCTGCACCGCCTCGTCGCAACCGGTCGCTGCCGCTAGGCGCGACGCGAGCCACGCGGTGCGCACCGAGTGGTCGATCGGCTGTCCCATGCTGAGATCGCCGACGAATGCAAGCGCGCGGATGGCGTCGAAGACCTGGATCGGAGAAGGAGGCTGCACGGGAAACGACGGCGAAGTGAAGAGCGTGCCGCGACGGAGCGCCCGCCGCCGGCACGCGGGACCTTACTTGGATTGACGCACAGCGTCCAGGATCACCTCGGCCACCTTGGCCGGCTGCGACTGCTGGGGCACGTGGCTGCTGTTGACGCGCGTGAGATGCGCGCCGATCTTCTTCGCCATCTCGAGCTGCAGCGCCGGCTGGATCATGTGGTCGGACGTGGCGGCCAGATACCACGAAGGCTTGGTCTTCCAGGCCGCGATGGGCAGCTTCTGCTCGAAGGACTTGCCCAGGATCGGGCCTTGCGTGGCCGTCATCACCGCCGTGGCCGAGGCCGGCAGGTCCTGCGCAAAATGCCTGCTCATGCCTTCCTTCGTGAGCGACAGGAAGCCGGAGGCGTCGGCCACAATGTGCGCCGAGCCTGGCGCGGGCGGATAGTCCTTACCGAGTTCCGCGGAGGTTTGGCCCGAATCGGGCGCGAAGGCGGCCACATAGACCAGCGAGGCGACCTTGTCGTTCGCACCCGCCTCCGTGATGACCGAGCCGCCCCAGGAATGGCCGACCAGCACGACCTTGCCCGGCTGCGCATCGATCGCGCGTTTGGCCGCGGCCACGTCGTCCTCGAGCGAGGTCAGCGGGTTCTGCACCGCCACCACGTGCACGCCCTTGGCCTGCAGCAGCGGAATCACCTTGGCCCAGTCGGAACCGTCGGCGAAGGCGCCGTGGACGATCACGACGCTGGGCCTGGAGGTGTCGGGCGCGACGGGTGTTGCAGCCGTTGCGGCAACGGCGGAGAACGACAGGCCGATGACGGCGGCAGCGGCGGCGAGCTTGAAGCGCTGGATGGTTTTCATGAGGGCTCTCTTGCGGAAGTGACGGGAGGAATGGGAGAACCCGTACTGTCCGCTTCGAGGGCCCGACGCGCCATTGGACGAATGTCCGATCAGACGTGCTGTGCCACGAGCACGACCGCGCCGGCAACGGAAATCGCACCGCCGATGATTTGCCTGAGTACCTTCATGAGTGTTCTCCTTGGAATGCGTCGAGGAATTCATGGTGCCGCGAATCGCTTCGGGTGGGGGTTGGCAATCTTCATTCGGAAGATAGGCAGGATGAAAGACGGCACACGCGGATGTTGCACGCCGAAAGCTCGGCGTCGCGGTCGCTTGGGCACGACCGAAGAAGGCCTGCCAATCACCCGCACAAAGAAAAACGGCTTAGGTCTTGTGGACCTAAGCCGTTGATTTCATTTCTTGTTTTTGGTCGGTGTGAAAGGATTCGAACCTTCGACCCCTTGCACCCCATGCAAGTGCGCTACCAGGCTGCGCCACACACCGAAGCTCTCGATTATAGCCGTTGAAATTCAGCGTCCGACAGTCAACAGCTCACGAATTTCAAAGAGTTCGCGGCGCAAGTGCAACAACTGGGACAGGTCAGGTTCCCGGACGGCCTTTTCCGTGCTCACGTGGACCGGCTCGGGCGAGTCCTGCACGATGGCCGCGTCGAATTCTTCCTGGTCGATCTCGATGGCTTCCATTCCTTCGAGCGGCACCTCGCCAGCCTTGCGGCGATCGCGATCGCCTTGCACCAATTCCTGCAGCTTGTTGCGCGCGCCGCTGATGGTGAAGCCCTGGTCGTAGAGCAGATCGCGGATGCGACGGATCATCAGCACCTCGTGATGCTGGTAATAGCGGCGGTTGCCGCGCCGCTTCATGGGGCGCAGCTGCGTGAACTCCTGCTCCCAATAGCGAAGCACGTGGGGCTTGACGCCACAGAGTTCGCCGACCTCACCAATGGTGAAGTAGCGTTTGACAGGAATCGGCGGGAGCGTTTTCTCCATTGAAATCAAGACCGTGCGCGGGAAACCTTAGAGATTACTCCACGCAGGCGCACAGCACCAAGCACTATTCGGCGCCCAGGCTCCACTCGACTTCCGGCGCGGCGCCCTGCTCGGCGCTTCCCTGGATCTGCTCCTTCAGCTTGGCGCTCGCGTGGAAAGTGGCCACGCGGCGCTCGCCGATCGGAATGGCCTCGCCGGTGCGCGGATTGCGCCCCGGCCGCGGTGCCTTGACGCGAATCTGGAAGTTGCCGAAGCCGGAAATCTTCACGTCGGTGCCTTCGATGAGGCTGTTTGCCACGAGCTCGAAGAACGCTTCGACCATGTCCTTGGACTCACGCTTGTTCAAGCCGATCTGCTCGAACAGCAGGTCGGCCAGATGCGCCTTGGTGAGCGCAGGCGTCTCGAGAGCCTCGAGCGTGAATTCGGCAGCGTTCATTCTCATCACCCCCTCAAGCGGCCGCCGACCTGGGCGCCCAGTTGTTCGACGATCGCACGCACAGCGGGTTCGACCTGCTCGTCCGTCAACGTGCCGCTGTCGCTCTGGAAGCTCAGGCGCACCGCCATGCTCTTCTCGCCTTGCGCCAGTGCACCGGGCGCGGCCACGGCGCCGTCGCGCAATGGCTGCGGACGATAGATGTCGAACAGCGTCGCGTCGCGCAGCAGACCCGTGGCAGCAGTCGCACCGCGAATGGCGTGCATGAGTGCGTCGTGCGTCACGGCCTCGGCCACGACGACGGCAATGTCCCGCTCCACGGCCTGGTGTTTGGGCACCGGCTTTGCCACAGGCACGGGACGCGCGATGACGGCATCGAGGTCTAGTTCGAACAGCACCGGCGGTTGCGCGAAGTCCCACTTCTGGCGCCACCGCGGATGCAGCTCGCCGACGAAGCCGATGGCCTTTCCGTCGACCAGCACACGCGCAGAACGCCCGGGATGCAGCGCGGGATGCTCGGCCGCCTCGAAGGTCGGCACAAGCGGTGACAGCAACGCCTCGACATCGCCCTTGACGTCGTAGAAGTCGATGCGCTGCGACTTGCCGTCCCAGCGCGCCTCATCGGCATCGCCCCAGGCGAGCCCGGCCACGCGCATCGGCTGGTCGATGCCGCGCACGGTGCTGTCGGTGGTCGCAACGCTGTCGTCGCGCATGAACACCCGGCCCAGCTCGAACACGCGCACGCGTGGCGCCTTGCGGTCGAGGTTGAACTTGAGCACCTGCAGCAGAGAGCCGAGAAGCGACGAGCGCATGACGCTCATCTGGCTTGCGATGGGATTCAGCAGCTTGACGGGATCAGTGTTGCCCGCCAGGTCCTGCTCCCAATGCGCTTCCACGAAGCTGAAGTTGATCGTTTCCTGGTAGCCCAGCGCGGCGATGCTGCGACGCACAGCGAACCGGCTGCGCTGCGCCTCGGGCCGCACGCGGGCGGTGATGGGCGCGAGCGGTGCAACGGTCGGCAGGTTGTTGAAGCCGATCAGGCGCGCAACCTCCTCGATCAGGTCTTCTTCGATCAACAGGTCGAAGCGGTGCGGCGGCGGTGCGACGGTCAGCGTGCCTTCGCCTTCGGTGATCGAGAAACCGAGGCGGCCGAGCGCATCCGCGCACTGCGCCTGCGTCAGCGGCATGCCGATCACGCGCGAAGCACGCGCCACGCGAAGCGTGACGGGCGAGGCCTCGGGCACATGCAGTTTCTGGTCGTCGATCGTGCCGGCCTGGCCGCCGCAGACCTCGACGATGAGTTGCGTGATGCGCTCGATGATCTGCACCGTGCGGCTCGGATCGACGCCGCGCTCGAAGCGATGGCCCGCATCGGTGGAGAAGTTGAAGCGGCGCGAACGACCTTGCACGGCTTCGGGCCACCAGAAGGCGGCCTCGACGTAGATGTTGCGCGTGTCGTCGGACACGGAGGTTGCATCGCCACCCATGATGCCCGCGAGCGATTCGACTTCGCGGTCGTCGGCGATCACGCCGACCTTGTCGTCGACGGTGATGGTGGTGCCGTTGAGCAGCTTGAGCTGTTCGCCCGCCTTGCCCCAACGCACGGTGAGGCCGCCGTGGATCTTGTCGAGGTCGAAGATGTG
>Ga0102594_1002152_pt1 | contig 10551 bp, 9 predicted proteins | sample AraplaCol_mLB_r2_2_FD_76863 | JGI IMG/M metagenome (GOLD analysis project Ga0102594, IMG submission 76863) | Arabidopsis root microbial communities from North Carolina, USA - plate scrape MF_Col_mLB_r2 (SPADES assembly) (version 2) | ecosystem: Host-associated > Plants > Roots > Endosphere...
CTCGACGCGACGGCCAAATTCCTCGCCGAGATTCCGGCGATCACGCCCGAGATCGAGGCGATGGCCGGCGTGTCGCGCTCCGGTCTTGGTCGCGGCGGCATGATCACCAAGATCGTCGCCGCCAAGATCGCGGTCGGTGCCGGCTGCGCCATGGTGATTGCCAATGGTAAGCAGCTTCATCCCGTGCAGAGCGTGCGCGATGGCGGCCGCTGCACCTGGTTCCATGCCCATGCGACCCCGAGCGCCGCGCGCAAGCAGTGGATTGCCGGGCATCTGAATCCGCAGGGCACGCTGACGCTGGACGACGGCGCGGTGAAGGCTTTGCGCTCGGGCCGTTCGCTGCTGCCCGCCGGCGTGACGGAGGTCGACGGCCGCTTCCAGCGCGGCGACCTGGTGCGCGTCTGCACGGCTGACGGCGCCGAGATCGCCGTTGGACTTTCGGCGTATGCCGACGAGGATGCCCGCCGCATCAAGGGGCATAAATCCGGGGACATTGAAGAGATTCTCGGCTACCGTGGCCGCGATGAAATGATTCATCGTGACGAGTTGGTGCTGCGATGACATCTGAAGCGATGATGGTTGGGTACTGACATGGCGTTGCATGCGAAAATGGCCGTCCACAGCTCGCTGCCTGCCGACATTCCGGGCCTGATGGCCCAGATCGGCAAGGCCGCCAAGGATGCGGCTGCCGTGCTGGCCACTGCCAACACGATGCAGAAGAATGCCGCCCTGTTGCAGGCTGCAAAAGCGCTGCGTGCCAATGAAGCCGCGATCCTCGCCGCCAATGCCGAAGATGTGGCGGCGGGCAAGGCGAAAGGCCTGACGCCCGCTTTGCTCGATCGCCTCCTGCTCGATTCCAAGCGCATCAATGCTATGGCGCAGGGACTGGAAGAGATCGCCGCACTCGCCGATCCCGTCGGCGATGTTATCGCCTGCTGGACACGGCCCAACGGCCTGAAGATCGAACGCGTGCGCACGCCGCTGGGCGTGATCGGCGTGATCTATGAAAGCCGGCCGAATGTCACCGCCGATGCCGGCGGGCTATGCCTCAAGGCCGGCAATGCCTGCCTGCTGCGCGGCGGCACCGAAAGCTACAAATCCAGCCGCGCCATCCATGCCTGCCTGGTTGAGGGCCTGAAACAGGCCGGCCTGCCGGAAACCGCGATCCAGCTGGCGCCCACCACCGATCGCGCCTTCGTCGGCGCCATGCTGGGTGCGGCGGAGTATCTGGATGTGATCGTGCCGCGCGGCGGCAAGTCGCTGGTCGCCCGCGTGCAGGCCGAGAGCCGCGTGCCGGTCTTCGCCCATCTCGATGGCAATGTGCATGTCTATGTCGAACGGAGCATCGACTTAGGGATGGCCGAGAGCATCGTGCTGAACGCCAAGCTGCGCCGCACCGGCGTCTGCGGCGCGGCCGAGACCCTGCTGGTCGAACGCGCGGCTGCCGCCACGCATCTTGCGCCGCTGGTGAAGATGCTGCTGGATGCCGGCTGCGAGGTACGCGGCGATGCCGAGACGCAGGACGTCGACGCCCGCGTGAAGTCGGCCACCGAGGAAGACTGGGCGACCGAGTATCTCGACAAGATCATCGCCGTGAAGGTGGTCGACGGCCTGGACGACGCCATCGCCCATATCGGCACCTACGGCTCGCACCATACCGACGCCATCCTGACCAACGATGCCCAGCATGTGGCGCGGTTCATGAGCCATGTCGACAGCGCCATCGTGCTGCACAATGCTTCCACGCAGTTCGCCGATGGCGGCGAGTTCGGCATGGGCGCCGAGATCGGCATCGCTACCGGCAAGATGCATGCGCGCGGTCCGGTCGGCGTCGAGCAGCTCACCACGTTCAAGTATCTGGTGCATGGCACCGGCCAGATCCGGCCGGTGTAAGGATACGGGGAGCCGCTGCGTCGCATGATCCCGGCTCTCGGTTCGCGCCAGCATCTGCGCGTCGGTCTGCTTGGCGGGTCGTTCAACCCCGCGCATGCGGCGCATCGCGAAATCAGCCTGACGGCCCTGCATCGGCTTGAACTCGACCAGGTCTGGTGGCTGGTCAGCCCGCAGAATCCCCTGAAAAGCCGCAGCGGCATGATGCCGCTGGGCCGGCGCGTGGCCCAGGCGCAGGCGGTTGCCGACCACCCCGCCATCCATGTCACCGATCTCGAGCGGCGCCTGGATACGCGGTATACAGTCGATACTCTTGCCCGCCTGCGGCTGCATTATCCCAATATGCAGTTCGTCTGGCTGATGGGGGCCGACAATCTGGCGCAATTCCACCGCTGGCATGCCTGGCAGGATATTGCTCATACAATGCCAATTGCGGTTCTCGACCGTCCCGGCTTTAATCTGAGGGCGGCCCGGACGCCGGCGGGGCAATGGCTGTCCCGCTATCGGATCGCCCAGCATGAAGCCGGAGTCCTGGCAGACCAGGAGGCCCCGGCCTTCCTGCTGCTGAAGTCGAAGCTCAATCCCCTGAGCGCGACCGCAATCAGACAGACGGCGGCCAGAAAAACTATGGCTGGGCAGAAGACAAAGCGGAGGACGGCCACGTGAACAGTTATCTTGTGTCTTACGATCTGGACGGTGCCGGCCTGTGGGCGATCATCAATGCGCCCGACAAGGATTCCATCCTGGCGACCTTCCCCCAGCTCTCCGTGCTGGACGAGAAGCCGGAATCCATGAGCATCGCCGATTACGCCAAGCTGCAGTCGCAGGAAACCTACGATCTCGCCGGCCCGCTGCCGAACTGGCTGGCCGAACTACGCTGACCCTTACGGCCAGATTCTCAAGGCTTGCGCAGGAACAGCTTGTTCACGCCGGTGAGCAGCCGGTGCAGCGGCGCATAAGCCGCCGCGAAATCATCCCAGTCCAGCCCCAGACTTTCCGCGATGGCGCCCAGCGTGCGGCGACCGTCCATCAGCGCGACGATCTCAGGTGAGCGCGGCGGTGCGGCGAAGACCAGCCGTTCGGCCTCGAAGCTGACGGCGAGTTCGCCGCGCGTGCCCAGCGTCTCGGCCAGCGCCTTGGCCGGCAGGCCGCTCAGCCAGGGCGCCAGATCGGGCGCGGGCTGCGCGACGGCATCCTTCAGTCGTGCCGGCGGCACGGCGTAGATCACATGGGTCTTCAGCGACCCGCAGAGACGCTCGGCCAGTGCCGCCTGCTCCGCCGGCGACAGCGCCGCCGCGCGGGCGCGCAGGCTGTCATCCTTCAGATACGTCAGCGGGTCGTAGCGGCAGGGCTCGATCCAGGCCGCGACCGAAAGCCCCGCGCCTTCGACCAGCGCCTGCAGCTGCGGCACCGTATAGGCGCGGTCCTGGCTGTGCAGCAGCAGATCGTACAGCCCGGCATCGCCGCTCTTGTGGTCGACCAGGAAAGTGTTGCGCGCGAAAGCATTGGTTTCGGGCAGCTCGGCCAGCAGGCGTTTCGCCGCATCGACCTGCTGGGCCGGCGTGTCGTCTCCGGTGAGCTGGCGGAGTGCGGCCTGCAGCGGATAGACACCGGCGCGGCCATATTCGCCATAGACCATCAGGCCCATGCCGCCGGTCGGCTTCAGCTGTGCGGCTAGCGCTGCAAGGCCGGCATCCGGATATGGAAGATGATGCAGCACGCCGCAGCAATCGATGTAGTCGTAAGGCCCGGGCGCGAGCGTCGCCACATCCAGTAGCGAGCCGGTGACGAAGCGGATATTGGCAAGATTGCGCGCCTTGGCGCGGGCCTCGGCAATGGCGCGCGAGGCGGCGGACAGATCGAGATACACAACCTCATGCGCGCCGCCGCTGGCGGCCAGATACTGTGCCAGGTGGATCAGCCCGTCGCCGGTGCCGCCGCCGGCCACCAGCACGCGCAGCGGCTTTGTGAAATCGCCACGGCCGCCGAAGACATAGTGATTGAGTTCGGGCAGGAAACCGGGGCTGCCGGTGATCAGCCGGCGTGCCTCATCGGCCGGATCGCGCGCCGGATAGGGATAGGCCTCGTATTGCTGCCTGACTTTATCCTTGCCGCTGTCTGTCACGAGACCTTGATGACGACCTTGCCGGTGGTCTTGCGCGACAGCAGGGCCTGCATGGCCTGCGTCACCTGGTCGAGGCTGAAGCTGGTCGAGACATGCGGCTTGAGCTTGCCGTGTTCATACAGCGCCAGCAGGGCGGCGAAATTGGCGCGGTTCTTTTCCGGCTCGCGCGCGGCGAAGGCGCCCCAGAAGACGCCGACGATGCTGCAACCCTTGATCAGCGCCAGGTTGGCCGGCGCTTCCGGGATACGGCCCGAGGCAAAGCCGATCACCAGCAGGCGGCCATCCCAGTTGATGCAGCGCAGAGACTGGTCGAAGGCATCGCCGCCGACCGCGTCATAGATCACGTCGGCGCCATTGCCGCCAGTGAGTTCCTTCACGCGGTCCTTGATGCTTTCCGTCGAGTAGTTGATCACATGGGCCGCGCCATACTGCTTGACGATGGCGGCCTTCTCGTCGGAGCCGACCGTGCCGATCACGGTGGCGCCGAGTTCGCGGCCGAGTTCGACAGCGTTCAGGCCGACGCCGCCGGCGGCGCCATGCACCAGCAGTACCTCGCCCTTCTTGATGCGGCCACGGTCGACCAAGGCGTGATAAGTCGTCCCATAAGTGATCGGGAAGCCGGCGGCATGCTCATAGGACATGCTGGCCGGAATCTTGAAGACATTGCTCGCCGGGCACTGCACCTGCTCGGCGAAGCTGCCATTGCCGGTGGTGGCCATCACGCGGTCGCCGACTTTCAGGTCGGTCACCTTCTCGCCCACGGCGGCGATCTCGCCGGCGCATTCCATGCCCGGCGCGAAGGGGAAGGCCGGCTTCATCTGGTATTTGCCGCTGATCATCAGCGTGTCGGGGAAATTCAGCCCGGCGACGCGCACCGTGATGCGCACATCCTTGGGGCCGAGAGCCGGGAGGGCCAGATCGTCCAGCACCAGGCTTTCCGGTCCACCCCAGGCCTTGCACACCATGGCCTTCACGCTGATCGCCGACATCATACTCTCCCTGTCTGGTTTTCTTTTTATCTGCCGCAGATACAGAAATGGCGCCGACTGTTGGCCGGCGCCATCCGTTCAGTCCGAAATTACTTCGGCGACATGACCATGGTCATCTGCCGACCTTCCATCTTGGGCGTCTGCTCCATCTTGGCCTTTTCGCCAAGATCCTCGCGCACGCGGTCGAGCAGCTTCATGCCGAGTTCCTGGTGCGCCATTTCGCGGCCACGGAAACGCAGGGTGACCTTCACCTTGTCGCCTTCCTCCAGGAACCGTACCATCGCCCGCATCTTCACGTCATAGTCATGCGTGTCGATCATCGGGCGCAGCTTGATTTCCTTGATCTCGATGACCTTCTGCTTCTTGCGCGCCTCGGCCGCCTTCTTCTGCTCCTCGTACTTGTACTTGCCAAAATCGAGGATCTTGGCGACGGGGGGTTCGGCGGTGGGGGAGATTTCGCAGAGATCGAGCCCGGCCTCTTCGGCCAGACGCAGGGCTTCGCGGATCGGGACAATGCCGCGGTTCTCGCCGGCGGCATCGATCAGACGGACTTGGGGAACGTCGATCTCGAAATTGACCCGCGGGCCGTCGGTCTTCGGCGTCGGCGGGGCATTGAACGGGGGACGGGCTATGACGCGCTCCTAAAGTAGTTGCAACAAAATCAGTTAGTTAAGGCGGATATCTGCGGAATCAAGCCTTGCGCTCAGCCGGGCATCCGGGCCTCGGCCGACAATCTAGCAATCGCGTCGGCCAACGCAATGGTTTCCTGCTGCTCGGACCCGAGCCGCCGCAGCGTCACGGTGCCCTGTTCGGCTTCCTTTTTGCCAACCACCAGGATCACCGGCACCTTGGCCAGGCTGAGTTCGCGGATCTTGTAGTTGATCTTCTCGTTGCGCAGGTCGGTATCGACCCGCATCCCGGCGGCCCCGAGCTGGTCGGCGACCTGCTGCGCGTAAGCGTCGCAATCCGACACGATCGGCGCGACCACCACCTGCAGCGGCGACATCCAGAGCGGAAGCCGGCCGGCATACTGTTCCAGCAGGATGCCGATGAAGCGCTCGAAGCTGCCCAGGATCGCGCGATGCAGCATCACCGGACGATGGCGCGCGCCATCGGCGCCGACGTAATCCGCATCCAGACGTTCCGGCAGCACGAAATCGACCTGCAGCGTGCCGCACTGCCAATCACGGCCGATGGTGTCGCGCAGCACGAATTCCAGCTTCGGGCCATAGAAGGCGCCTTCGCCGGGGTTCAGCGTGTATTCCAGACCGGAGGCGACGCAGGCATCCTTCAGCGCATTCTCGGCCTTGTCCCAAGTCTCGTCCGAACCGGCGCGCTTGGCCGGACGGTCGGAGAACTTCACCTTGATCTCGGCGAAGCCCATATCCTTGTAAATCGACTGCAGCAGGTCGCAGAAGATCTTGCTCTCCGAGATGATCTGGTCCTCGGTGCAGAAGATATGCGCGTCGTCCTGCGTGAAGTTGCGCACGCGCATGATGCCATGCAGCGCGCCGCCCGGCTCGAAGCGGTGGCAGGAGCCGAATTCGGCCATGCGTAGCGGCAGGTCGCGATAGCTCTTGAGGCCCTGGTTGAAGATCTGCACATGGCAGGGGCAGTTCATCGGCTTCAACGCGAAGATGCGCTCGTCCGGATTCGCCGCGAAGTCGCGAATGCCCTCTTCATTTTCCGCGATATACATGCTCTCGCGGAACTTCTCCCAGTGGCCCGACGCCTCCCACAGCTTGCGGTCGACCAGCTGCGGCGTCTTCACTTCGAGATACTTCGCCTTTTCCAGGCGGCGGCGCATGTAGGCTTCGAGCGTGCGATAGAGCGTCCAGCCCTTCGGGTGCCAGAAGACCATGCCAGCGGCTTCTTCCTGCTGGTGGAAGAGGCCCATTTCCTTGCCCAGCCGACGGTGGTCGCGCTTCTCGGCTTCCTCGAGGCGCTTCAGGTAAGCGTCGAGTTCCTTCTGGTCCCGCCACGCCGTGGCATAAACACGCTGCAACTGGCGGTTCTTGGCATCGCCGCGCCAGTAGGCGCCCGACACCTTCATGACCTTGAAGACCGGCGGCAGCTTGCCGGTGGAAGGCAGATGCGGGCCCATGCAGAGGTCGAGCCAGCTGTCGCCCTGGCGATAGATCGAGATGGCTTCGCCGCGCTTGGCGATCTCGGCCACCCACTCCGCCTTGTAGGTCTCGCCGATCGACTTGAAATACTCGACGGCCTTTTCCGGCGCCCATTCCTCGCGCTCGATCGGCAGGTCGCGCTTGACGATCTCAGCCATGCGCTGCTCGATCTTGCCGAAATCGTCCGGCGTGAAGGGCTCGTCGCGCACGAAATCGTAATAGAAGCCGTCGTCGGTGGCCGGGCCGAAGGTGATCTGGGTGCCGGGGAACAGCTCCTGCACCGCCTGGGCCATGACATGGGCGCCATCGTGGCGGATCAGCTCGAGGAGCTCGGCCTCGTTCTTGTCCTTCATGGTGACGATCTCGAGCCGGGCATCCTGCCGGATCGGGGTCTTGAGGTCCTTCAGCACGCCGTCCAGACGGATCGCCAGGGCGGCCTTGGCCAGGCCGGCGCCAATCGAGGCCGCCACATCCGCGCCCGTGCTGCCGGCCGCGTAAGTTCGCACACTGCCGTCAGGCAGGGTGACGCGGATTTCGGCAGGAGAAACAGCGGACTGGGACATGGTTCAGGGGACCTCCAAGGGGGCGCAGCCTAGCCGCCCCACCCCCCATGTCAAGCCAGCGCCCCGGCCCTATTCGGGCCGATTCAGGGCAGGAAAACCGGGCCCTGCCGCTTTCGGGGGCAGTGCCTGCCGGCAGGATGGAAACTGCTGGCATCCGGGGGCAAAACAGGGTGGCATAGCCTTCGCATAACCGAGACGGTCAAAACCGTCCTAACAGGGGGCTAAAACTCATGCGTATCCGATCCATTCTGGCTGCCAGCCTGGCCTTTGCCGGCCTGGCCGCCACCGCTCCGGCCGCTTTCGCCGGCGCCACCTTCGACGCCGTGAAGGCCAAGGGCTTCGTCCAGTGCGGCGTGAACGGCAGCGTCGCCGGCTTCTCGGCGCCCGACAGCACGGGCCTGTGGACCGGCATCGACGTCGACATGTGCCGCGCGGTCGCCGCCGCCGTCTTCGGCGATTCCAGCAAGATCAAATATACCGCGCTGACCGCGCAGCAGCGCTTCGTGGCCCTGCAGTCGGGCGAGATCGACCTGCTGACCCGCAACGTCACGCAGACGCTGCTGCGCGACGCCTCGCTGGGCCTGCGCGAGGCCGGCGTGAACTTCTATGACGGCCAGGGCTTCCTGGTGCCGAAGAAGCTGGGCGTGAAAAGCGCGAAAGAGCTGAACGGCTCGACCATCTGCGTGCAGCCCGGCACCACGACCGAGCTGAATCTCTCGGACTACTTCCGCAAGACCGGCATGACCTTCAAGCCGGTGGTGATCGAGAAGGTGGATGAGAATATCGCCGCCTTCGCGTCGGGCCGCTGCGACGTCTACACCACCGATGCCTCGCAGCTCGCCGCCATCCGCGTCACGGCGCTCAATCCGCCGGATGACTACATGATCCTGCCCGAGCGCATCTCCAAGGAACCGCTGGGGCCGATGGTGCGCCAGGGCGACGACCAGTGGTACCAGATCGTCAAATGGGCGCTGCTGGCGCTGAAGGAAGCCGAGGAGCTCGGCATCACGCAGCAGAATATCGACGAGATGCTGAAGAGCGAGGATCCGGTGATCAAGCGCTTCACCGGCGTCACGCCCGGCTATGGCAAGGCGCTCGGCCTGGACGAGAAATGGGCCTACTGGATCGTCAAGCAGGTCGGCAATTACGGCGAGAGCTTCGAGCGTAACCTGGGCAAGGGCAGCCCGGTGAAGCTGGATCGCGGCCTGAATGATGTGTGGACCAAGGGCGGCCTGATGTACGCCATCCCGCTGCGGTAAGCTGCTGCGGCACGAGACTGCTCATGGCCGGGCCAAAAGCCCGGCCATGTTTTTTTCAGCCCGGCTTCGCCTGTTTCTCGGCGAGTTCCACGTCCCACTGCTTCACCCGCAGATAAGCGGGCCGTTCGGCGAAGCGGTCGATATAGGCCTTCACCACTGGCGTCGGCTGCACGATGCCGAAGCCCGTCGTCCAGGTCAGCGCCATGCCCCAGAGGATGTCCAGCGCGGTGAAGCGCTTGCCCAGCATGTAAGGCCCCTTGCCGAGCTGGTCGTTGATGGTCTGCATCACCAGCGCATAATCGCCATAGGGACTGCGCGACAGCGGCGCCGGATCGCGGCTCATCGACTTGTCGACCAGCGCCGGCTCGAAGCAGGAGCCGTAATAGACCATCCAACGCAGGTAAGGCCCGCGATCGGGATCGTCGAGCGCCGGCGCCAGACCGGCCTCGGAGAACAGGTCGGCGAGATAGATGAAGATCGCGGGCTGTTCGGTGATCAGCGCATCGCCATGGCGGATCGCCGGCACCTTGCCCATCGGGTTGATGCCGAGGAAAGCCGGCTGGCGGTTTTCGCCGCTCTTCAGGTTCAGGACCTGCAGCTCGTAGGGCGCACCAAGCTCTTCAAGCAGCAGCCGCGCGCTGATCGACCGGCTGTTGGCAGCATGGAACAGCGTCAGCTTGCGCTTGTCGGTCATGGCCTGACGGGGCCTCAGTTGTTGTGATTGGGGAACAACAGCCGTGTGTAAACCTTGATATAGGCGTCGCACATCGCATCGATGGTGAATTTCTCCATCACATGCTGGCGCGCGCGCTCGGCAATCTGAACGCGCCGCTCGGGCGTAAGTTTCAGGGCTTCGTCCAGCGCGTCGGCCAGGGCCTGAGCGTCGTTGGGCTTGACCAGCCAGCCGGTTTCGCCGGCCGGCAGCACCGTCTCGCGCGAGCCGCCATGATCGGTGGCCACCACCGGCTTGCCCATCGCCTGACCCTCGACCGCCACGCGGCCGAAACCTTCGGGGAAGGTGGAGGCCGAGACCACCACATCGGCCAGCATGTAGGCCGCCGGCATGTCCTTGCCGTCACCCGGCATGCGCACGCTCTGGTCCAGACCGAGCTGCACGATCATGCCTTCGAGTTCGGCGCGATAGCCCTCGCGCCCTTGCGTGTCGCCCAGCAGCACGGCGGTGAAATCCTGCTTGCCGTGGCGGTCAGCCAGGATCTTGAGCGCCTTGAGCAGCACCGCGTGGCCCTTCCAGCGCGTCAGCCGGCCGGGCAGCAGGATCACCGGGCGGCCATCGGTCAGGCGCCACTGCTGCTGCAGGTTGGCGAGACGCTCGGGATAGATGCGGCTGGGATCGAACTTGGCCAGATCGGTGCCGCGCGGGATCGTCACCAGGCGCGCGCGCGGCACGCCGAAGGTCTTGTTGGCGTAATCGGCGACGAAATCGGAAATGGCGACGACGATGTCGCCCTTCGACATCGGCCCGGCCCAGAATTTCTTGAACCAGTTATGCGCCTTGTAGGCGTTGTGGAAGGTGGTGACCAGCGGAATGCCGCAGCGCTGCGCCGCCATCCGCACCGACCAGGCCGGGGCGCGCGAGCG
>Ga0102594_1002153_pt1 | contig 10549 bp, 6 predicted proteins | sample AraplaCol_mLB_r2_2_FD_76863 | JGI IMG/M metagenome (GOLD analysis project Ga0102594, IMG submission 76863) | Arabidopsis root microbial communities from North Carolina, USA - plate scrape MF_Col_mLB_r2 (SPADES assembly) (version 2) | ecosystem: Host-associated > Plants > Roots > Endosphere...
CGGCGGCGCGTGCCGTCGCGTTCGACCATCACCGCCGACAGCGTGTGCCGGTCGACGCTGTGCTGCGTGCGCAGCGTGCAGGTGAGCCATTGCAGGTTCGGCAGCGCGGCGAAGGCGCGCGTGGCGGCTTCGGCCACGGCCTTCTCGCCTTCGGACGGCACGCGTTCGCCCAGCACGATGGCGATGTCGCGATGGTCGGCGAACACGATGTCGGCCTGTTCGAAGATCTGCCGCAGCAGGCCGGCGGCGTCGCCGTCCCAGGCCTGCCACAGCTTTCCGCGGAAGTTGCCGTCGAAGGAAACCTTCACCCCGAGCCGGCGCGCCGCGCGCGCGGCGTCGATGGTCGCCTGCGCGGTCGCCATGCCCAGCGCAGGGCTCACGCCGGACAGGTGCAGCCACGATGCGCCGTCGAGCAGCGCGTCCCAGTCGTAGTCGGCGTTGCGCACGAACGCCGAATCGGCGCGGTCGTACAGCACTTCGCTCGGACGCTGCATCGCGCCGTGCGACAGGAAGTACAGGCCCATCCGGCCGTTCGCGGCGCGCACCGCGCGCGTGTCCACGCCATGGCGGCGCAGTTCGCCGACTGCCGCCGCGCCCAGCGCGTTGTCGGCCACGGTCGACACCATCGCCGCGTCGTGTCCCAGTTGTGCAAGCAGGACGGCGACGTTGGCCTCGGCGCCGCCGATATGAACGTCCAGCGAGGGCGATTGCAGCACGCGCTCGCGCCCCGGCGCCGACAGGCGCAGCAGCAACTCACCGAAACAGACGATGCGGCTCACGCCGGGTTCCTCTTTGCGCTCATCCCAACTCCCCGTTGCCTTTCGAAGATTCAAACCGCGTCGATTCTGCCTGCTTCCCGGCCCGCCGCACCTTGCCGCGACCGGGCTTCGGGGGCCTTATGGCGCACCGCAGCATGCGGTCCGCCAATCCAGGTGCTAGGGTTTTGACCATCGGTGTCATTCCACCGTCGCGAACACGATAGCAAGCGTCCTAAGCCAGTCAACAAGCACCTTTGAGCTGTACTGCCATATGGGAGGGGAGAACCTATGCAATTTCAGCGTGCATCAAAAAAGACACCGGTTACCTTGCTGGCCGCCTCGATCGGCCTTGCGCTGCAGCTGAGCGCCGCGGGCGCCCTCGCGCAGGATGCGGGCGCGACGGCGACCACCGCGCAGGCAGCGCCGACCGCCGCGGCCACCGCCGCCGACGCACCGCCGCCGACCGAGCTGGACACGGTCACCGTCACCGGCTTCCGCGGCTCGCTCGAGAAGGCGCTGGACAAGAAGCGCAGTGAGATCGGCGTGGTCGACGCGATCGTCGCCGAGGACATCGCCGACTTCCCGGACCTCAACCTCGCCGAATCGCTGCAGCGAATCCCGGGCGTGTCGATCTCGCGCGATGCCGGCGAAGGCCGCAACATCTCCGTGCGCGGCCTGGACAGCCAGTTCACGCGCGTTCGCATCAACGGCATGGAAGCGCTGACCACCACCGGCGGCACGGACAGCTCAGGCGGCGCGAACCGCGGCCGCGGCTTCGACTTCAATGTCTTCGCCTCCGAGCTGTTCAACAGCATCACCGTGCGCAAGACCGCCTCGGCCGACATCGAGGAAGGCGCACTCGGCGCGACGGTCGACCTTCAGACGGCGCGTCCGTTCGACTACGACGGCTTCACCTTCGTCACCGGCGCGCAGCTGGGCTACAACGACCTGGCGTCGGACCTGGATCCGCGCGCGACGATGCTCGTCAGCAACACCTGGGCCGACAACAAGTTCGGCGCGCTGCTTTCGGTGGCCTACACCAAGCGCCGCCTGGTCGAGGAAGGCCACAGCACGGTGCGCTGGGACAACGGCCTGAGCAGCGGTGGCTTTTCCGGCACGCCGGCGGCCGAATCGGCGAGCGTGTTCCATCCGCGCATCCCGCGCTATGGCGTGCTCGAACACGAACAGGAGCGCCTGGGCGTCACCGCGTCGCTGCAGTTCGACGCGACCGACAAGACCTCCTTCGGCCTGGACATGATGTATGCCGATCTCGATGCCACGCGCACCGAGAACTTCCTCAACGGCCTGTCCTTCAGCCGTGGCGCCTGCGCGTCGGGCACCGCCGGCGCCGCCTGCCGCGCGGCGGGCGCGAGCGGCAAGCCGGAAACGGTGGTGCTGGAAAGCGTGGTCGATGAACGCGGCAACCTGGTCTACGGCCGCTTCAACAACGTCGACGTGCGTTCCGAAGCGCGTTACGACGAACTGGAAACCAAGTTCACCCAGTTCAACTTCTACGCCGACCACGAACTCACCGACGACTTCAAGCTGCATTTCGAAGGCGGCCGCGCGAAGTCCGAGTTCGAGAATCCGATCCAGACCACGATCACGCTGGATCGCACCAACGCGCAGAACTACACCTGGGATTACCGCAACAACGATCGCCTGCCGGTGATCAACAACGGCTTCGACGTGAACGATCCCGCGCAGTGGAGGTTCATCAACGGCGTGTCGGAAATCCGCCTGCGCCCGCAGTACGCCGACAACACCATCGACAACGTGTCGCTGGGCATGGCGTGGGCGCTGACGGACAACTTCACGCTGAAGGGCGGCGGCCAGTTCAAGGAATACACGTTCAAGTCGCGCGAGGAACGCCGTTCCTCCGAACTCGTCGTCCCCGCGCTGCCGGCCGGCACGACGCTGGCCGACTTCACGCGCACGATCCAGCTGGAAGATATCCGCAACGTCGGCGACAGCCAGTGGCTGATCCCGGACATCGATGCGTTCAACCGCGCGTTCGACATCTACAGCGACAGCGGCATCTTCGCGGTGAGCGACCAGGTGTCGTCGGTGCTGGGCAACAACCGTTCAGTCACCGAGCGCGACCAGGGCTTCTGGCTGCAGGGCGACTTCACCACGCAGATCGGCTCGCTGCCGCTGAGCGGTAATTTCGGCCTGCGCCAGGTGACCACGCGCCAGAGCTCCACCGGCTGGTCCACCGTCGGCGGCACGCCGGTACTGACCACCGTCGAGCGCAGCTATGAAGACACGCTGCCCTCGTTCAACCTCGTCGCCGACGTGACGCCGGACTTCCTGATCCGCTTCGCCGCGTCGAAGGTGATGGCGCGTCCGGGCCTGGCGAACCTGACGCCGGGCGTGACGGTGAATGTCTCCGGTGGCAACCGCGTGGTGAACGGCGGCAACCCGCTGCTCGATCCGTTCCGCGCCAAGACCGCGGACCTGTCGTTCGAATGGTATTTCGCCGAGGAATCGCTGCTGGCGCTGGGCCTGTTCTACAAGGACATCGACAGCTTCGTGCAGACCTCGCGCGAGACGCGTCCGTACTCCACCTCGGGCCTGCCGGCGAGCCTGCTGGACGGCACGGGCGCCACGGTCAACGACGACTTCCAGTTCAACATCCCGCTGAACACCCCAGGCGGTCCGCTCAAGGGCCTGGAGTTCACCTACCAGCAGCCGTTCGTGTTCCTGCCCGGCTTCTGGAGCGATTTCGGCGTGCAGCTGAACTACACCTACGTCGATTCGAAGATCCAGTACATGACCGCGGCCGGCGCGACGTCGCTGCGCACGGACCTCACGGGCCTTTCGAAGAACGCCTACAACGCCACGCTCTACTACGAAGGCGACAAGTTCAGCGCGCGCGTGTCGGCGGCGTATCGCGACGACTACCTGACCACGGTGCCGGGCCGCAACAACAACGACGTGGAAGGTACGGCCGAAACACTGACCATCGACATGTCGGCCTCGTACAAGATCAACGACCACTTCGAACTGACGCTGGAAGGCCTGAACCTCACCGACGAGTTCCAGGACCAGTGGGTCGATTCGATCGGCGATCGCGCTTCGGTCTACCACCACACGGGCCGGCAGTACTTCGTGGGTGCGCGTTACAAGTTCTGACGCATGGGCGATGGAGGACGAGTGGGGGCGACGCCCCCACTCGTTTCTCCGGCGCGATTGGGGATTCGTGATTCGCGAACGCACGGCGTGATGGCGTGCTTTGCGAGTCGCGAATCCCGAATCCCGAATCACCACCAGTTCACGTTTCCAGTTCCTAACGTCAAGGAGCCGCAACGATGAGCACTCGCAGCATTCGCAGCACCCTCACCACCCTGGCCTTCGCGCTTCCGCTGTGGGCACACGCGGGCGCGGCTTCGCAGCCTCCGGTCGAACGCCAATCCATCGCGCCGAACGACGGCTGGGCCGCGCAGCCCACCACCGCCCTGCCGAACGGCACCACCGGCGGTTCCGCCGCCGACGATGCGCACGTGTTCACCGTATCCGACCGCAATGCACTGGTCGCCGCGCTGAACTTTCCCGACGCCACGCCGAAGATCGTCCGCATCGAAGGCATGATCGACGCGAACGTGGATGCGGCCGGCCTGCCGCTCACCTGCGCCGACTACGCGCGTCCCGATCCGCAGACGGGCGAGCCGTATTCGATCGACGCCTTCCTCGCCGCCTACGATCCGGCGACGTGGGGACGCGTGAACCCCAGCGGCCCGCAGGAACGCGCACGCGCCGCGTCGGCCGCCGCGCAGCAGGCGCGCGTGCGCATCCGCGTGCCGGCAAACACGACGATCATCGGCGCCGGACGCGGCGACGGGCTGCGCGGCGCGTGGCTCGACATCCGCCCCAGCTCCACCAGCGGCAACCAGCCGATGAACGTCATCGTGCGCAACCTGCTGCTGGTCGACAGCGCCGACTGCTTCCCGCAGTGGTCGCCGACCGACGGCGCGGAAGGCAACTGGAACGCGCTGTACGACGCGATCTCGGTGCGCAACGCCACGCACGTATGGATCGACCACAACGCGATGCTCGACGTCGACACGCGCGACGAGGACGCGCCGACGTACTTCGGCCGGCTGTACCAGCGCCACGACGGACTGGTGGATGTCACCAACGAATCCGACTTCGTCACCGTGTCCTGGAACCTGATGGCGAACCACGACAAGGCGATGCTGATCGGCTCTTCCGACAGCGCGACCGCCGACCGCGACAAGCTGCGCGTCACGCTGCACCACAACCTCTTCCACGACGTGGGCCAGCGTGTTCCGCGCGTGCGCTACGGCCAGGTGCACGTCTTCAACAACCAGTATTCGCTCACCAGCGAGGGCGCACAGGACTACATCTACAGCTGGGGCGCGGGCATCGAATCCAGGATCTTCGCGCAGAACAACCACTTCCTCGTGCCTGCGGCCGTGACGGCGGATCTGTTCGTCGACCGCTTCAACGGCACCGCGCTGCATGCCGAAGGCACGCTGCGCAACGGCCTGCTGCGTAACGCGCGCGTGGACGTTGTGGCGGCGTACAACGCGGCCAATCCGGTGCCGCTCGGCACCGATGTGGGCTGGACGCCGACGCTGTATCGCTGGATCGATCCGACCGCGATCGTGCCGCTGGTGGTGATCCTGGGAGCGGGGCCGTTCAAGTGATGCAACGTGTTTCGTTGTCCCGACGAAGATTGCTGCACGCGTCTCTCTTCACTCCGACCTTCGCGCTGTTGCCCCCTCCCCTGCTTGCAGGGGAGGGTTGGGGAGGGGTGAAGTCGCTCACGGGAGCGTTCGGCGAAACCGCTTCTTTCGATGCAATCGTTGCCAGTGCTTCACGCGAAGGAACACGGACCTTCCCCACCGTAGCCGAAGCCATCGCCGTAGCCCCCGCCAACGGCACGAAGCCCTTCCGCATCCTCATCACCCGAGGCCGCTGGCACGAAAAGCTGCTGATCGACAAACCCCACATCCATCTGATCGGCGAAGACCGCGCCGGAAGCGTGCTCACTTACGACGCCTCCGCCGGCATGGCGCGTCCCGACGGCCAACCATGGGGCACCTGGGGCTGCGCCAGCGTGACGGTGCGCGCACCCGATTTTCGCGCGAGCAACCTCGCCATCGAGAACGCGTTCGATTACGTCGGCAACCTCGCGGCACCGAAATTCGAACCCATCGGCCCGAACGGCGCGCAGGCGGTGGCGCTGATGCTCGATGCCGGCAGCGACCGCGCCGCCTTCGACCGCGTGGATTTCCACGGCCACCAGGACACCCTGTTCGCCGATGCGGGACGCAGCTTCTTCCGCGCTTGCCGCATCGCGGGCAGCGTCGATTTCATCTTCGGCGGGGGCAACGCGCTGTTCGAGCAGTGCGAGCTTCATTCGCGCTTCCGTCCTGGCAAGGAGCGGCAGGGCTACGTCGCCGTGCCCTGCACGCCGTCCGCGCAGGCGTACGGGCTGACGTTCGTGCGATGCCGGCTCACGCGCGATGCGGAGATACCCGACGGCAGCGTCGCGCTCGGCCGCGCGTGGCGACCGGGGCGCACGTTTCCGGACGGCAAATACGGCGATCCCGACGCGGTCGGCGCCGCGGTGTATCTGGATTGCTGGATGGACGCGCACCTCGACGCACGCGGCTGGGACGAGATGGGCTACACCGCGCGCGACGGCCAGCGCGTGATGCTTCGCCCGGAAGAGGCGCGGTTGTTCGAGTACGGCAGCAGCGGGCCGGGCGCGAATCGCGCGGACTCGCGACGTGTCCTGATGCGCGAACGCGTGGCCTCGTACTCGCGCGAGCGGGTGCTCGATGGTTGGGCGCCCGTCTAGGCCGACCGCCGCTCAGCTCCTCACCTCAAGCCGCTTCCCTCACCGTCATCCCGGCGAACGCCGGGACCCAGGCCCGAAACTCCGGACGCCCCCATGCTCAAACCCCTCTTCACCGCCGTCCTTTCGCTCGCGCTGTTGGCGCCCGCCTTCGCTGCGACTCCGGTGACGATCCACCTCGCCGGCGACTCCACCATGGCGATCAAGCGCGCGGAAAAACGTCCCGAAACCGGTTGGGGCGAATTCCTCGCCGAACAGTTCAAGCCCGGCGCCGTCGCCGTCGACAACCGCGCGATGAACGGCCGCAGCACGCGCACCTTCATCGAGGAAGGGCGCTGGAGCGCGTTGATCGAAGCGACGAAGCCCGGCGATGTCGTGCTCATCCAGTTCGGCCACAACGACCAGTCCGTCGAGAAGCCCGACCGCTACACGCCGCCGGCCGACTATGCGCGAAACCTCGAACGGTTCGTTGCCGATGTGCGGGCGAAGGGTGCGACGCCGGTACTGCTCACGCCGGTGGCGCGCCGGCGCTTCGACGAGGAAGGACGCGTGGTCGCCAGCCACGGTGAGTACCCAGATCTGGTACGTGCGCTAGCGGCGCGCGAACACGTTGCGTTCATCGACATGGAACGACGCAGTGCCGCCGCATTGCAGGAAGCCGGCGTCGAAGGATCGAAGGCGCTGTTCCTGTGGCTGGCACCGGGCGAGAACGCGAACTATCCGAAGGGCGTGCAGGACAACACGCATTTCTCGCCGAAGGGTGCGGCGCGGATGGCGCGGGAGTTTGCGGCGGCGTTGAGGGAGTCGGACTTGGCGTTGGCGTCGCAGCTCGTGTCCGGTCCGTAGGATGGGTCTCGCGAAGCGAAACCCACCGTCAGACGCCAAATGGGTTCCAGCTTCCGCTGGAATGACGAATACGTTGTAGCCCGGGTAAGCGAAGCGCACCCGGGTTGCGCGTGACAGCTCGCGGGTGCGCTTCGCTTACCCGGGCTACGGAAGCACGCATCGCGAATGCGAGCGCGGCCACACCTCTCCCGCAGGGAGAGGGGCTAACGCCTGTTACTTCAACGGCTCCCGCCGCGGCAGCGCCTTCAGCGGTTCCATCGTGTCCAGGTCCCAGTCCGCCGGCACGAACGCCTGGCGCGTTTCCTTCTGCACCGGATAGCCGCCGACCTGCTCCTGGCTGTCGATGATGCGTCCACGACCTTCGATCGCATCGGCGAGGATGCGGCGATCCACGTCGTCGCGATCCCACGGCCGCGCGCCCGCATTGGCGATCACCGCGTCCTGCACCTTCGACGACGGCAGCAGCGTCACGCCGAACGGCAGCGCCGGCGCGCGCTTCATCGCATCGACATGGATCGGCGTGGTCGTGTAGCGCCCCTGCTGCGGCAACGGATTGCCGATTCGGTCCACGGCGAGGTTGTCCTCGAAGTACACATCCACATCGCCGGATCCGCCGACTTCGAAGAAGGCCACATCCTCCGTCGAGATGCCCGCGCGCATCACGTTGCCGCGCGCGATCACCTGCCCGCGCGAATACGGATGCCCCAGCCATTCCTCGGCGATGAGGTTGTAGTGCACGGCGCGCTGGCCCGGGTCGTAGATCAGGTTGTTGAGCACCTGCCCGCGCGCACCGCCCTTGAACAGCGGATTGCGCTCGTAGTTGTGCGCGTAGAGGTTGCCGACGATCAATACGTCGTTGACGTGGTCGTGGATCAACGAACCCTTGGAATGCTCGCCCTTCTTGTGCGTCGCGTTCGCCAGGCCTTCGGCGACGATGTTGTTGCTGTAGGTGATCCGGCGCGAAGCCGCATCCATCCACGCCTTCTCGTCTTCGCCGAAGAAGCGCGTGCTGGAGGCGGACAGGTTCTCGTCCGTCGCCCACGTCAGCGAACAGTGATCGACGATCACGTCGTACGCGCCGCGCACGGTGGTGATCGCGTCGATGTCGCCGGAGAACTTCGGCATGCCGCCGTCGCCCGGGCGCATGCGGATGTGGCGCACCACGACGTCGTGCGTGGCGATCGTCAGCCCGCCCCTGATGAAGCTGATGCCCGGCTGCGGCGCGGTCTGGCCGGCGATGGTGAGGAAGGGCTCGGTGATGCGCAGCTCCTTCATGCCGAGGTCGATCACGCCGCCGACTTCGAACACGACGATGCGCGGACCAGGCGTCGCCAGCGCCTGCGCGAACGAGCCGGGGCCGTCGGCCGCGAGCGTGGTCACGCGCAGGATCTTGCCCCCGCGGCCGCCCGGCGTGTGCGCCGCCCAGCCCTGCGCGCCCGGAAAGGCGAGCGCCGGTGTCCCGGTGGACAAGGCTTCGGCTCCCCCTGGAGCAGCCGCGGCGCCCGCGGATGCCGTGGAAACCAGCAGCGCGGCCACTGCCAGCGCGCGTGCGAACCCATGAATCGTGCCGTTCCGACGTTGCGTCCCCATCCGTCCCCTCCCCGAGCCGTGATCCGAGTGTAGTCCCCCGATTGTCAATGACACCGGTTTCCTATACAACAGGTTCCATCAGTCGATATCAGGGGATCGCCGCCGCATGGACAAACACGCGCCCGACGCGGGCAGTGACCGCGCAACGATCGCCCGCCGGCTGGTGGACGCGCGCCGGCAGGCGCAGGCGCTGCCGGACTATCCCGGCACCGTCCCCGCTAACCTCGACGAGGGCTATGCCTGCCAGGACGCCGCCATCGCGCTGTGGGATCGCCCCGTCGTGGGCTGGAAGGTCGGCAAGATTCCGGCGGACTGGGAAGCCAGGCTCGGCGAGGAACGCCTGGTCGGCCCGATCTTCGAAGGCGCGGTGCAGTCGCCGCAGCCGGGGCAGAACGCAACCTTCGCGGTGATTCCGGGCGGTTTCGCCGCGGTCGAAGCCGAGTTCGTGTTCCGCATCGCGCGCGACGCCGAACCCGGAAAGACCGCATACACCGCCGCCGAAGCGGCCGGACTCGTCGAAGCGCTGCACGTCGGCATCGAACTGGCCGGCAGCCCGCTGCCGCTGATCAACGTGCTGGGCCCGCCGGTGGTGGTGTCGGATTTCGGCAACAACGCCGGCCTGGTGCTCGGCGCGGAGATCACGAACTGGCAGCGACGCAACGCCGACGAACTCACCTGCGAGACCTTCATCGACGGCCACCTCGTCGGCGAAGGCGGCGCGGCGTCGATCGCAGGCGGGCTGCTCGCGGCGCTGGCGTTCGCACTGTCGCGCTGCGCACGTCGCGGGCATCCGCTCAAGCGCGGCATGCTGGTGACGACGGGCGCGTCGACCGGCATCCACGATATCGTCGCCGGTCAGCGTTCGCGCGTGAGCTTCGGCGAATGGGGCGAGATCCACTGCAACGCCGTCGACGCGAAACCCGAGGGCAATCGCGCATGACCGAAGGCCAGCACGAACCGCATCGCCGCCGGTTCCTCGCCGGCCTGACCGCCGCCTGCGCGGCCGGCACGCTGCCCGCCGCATTGCATGCCGCCGCCCAAACCGACGGGGCGGCGCGCGTGCTCACCGCCACCGACGTGCACGTCAAGGATTACCCGACGGTGCAGGCGGTGCAGTGGATCGGCGAGCAGCTTGAACGCGAGACGCAGGGACGACTGCGCATCCGCATGTACCACGCGGGCCAGCTGGGCCGTGAGTCGGAAGCCATCGACATGGCGCGTTTCGGCGCCATCGCGATCACGCGCGTCTACACCGGTGCGCTGAACAACGCGTTTCCACTGACGCAGGCGCTGTGCCTGCCGTACGTGTTCGATTCCAACGAACACCTGCGCCGCGCGATCGACGGCGACGTCGGCGCGCAGGTGCTGCGTGGTTTCGAGTCGCGCGGGCTCGTCGGCCTCGCGATCTACGACAGCGGTCCGCGCTGCTTCTACAACATCAAGCATCCGATCGTGGTGCCGAACGACCTGCACGGATTGAAGATCCGCGTGCCGGTGTCGGACATCTTCATCCGCATGCTGCGCCTGT
>Ga0102594_1002155_pt1 | contig 10537 bp, 13 predicted proteins | sample AraplaCol_mLB_r2_2_FD_76863 | JGI IMG/M metagenome (GOLD analysis project Ga0102594, IMG submission 76863) | Arabidopsis root microbial communities from North Carolina, USA - plate scrape MF_Col_mLB_r2 (SPADES assembly) (version 2) | ecosystem: Host-associated > Plants > Roots > Endosphere...
CCAGGCATGCCGAGCACGTTGAGCCACTGGCCGATGGTGCCGACGCTCAGGTCGACCTTCACCAGGCCGTTGCGCTTCAGGTCTTCCTGCGCGATGAGGATGTATTCCTGCACTCCGAGCGTGCCGTACACCGTGTCGCCCACGGCGAACTTGGGGTTCTTCGAGGCGACCACGCGGCCGATGCCGCCGGCGCGCATCACTTCGTCGATGCCCACGGGCGGGATGTAGCTCTTGGCGTCGTTGAGCCAGCCGCGCATGGCGGGGTCGAGCGACAGCGACAGCGTCTTGACCAGCACACCGCCTTCGGCAGGCTCGCCGACGGGCTCTGTGGTGAACTTCCAGTTCTCGCGCGTGGCGGTGCCCTCGGGGCGCTTGGCGAGGCGGACCTGGTGGTTGGTGATCGAACTGCTCATGGTGTTGTCTCCTTGACCTTGGATGCCGGAACGTGCCGGCTGGCACGGAGGCGCATCGTAGCCGCGGGCCGCGGCCCGGCTGGTAGCGCAGGCGACAGCGCGGCCAGCGGGCGCGAGGGGCCGCGGGCGGCCAGTGGATGCGAGGGACCGCGAGCGGCCAGTGGATGCATGGGGCCGCAAGGGTCCCCATGGCTCAAGCCAGCCGCACGATGATCTGCAGCCCGGGCCCGGCGTTGCGCACCGTCAGCTCGCCGCCGTGCGCCTCGGCGATCAGCCGGCACAGGTACATGCCCAGGCCGACGCCGCCGGTGGCGCGCGCGCGGGCGCCGTCGGTGCGGTAGAAGGGCTCGGTGAGCCGCTCGAGCTGCTCCTCGTCCACGCCGGGGCCGTGGTCGCGCACCTCGATCTCCACGCCCTGCCGCCTGCCATCGAGCACCGCGCGCAGCGACACGCAGGGCGGGCGGGGTGCGTCGGCGCTGTAGCGCAGCGCGTTGTCGAGCAGGTTGCGCACCAGCAGGCGGATGCGCATGCGGTCGACGCCGTGCGGCGGCAGGCCTTCGGCCAGGTCGAGGTGCACCTGCCCGGCGCCGGGCATCTCGGCCACGATCTCACGCACCAGCGCCGCCAGGTCGACCGGTTCGCGCATCAGCGCCACGTGCGGGCTCGCGAGGCGTTCGCTTTCGAGCAGGTCGCTGATGAGATCGCGCATCTCGTTCAGGTCGCGCAGCAGCGCCTCGCGCTCGGCCTGGCCGTCGGGCGTGGCCGGCAGCAGTTCGGCGTTGAGCCGCGCGCGCGTGAGCGGAGAGCGCAGTTCGTGGCTCAGCGCCAGCAGCAGGCCGCGCTTGGCGTCGAGCATGGCCTGGATGTCGTCGGCCATGGTGTTGATGCGTTGCGCGAGGTCGCCCAGGTCGTCGTTGCGGCGCACGGGAATCGGCTGCGTGAACTCGCCGCGACCGAAGCGCTGCGCGCCTTCGCGGATGTCGATCAGCGGCCGAAGCAGCCGGCTTACGTAGGCATAGGCCAGCAGCACGCACGACAGCAACAGGCCGAGCGTCGCCCAGCCGATGATGCGCGGCGCGAGTTCCCACAGCTTGGGCGCCCAGCCGAAGATGACCCGGTGCCCGTCGGCCGTGCTGCGGATGAACCACTTGTCGCCGCCGAACACGTCGTCGCGGTCGTGCATCCAGCCGCCGGGGCCGTTGGCGCCGCCGGGGTTGGAGTCCCAGTTCACCGTGGGGCCGACGATGCGGATGGTGATGGGCAACCGCGCCACCAGCGCCTGCGCGCGCGACACGTCGGGCGGCGTGCCGATCTCTGCGACCAGCCGGTCGGTGTAGTCGGTGAGCATGGGCTTGGCGGCCTCGGCCCAGCCGGTGGAGAACGACTTCTTCATGCCGCCCATGAACACCGCCGCCATCACCAGCGCGAGCATCACGAACATCAGCACCAGCCGCACGCGAAGCGAGCGCCGCCACCGGCGCTTGCCCTGCACCTTCTCGTTCCAGCGGGCGTGCCACTGGGTGCGCCATTCCTCGCGCGAGATGTCCTCGTGGCACGCCAGGCGCCGCCGCATCTCGCGCATCGCCGCGCGATGCTCCTTGCGATCGAAGCTCATGCGGGTTCGCTGCGTGCCACGGCCAATGCGTAGCCCGCATTGCGCAGCGTCTTGATGCAGTCCAGCGGCTCCAGCTTCTTGCGCAGGCGGCTCACGACGATGTCGACGGCGCGCGTGTAGAGCTCGGCCTCGTGGCCGCGCAGCCGGTTGAGGATGTCGTCGCGGCTGAAGACCTTGCCGGGCTCGCCCGCCAGCAGCGCCAGCAGTTCGAACTCGGTGCCTGTGAGCTCCACGCGCTCGCCGTGGCGCAGCACCTGGCGGCGGTCGAGGTCGATCGACAGGCCGTCGAACACACGCTGCTGGCTGCTCGCCACGGCAGCCGCAGGCACACTGCGCTGCCGGCGCAGGATGGTCTGCACGCGCGCCACCAGTTCGCGCGGCTCGAAGGGCTTGGGCACGTAGTCGTCGGCGCCGAGCTCCAGCCCGACCACGCGGTCCATGACTTCGCCGCGCGCGGTGAGCATCACGATGGGGATGTCGCTGTCCTTGCGGATCTCGCGGCACAGCGCGAAGCCGTCCATCTCGGGCAGCATCACGTCGAGGATCGCCGCGTCGTAGGAGCCCTCGCGCAGCTTGGCGAGGCCTTCGCTTGGACGCACCGCGCTGTCGAGCGTGCAGCCGAAGCGGGCGAAGTAGGTGGTCAGCGGCGCGGCGAGATGTTCGTCGTCGTCGATCAGCAGGATGCGCGGCATGGCGGGATTGTGCCTCCTGGCAAGGAAATGGCGGATGACTTCGCTGACCATCAGACCTGCCGGCATCGCACCGCCCAGGTCAGACCCGTCGCCAGGAGCGACAGCAGCAACGCGTGATAGATCACGTCGGGGACGGTGCGCGGGCCGATGCCCGCGACGATGGTGCCCAGCCCGACGAGCGTGCCCAGCAGCGCGAAGCCCTGGCCGAAGATGGCGGCGCGGCGCGCGTCGCCGGGGCGCAGCCAGGTCTCGACCGTGGCGAGCACCAGCACCGTGGCAATCACCGATTCGGCCACGCGGGCGTGCAGATGCGCGTGGCCGGGCACGATGCGCCCGGCGTGCACCGCCGATGCCATGCCGAGCGAGAGCGCTTCGGCGAGCATCCAGGCGCGTGCAATGCGGGCGTTGCGCGCCACACGCGTGTCGGGCAACCGGTCCGCGCCGTTCACCATGGATCGGCCTTTCCGATGCGCCCCAGGTGCGTGAAGGCAAAGCCCGCGGCGTACTTCAGCCCGTAGCCCAGCGCGCGGTCCAGCCCGATGTGGACTAGCCAGATCAGGCTGCCGGCCACCGCCCACGGCATGGCCGCGAACAGGCCGAGCGCCAGCAGCAGCACGGGGCCCGCGTACGAATGCGCCGCGTTGTAGAGCAGCGCACCCACGCGCTGCCCCGCGAGGTAGCCCAGCAGCGAGAGATCGGGCACCAGCAGCCAGAGCGCGAACGTGCCCCAGCCGGCGCCGAACTGCGCGTAGGCGGCCAGCGCCACGGCGAACACCGCGGCGCCTTCGATGCGCAGCAGCGCGCGAACGCCGCCCGCTGCCCCGACGCTCTGTGCCTGGGACACCATGGAACCGGCTTCGCCAGGCCACTGGTGCCGCCCCCGGGGAAGCGGTTGGCGAAGCGCCACGAAGTGCGCGGAGACGGTGGGCGAGCGCATGTCAGCTCCAGCGGCGGCCACCGCGCTCCATGAAGTCGCGCACCTTCTGCTGCTGGGCGGCGTTCAGGTTGTCGTAGAAGTCCGCAGCCGCAGCGATGATTTCAGGGCTGCCGTTGCGCACCGCGGTGGTCTTCTCTTCGATCAGGCGCGTTGCGCCGGCCTGGTCGAGCTTGTTGCCCGCGAACAGTGCCTTGAACTGCGAGCGCGGATCGCCCGAGCCGCCCGCGCCGCGCATCGCCGCGCGCTGCGCCTGCAGCTTCTCGGCGAGCACGGTGAGTTTCTGCTTCTGGTTGGCGTCGAGCTCGAGCCTGCTGCCGACCCGTTCGACCATCTTCGCGCGGAACTCCGCGTTGTCGCCACTGCCCCAGCCGTGACGGTGGCCGGCACAGCCGGCGATGCTGCCGGCCACCATCGCGGCGCCAGCGAATCCGAAGAGAGTGCGTTTGATCCAGTGTTTCATGATGATGTCCTTGGCTCGCCCCAGGTTTCGCGCACGTCGTGTCGCTACGCCACCCCCTGCCGGGGGCGGCACCGATGGCCCGGCGAAGCCGGTTTCATGGTGTCCCCGACAAAGAGGGAGGGGCTTGGTTGTTGAAGGAGTCCTGCCTGCCGCTTACGGGCTTACAGGCGGCTGCTCTTGGCGTTGGCGGCCGAGGCGCGCGCGTCCACGGGGTTCTGCATGGTCGAGATGACCTTGCTGTTCACGCGCGAGCCGGACGACACGTTCTGGTCGGGTGCGGCCGCGGCGCGCACCGCCTCGGCGACGACGCGCTCGCGTTCCATCGACACCGCCACGGTCTCGGGGCCGCGCGAGCCTCGCACCACGTTCTGGTTGGGCGCCGATGCAGTACGCATGGCCTCGGCGTTGACTTCGGCGCGGCTCTTGGCCGACACCGCGGATTGCACGCCGTCGTAGGTCTCGGCCTTGGCTCCGCCGGCGGCGAGCATGGCGAACGAGCTGATGGCGATGATCTGGGAGAACGAGACGGAGGTGGAGACGAACTTCATGATGCAGGCCTTTCTTTCAGGGCTGGAAGAGAAGGCCTGATCGTGCTTGCGGGGCGCCCGCGAGTCCTTTCACCGCGGTTGCGGCATGTATCGTTTTATTTCGGGTGGCTTGGCTCGACCCCACGCTTCGCGCACTGCGTGTCGCTACTCCTTCCCCCTGCCGGGGGCAACTCCTGCGGCCCGGCAAAGCCGGTTCCGCGGTGTTCTTGGGCTCGCCCCCAGGATGCGCGCACTTCGTGTCGCTTCTCCCTCCCCCTACCGGGGGCAACTCCTGCGGCCCGGCAAAGCCGGTTCCGCGGTGTTTCGCGAAGGAATGCGCGGCCTCAGCCGGCCAGCGTGGCGGCGGGGTCGTCGGACTCGAGGACGCCCTTCGCCCAGGCCTCGAGCTTGCCGGTGTCGGCGCGCAGCACTTCCTGCTTGACGGCGAGGATGCGCGACGGGTGCATCGAGAAGCTGCGCAGGCCGAGGCCCAGCAGGAGGCGCGTGAAGGCGACGTCGCCGGCCATTTCGCCGCATACCGACACGCCTTTGCCCTGGCGGCGGCACTCGGCGATGGTGTCGGCCACGAGACGCAGCACGGCCGGATGCGCCGGGTCGTACAGGTGGGCCACCGATTCGTCGGCACGGTCGATGGCCAGGGTGTACTGGATCAGGTCGTTGGTGCCGATCGACAGGAAGTCGAAGTGCTTCAGGAAGATGCGCAGCGTGAGCGCGGCCGCCGGGATCTCGATCATGGCGCCGAGCTTGACCTGGCCGTAGACCGCGCCGCGGTTGTCGAGCTCGGTGCGCGCGAAGTCGATCAGCGACAGCGTCTGGCGGATCTCGCTCGCGTGCGCGAGCATGGGTATCAGCAGGTGGATCTCGCCGTGCGCGGCGGCGCGAAGAATGGCGCGCAGTTGCGTGAGGAACATGGCCGGGTCGGCCAGGCTCCAGCGGATGGCGCGCAGGCCGAGCGCGGGGTTCAGGTGCTCCTGCTTGTTCGCCGACATGCTGTCCAGCGGCTTGTCGGCGCCCACGTCGATGGTGCGGATGGTCACGGGCATGCCCTGCATGCCCTCGACTGCGCGCTTGTAGGCCTGGTACTGCTCTTCCTCGTCGGGCAGCCGCGTCTGGCGGATGGACGACTCGCGGCCCATGAACAGGAATTCGCTGCGGAACAGGCCCACGCCCACGGCGCCGGCCTTCACGGCACCCGCGGTGTCTTCCGGCATCTCGATGTTGGCCAGCAGCTCGACGCGCTCGCCGTCGAGCGTCACGGCCGGCTTGTGGCGCAGCCGTGCGAGCCGGCCACGTTCGAGGTCGCCCTGGCGCTGCTTGAAGCCGTATTCGGCCAGGATGATCGGGGACGGATCGACGATCACCACGCCGGCATCGCCGTCGATGATGACCCAGTCGTCCTGACGCACCAGCTGGCTCGCGGTGCGCGCACCCACCACGGCCGGAATGTCCATGCTGCGCGCCACGATGGCGGTGTGCGAGGTGCGACCGCCCACGTCGGTCACGAAGCCGGCGAACACGCTCTTCTTGAACTGCAGCATGTCGGCGGGCGAGAGATCGTGCGCGATGAGCACCAGCGGCACGTCGATGCCGTCGCCCGCGGTGGGATCGTCGTTGTCGCCGTCGTCGTCCGAGGCGGCAGCGCGCTTGCGGCGCGGCGGGCTCGGTGCGAGCACGGCGGCCGTGCCCTTCATGCGGTGCAGCAGGCGCTCGACCACCTGCTCGAGGTCGGCCTTGCGCTCACGCAGGTAGGCGTCCTCCATCTCGTCGAACTGGCGCGCGATGATCTCGAGCTGCGTGGTCAGCGCCCATTCGGCGTTGTAGAGCCGCTCGCTGATCCAGTGCTTCACGCCGCCGCTCAGGGCCTCGTCCTGCAGCAGCATCTGGTGCACCTCGAGCAGCGCAGCCAACTCGTGCGGCGCGTCGTTCGGACCCATCAGTGCCACGTTGGCCTGCAGCTTGGCCAGCTCCTCGGCCACCGCGTTGCGCGCGGTGCGCACGCGGTCGATCTCGGTCTCGATCTCTTCGGGCTTGATGAAGTAGTGGGCGACGTCGATGCGGCTCGACACCACCAGCACCGCGCGCCCGATGGCAATGCCACGGGCAACGGGAAGGCCGTGGACTGCGAAAGTCATGTCCTGGCCCTCGTGGCCACTGTGACCGACGCGAACGCGCAGCGCAAGCGCGTTCGCAGGATGCCGTCGAACCGGCTTTGCCGGGCGACCGGCATTGCCCCAGGCAGGGGGTTGGCGTTCACGCGAAGTGAAAAAGCCTGGGGATCGGCCATCTCATTCGCCTTCGCCGAACTTGTCGTCCATGAGCTGGACGATGGCGTTCATCGCTTCTTCTTCCTGCGGGCCGTTGGTCTCGAGCTCGACGGTGGAGCCGAGGCCGGCGGCCAGCATCATCACGCCCATGATGCTCTTGGCATTGATGCGGCGGTCGCCGCGCGAGAGCCACACCTCGCAGGGAAAGCTGCCTGCGAGCTTGGTCAGCTTGGCCGATGCGCGTGCGTGCAGGCCCAGCTTATTGCTGATGGTCACGGATTTCTTGATCACTGTGCTTTCTTTTCGCCTGGTTCTGTGGAGCCGCGACCGCCACCTGCATGACACCCGCGGTGCCACCCGTGAGGGCGCGCTGCACCAGTGTGTCGAGCGGTTCGTGCCGGTAGGTCACTGCGCGCAGCAGCATCGGGAGATTGACCCCCGCCACCAGCCGCGAACGGACGCCGTCCACCAGTTTCTGCGCCACGTTGCAGGGCGTGGCACCGAACACGTCGGCCAGCACCAGCACCTGCGAGCGAGGCGCGCGCAGCTGCTGGTCGAGCGTGATGCGCGCCGCCGCCAGCGTTTCTTCGGGCGACACATTGGGCAGCACGTCGAGCGCGACGATGACCTGCTCGCAATCGGGAAACACATGCAGCGCGCACTGCCGCAGCGCATGTGCGAACGGTGAGTGGGCGATGATGAGGATGCTGTTCATGCGGGACGGAGGACGACGCGCCGATTATGCGGGGGCGTCCAGGGGAAGTAGATATGTGACACAACGCGGCAACCCCCTGAAAGGGACAGGCCGGCACGAAATGTGGTGCCTGCGCCGCGCCGCACGCCGGCTGTCGAACCCGCAGCCGGCCATCGCCGCCAGCGCCGGCGACCGGCGCTCATGGCAGGCGCAAGCCTTCGAAGAAGGCCTTCGGCGCTTCGTCCGACGAAGGCTTGCCGAGCACGGTGGCCTGGTAGAGGACGACGCTGCCGTCCTTCTGCGACTGCGCGAACCAGAGGATCTGCACGGGGGCGGCGCCCTGCGGCGCCCCGGGCGCATCGAGCCGCAACGGCGAAGGCGTGGCCGTGGCGCGCTGGACGGCCGCGGACGACTCGGCCGCGGCGGCGCCACCCAGTTGGGCGCGCGTGGCGGCGCGCCAGGCGTTGAGCCAGGCTTCCGCCTGTGCTGGGCCACTGGCGGACGCATGGGCAATGGCGAAGGTGGCGCCGCCGGCTTCGCAACCGGTCATGTCGACCCGCACCGATTCGGCACCCAGCGGCAGCGCGCGATCGGCGCGGTCCGGCTTGCACGGCAGCATCGCCACCAGGCCGGATTCGGCGACCGGCACCTCGCGCCAGTTGAAAGTGGGGCTGCAGGCGGCGACCAGGGCTGCCACGGCCAGCGCGGGCCAGGGATGGAGGGCGGACGATGGCATGGGGGAGCGATTATCGGCCGGTCGCACCGGGGCTGGCGGCGCGGCGGAGCGTCGCCAGCGAGATCCTGCGTGCGGAACTAAAATCGCGCCGCCTTCCTCTTCCGAGATGCCATGAAGAAATACATCGCAGTTGCCTCCGTCGTCCTCGCGCTGGCCGCGGGCGTGGGCGTGTACTTCGGCTCCGGCGCCACTGCCGCGCCGGCCTCGACCTTCGTGCTGCTCGACGGCACGCAGAAGAGCACCGCGGACCTCAAGGGCAAGGTCACGCTGGTCAACTTCTGGGCCACCAGCTGCGTGACCTGCGTGGGCGAGATGCCCAAGGTGATCGCCACCTACGACAAGTACAAGGCCCAGGGCTACGACACGCTGGCCGTGGCCATGAGCTACGACCCGCCGAGCTATGTCGTCAACTTCGCCGAGACGCGCAAGCTGCCGTTCAAGGTGGCGATCGACAACACCGGCAGCGTGGCGCAGGCCTGGGGCGATGTCAAACTCACCCCGACCACCTATCTGGTGAACAAGCGCGGCGAGATCGTGAAGCGCTACGTGGGCGAGCCCGATTTCGCTGAACTCCACAAGCTCATCGAGAAGCTGCTGGCAGAGGCCTGATCTTTTCCTGGCTTGCCAGCCACGAAGGCGCTCCTGGAGGGCGCCTTTTTTGCTTCAGGCAAAAAGGCCATAGCAACAACCCGAAGCAGGCGGAAGCCCGGTTTTTGCTAATCTGCGCCTTCCGCAGCATTGCGCCGCCGCGCGCTTTCCTCGATGACCGACCTTTTTTCGCGCACATGAGCTTCTCGGTGTCGCGTCCCCTGCCTTTGTCGGCCATGCCGGCCGTCGTGTTGCTCACGCCCGAAGAAGCACACGAGATCGACGCCACGCGCGCGATCTTCCGCGACTACGCGGCGTCGCTGGGCATCGACCTGGACTTCCAGGATTTCGAAGGCGAACTCGCCACCCTGCCGGGCGACTACGCGGACCCGCGCGGCACGCTGCTGCTGGCGCTGGTCGATCCGGCGAACGTGAACGAGGAGGCCGGCCGGCAGGCGCCGACCCTGAGGCGCACGGACGGCACGCTGGCACACGTGGCAGGTTGCTGCGCACTGCGCCCGCTCGATAACGCGGACTACGCCAATGCCGCCGAAATGAAGCGCCTGTATGTGCGACGCGGTTTTCGCGGGCTGGGCCTGGGCCGCCAACTGGCCGAGGCCATCCTCGATGCCGCCCGCAGCGCGGGCTACGGCTGCGTGCTGCTGGACACCCTCGACGACATGGAATCGGCGCGGGCGCTCTACGAAGACCTGGGCTTCGTCGAGGTCCCGCCCTACTATCACAACCCCGTTGCCGGGGCCCACTACCTCAAGGTGGACCTGTAGCCCACCCGGGCTGCGCGCACTTCGTGCCGCTCGGCCACCCCCGCCGCGGGCTGGCAGGCCGCTTGGGGCGGCCGTGCGCGGCGGCCCTCCCGAAAACGTCCGAACTCAGCCGCGGGCCTGGGCCAGCAGCGTGTCTGCGTCGCTGACTTCGAACTTGCCCGGTGCCTCGACGTTCAGCGTCGCGACCTTGCCGTCTTTCACGAGCATCGAGTAGCGGTTGCTGCGCAGGCCCATGCCGCGGCCGGTCAGATCGAGCGTGAGGCCGGTCGCCTTGGCGAAATCGGCGCTGCCGTCGGCCAGCATGCGAACCTTGGCGCCGGTCTTCTGGTCGCGCGCCCAGGCGCCCATGACGAAGGCGTCGTTCACGCTCACGCACCAGATCTCGTCCACGCCGGCGGCCTTGAAGTCGTCGAAGTGCTGCACGTAACCGGGGACATGCTTGGCTGAACAGGTGGGCGTGAACGCGCCGGGCAGCGCGAACAGCGCGATGGTCTTGCCCGCCGAGGCCTTGGCCACGTCCACAGGGTTCGGGCCGATGCTGCAGCCTTCGCCCTCGACTTCTGAATATTCCTGCAGGGTGGCCGAGGGAAGGATGTCGCCGACTTTGATCATGTAGATGCTCCTGAAAAAGAAAAACGGCCCACATTGTGGGCCGTTTCCGGATTGGCTGCCCCCTGGAGGGCCCAATGTTTGATCAGACCAGGACGGCCTTCTCGACCAGACGGGTCACGACCCAGTTCTTGGTCTTCGAGATCGGACGGCTTTCCGTGATCTCGATGGTGTCGCCCAGCTTGTACTCGCCCTT
>Ga0102594_1002160_pt1 | contig 10507 bp, 9 predicted proteins | sample AraplaCol_mLB_r2_2_FD_76863 | JGI IMG/M metagenome (GOLD analysis project Ga0102594, IMG submission 76863) | Arabidopsis root microbial communities from North Carolina, USA - plate scrape MF_Col_mLB_r2 (SPADES assembly) (version 2) | ecosystem: Host-associated > Plants > Roots > Endosphere...
ATCGGCCGCCCGGCGGCGGGCAAAACTGGTACGACCTCGGACTATCGCGACGCCTGGTTCGTCGGCTACACGCCCGATCTGGTCGCCACCGTCTGGGTCGGCAACGACAACAACGCTCCAACCAAGAAAGTCAGCGGCGCAGGCTTGCCGTCGCTGATCTGGCGGTCTTTCATGTCCGACGCGATGAAAGGACGTCCCGTCAGCGACCTGCCCCAGCCGCCGAGCCGCAGCTTCAGCCTGCCCTCGCTGTGGGACCGTCTGGTCGGCAGCTTCGGCGGCAGCGCCCCGGCCCAGGCCCGGCAGGCCGCGCCGGTGCCGCCCCCGCCGCGCAGCGTGATCGAACCCGCCGCGCCACCGCCATCGGAACGCGCGATGCCACAGCCCCAGGCGCAGGCACCCGCGCAGAGCAGCGAACCCCAAATGATCTGGCAAGTCGGCCCCCAGCCGATCCGGCCGTGACGGTGCATCCGTGATCCGACACATCGCTCGCGCCCTGCTCGCCCTGCCTATGCTCTTCACCGCCATGACGGCCATGGCAGTCGACGGCGTGAGCAATCAGCTGGTCAGCATTACATCCAACGACGGCACGGTGCTTGCGGGCACGCTGACCCGGCCAGCCAACGAGAATGGCAAACTGCCCGGCATCGTGCTGCTGCAGGGCAGCGGCCCGATCGACCGCGATGGCAACCAGCCGCCCGTGTTCCGCACCGATGTGCTGCGCCAGATCGCCGAGGGCCTCGCGCTGAAGGGCCTAGCAACGCTGCGTTACGATAAGCGCGGACTGCCGGCCAATGTCTCAAGCGTGCCGGCCGATCCGGCGCAGTATCCGGCTTATTTCAGCTGGGACCGCTATGTCGATGATGCCTACGCGGCCTATGCTTTCCTGCGCGCGCAGCCCGGCATCGAGATGACCAAGACCGGTTTCCTCGGTCATTCGGAAGGCGGCCTCATTGCACTCGATCTGACCAGTCGCCTGGTGCCGACTGAAAAGCCGGCCTTCATGATCCTTGCCGCCACACCAGGTCGCCGGGTGGATGCCGTGCTGCAGGAGCAGATCGGCCAAAAGCTGACCGAACAGAAAGCCAGCCAGGCACAGCGCAAGTTCTTCCTGGGCGAGAACGAGCGCATCATGAAAACGATCCGCGATACCGGCAAGGTGCCCGACAATGTGCCGGCCGGCCTGGCGGCGCTCTATCCCGCCTATCTCGGTCCGTTCCTGCAGTCGTGGTTCAAACTGAACCCGCCAGCCCTGGCCACGCGCTATAGCGGGCCGGTACTCCTGCTGCAGGGCGATGCCGATATGCAGGTCTCGCCCGAACGCGACGCGCTGGTGCTGGATCGCGCCCTGCAGCGGCGCGAAGGTAGCGACCATGCGCTGGTGGTTGTGCCGCGCGGCAGTCATAACCTGAAGCCGCTGCAGAATGACAAGGACCCGGGTTTCCAGGGCGAGATCGATCCGAGCGTGATCGAACGTACCGCGAGCTGGCTGCTCAGCCGCCTGGACAGCTAGACGGCCGGACGGCTAGTCCGCCGCCTTCACGTATCGCCGCACGATGAGCTGGTAGCTCAGCAGCGTCGCCACGCCCATCACCGCCAGGGTGAGGCTGAGCGGCAGCGCCGTCTCGTTCAGCGCATGGCCCACGATAATCCCGGTGATCGCGCCCACCGTCATCTGGGTGAAGCCCATCAGCGAGGCCGCCGCGCCGGCCATATGCGGAAACGGCTGCAGCCCGCCGGCTTGGCCCTGCGGCATGGTGAGGCCAACGCCCATGGTGAAGATCATCATCGGGCCGACCAGGCTGATCCAGTGCCAGCCGCCACCATTCGCCCAGCCCAGAACCTGCAGCAAGGCCATGCTCAAACCGCCAAGCGCGCAGAGGCTGGCGCCAAGCTGCAGCATGCGGTCGACGCCCAGCCTGTAGGTCAGCCGCGTGCCGATGAAGCCGCCGATGATGTAGCCGATCACGATCAGCACGAAGCAGTAGCCGAACATCGTCTCGCTGACACCGAACACCGTGCGCAAGGTGAAGGACGAACCGGAGATGAAGGCGAACATGCCGCCATAGGAAAAGGCGACGCAGGCGACATAGCCGCGATAGCTGCCATGGCGCGCCAGCAGCGCGAAATTGGCCAGCATCGGGCCGATGCGGGTTGCTTGCGGATTGCGGCGCTGGTTGCTCTCGGGCAGCAGCACCAGTACACAGAGGCCGAACAGGCCACCAGCCGCCGCCATGGCGATGAAATTCGCCTGCCAGCCGAACCAGCTGTGCAGATAGCCGCCGATGATTGGCGCCACGGCCGGCGTTAGACCCAGCACCATCGCCATCATCGACAGCGCCCGCGCGGCCGCCGCGCCTTCATAGAGGTCGCGTGCGATCGCCCGGCCGAGCACCACCCCGGCGCAGGCGCCCAGCGCCTGCAGGAAGCGCCACAGGATCAGCCATTCGATACTGCCGGCGAAGGCGCAGCCGATCGAGGCCAGCGTATAGAGCGCGGTGCCGGCCAGCAGCACCGGCCGACGCCCGAGCCGGTCAGAGACCGGGCCATAGACCAGCTGCATCACCGCAAAGCCGGTAAGGAAGACGCTTAAGGTGAGCTGTACCGTGGCGGCGTCGCTGCCATAGAGACCGACCAGGATCGGCAGCGACGGCAGATACATGTCGGTGCTGAGCGGCCCGAGTGCGATGGCGCAACCAAGCAGGAAAACCAGCGCGCCGGAATCGCGGGGCAGCGGACGCATGATGGTGCGCTCAGCCGTGCAAGTGCAGGGCCGAGCCGTGGCGGCGCAGCCAGATACGGGCGGAGCGCAGCTCGGCCTCACCGCCCAGCAGGGCGGCACAAAGCGACCAGAAGGCGGCGCTGTGGTCCATATGCTTCAGATGCGCCACTTCATGGGCTACCAGGTAACGGCCGATCGCCGGCGGCGCGAGGATCAGCCGCCAGGAGAAAGACAGGTTGCCATGCGCCGAACAGCTGCCCCAGCGGCTCTGGGTGTCGCGCACGGTGACGCGCTTGACCGCAACGTCGATCCCGGCGGCCATCTCCCGCGCCATCAGCCCGAATTCCTCGCGCGCCCGACGCTTCAGCCAGTCGCGCAGGCGGCGCGGCAGATGCTCGGCCTGGCCGGTGACATGGATTTCGTTGCTTTCCAGCCAAACGCCGCCACGCGACGCCGGGCGATGCCTAATAATGTGCGGCGCACCATAAAGCGGCAGAATCGCGCCGTCTTCCCAGGGTTGCGTTTCCGGCCGCTCTTCCTGACGTGCGAGAATCCAGGCGACCTGTTCGGTTACAAAGCGTTGACCGGATTTGAGGCTGGCCCGAGTCGGCAGCACCAGAACCACCGAACCGTCGCGCGGCATCACCCGCAGCAGCATGCGGCGTGCCCGGGCGTCCCGCTTGATCAGGAAGGGAAAAGTCTGCGCTCCAACGGTCAGGCGATCCGGCCCGATTTCCACAGGTGCAGAATAAGGCTTGGTCAACGGCCGCCCCTTGTCATATAACCGTCACAAATCTTACGCGTGAACGTCATCGTAGGAACCATAAAAAAGTCGGCCTTCCCGACTCTGGGGACGGGAATTCTTTAGCATTGGAGAGATCATAATGAAATCGACAGGGAAACTCGCGCGCGCCGCTTTTGCGCTGCTCGCAGGCACCGCCGTGGTTCTGGCCACGGGCGGCGCCATGGCGCAGGCGAAGGACAATCGCATTGAGCTGCAGTGGTGGCATGCGATGACCGGCGCCCTGGGCGAGCGCCTGAATGAAGTGGCCGACGGTTTCAACAAGGGCCAGGACAAGTATCGCGTCATCGCCACCAACAAGGGCAGCTACCCTGAAACCCTGACTGCCGCGATGGCCGCGTTCCGCGCCGGCAAGGGCCCGCATATCGTGCAGGTCTTCGAAGTCGGCACCGGCACGATGATGGCCTCGGGCCCGGCGATCAAGCCGGTCTACCAGCTGATGTCGGAAAACGGCTACAAGTTCGATCCGGCCACCTACATCAATACCGTGACTGGCTATTACAGCACCCCGGACGGCAAGATGCTGTCCTTCCCGTTCAACTCCTCGACCCCGATCATGTATTACAACAAGGACGCCTTCACCAAGGCCGGCCTTGATCCGAACAAGCCGCCGCGCACCTGGCAGGACATGGACGGCGTGCTGAAGAAGCTGAAGGCCGCCGGCATCAGCTGCCCGATGCAGAGCAACTGGCAGACCTGGATCCAGCTCGAGAATTTCTCGGCGCTGCATAACGTGCCCTTCGCCACCAAGCAGAACGGCATGGCCGGCCTCGACACCGAGCTGCAGTTCAACAGCCCGCTGCATGTCCGCCACATCACCCAGCTCAAGACGTGGATGAATGAGGGCCTGTTCGCCTATAATGGTCGCGCCAATATTCCGAACCCGAAGTTCCTGTCGGGCGAATGCGCGATCACCATGGAAAGCTCGGGCGGTTACGCCACCTTCAAGGCGGCCAAGTTCGCCTGGGGCACCGCCATGCTGCCGTACTACAGCGACGTGAAGGGCGCGCCGCAGAACTCGATCATCGGCGGCGCTTCGCTCTGGGTGCTCTCCAAGCACAAGGCCGAGGAATACAAGGGCGTCGCCCAGTTCTTCGACTACCTGTCCTCGACCGAGGCCCAGGTCGCCTGGCACAAGGTGACCGGCTATCTGCCGATCACCCCGATGGCTTATGAAGCCACCAAGGCGCAGGGCTTCTATGCCGCCAATCCGGGTACGGACACGTCGGTGCAGCAGATGCTGCTCAATCCGGCCACCGAAAACTCCAAGGGCCTGCGCCTGGGCAACTTCGTCCAGATCCGCGACGTGATGGACGAGGAGCTGGAAGCGGTCTGGTCGAACAAGAAGTCGCCGAAGGAAGCGCTGGACACCGCCGTGGAGCGTGGCAACCGCCTGCTCCGCCAGTTCGAGCGCGACAACAAGCGCTAACTGGTTAATTTCACTCAAAAAGAAGCCCGCGCCTTGACTTTACAGGGCGCGGGCTTTTCCTTGGCGCCAAATGGAAAAACGAGTCGTCTTTCAAAATAAGTTCCTGCCGTATCTGCTGATCGCGCCGCAGATCGCCATCACGGTGATCTTCTTCTTCTGGCCGGCCAGTCAGGCAGTCGTGCAATCCGTGCTGCGCGAGGATGCCTTCGGCATCTCCAGCCGGTTCGTCGGCATGGACAATTTCATCGCCCTGTTCGAGGACGAGTACTACCTGCATTCCTTCAAGGTGACCGCGCTGTTCAGCATCCTGGTCACCGTGCTGGGCTTGAGCATCTCGCTGCTGCTCGCCAGCATGGCCGACCGCGTCATTCGCGGCGCCACCGCCTACAAGACCATCCTGATCTGGCCCTATGCCGTGGCGCCCGCCGTCGCCGGCGCGCTGTGGAACTTCATCTTCATGCCGGGCCAGGGCGTGCTCGCCTGGGTCTTCGTCCAGATGGGCATCGACTGGAACTTCCTGCTCGATGGCGACCAGGCCATGGGCGTGGTGGTGGTCGCCGCCACCTGGAAGCAGATTTCCTACAACTTCCTGTTCTTCCTCGCCGGCCTGCAGTCGATCCCGAAGTCGCTGATCGAAGCTGCCGCCATCGACGGCGCCAGCCCGACGCGGCGATTCTGGACCATCGTCTTCCCGCTGCTGTCGCCGACGCTGTTCTTCCTGGTCGTGGTCAATATCGTCTACGCCTTCTTCGAGACCTTCGGCATCATCCACTCGTTGACCCGCGGCGGCCCGGCCAAGGCCACCGAAATCCTGGTCTACAAGGTCTGGTATGACGGCTTCGAAGCCCAGGACCTCGGCGGCTCGGCCGCGCAGTCGGTCATCCTGATGGTGATCGTGATCGCGCTGACCGTCGTGCAGTTCCGTTACATCGAGCGCAAGGTGCATTACTGATGATCGAGCGCCGCCCCATTGCCGACGCCGTCGGTCACGCCACTCTGTTGCTGGCGATGCTGATCGTCGCTTTCCCGATCTACCTGGCGATTATCGCCGCCTCGCATACCATCCAGGACCTGTCGTCCTTCCCGATGCCGCTGCTGCCGGGCGCCGAGCTGTTCAAGAATACCGCCCAGGCGCTGTTCGAAGGCCCGCAGATCGCCGGCGTCGCCCGCGCCACGCCGGCCCTGCTGCTGATGCTGAACAGCCTGATCATGGCAGTGTCGATCGCGGTCGGCAAAATCATCATCTCGCTGCTATCGGCCTTCGCCATCGTCTATTTCCGCTTCCCGCTGAAGAATTTCTTCTTCTGGATGATCTTCATCACCCTGATGCTGCCGGTCGAAGTGCGCATCATTCCAACCTACAAGATCGTCGCCGATCTGGGCCTGCTGGACACCTATACCGGCCTGGTGCTGCCGCTGATCGCCTCGGCCACCGCCACCTTCCTGTTCCGCCAGTTCTTCATGACCGTGCCGGACGAGCTGGTGGAGGCCGCCCGCATCGATGGCGCCGGCCCGATGCGTTTCTTCTGGGACGTGCTGGTGCCGCTGACCCGCACCAGCATCGCCGCCATGTTCGTGATCCAGTTCATCTACGGCTGGAACCAGTATCTCTGGCCGCTGCTGATCGCGTCGGATAACCGCTACCAGACCATCGTGCTGGCGATCGGCCGCCTCGTGCGCTCGACCGACGCCTTCTACGAGTGGCCGGTGATTATGGGTATGGCCGTGCTGGCCCTGCTGCCACCCGTGCTGGTGGTGGTGCTGATGCAGCGCTGGTTTATCAAAGGTCTTGTTGAAACGGAAAAGTGAGCGCCCGCTATGGCGAAAGTAACGCTGAAAGGCGTCCAGAAGAGTTACGGCCCGGTCAAGGCCATCCATGGCGTCGACATGGAGATCCAGGATGGCGAGTTCATCGTCATCGTCGGTCCGTCGGGCTGCGGCAAGTCCACCCTGCTGCGCATGGTGGCCGGCCTTGAAGCGATCACCGGCGGCGAGATCGTCATCGGCGACCGCGTCGTAAACGACATCGAGCCGGCCGACCGCGACATCGCGATGGTGTTCCAGAATTACGCGCTCTATCCGCATATGAGCGTGTACGAGAACATGTCCTACGGCCTGCGCATCCGCGGCATGGACAAGGCCGGCATCGAGCAGCGTGTGCAGCGCGCCGCGGAAATCCTGCAGTTGCAGAAGCTCCTGCAGCGCAAGCCGCGCGAACTCTCGGGTGGCCAGCGCCAGCGCGTCGCCATGGGTCGCGCCATCGTGCGCGAGCCGAAGGTCTTCCTGTTCGACGAACCGCTGTCGAACCTGGACGCCAAGCTGCGCGTGCAGATGCGCCTGGAGATCAAGCGCCTGCACCAGCAGCTCGGCGTCACCTCGATCTATGTCACCCATGACCAGGTCGAGGCCATGACGCTGGCCGACCGCCTGGTGGTGATGAATCTGGGCCGCGCCGACCAGATCGGCACGCCGCAGGACGTCTACAACCAGCCGGCCACCACCTATGTCGGTGGTTTCATCGGCTCGCCGGCGATGAACTTCGTGAAGTGCAAGGTCGAGCCGGGCAGCGGCGGTCCGAAGGCCACGCTGGCCGACGGTACCGTGCTGGTGCTGCCGGCCGACTGGAATGTACCGGCTAGCACCTACACGCTGGGCATCCGCCCCGAGCAGTTCCGCCTGGCGCGCCCCGGCGAAACACCGCATCTGGTGCTGAGTGTTGACGTAGCCGAGGAGCTCGGCGCCGATACGCTGCTGCATGGCAAGGTCGGCGATGAGGAAATGGTGGTTCGCGTGCCGAGCCAGTCGGGCTATCACGACAATTCCAAGCCCGGTCTGGTGCTGGATGTCGCGCGCTCGCACCTGTTCGACACCGAAAGCGGCCTGCGCGTCGCCGTCTGAGATTCTGCGGCATCGGGCTGCTGCCCGGTGCCGCCAGTCTCGCTCAATACAGGTTGATGGTACCTAACGAGGAATCGGTGCGCAGCAGGTTCGGTCGCGCCTCTTCCGCCGTGCGGCTGAGCGCGCTGCAGCTATAGGTCGCCCGCACCGGCGCCATCGTCGAACAAGTATAAAGATCGGTCACATTGGCGGTGAGACGAGCGTCGCCGCAATGCTTCTGCACCAGCGCGCGGACCTGGGCCGCGGAATGCAGCATGCTGCTGTAACAGACCGAGAAATTCGGCCGGCCGGTTACGGTATCGTTCTGCGGCAGGCCGAGCCCCGTCTCCATTTTGCCGTTATCGCCGGTCTGCCAGCGTCCGACATAGTAGGGTTCGCTGACCGCGCTGCAGGCACCCAGCAGCGGCAGGACAAGGATAGCGGCAAAGGCCCGTCTGAACATGGCGCTACTTTGCCGTGACGGTCGTCTTCGGGCAAGCCGGACCCTGACAAATCTGTCTTACTTCGGGCATAATTCGTTGCAATACAGGTATTTCCAACAGCGGATGCAGACAGGAGCGGCATGACCTGGCGGGGCAAACCGGTGATCGTCACCGGCGGCATGGGTTTCATCGGTTCGAATCTGGCGCGCCGGCTCGCCGGCATGGGCGCCAGCGTCACCGTGATCGACCGCAGGCTCGCCCAGTATGGCGGCAATCCCTTCAATCTGGCCGATCCGCCGGCGCCAGTGACCCTGATCGAAGCCGATATGGGCGATGAGGCGGCTGTCGCCGGCGTCGTCGGCCAGGCGGCGGCGATCTTCAATCTGGCCGGCCAGACCTCGCATATGGACTCTATGCAGCAGCCGCTGGAGGATCTGCGGCTGAACCAGGAATCCAGCCTGCGTTTCCTGGAACTGGTGCGGCGCGCCAACCCGCAGGCCCGTATCGTCTTCAGCTCGACCCGGCAGTTCTACGGTCCGCCGAAATATCTGCCCGTGGATGAGGCGCATCCGATCGCGCCGCCCGATATCAACGGCATCCATAAATATGCCGCCGAGGCCTATCACCTGCTCTATGCCCGCGTGCACGGCCTGCGCTGCACATCCTTGCGCCTGACCAATGTCTTCGGCCCCCGGATGCGCATCAAGGACGCCAAGCAGGGCTTCCTCGGCATCTGGATCCGCCATGCCATCGAAGACACCCGGTTCGAGCTCTGGGGCGGCGAGCAGAAACGCGATTTCACCTATGTCGAAGACATGGTCGATGCGCTGATCGCGGCTGCCGAGAGCGAGAACACCATCGGGCAGGTCTACAATATCGGCGGCTGCCCGTCCGTTTCGCTGCTCGAACTGGCGCAGATGCTGACGCGCATCGCCGGCCAGGGTGGTTTCGAGCGTAAGGAATTTCCCGCTGAGCGCAAGAAGATCGATATCGGCGACTATGTCGCCGACGATCGCGCCTTCCGGACAGCGGCCGGCTGGCAGCCGCGCACCATGCTGGAAACCGGCCTACAGCAGACCCTGGACTACTATCGCGCCCATGCGGCGCATTACCTGTGAGAGCCCAGCCATCATGAGCAATGCGATGATTCCGCAGACCAATCCCAAGGCCGCCTATCTGGCCCAGCGTGACGAGATCGATGCCGCCCTGAAGCGCGTGCTGGAAAACGGCTGGTATATCCAGGGCGAGGAAGTCGCCGCCTTCGAGAAGGAATTCGCCGCCTGGTCCGGCAGCAAGCATGCGGTCGCCGTCGCCAGCGGCACGGATGCGCTGATCGTCGCCCTGCGCGGCTTAGGGATCGGCTCGGGCGATTCCGTGATCACGGTGTCCCATACGGCGGTCGCCACCGTCTCGGCCATCGAACTGGTCGGTGCCACGGCGGTGCTCGTGGATACCGACGAGCATTACACGATGTCGGTGCCGGCCCTGGAAGCCTTGCTGAAAAGCTGGCCGGCCAAGGCACCCAAGCCCAAGGCGATCATTCCGGTGCAGCTCTACGGCCAGCCGGCGGCACTGCCCGAGATCGCCGCCATTGCCGGGAAGCACGGCCTGGTCCTGCTGGAAGACAATGCCCAGGCGCATGGCGCCACGCTGGATGGCAAGATGGTCGGCTGCTTCGGCAAGGTGGCGTGCTACAGCCTCTATCCGACCAAGAATCTCGGCGCCATCGGCGACGGCGGCATCATCACCACCGATGACGACACGCTTGCCGAGACCATGCGGGCGGTGCGCGAATACGGCTGGCGCGAGCGCTACGTCAGCGCCATCGCCGGCATGAACAGCCGCCTAGATCCGCTGCAGGCCGCCATTCTGCGTGTAAAACTCAAGGCCTTGCCCGCCGACACCGCGCGCCGCCAGGCAATCGCGGCGAAATACGATGCCGGCCTGGCCGGCCTGGCCGGCCTGGCGCTGCCCAAGACCCGCGCCGGCGCAAAGCCGGTCTATCACCTCTATGTCGTCAATGCCGGCGCGAAGCGTGACGCGCTGCAGACCGCGCTGAAAGAGCGCGGCGTCGGCACCCTGATCCATTATCCGGTGCCGGTGCATCTGCAGCCGGCCTATCAGGGCCGCGTGCCCACCGGCCCCGGCGGCCTGCCGCATACCGAAGCCGCCGCAAAAGGCGTGCTCAGCCTGCCGCTCTATCCGCAGCTCAGCGATGCCGATGTGGATACGGTGAT
>Ga0102594_1002161_pt1 | contig 10503 bp, 10 predicted proteins | sample AraplaCol_mLB_r2_2_FD_76863 | JGI IMG/M metagenome (GOLD analysis project Ga0102594, IMG submission 76863) | Arabidopsis root microbial communities from North Carolina, USA - plate scrape MF_Col_mLB_r2 (SPADES assembly) (version 2) | ecosystem: Host-associated > Plants > Roots > Endosphere...
CCTCGACGCGTTGCGCGCTCTCGGGCGCGCTCACCTGGCCGCCGACCCGCAGGCCGTGGAGCGCAGCGTGGCGGCCTGCCGTCCCGGGGACCTCGCGATCCTGGTCTATACCTCGGGCACCACCGGCAAGCCCAAGGGCGCGATGCACAGCCATGCGGGGCTGGTGTACACCGCGCGCGGCTACAACTCGCTGATTGCGCAGGACGAGACCGACGAGCGCATGTGCTTCCTGCCGCTATGCCACATTGCCGAGCGCATGGGGGGCGAATACTTCGCGATGTACACCGGCTCGATCCTGAACTTCGTGGAGAACCCCGAGACGGTGCCGGAGAACGTGCGCGAGATCGCGCCGACGGTGTTCACCGCGGTGCCGCGAGTGTGGGAGAAGTTCTATTCGGGCGTGATGATCGCGCTGAAGGAAGCGAGCCCGCTGCAGCAGGCGGCCTACAGGTGGAGCATCGGCGTGGGCGAGGACATCGCCACCCGCGTGTTGGCGGGCGAGCCGGTGGGCCCGTCGCTGAAGTTCAGGTTCAGGCTCGCGCGCCTGCTGGCGCTGGACAACGCGCGCAAGCTCATCGGCATCCACCGCGCGCGCTTCCTGGTGACGGGTGCGGCGCCGATCTCGCCCGAGCTGGTGAAGTGGTACCTGGCACTGGGCGTGCCGATGCTCGAGGTGTGGGGCATGACCGAGTCGTGCGGCGCGTCGACCGCGGTGCCGGCCACGCGCATCAAGCCCGGCTCGATCGGTCCGGCCACCGGCTACAACGAGGTGCGCATCGACGACGCCACTGGCGAGATCCTGGTGCGCGGCCCCAATGTCTTCATGGGTTACCTCAACCTGCCGGAGAAGACCGCCGAGACCATCGACGCCGACGGCTGGCTGCACACGGGCGACGTCGGCGTGATGGACGAGGACGGGTATTTCCGCATCACCGACCGGATGAAAGACATCATCATCACGGCGGGGGGGAAGAACGTGACGCCCAGCGAGCTGGAGAACGAGCTCAAGTTCAGCCTCTACATCACCGATGCCGTGGTCATCGGCGACAAGCGGCCCTACCTGTCGGTGATCGTCATGATCGACCAGGAGAACGTCGAGAAGTTTGCGCAGGACAACGACGTGCCGTTCAGCAACTACGAGAGCCTGACGCGCACGCAGGAAGTTCAGGACCTGATCCAGGGCGAGATCGACCGCGTCAACGCCAGGTTCGCGCGCGTCGAGCAGATCAAGAAGTTCTTCCTGCTCGAGACGCAGCTGAGTGCCGAGGACGAGGAGCTCACGCCCACGATGAAGCTCAAGCGCAAGCTGGTGCAGACGAAATACGCCGAGCGCATCGACGCCATGTACAGATAGGGCTCGCCCCAGGGCTTCGCGCACTTGTGTCGCTGCGCCAGCCCCCGCCCGGAGGCAACGAACACCCGCAGCCCGGCAAGGCCGGCGCCGCGGTGTCTCCGGAAAGGGCCAGGCAGTGTGTTTTTTCAACAGGCAAGGAGACAACGCAATGACGAAGCTCAAGACACTGACGACCCTGGCCGTGCTGGGCCTGGTCGCCACGCTCGCATCCGCGCAGCAGCAGGGCGTGAGCAAGGACGAGATCCGCATCGGCACGATCCAGGACCTGTCGGGCCCGCTCGCGGGCTTCGGCAAGCAGGCGCGCAACGGCATGCAGCTGCGCGTGGACGAGCTCAACGAGCAGGGCAACGTCAACGGGCGCAAGCTCAAGCTGTTCGTCGAGGACTCCGGCTACGACCCGAAGAAGGCGGTGCTGGCCGCGCAGAAGCTGGTGAACCAAGAGAAGATCTTCATCATGGCCGGCCACATCGGCACGGCGCAGAACATGGCGGCGATGCCGGTGCAGTTCGACAAGAACGTCGTCAACTACATGCCGATCACCGCGGCGCGCGAGATGTACGAGCCGCTGAACCGGCTGAAGTATTCGTTCGCCGCCACCTACTACGACCAGATCCGCCTGGCGCTGCCGAAGATGGTGAAGGACAAGAGCGCCAAGAAGGTCTGCACCATCTACCAGGACGACGAGTTCGGCCTCGAGGTGCAGCGCGGTGCCGAGGCGGGGCTGAAGGCCGTGAACATGGAGCTGGCCGAGAAGACCTCGTTCAAGCGCGGCGCCACCGACTTCAGCTCGCAGGTCGCGAAGATGAAGGCCGCCAACTGCGACCTGGTGGTGCTCGGCACGATCATCCGCGAGACCATCGGCACCGTGGGCGAGGCGCGCAAGACCGGCTTCAACCCGACCTTCCTGGGCTCGAGCGCGGCCTATACCGACCTGATCCACAAGCTCGGCGGCAAGGCGATGGACGGCGTGTACGCCACCATGACCGTGCAGAACCCCTACACCGACGAACAGTCGCAGCCGCTGCGCTTCTGGGCCAACAAGTACAAGACCAAGTTCAACGAGGACCCGACGGTGTTCTCGGTGTACGGCTACGTGATCATCGATTCGTTCATCAAGGCGGCGACCAAGGCCGGCCCGAACCTCACGACCGACAGCTTCATCAAGGCGATGGACAGCATGACCTTCGAGCCCGACATGTTCGGCAGCCCGAAGAGCAGCTACACCGCCACCAAGCGGCTGGGCAACGACCAGTCGCGCCTGTCGCAGATCAAGGACGGCAAGTGGGTGGTGGTGTCCGACTATGTGACACCGTGAGCTTGGCTCGCCCCAGGCTTCGCGCACTTCGTGTCGCTACTCCTTCCCCCTACCGGGGGAGACACCGACGGCCCGGCTAAGCCGGTTCCGTGGTGTCCCTGGCTTGGCGCCAGGATGTGCGCACTTGTGTCGCTTCTCTTTCCCCCTCCTGGGGGCAACACCTGCGGCCCGGCGAAGCCGGGTCCGCGGTGTTCCACGATGAGGGCGCGTGGGTTGGGGCGGGTTTATATTTGCGCCGAACTCTCGTGACGCGCCCGCCATGACTGACTACTGGTTGATGAAATCCGAGCCCGACGAGGTCTCGATCGACGACGCGCTCGCCGCGCCCGACGCCACGGTGGCGTGGACCGGCGTGCGCAACTACCAGGCACGCAACTTCATGCGCGACGGCATGAAGGTCGGCGACGGGGTGCTGTTCTATCACTCGAGCTGCCCGGAGCCGGGCATCGCCGGCATCGCGCGCGTGGCCTCGGGCGTGAAGCCCGACCCGACGCAGTTCGACCCGAAGTCGCCTTACTACGACCCGAAGTCGAAGAAGGAAGACCCGCGCTGGCTGCTGGTGGATGTGAAGGCGCTGCGCAAGACGCGGCTGCTGGCGCTGCCGGAGCTGCGAGACAGGCCGGAGCTCGCGGAACTGGTGGTGCTGCGCAAGGGCAACAGGCTGTCGATCACGCCGGTGGAGCCGGCGCACTGGAAGATCATCGAGAAGATGCTGGCCTGAGCCTGCCGGCCCGGCGCGCTCAGCCGAGCCTGGACAGCACCGGGAACAGCTTGCCGAGCCCGTCGGCCATCACTTCGACGGCGAGCGCGGCCAGGATCAGGCCCATGAGCCGGGTCATGATGTTGATGCCGGTCTTGCCCAGCACCCGCGCGATGGGTTGCGCGAGCGAGAAGGCCACCGCGGTCGCCAGCGCCACCACCACGCCGTAGCCCACCAGCACCGCGAGTTCCCAGAGGTGCTGCGTCTTGTCGGCGTAGATGACCACGGTGGAGATGGTGGCCGGGCCGGTGAGCAGCGGGATGGTGAGCGGCACCACCGCGATGGACGCGCCCATCGAGGCCTTCACCTCGGTGGCGCGCAGCTCCTCGACGTTGGTCTTGCTCTCTGCCGGCTTGGCGTTGAGCATCGACAGCGAACTCATGAGCAGCAGCAGGCCGCCGCCGACCTGGAAGCTCGCGATGGAGATGCCGAAGAACGACAGCAGCTGCAGCCCGAGCAGCGCGCTCACCGCGATAACCACGAAGGCGCTGAAAGCCGACATGCGCACCGTGTGCCGGCGCTGCGCGTCGGTGTAGCCCTGCGTGTAGTGGATGAAGAAGGGCACGATGGCCAGCGGGTTGACGATGGCCACCAGCGTGACCAGCGGCTTGATCAGGTCCATCGAGGTGCTCATGGCTCAGCGCCCTCCGGCAATGTCGAGCAGGGCCATGGTGGTGTAGCTCGCCTCGGCCGAGAGCAGCCACACGATGGCGCCTGCGATTTCGTCGGCGGTGCCGGCGCGCTGCATCGGGATCTGCGGCCCGAGCGCCGCGGCACGGTCCGGCAGGCCACCGGAGGCGTGGATGTCGGTGTCGATCACACCGGGGCGCACCGCATTCACGCGGATGCCTTCGCCGGCCACTTCCTTGGCCAGCCCGAGCGTGAAGGTGTCGATGGCGCCCTTGCTGGCGGCATAGTCGACGTACTGGCCCGGCGAGCCCAGCCGCGACGCGGCGCTGGAGACATTGACGATGGCGCCGCCCGTGCCGCCGTGCCTGGTGCTCATGCGGCGCACGGCCTCGCGCGCGCACACGATGCTGCCGATCACGTTGATGCGGAACATGCGCTCGAGCCGGGCCACGCTCATCTCGTCGATGCGCGCCGTCACGTCGACGACGCCGGCGTTGTTGACCAGCGCTGTCAGGCGGCCGAGCCTGGCGTCGACCTTCTCGAACATGGCGAGCACCTGCGCCTCGTCGCCGACGTCGGCCTGCACGGCCATCGCCGTGCCGCCGCCCGCGCGGATGGCGCGCACCACTTCGTCTGCCGCCAGCGAGTTGCTGGCGTAGTTGACTGCCACCGCCCAGCCGCGCTTCGCGGCGAGCAGGGCGGTGGCGGCGCCGATGCCGCGTCCGCCGCCCGTGATCAAGAGCACCTGGTCCAAAACCTACCTCCTGCAGAAAAGCTGCGTGTCAGTTAAAACCGTCGGTTCGATTACATCATCGGGGGCACGTGCAAGAGCGCAACGCCGGCCGCCCCGGACAAGCTCTCGCCGAAGTGCGGGGCATGGAGGTTATCCAATGAGCATCGGCAAGACCATCGACTACTACTTTGCGCCACAGAGCCCATGGACTTATCTGGGGCATTCCCGCTTTGCGGCCATTGCAGCGGCCGCCGGCGCCACGGTGCGCGTGCGGCCGATCGACCTGGGCAGCGTGTTCCCGGTGTCGGGCGGGCTGCCGCTGGGCAAGCGCGCCCCCCAGCGCCAGGCCTACCGGCTGGTCGACCTCGCGCGCTGCTCGCGCCACCTCGGCCTGCCGCTGAACGCCAAGCCGAAGTTCTTCCCGGTGGCCAGCGACGACGCGGCACGCATCATCATCGCGGTCGACCTGCACGACGGCACCGAGGCCGCGATGCGCATGTGCGCGGCGGTCTTCGCGGCGGTGTGGGCGCAGGAGCGGAACATCGGCGACCCGAACGTGCTCGAAGCGCTGGTCGTGGAAACCGGCTTGCCGGCCAAGCGCTCGGAGCAGTCGCAGAGCCAGGCGGTGCAGGAACGCTACGAGGCCTACACGCAGGAGGCCATCGACATCCAGGTGTTCGGCGCGCCGAGCTACGTGATCGACGGCGAGATCTTCTGGGGGCAGGACCGCCTCGATTTCGTCGAGCGCGCGCTGCACGCCTGACGCGGCTGTCATCCGGCGTTCACCGCACATTCATCCAATTCTCTATTTGCCATCAAGGAGCAAGACAACATGGGCCAATTCATCGATCTCAAGGCCAAGGATGGCTTCACGTTCCCCGCCTACGTGGCCGAGCCTGCCGGCAAGCCGCGCGGCGCGGTGGTCGTGGTGCAGGAAATCTTCGGCGTGAACTCGCACATCCGCTTGGTGGCCGACGGCTATGCGGCCGAGGGCTATCTGGCCGTGGCGCCGGCGACCTTCCAGCGCGTCCAGCCGGGCGTGGAGCTGGGCTACTCCGACGACGACATGAAGACCGGCTTCGGCCTGAAGACGGCGGTCGAGGCGCTTCCCTCGCCCGGCGTGCTGCAGGACATCGAGGCTGCCATTGCCTATGCCTCGAAGGCGGGCAAGGTCGGCATCGTGGGCTACTGCTGGGGCGGCCTGCTGACCTGGCGTGCCGCGGCATTGCTGCCGGGCCTGGCCGCCGCAGCGCCTTACTACGGCGGCGGCATGACCTCGCCGGAGGAAACCGCGCGCCAGCCGAAGGTGCCGGTGCTCGCGCATTTCGGCGACCAGGACCACTGGATTCCGCTGGACACGGTGGAAGCCTTCAAGAAGGCGCACCCCGAGGTCGAGGTGCAGGTCTACAACGCCAACCACGGCTTCAACTGTGACCAGCGCGGCTCCTACGATGCCGCCGCGGCCAAGCTGGCACGCGAGCGCACGCTGGCATTCTTCGCGAAGCACGTCGGCTGAGCCTCTCGCCGTCCTCATGAAAAAACCCGGCGCTGCCGGGTTTTTTCATGATTGGCCGGCCTTGCGCGGCGTGCTGCCCGGCCCGACGCGGGTCTGCAGGAAGTCGAGCAGGGCGCGCAGCGCGGCGCTGTTGTGGCGGCGCTGCAGGTAGGCGGCCGACAGCCACATGTCCTTGCGCGCGTATTCCGGCAACACGGGCACGAGCTCGCCGTGGTCGAGGTGCGACTGCACCAGGATCGAGGGCAGGTAGATCACGCCGAAGCCGTGCATGGCCACGCGGATCAGCGGCGCGCCCTCGGTGCAGTCCATGCGGCTCTTCACGGGCACGTCGAGCGGCGTGCCGTTGTCGTCGAAGCGCCAGACCGGCTGCTGGCCCAGCAGCGAGAAGGTCAGCGCCTCGTGGGTGGCGAGGTCGCGCGGATGCTCGGGCTTGCCATGCTTCTTCCAGTAGACCGGCGAGGCGCAGACCACCATGTTCATGAGGCGCAGCTTGCGCACGATGAGGTTGGCGTCTTCCACCGGGCCGCTGCGCAGTTCGACGTCGATGCCTTCCTCGGCCAGGTCGACGGTGCGATTGGTCAGCTGCAGGCTGATCGTCACGTCGGGGTAGTAGCGCATGAAGTCGGCCAGCAGGTTCGGGAACTCGCCGCTGCCCATGCCGTGCGGGGCCGAGATGCGCAGCCGTCCGCTGGGCTGGCTTGCGCGGTCCTGCAGCTCCGACTGGGTGAGTTCGACCATCTCGAGCATGGGTGTGCTGCGGTCCAGCAGCAGCTGGCCGGCGTCGGTGAGGCTCACCGAGCGCGTCGAACGGTTGAGAAGGCGCACGCCGAAGCGGGTTTCCAGCTCGGCCACATACTTGCTGACGGTGGCCTTCGACATGTCGAGCCTCTTGGCTGCCTGGGAAAAGCTGCCGTGCGAGGCGACTTCCCGGAAGGTTCTGATCAGATCGAGACTGTCCATGAGAGTGGGCCCATTGTTTCCGTTTTAGGAACGCGATGGTTCGATTCTCTCGGGTTTTTCCTAACCTGTTCAGGCGACACTTCGGTTACACGCCGACGTCGCCAGCCAGGCTGGGTCGTTGGAAGGAACACAAATGAAGATCCCGAACCTCGTCGCCGCTGTTTCCTTGTCGCTGCTTGCCGCCTCCGCCGCGCAGGCGCAGGGCTTCGAGCCGGTTCAGCCGATGCAGGCCCAGTCGATCACCCGCCCCGCCGACGTGGCGGCCGGCGCTGCTGCGGCGGCGCGCGGGGGCAACGTGTACGGGGACGTCGTGGCGGCACCGATCGTTTCGCGGCCGAGCCAGCGCGATCGGGCGGCGATCCACGCCGAAGCTGTCGCGGCGGCGCATGCCCCGAACCAGAACCTTGATCGGCGCGCCTTCGTCAACAGCGAAGTGCCGCCCCAGTTCGAGTCTCCACGCCGCTGAGCCGGAAAGCCGGCGTTCACATCCATGAAAAGCCGGGTGGTGCAAACCACCCGGCTTTTTGCTTTGCATGCCCGGATGTCAGCATTGTTTCAATAGAGGAAACACCGTGTCTCTGAACCGAGCGTTTTGGCAATGCCTTTCGCCCGGAAACTCGCCGCACAGGCAAGCGAACCAGCAAGCCTGGTGGACGAACCATCCGACGAACACACTAGGAGAACTGACAATGAAGACCTCGCAAATCTTTGCCGCTGCCGCCCTGACCCTGCTGGCCGCCACCGCTGCCCAAGCCGAAACGTACCAAGGCGTGAACACCGCCGTCTCGACCAAGAGCCGCGACGAAGTGAACGCCGAAGCCGTGCGCACCGCGTCGGCCCCGAACCAGAACGTGACCCGCGGTTCGCGCGGTCCGGAAACCGTGGCCGTGTCGAAGGACCGCGCCCTGGTCGAAGCCGAAGCCGTCCGTACCGCCTACGCTCCCAATCAGAACGTGACCGCCGGTTCGCGCGTGAACAGCAAGGTGATCTCGAACATGCAACACCCGATGGACGTGAACGTCCAGGCCCAGCAAGGCTCGGGCGCCGTTGCCAAGTAATTGAAGTGCCTTCGGGGCGCCGAAATCGAAAAAGGGCTCCGCGAAAGCGGGGCCCTTTTTCTTTGGCGCGGCGAACTGAAGACGCCTCAGCGCGTGCGCGCCAGGTAGCGCTTGCGCCAGAAGATCAGCACGAGCAGCACCGCGATGACCAGCATCGAGGTCATCGCGATCCAGAAACCGTCGGCCTTGTGCACCAGCGGGATGAACTCGAAGTTCATGCCGAAGATGCCTGCGATGAGGTTGAGCGGCAGGAACACGGCGGTGAGCACCGTCAGCACCCGCATGATGTCGTTGGCCCGGTGACCCTGCACGCTGAAATGCATCTGCACGGCCGTCTCGGCGTTCTGCTCGAGCCGGTGCACATGGTGCACCACGCGCTCGATGTGCTCGAGCACGTCGCGGCTGCGGATCATGATGAGTTCGCGCTCGCGGCGCTCGGCCTCGCCCTGGGGCACCGGCAGCGTCTCCAGCGAATCGATCCAGTCCTGCATGGCGGCGCGCTGGTCCTCGCAGATCTCGTCGAGGTGGTGCAGCGACTGGCGTGCCTCCATCAGCGCACCCCAGTTGGTGAAGCGGCTGCGCGGGTCGATCAGCTCGGTCTGCCAATGGTCGAGCTGCTTGGTGAGCTCCCTTCGCAGGTCGAGGTAGCCATCGACGATCTGATTGATCACCCGCAGCATCAGGTCGGACGGGCTGGCCGGTACGCGGGCCGAGGTGGCGCGCACGTCCAGCGCCGGCGCGCCACGGTCGTCGGGCGAGCCGGCCGCCAGCAGCCGCGTGGCGAAGGCGTCGCGCACCGCGCCGTCTTCCGGATGCACCGAAAGCAGCACGCGATCGAACACGGCGAAGCCGACGGGGCGGGTGTCGACCCGGCGCAGCACGGGCGGTCCGGTGCGGGGCGTGGGAGGCGCCGCCGGGGGCGTCTCGTTTCCGTTGCCCTTGCCATTGCCCAGGTTGCCCTGTCCGTTGGCAAGGCGCCGGAACACCAGCACGTCGTATTGCGAGGTGTAGTCGTAGTGGGACGGCAACTGGTCGTTCAGCAGGTCGGCCACATGCAGGTCGACCAACTGGGTGAGGCACAGCGTCTGCAGGATCTGCTGCACCTCGGCCAGCGAGGCCCTGAACTCATCGCGCGTGAGCGAGATCCACAGGTAGCCGGCGGCACCGCAGGCGCCCGGCACCGCCAGCGGTGCCAGGGCGGCGTGTTCACTGACCTGGGTGCGGCTGATTTCGAAGATGCGCATGCCGGGGTCGTGCGCCTTCAGCTTTTCAGCAGGCGCGCGGCGTCCAGCGCGAAATAGGTGAGCACGCCGTCGGCGCCGGCACGCTTGAAGGCGAGCAGGCTTTCGAGCACCACGGCGTCATGGTCGAGCCAGCCGTTCTGCGCGGCCGCCTTGAGCATGGCGTACTCGCCGCTCACCTGATAGGCGAAGGTGGGCACGCGGAACTCTTCCTTCACACGGCGCACGATGTCCAGATAAGGCATGCCGGGCTTCACCATGACCATGTCGGCGCCTTCGGCGATGTCGATGGCCACTTCGCGCAGCGCCTCGTCGCTGTTGCCGGGGTCCATCTGGTAGACCTTCTTGTTGCTCTTGCCGAGCATCGCGGCCGAGCCCACGGCATCGCGGAACGGACCGTAGAACGCGCTGGCGTACTTGGCGCTGTACGCCATGATGCGGGTGTGAACGTCCCCGCGGGCCTCCAGCGCGCCGCGAATGGCGCCAATGCGGCCGTCCATCATGTCGCTGGGCGCCACGATGTCCACGCCGGCTTGCGATTGCGCGAGCGCCTGCTTCACCAGCACCTCGACCGTGGCGTCGTTCAGGATGTAGCCGGTGTCGTCAAGGAGGCCGTCCTGCCCGTGGCTGGTGTAGGGGTCGAGCGCCACGTCGGTCATCACGCCGAGCTCCGGAAAGCGCGCCTTGAGCGCGGCGACCACGCGGGGAATCAATCCTTCGGGGTTGAAAGCTTCGTCGCCCGACGGTGTCTTGAGGCTTGCATCGATCACCGGAAAAAGCGCCATCACCGGAATGCCCGCTTCCACGCACTGCTCGGCCAGCGGCAGCAGCATGTCGAGGCTCAGGCGGTCCACGCCGGGCATCGAAGCCACGGCATCGCGCTTTTTTTCGCCTTCTTGTACGAACACGGGGTAGATCAGATCATGCGCCGTGAGC